>Ga0209371_1000157_pt1 | contig 106573 bp, 96 predicted proteins | sample AgamicAtAmrz_FD_187165 | JGI IMG/M metagenome (GOLD analysis project Ga0209371, IMG submission 187165) | Agave microbial communities from Guanajuato, Mexico - At.Am.rz (SPAdes) (version 2) | ecosystem: Host-associated > Plants > Roots > Rhizosphere | place: Guanajato, Mexico | collected 2012-06-07 | reverse complement strand
CTACAATGACCATAAGGATTACAGCTATGGGTTTTCTTTCCGGTAAGCGCATTCTGATTACTGGCGTTGCCAGTAAACTTTCCATCGCCTACGGTATTGCACAGGCGATGCACAAACAGGGCGCAGAGCTGGCTTTCACCTACCAGAACGACAAGTTAAAAGGTCGTGTGGAAGAGTTTGCCAAAGAGTTGGGTTCAGATATCGTACTGCCATGTGACGTGGCCGAAGATGAGAGCATCAAATCTCTGTTCACTGAACTGGCAAAAACCTGGCCGAAATTTGACGGTTTCGTTCACTCTATCGGTTTCGCCCCAAGCGAGCAGCTGGTTGGCGACTATGTGAACGCCGTTACCCGCGAAGGCTTCAAAATCGCGCATGACATCAGTGCCTACAGTTTCGTGGCGATGGCAAAAGAGTGCCGCGAGATGCTGAACCCGCACTCTGCGCTGCTGACGCTCTCTTACCTGGGTGCTGAGCGCGCCATCCCGAACTACAACGTAATGGGTCTGGCGAAAGCCTCTCTGGAAGCCAACGTGCGTTACATGGCAAACGCTATGGGTCCGGAAGGCGTACGTGTTAACGCCGTATCTGCCGGTCCTATCCGTACCCTGGCCGCCTCAGGCATCAAAGATTTCCGTAAGATGCTGGCACACTGCGAAGCGGTCACCCCGATTCGCCGCACTGTGACCATTGAAGATGTCGGCAACTCAGCTGCGTTCCTCTGCTCTGATCTGGCTGGCGGCATCACCGGTGAAGTGGTCCACGTTGATGGCGGCTTCAGCATTGCCGCGATGAACGAACTGGAACTGAAATAAGTGCCGGAGGGCGAGCCTGGCTCGCCCTTTTCCTTCCCTCTGCCCCCCTAACCTGCCTGATTTTTCTGCCGTTATACCGTAACGCTATTATTTATCACCGATCATTCTTTTGCCCCGGACTGGCCATCAGCGACGATAAGCCTGCTCTTCGGTTTATGCACATTTTCAGATTCTGCCGCCTGCATACCGAACCCGAATCTGCAAAAGGATTGATCATGGAACAACGCCGCTATCCGGGCCATAACCACTGGTTTTACGAGAGCCAGACCCGTCCACGGACTTCTCAGGCCGCGCCGCTGGTACCCGAGGCCGCTCATATTGACGATCGTTTCCTGCTGGGCTGCCACGCTGATAATGCTGAAATGCAGGCGCTGCTGAAGGGACATCAGCCCGCCCTGCTGGCAGGCCGCGATCTGGCGCAGCGTCTTTTCCCCGATCGCGTGGTGACATCGCTCACTCACACGTTAACACTTTATGATCGCCTCAGCATCGCGCTGACGGTGGCACAGGTCGCGGGTGTGCAGCGGTTGTGTAATCACTACTCTGCGCGCCTGAATCCGCTGCCCGGACCGGACTCTTCACGCGAGAGCAATAATCGTCTGACCCAGATTACGCAGTATGCGCGCCAGCTGGCGATGCAGCCCGGGCTGATTAGCGCCAGCGCAATCGCAGCACTGGATACCGTTGGCCTGACGGAACCCGATATTGTGACACTGAACCAGGTGATCGGTTTTGTCAGTTATCAGGCCCGGGTAGTCGCGGGTCTGCAGGCGCTGCAGGCTCAGCCGGTTCGCTGGCTGCCCGGCAGTACCGCACCACCCGATGCAGACACCACCGGATTCGACCAGCCTGGCCGCTGGCAGCCCGCGCTGAAGCCGCTGGCGTTGCGCTATGCCAGTGCGGAGCAGCTTGCGGCCATTACACGCTGCCAGTCTCTTCCGGGAATGCAGGAGGCTGTATGGCTGCTGGCCCACGACCCCTCTGCTCTCTGCGGCTGGGCGCAACTCTGCCAGCATCTGCCGCAGCACCCTGCCCTGGCGGAGGCAACTGCGGCCCGCATTCTGGGCAGCCGCTGGGCATTCCGGCTGCTGCCGGGGAGTGAAATATTGATTGATGGGGTCGATGAGGCTGGCGCCACAGGCGAGCAGCAGCAGATTGTTGCGCTGGCAGCGCAGCTGACCCGCTCTCCCGAACGCGTCAGCGCAGCCCATCTGCAACCGCTGATGGCGGCAGGCTGGGAGGCGGATGCCGTGTTCGCACTAATCCAGCGTGTCGCCATTGGCAACTGGAACAGTCGGCTGTTCTATGCGCTTGGCGAAACACAGTAGCCGCGGTTAGCACGGCAGCCGCGCACGCGCTTCGTCGAAGAAGTGCTGCGCAAGCGGTGTGGCCCGGCCCGGTTCAGCGATGACCAGCGCCGCCTGACGTGCCATGGGCGGCAGCGTAATCGCGCGCTGCTGCAGTCCCTGGAGTGAAGCCGGCAGCAGATGTCCGACCGGCGACACCAGTAACCCAAGACCGACCTGCGCGCACTGCATCAGCTGCATCACTGAGGCGCTCTCCACAATAACTCTCGGCACCAGCGCCGCTTCGCGAAACGCCATATCGAGATAGCGACGGAAGTAGCGTGTTGGCTCTGCCAGGCAGAGAGGCTGTTGCGCCAGTTCAGCCAGCGTCAGCGGCGTTTCCCCTGCCAGCATGGGAAAATGGTCAGGATGAAACACGGCCTCCACCCCCTGATCTGCCAGCATCTCCGTCTGGAAATGCAGTTCCCTCAGCGTCGCCATCTCAAAAAAGCCGATACCGACGTCTACAGTGTGGCTGTTCAGCGCTTCCAGCAACTGGTCGGCGCTCAGTACGGCAATGCGGTAGTCGAGCTGAGGATAACGTGACTGCACCGCTTTCAGTAGCAGCGGTAAAGCCATACTGCACTGCGGCACCACGCCCACCCGCAGCGTGCCGTTCACCCCATGTTTCAGTGATTCAACTTCAAGCTTGAGCCCCTGATAGACTGAGACGATCTCCCGTGCCCAGGCCAGCACGCGATCCCCCTCCGGGGTAAAGCCGGCGAAGTTATTGCTGCGGTTGATCAGTGGCAGGCCCAGCTCACGCTCCAGGTTTTTCAGGCGCATTGAGAGTGTAGGCTGTGTTACAAAACTGGCTTCAGCGGCCCGCCCGAAATGGCGTTCACGCTCCAGATTACACAAGTAAATCAATTGTTTGATGTCGATATTTTTTTACCATCAGTGACGTAAGGATTCATCTTTTAGCCAGCCATCTTTTATGGCCAACCGGGGTACTGAATACGTTAATACGTTTAACGACTATGATGACGTTCATAGTATGCCGAATATCACCCTGCTTCAAACCACCCCACTGCTGACCTGCCATTTCGCCAGCGTATAAAGCGCCTCCGCGACAGTCGCTGACGCTGCGGAACCCCCGTTGTGTTACCCGATCTTAAAGTGTCGGTTGCTCAGATGCGAAGCCGATAACGCATTTATGCGTCCTGGCCCGGTTTTCTGACACAGGGAATAGGCGGCGCTGGCTGCGTTGTGGGTAGCATCAGGCGGGTCAGGCCATGCAGAGAAGTGCAGGATCAAAAAAAGTCGTGCGCTTATCACCAGACCAGACGCAAGCATAAGGCTTAGTCATGAAGATGCAGGGCGACCCGTTAGCGGCTGCTCGTCACCGATAAACTGGCTGTTCAGGGACAGACCTCAGGTAGCGTCGGCGTCTTAAGCATCCTCTGTTCGCCAGATTGCGCTATCCTGTTACGCCGTACCTCACGATTTCCATTGCAGAGAGGCCCCCTCTGCTGATTCTTCTGCAGCTATCAGGCTATTCTGTCCTCTGACGGTTTTTTGCAGATAACAATTTATGTTTTAATAATTAAAATTTGAAGAGGTTATGGTTATTTATGGATGAGATAGATTTAGCTCAGGAGCGTGAAGAGGCGCATCTTGCGGCCTCCCTGGCAGCACGTAAGCCAAAAGTCGTGAGCCCCGACGGCATGTGCATCTGGTGCAAAGATGAATCTGTGGTGGCGGATACGGCTTTCTGTTCTGTTGAGTGCGATGAGGATTATCACAAGTATCGTCGGGAGCAGCGTCAGCGTATCAGCTGACGCACGGATCAATCGGCCCTGATGCCTCCAGCATTGCGTTCTGTATGTTGCTCAGCGCCCGGCGCCTCCGCCGGATCCTTATCCGGCGCATAACCGGCTCTGACACGCCACCGGCAGCGAAAACCCCACCAGCGGGCTATTCCTGACCCTTCCGGCTGAGATAGGCTTTTGCCGGTCTCACCGCAGCACAACAGGCTATGCGTAACGCTGCCGATGCCTGTTATCCCACACAGCGCCGTTTTTATGCATCGCGCCTGGTCACATTTACCTTCGGCGTCATTCCAGTCCATACTCAATAAAAAAGATACGTTGATTCTGAGGAGTCAGACTTATGCAAAAGCATCGCCCTCTTGTTTCACTTCTGGCACTGGTTCTGGGGCTCGCCGTTTTTGCGTCGCCAGGCTCTGCAAATCCCGGCAATGGCAATGGCAATGGCAATGGCAATGGCCATCATGGAAATAAGGGTGCTCACGGCAATCAGGGGCGTCATGACGATAAGCCGAAAAAGAGACATCAGGGACCTGAAAACAGGGGGCAGCCTGACCGCGTGGGATCGGATATCAATTTCTCACGGGCACGTACGCTGGCGGTTAATTATGGTCTGATTAATTACCCCTCTTTGCCACCGGGCATCGCTAAACAGGTCGCGCGTGGCAAGCCTTTACCGCCGGGTATCGCTAAAAAAAGTCTGCCTGCTTCAATGATCAATGAACTGCCCTACTATCCCGGCTACGAGTGGCGGGCAGTAGGTAACGATTTAGTGCTTATTGCCCTGAGCACGGCTGTGGTGACGGCTGTCATCAATGGTGTATTTGACTGATATCCACTCTCCCGGATGAAATGAACTGCGGCGCTTTTGCAGGCACGTCTCTCCTGACAGCCGGCGTGCCTGCCACGTGGAATATGACTTTGTGCGGCGGTGGTTAACCTGGCTATTGTTCTCACCGGGCGGCGAACCGCATCGGGCGCAGCCTCCGCCAACAGTGCAAGAACCGGCACTTCACCCTTTCTGTTTCCTCTGTCTGGTACAGATCGTTTTCAGCGCCAGGCAAATTAACCCGCCCCCCACCGGCAGCAGAAAGTTGTCGCCGAGCAGTCTGTAAAGTCCTATTCCGGCCACCCCGCCTGCGAGAAACGCCAGCAGTGTGAGCGAGTGCAGGCGCAGGCGGCTGAAATAGAGCGGCGTCTCTTTAGGTGACGCCTTGCGTCGAAGCACTTCAAACAACATCGCCAGCTCGATGCCGATATCCGTCGCCGTGCCGGAAACATGGGTCGTACGTACCCTGGCATTGGAGATTCGGGTGACTACCGCATTTTGCAGACCCATCAAAAAGCTCAGACTGGTAATTAGTACCACACCGGTAGCGTGAGGGGAAAAGAGCTGTTCCACGCCCCCCAGTATCATCAGTGCGGCGCCCTCAGTGAGAATGACAAAGGCATAAATGGTGCGGATATTCCGGCGCTGCCCGGCATTAATGATCAGCGTCGAGCAGGCGGATCCCGCAATAAAAAGCAGCACGACAGAAAGGAAAAAGAGGCCCGGTCCCGCATTCGCTTTGGCCAGCTGATCGGACAACAGCGAGACATTACCGGTCATATTGGCAGAAAAAAAACCGACGATCTCAAAGGCGGCAGTGTTCAGCGCGCCTGCGGCAGCGGCCAGCGTGCAGGCCAGTCGGGTATCTGCGCTGCTGCTGCGGGCATTTTCGGTGCTGATTAGCATGACGCCCCCTTTACGATGAAAGCCCTATTTTCCGCCGATCCTTTGGCGGCCACAAGTCACTGAATCAATGCTCGCGTTTATTGCGATATTGCCGCGCGGAACCGCAGTCCGGTTCCGCGCGGCTGAGGCTCAGACGTGAGGGTTACTGGCCTGCCAGACGGAACGTTGCGACCGACTGAGTCAGGTACTGCACCTGCTCCTCCAGCGAGGCGGACGCGGCAGCCGACTCCTGCACCAGCGCCGAGTTCTGCTGGGTAACACTGTCCATCTCGGTCACCGCCTGCTCGATCTGACCGATGCCGCGACTCTGCTCATCCGACGCGGTCGAGATATGCTCCATCAGCTCATTCACGCGGCTGACCGAGGAGATAATGGCATTCATCGCCTCACCGGTGCGGCTGACCTGATCAGAGCCGGTGCGGATGATTGAAACCGATTCGGCAATCAGACTCTCAATCTCTTTAGCGGCCGTGGCGCTGCGCTGGGCCAGATTACGCACCTCGCCTGCGACTACCGCAAACCCGCGTCCCTGCTCGCCCGCGCGGGCTGCTTCGACGGCGGCGTTCAGCGCCAGAATGTTAGTCTGGAAAGCGATGCTGTCGATGACCGTAGTGATCTCCTCAATCTTCTTCGAGCTGGTGTTGATGAGCCCCATTGAGACCACGACTTCCTGCGACACTTTTTCGCCACTCTCTGCGTTCTTCACCGCTTCACTGGTCAGACGGCAGGCTTCAAAAACGTTTTCCGTATTCTGTTTCACCGTTGCGCCCAGTTGCTCCATGCTGGCCGCGGTTTCGGTCAGCGCCGCAGCCTGCTGCTCGGTTCGCGAGGCGAGATCGATGTTGCCTGCTGCAATTTCCTGCGAAGCGGTAGAGACTGAGCGGGTGGAATCGCGCACCTGATGAATGATGGCGGTCAGCGCGCTGCGCATCTGCTCCAGCGACCCCATCAGCAACTGAATTTCACTGCGCGAGCCAGGCTTAACCGGCACCGTGGAATCCAGTACGCCTGCCGCGATCAGCTTACAGTGCGCCTGCGCATCGTTAAGTGGCGCCAGCACATAACGTTTCATGAAGAGATAGATGGCAATGATGATGGCAAAGAACAGCACACCCGACAGTGCCTGCAGCATCACGCCGGTAGAGAAGTGGCTCTGCGCATCGCTGTTCAGTTTTCTGGCATAAGCCTCATGCTGCGCCAGCACCCGGTCCAGGATGATCTCATACTGGCGATCGAGGTGAACCACGGTGGCGATCTGGTTTTTAAAACGCAGCTGGTCGTGCGCCTCTGCCGCCTCGATTAATGGCTGCAGTCCCTGCTGGCGATACGCCTGATAAGCCTGACGATAGGCCTCTGCGTCCGCCTCTTCGCCCGGCAGACGTGGGGCATTCATGTAGGCCTGGAAGGCCGCATCCGCTTTACCGGCGACAGTGCGTACGCTGTCCAGGGTGGCGGGATTGCTGGCATCGCTGCCTTCCGTCGCTTTCATATATTCCATCAGGCGGACACGCAGCGTACGGCTGTGGTTGATCGGATCGATCACCGAAAGCACCACGCGAATTTCTTTATTGACCGCATTCAGGGAGTGATTGCTCTGAAACAGCAACGAAGTACTGATTGCCACGCTGGCCAGAAACAGCACCAGCAGGAAAGAGAAAATAATCAGGGAGGATTTTTTTAACGACATCACAACGTTCCGAAAATGAGGAGGACAGTGTCGCTATATCGGCAGAAAAACGCGTCCCATTAGGGGCGCGCTTTTTTTAGTTACATTAAGCGTAACGGCATCGGCCGGTCAGGTCCAACAGCATGGCGCGCACAGTGTCCCCTGACGAGGCATTCAGGCCGGTTCAGGCGACCCCCAACGCACTTTTCACCTCACTGGCAATCTTCTCGACCTGCGGGCCATAGATCACCTGAACATCGTGTTCACTGACGCGGTTGATACCGTTGGCACCGGTACTCATCAGCGTCTGATCAACCACCTGATTCATCGCTTTTACCCTTACCCGCAACCGGGTAAAGCAGCAATCGACATCCTCAATGTTGGCCTGCCCGCCCAGCCCACTGATAATCACCTGGGTGCGCTCATCGGCGGCTACCTGCTGCGGTTTTTCATCCTCCGATTCGCGGCCTGGCGTCTCCACATTCATCCGCGTAATCACCAGCCGGAAGGCGTAGTAGTAAACAGGCGCATAGATTGCCCCCAGCGCCAGCGTCCACCACCAGTGCGTCTTTGCGCCGCCCAGCATGCCAAATACCACCAGATCGATGATGCCGCCCTGCACATTGCCAATCATCAGGTGCAGCATCGACATCAGCATAAATGACAGGCCGGTGAGAAACGCATGCAGCAGGTAGAGCACGGGGGAAACAAAGATAAAGCAGAACTCCAGCGGTTCCGTTATGCCGGTCGTAAACGACGTCAGCGCCCCGGCCATCACCAGCGCCCTGACCCGCGCTTTATGCTCAGGTCGCGCAGTGTGGTAGATCGCCAGCGCCGCGGCGGGCAATCCAAACATCATGACGGGGATTTTGCCCTGAGCCAGAAACTGCGTGGCGGAACGCAGCGTCTCATCAGGAATTGACCCCGGATGCGTCAACGACGCATTGAAGATGTTCAGCGCGCCGACCACCGTCTGACCATCCACGACCGCCATGCCGCCGATGGGGGTAAATCGCACAGTTTCATTCAGGATGTGATGGAGGCCAGTGGGAATCAGGATGCGCTCGAATGTGCCCAGCAGAAACGCACCATACTGGCAGCTTTTACCGATCATCTGACCGATCCAGGCGATACCGCTGCCAATAGTCGGCCAGATCAGCGCCAGCAGCACCCCGACCAGTGGCAGGCAGACCACAGTGACAATCGGCACAAACCGCCGTCCGCTAAAGAAGCTAATCGCCGTGGGCAGTTGCTGTGTGTAAAAGCGATTGTGCAGCACCACCGTCACCAGCCCGGCGATCACCCCGCCCAGCACGCTCATGTTGTAGGTAAAGATGCCCAGCATGCTGATATATTCCGCCGACATCATCATCGCTGCAGTCTGGTCCAGCCCCGCCTGCTGCAGCGCAGCCGGTGTCGTGGTAGCGGCGGTGATCCCGCTGGCCGCCAGGGTGGCGCTGATGCCGACGTTCATCACGATATAGCCAATCACGGCGGCAAAGGCGGCGGTGGGTTTTTCCGCTTTCGCCAGCCCGATAGCGGTCGCCACGGCAAAGAAGAGCGGCAGATTAGCAAACAGAGCACCGGCCACTTTACGGATAAAGCCAATAATTATCTGCGGCACCTGCATCTGGGCAAACGCCTCGCCGGTGACGGCCGGGTTCTGCATCGCCGCTGCCAGCCCCAGGAAAATCCCTGCGGCTGCGATAACGGAGATCGGCATCATTAATGCTTTGCCAAACGCATGAATCTGGCTGGTCAGCTGTTTCATTGGGTTACGCCTCGCTGGATGCAAACAGCAAGTATGCGTCCGATGTGGCGATAACTCCTGTTATCAGCAGGTTTAAAACGGGCAAATTCTGACCAGCATCACACTTTGGACGCCTGCACGATAAACGCCAGCTATCGCACCATTATGTCAATCAATTAGACAAGATTTGAGGATAGCTGCAGACTTCTTTTCACCATCAGGATATAACCTGATAACAAACACCAAACAATAATGCCAATTATAAAAAAGCCTGCACTTATATGAAATTTAAACGCCAAATTAAACCTTACCGTGCCGCTGCGGGCGGTTGGGGATCACTGGAAGCCACCACGCGTTTCGTTCTTGACAGCAAAGCGGCCCTGAAAAATATGCGCAACCTGATGCGCATGAACAAAGCGCGCGGTTTTGACTGTCCGGGCTGCGCCTGGGGCGATGACAACAAAAGTACCTTCAGCTTCTGCGAAAACGGGGCCAAAGCGGTCACCTGGGAAGCGACACGCCGCGTTGTCGACACCGACTTCTTTGCCAGACACAGCGTCACTACGCTCTATACCCAGAGTGACTACTTCCTGGAGTATCAGGGCCGTCTGACCCATCCGCTACGCTACAACGCCGAAACCGATCACTACGAGCCGATTAGCTGGGATGAGGCCTTTGCGCTGATCGCGCAGCATATCCGGGCAATGGATCATCCGGACCAGATGGAGCTTTACACCTCCGGCCGCGCCAGCAACGAAGCCTCCTGGCTCTATCAGCTGTTCGGTCGCCTGATGGGCACCAACAACTTCCCTGACTGCTCTAACATGTGCCACGAAGCCAGCGGAACCGGCCTGAAGCGCAGTATCGGCGTTGGTAAAGGCACCATTCGTCTGGATGATTTCGATCACGCCGATGCCATTTTTGTCTTCGGTCAGAACCCCGGCACCAACCATCCGCGTATGCTGCACAGCCTGCGTCATGCTGCCGACCACGGCGCGAAGATCGTCACTTTTAACACCCTGCGCGAACGCGGTCTGGAACGCTTTGCCGATCCGCAGAAGCCGCTGGAAGTCGTCACCTCCAAAGCGGGCACTATCAGCTCCGCCTACTACCAGCCTAATCTGGGCGGCGATATGGCCGCGGTGCGTGGCATGGTGAAATCGCTGCTGGAAACCCACCGTGCCCGCCTGGCGGCAGGTGAAAGCGGCCTGTTCGATCAGACCTTTATCAATGCCAAAACCAACGGCATTGAGGCCTACCTCGACGCCGTGGACAACACCAGCTGGATGCAGATTGTGGCGCAGTCCGGCCTGACCCAGGCGCAGATCCGCGAAGCTGCAGCTATCTATCAGAGCGCAGACCGGGTGATCTGCACCTGGGCGATGGGGATTACCCAGCACAAGCATTCGGTCGATACCGTGCGGGAGATTACCAACCTGCAGCTGCTGTTCGGTCAGCTGGGCAAAAAAGGCGCGGGCCTCTGCCCGGTACGCGGTCACAGTAACGTGCAGGGCAACCGCACGATGGGCATTGATGAGAAACCGGCCAAAGCCTTCCTGGATGCGCTGGGTAACCATTTCAGTTTCGAACCGCCGCGTGCGCCTGGACATAACACCGTTGAGGCGCTGAACGCCATGTTGCGTGATGAAGTCAAAGTGCTGATTGCGCTGGGCGGTAACCTGGCTGCGGCCGCGCCCGATTCACCGCGCACCGAAGAGGCGCTGTCACGCTGTGGCCTGACCGTGCATATCAGCACCAAACTGAACCGCAGCCACCTGGTGCCGGGTCACGAAGGGCTGATTCTGCCGACGCTGGGCCGTACCGAGCGCGATCGGCAGGCGACCGGCAACCAGTTCATTACGGTCGAAGATTCCTTCAGCATGGTGCACGCCTCTGAAGGGATCGGCATCCCGCTGGCGGATACCCAGCGTTCAGAGACGGCGATCGTGGCCGGTATCGCTGAAGCGGTGCTGGGCAGTGACAAGGTGAAATGGCGCGAACTGGCAGGTGATTACAACCTGATCCGCGAACATATCGCTGCCACTATTCCGGGCTTTGCTGACTTTAACGCCAAATGCGATATTCCGGGTGGCTTCTATCTGGGTAACGCAGCCGCAGAGTTACGCTTTAATACGCCAAGCCAGAAAGCGGAGTTCTGTGCCGCCTCCCTGCCGGATTCGCTCTTCCCGAATCTCGATCAGGCGGTGCCTTTCACGCTGCAGACGCTGCGCTCACACGACCAGTACAACACCACCATTTACGGCCTCGATGACCGTTATCGTGGCGTATTTGGTCAGCGTGAAGTGGTGTTTATCAACCCGGATGACATGGCCGACCTGGGCTTCACCGAAGGCCAGAATGTGGATATCGAAACGCTGTGGAACGATGGCATCACCCGTCGCGTCAGCGGCTTTAAGCTGGTTTCCTATAATATTCCGCGTGGTAACCTGGCGGCTTATTACCCGGAAACCAACCCGCTGGTGCCGCTGAACAGCTTCGGCGACGGCAGTGGCACCCCGACATCTAAATCCGTACCGGTGAAGCTGGAACTGTCGTCGGCGCTGGCCGATCAGCGCATTGCCTGACAGCGACTTCACCCCATCCTGAAAAGCCGGCTTGTCCGGCTTTTTGCCTTGCCGCGCGGCGTCGAATCGCGTAAAACTGTCAGCCGCAATCAGGCCACGAAACGAAAAATTATGTTCCAGGATAACCCGCTGCTCGCGCAGCTGAAAGAGAAGCTCCATTCGCAAACGCCTCGTGCTGAAGGCGTTGTTAAAGGCACCGAAAAAGGTTTCGGCTTTCTGGAAGTCGATGCACAGAAGAGTTACTTCATCCCGCCACCGCAGATGAAGAAAGTGATGCATGGCGATCGCATTGTTGCGGTGATCCACAGCGATAAAGATCGCGAAAGCGCTGAGCCGGAAACCCTGGTTGAGCCGTTCCTGAGCCGCTTTGTCGGCCGGGTTCAGAAGAAAGACGATCGCCTGTCGATTGTGCCGGACCATCCCCTGCTGAAAGATGCGATCCCGTGTCGCCCGGCGCGCGATGTCAGCCATCCTTTTGAGAATGGTGACTGGGCCGTGGCGGAGATGCGTCGTCACCCGCTGAAAGGCGATCGCGGCTTTTACGCCGAAATTACCGATTTTATTGTCAAAGCCGATGACCACCTGGCGCCGTGGTGGGTGACGCTGTCGCGTCACAACCTGGAGCGTGAAGCGCCCGATGTCAGCTTTGGTGAGATGCTGGATGAAAATCTGACGCGTGAAGATCTTACGGCGCTCAGCTTCGTGACTATCGACAGCGCCAGCACGCAGGATATGGACGATGCGCTGTTTGCAGAGGCGCAGCCGGATGGCTCCCTGCGTCTGACCATCGCTATCGCCGATCCTACCGCCTGGGTGGCCGAGGGCAGCCAGCTCGATAAGGTCGCTGCTCAGCGTGCGTTCACCAACTATTTGCCAGGCTTCAATATCCCTATGCTGCCGCGCGAGCTCTCTGATGATGTCTGCTCGCTGCGTCCTGACGTCCGCCGTCCGGCCCTGGCCTGCCGTGTGACCGTGGCAGCGGATGGTTCACTGGGCGATGACGTAACGTTTTTTGCCGCCTGGATTGAATCCAAAGCGAAGCTGGCTTACGACGATGTCTCTGACTGGCTGGAAAACAGCGGCAGCTGGCAGCCGGAAAGCGAGGCGATTGCAGAGCAGATTCGTCTGCTGCATCGTCTCTGTCTGGCGCGCAGCGAATGGCGTCAGACGCATGCGCTGGTGTTTAAAGATCGTCCTGATTATCGCTTCCTGCTGGGTGAACAAGGTGAAGTGCTGGAGATTGTGGCTGAACCGCGCCGCATCGCGAACCGCATCGTTGAAGAGTCGATGATTCTGGCGAACATCTGCGCGGCGCAGGTCCTGCGCGATCGCCTCGGCTTCGGAATTTACAACGTCCATGCCGGTTTCGACATCACCAATGCTGAACAGGCGGCTGCCGTTCTGGCCAGCCATGGCGTGACGGCAGATGCGCAGGCGATCACCACGCTGGAAGGGTTCCGCGTGCTGCGTCGTGAACTTGACGCCCTGCCAACCCCGTTCCTGGACAGCCGCATTCGCCGTTTTCAGACTTTTGCAGAGATCAGCACCGAGCCAGGCCCGCACTTCGGGCTGGGCCTGGAGGCGTACGCCACCTGGACCTCCCCGATTCGTAAATTCGGTGACATGGTCAACCATCGTCTGCTGAAAGCGATTATCCGTGGCGAGCAGGCCACCCGCCCGGATCAGGCCGTCACAGTCACCATGAGTGAGCGCCGCCGCCTGAACCGGATGGCAGAACGCGATGTAGGTGACTGGCTCTATGCCCGTTATCTGGCGCCTTTCGCGGCCACCGATCGTCGCTTCAGCGCCGAGATTATCGATGTGTCGCGCGGCGGTATGCGCGTTCGCCTGCTGGAAAATGGTGCGGTCGCCTTTATTCCGGCCCCGTTCATTCACGCGGTACGTGATGAGCTGGTCTGCAGCCAGGAAAACGGCAGCGTCCAGATCAAGGGTGAAGTGGTTTACCGTGTAACTGACGTGATTGATGTCACCATCGCTGAAGTCCGCATGGAAACCCGCAGCGTCGTGGCGCGTCCTGCCGTCTGACCGTCAGTCACTGCCCCTGCTTCGGGCGGGATAACGCTGGTTATCCCGCCCCTCTCCCCGCCTGCCGGCCTGGCAAAACAGTTAAATTTGTACCCCGCTTCACACTTCTCCACTGATTAACTTTCACTTACATTCCATTACATTAAGTTTAGCTCGTTGTTTTCGATCGCTTCCCTCTCGGTCCTCACAAGGAGTTAGTCATGAAAAACGTCAAAACCAGTGTGATCTGGTTAGTGGTGGCGTTAATCGGCGCGGGCGCTTTCGCCATGCTGGCCCTCAGCCGCGGCGAACACGTCAACGCAGTCTGGCTGGTGATAGCCGCTGTCGCCTGTTACAGCATCGCCTATCGCTTCTACAGCCTGTTTATTGCCCGCAATATCTTCGAACTTGACGATCGCCGGATGACACCCGCCGAGCGACTGAGCGATGGACTTGATTATGTCCCGACGAATAAGTGGGTGCTGTTTGGCCACCACTTTGCCGCGATAGCCGGAGCCGGGCCGCTGGTCGGTCCGATCCTGGCGGCGCAGATGGGCTTTCTGCCCGGCACTATCTGGATTCTGGTCGGCGTTATGCTGGCGGGTGCGGTGCAGGATTTCCTGATCCTGTTTATCTCTACCCGTCGCGATGGCCGATCGCTGGGCGAAATGGCCCGGCAGGAGCTGGGTCCGTTTGCCGGTGTGGTGACCATGCTGGGTGCGCTGGGCGTGATGATCATTATTCTGTCGGCGCTGGCGCTGGTGGTGGTGAAAGCACTGGCGAACAGCCCGTGGGGGCTCTTTACCATTGCGGCCACTATTCCTATCGCGCTGTTTATGGGCGTCTACATGCGCTTTATCCGCCCGGGTAAGATCGCAGAAGTCTCGCTGATTGGTTTTGTGCTGATGATGGCGGCGATTATCTATGGCGGCGACGTCGCACAGCATCCTTACTGGGGCCCCTTCTTTACCCTGAAAGGGACCTCGCTGACCTGGGTACTGGTTATCTATGGTTTTGTCGCCTCAGTACTGCCGGTCTGGTTGTTACTGGCTCCGCGTGATTATCTGTCGACTTTTCTGAAAATTGGCGTGATCGCCGGTCTGGCCGTGGGAATCGTCTTTGCCCTGCCAGAGCTGAAGATGCCAGCCGTTACCCGCTTTATCGACGGCACCGGCCCGGTCTTTGCTGGCGCGATGTTCCCGTTCCTGTTTATCACTATTGCCTGCGGCGCGATTTCCGGCTTCCATGCGCTGGTTTCCAGCGGCACGACGCCAAAACTGGTCGAGCGTGAGAGCCATATCCGCTTTATTGGCTATGGTGCCATGCTGATGGAGTCCTTTGTGGCGATCATGGCGCTGATTTGTGCCTCAGTGCTCGATCCGGGCATCTACTTTGCCATGAACTCCCCGGCCGCGCTTATTGGTACCACCGTGGAAAGCGCCTCTCAGGTGATCAACGGCTGGGGTTTTGTTGTGACACCGGAGATGCTGAGTGGCATTGCACGCGATGTGGGCGAAGGTTCGATTCTGTCCCGTGCTGGCGGCGCCCCGACCTTTGCGGTCGGTATGGCCCATATCATCACCGAAATCTTTAACAGCCGCGCGATGATGGCGTTCTGGTATCACTTCGCTATTCTGTTCGAAGCGCTGTTTATCCTGACCGCAGTGGATGCCGGCACCCGCGCCTGCCGCTTTATGGTGCAGGACCTGGTGGGAACGGTTGTGCCCTCTCTGGCAAACAACCGCTCCTGGCTGGGCAATATGGCGGGCACCACGGTTGCTGTTGCAGGCTGGGGATTCTTTGTCTATCAGGGCGTCGTCGATCCGCTGGGCGGCATTAACACCCTGTGGCCACTGTTTGGTATCGGCAATCAGATGCTCGCCTCGATGGCACTGATTCTGGGTACGGTGGTGCTGTTCAAAATGAAGAAGCAGCGTTACGCCTGGGTCACTATTCTGCCGACGGTCTGGCTGTTTATCACCTCGATGACGGCGGGCTGGCAGAAAATTTTCCATGAAAAACCAGCTATCGGTTTCCTGGCGCAGGCCGCAAAGTTCCGCAAAGGGCTGGATGAAGGCGTTATTATTGCGCCTGCAAAAAGCGTGGCGGATATGCAGACCATCGTGTTCAGCAATCAGATCAACGCCGCACTGTGCGCCTTCTTTATGCTGGTCGCGGTTACGATGCTGATTTCTGCCTTTTTTGTCATCCGTCGCGCACTGCGCAGCGACAGGCCAACCGTTCAGGAGTCCTCAGTGACGCTGCGTAACAAGGAGGTGCGTCATGTCTGATGCAATTTATCAGGTCCGCCGGCCGAAAGGAGAATGGCAGATTGTCCGCTGCCATCCTGCTGCGACGCCAGCATCCCGCGCCTTTAGCTGGCGGGGGCTGTGGCGCGGCCTGCAACAGTGCTTTCGCTTAATGGTCGGGGTGCAGGATTATCAAAAATATCTGCAGTATATGCGCCTGCACCATCCCGATCAGCCCCCGATGAGCGAGCGCGAGTTTCACCGATATTGTCTGGATGCACGCTTCCCCAGCCAGGCGGGTAAACTGGGTAAATGTCCCTGCTGAATGTGCGTAAACGCCCCGCTTCGGCGGGGCTTTTTTGTGCCATTTTTATCTGGACAGGAAAATATATTTCGTTTGCATCTTGTGCTGGCGTGAGATGATGAATACTGTTGCTAAAATAATGAGATAACGTATGCAGAGCACTTCCCGGAGGAAGTTTCCATGACCGATGAACAAGGGCAAACGTTGTTGTACACCCTGTTTGGTACAACCAGCCCTCATTGGCGTCTGACCGCGGACAGCGATGCGTTGCATTTTGCCGAAGATGAGTCATCACAAACTAATATCGCTTTGCCGCTGACACCCGGCCAGGCGGCTATGATCCGGGCCATGCCGGTCATTACCTCAAGCATCAATCTGACCATGACGCTGCAGGGCATTGATGTGCCTATGCATTTTGTCGGACGTAAAGTGAATCAGTCCTCCTGGGCAGGCACTGCCTCCGCCTGGGGCGACACCTCTGCAGTGGCCCGCGACCTGACCCTGGGACTCTCTTTCGCTGAACAGGTGGTTTCTGAAGCCAACTCGGTGATTGTTATCCTGGACCAGCGCGGCAATATTCAGCGATTCAACCGGCTGAGTGAAGAATACACCGGCCTGAATGAGCATGAGGTGATCGGTCGTAACGTTTTTCAGCTCTTTATGACGAAACAGGAAGCCTCGCAGTCGCGGCGAAATATCGCGGGTTTCTTCCGCGACGGCAACTCTTATGAAGTTGAACGCTGGGTCAAAACCAAAAAGGGGCAGCGACTGTTTCTGTTTCGTAATAAGTTCGTTCACAGCGGCAGCGGCAAAAATGAAATTTTCCTCATCTGTTCGGGGACAGACATCACTGAAGAGCGACGTGCTCAGGAGCGGTTACGGGTGCTGGCCAACACCGATACGGTGACCGGCCTGCCGAATCGCAACGCCATTCATCAGCAGATTAGCCTGGCGCTGGAGCGGTCAGAGAGCGATGAAACCGGTGTGGTCTACCTCGATCTCGACAATTTTAAAAAAGTGAATGACGCCTACGGCCACATGTTTGGCGATCAGTTACTGCAGGCGGTCTCCCTGGCTATTCTGAGTTGCCTGGGCAAAGACCAGACGCTGGGACGACTAGGTGGCGATGAGTTTGTGGTGCTGGCGGAACACACCAGCCAGGCGGCGCTGGAGGCGATGTCCTCCCGCATCCTTGAGCGGTTGCGCCAGCCTTTCCGTATTGGTCTCATCGAAGTCTATAGCGGCTGCTCCATTGGCATCGCCTACGCGCCGCTGCATGGTGAAGATCGGGAGAGCCTGATTCGCAATGCGGATACCGCCATGTACCACGCCAAAGAGAACGGGCGCGGCAAATTCTGCGTTTTTGCCGCGGAGATGAATCAGCGGGTTTTTGAGTACCTGTGGCTGGATACCAACCTGCGTAAGGCGCTGGAGCTCGATCACCTGCTGGTGCATTATCAGCCTAAAGTAGACAGCGATGGCGAGGTGCGCAGCGCCGAGGCACTGGTACGCTGGAACTCACCTGAGCGCGGCATGGTGTCGCCAGCTGATTTTATCCCCTATGCTGAAGAGTCAGGGCTGATTGTGCCACTGGGACGCTGGGTTATGCTCAATGTGCTGAAGCAGATTATCGCCTGGCGTCAGCAGGGTATTTCTCTGCGCGTCGCCGTCAACGTTTCGGCTCGCCAGCTGATCGACCAGAGCATTTACACCGACCTGAAGCAGGCGCTGCAGGAGGCCAGCCTGACTGAATGCCCTATTGATATCGAGCTGACCGAGAGCTGCCTGATTGAAAATGAGACCGAAGCACTGAAGCTGATGAAGCAGTTTCAGGAGCTGGGCGCTCAGGTTCATCTGGATGACTTCGGCACCGGCTACTCTTCGCTGTCTCAGCTGGCGCGAGTGCCGATCAATGCCATCAAGCTCGATCAAAGTTTCATTCGCGATATCAATAAGCAGCCGGTTTCGCAATCGCTGGTCCGTGCCATCGTCGCCGTCGCCAAGGCGCTCGATTTGCAGGTCATTGCGGAAGGCATTGAAACGCCGGATGAAGAAGCCTTTGTCCTTAAAAGTGGAGTGGATGGGCGTCAGGGTTACTACTACGCAAAACCAATGCCCGCGGAACAGTTTGGGCATTGGCTGGCTAAGCATCCTGCCCGCGTTTAACGCTACTCCTGATTAGCCCGCTTTACGCAGTGATGCGCTGTGGCGGTTCTGCAGCTGGACCAGGCGTTCCATATAGGCAATATCTTTGGGTTCGAGGGTAAACGCATAATCGACCCAGTCTTCCGTGATATCCATCAGCTCGGCGCGTGAGAGTTGCAGCACGCGCTGACGCGCTTTCAGCATCGCCCGGACGCCATTGAGTTTAGGCCGTAAGGTATCGATAAAGGTGCGCGTGGCACGGTAGCTGTCACCCGGCTGGAAGACTTTATCCACCAGACCGCGCGTCTCATACCACTCTGCACTGTGCGACTCCCCTTCACAGATCAACTCTTCTGCCAGCTTCATGCCGGAACGGCGCGCCACCAAAGAGTAACCGCCCATGCCCGGAAAGAGGTTGAACGCGATTTCCGGGAACCCCATACGGGCGTTGTTCTGCGCCAGAATGAAGTGGTGCGCCAGCGCCGCCTCAAATCCACCGCCTAACGCACTGCCTTCGATCATCGCCAGCGTCACGGCACCGGTATCAAAACCCCGGGCTGCTGAGTGAATGCAGTCCACACAGGCACGTGCATAAGCCCGCAGTGCTTCTCGCCGGTTGTTGCGGATGCACTCCACGAAGAAACGCAGATCGCCGCCCGCATTGAACATCTGCGGCACCAGCGAACCGGTCACCCAGAAGTCGATCGGCAGACCGGAACGCTGTGCGGCATAGCTCAGGTTCATGATCTCCTCAATCAGCTCATGGTTGAAGCTCGGACGAGGCTGCGCACGTAACATCATCCACATGGTACGCCGCCCCTCTTCGTAATAGGCAACTAACTGCGTGGTGTTGCCGGCTTCAGTAAATAATCTGCAGGTTGGTTGGTTAATCACTGTCATTGTCTCATCCTCTGTTTATATTTGATGCGTTAAATACGCGACATCAGCGTAATGCAGAGTGAGGCCAGACCAAATGAGAGATTGATTTACAACACAAAATCCAGAGTGATCCCTGACTCTCCTTTTCCGGATTGATTAGACAGATTACTGAGTGAGAATATTTGTCAGGAGGACAACATGCAGAGGCTTAACACCTTTTAATTTTTGCCAGACAGGTATCTGATCGGCGAAATCGGGTTCCCTTCGCGCTCCCTGACCCGCCTTCCAGGACAGATGAGATACAGGCGCAGCGCAGCGGCTCAAGATTCCCTAATACAATACCGGCGCTAGCAGACAGAAATACCCGGCAAAACAGGAGCGGCCCGAATACGCCATGCCGTTACCCTTCCGGGATAACCGTGATTGTAGATGGCACGAAAATCAGCGAAATTCGTCGATTAATTGACCGCTGGCTATTCTCTCATCAGCACTCAGTGGTCGTAAGCGGCAGGTTTCTGATGATGCCGCCCGGTGAAATGGACGGAAGAAGGAATAGGGCTCAACGGCGATAACCCTGGATCGGACAGACGGGAGCGTGCTCAAAAAAACGGGACGCCGTGGCGTCCCGCTGACTACTTCTGCCCATACCAGGCGTTCTCGCCATGTTTTCGCAGGTAGTGCAGGTCAAGCAGGGGTTGCTGAATCGGCGGCAGATTCGCGGTCAGCTGCTGGCTGAACAGCCCCATATAGGCGACCTCCTCCAGCACCACAGCACTATGTACCGCGGCGTGAGCATCTTTGCCCCAGGCAAAGGGACCGTGCGAATTGACCAGCACCGCCGGGATCGCCGAGGGGGATAGCCCACGCTGCGCGAACGTTTCGATAATCACTTCACCGGTGTTCCACTCATATTCCTGCTGAATTTCCTCACTGCGCATTGACCGGGTGCAGGGGATCTCACCATAAAAGTCATCGGCATGCGTGGTGCCCCAGGCCGGAATCGGTCTTCCCGCCTGCGCCCAGATGGTGGCATGCCGCGAATGTGTGTGCACAATGCCACCCACTTCTGGCCAGGCAAGGTAGAGGGCGCGATGCGTCGCGGTGTCCGAAGAAGGACGTTTTTCCCCTTCCACGATTTCTCCCGTCGCCAGATCGACCACGACCATGTCGTCGCGCTTCATCACTTCATAGCGCACCCCGGAAGGTTTAATTACCAGCAGTCCCTGTTCACGGTCCACGGCGCTGACGTTGCCCCAGGTGAACGTCACCAGGTTATATTTAGGTAGGTCCAGATTCGCTTCCAGAACCTGTTGTTTGAGCTGCTCCAGCATGTCTTTTCTCCTGCTGACAATCGTTACTGAATTTTGCGGAGTCAGCACGGAAAAGGTTATGGAGCAAATGGCTATAAAAGCAGAAAGATTGGCTGTGAATGCAAAAATGCGCTCTGCTTTCAGACTTTTCTATCTTCGGAATTTCCGCAGAATGCTTAGAATCCTCTCAGACAATACGTGGACCTGTCGGGCCACGATTGTGACTCACCCGCTACAAACGGTTTGTCCATGGTAACGCCATTTCGATGCCATCACGGATGTGGCAATGATGGGTTACGGGCGGGCTGAGGAAATATCGGAGCTATACTATGAGTGTTGCCTCTGTGAGCACATCAAAGGAGAAGTGTATGACAACAACAATGAAACGAATCACTGCCGTTGTACTGGCGACCACGTTAGCTGTTGCCCTGAGCGGCTGTTCTAACTGGTCCAAGCGTGACCGTAATACCGCGATTGGCGCGGGCGCGGGCGCGATTGGGGGTTCAGTCCTGACCAATGGTAGTGCACTTGGGACCGTCGGTGGTGCCGCTGTAGGTGGTATTATCGGTCATCAGGTCCACTAAGGACCTTATTAAAACAATAATTGGCTACGCTGGCATCTGCATCACAATCGGGCTACTTCGGTAGCCCGATTTCTTATTCAGCCTCCCGCCAGTTTCACCTTCATGCCTTTGGCTTCCAGCAGGCTTTTAAGCAGATCGCGCTTGTCGCCCTGAATCTCAATTACGCCCTCTTTCACCGACCCGCCGCAGCCACACTTTTTCTTAAGTTCGGCCGCCAGTAACGTCAGTGCAGCATCATCCAGGTCGATACCCGTAATCAGGCAGACCCCTTTGCCCTTGCGTCCGCTGGTCTGACGCTGGATACGAACAATACCGTCCCCTTTTGGCCGCGCCGCTTTGGACTCAGGCTGGGTGATGCGCCCGCTGTCGGTGGAGTAAACCAGTGGATTATCATTCGCCATTACGCTGTCTCCAGACTGTGAAGGATAGCCTGCAGGGCGGCGGCAGGATCGGCGGATTGGGTGATCGGACGCCCGATCACCATATAGTCCACGCCCGCCTGCTTCGCCTGCTGCGGTGTCATGATACGACGTTGATCGCCGGCATCGCTGCCCGTCGGACGAATACCCGGCGTGACCAGCGCAAAGTCCTGGCCCATCACCTGTTTAAAACGGACCGCCTCGTGCGCCGAACAGACCACGCCATCCAGCCCGCACGAGTGCGTCAGCTTCGCCAGTCGTTCTGCCTGTTCAGCTGGTGAGAGCGTGATGCCCAGTCCCCTGAGATCCTCGGCATCCATACTGGTCAGTACGGTGACGGCAATCAGCAGCGGTGCATCTTTGCCAAAAGGCTGAAGCGCCTCACGCGCCGCACTCATCATGCGCGCGCCGCCGCTGGCGTGGACGTTGACCATCCAGACGCCGAGGTCAGCTGCCGCCGCAACAGCCTTTGCGGTGGTGTTGGGAATATCGTGGAATTTAAGATCAAGGAACAATTCAAAACCGCGCTGCTGCAGGGTCCTGACCAGCGTCGGGCCAAACAGCGTAAACATCTCTTTACCTACTTTAAGGCGGCAACTGCGGGGATCGATCTGATCGACGAAACGCAACGCGCTGTCGAGATCATGATAATCCAGCGCGACCAGAATCGGCGAAGTGGTCACATGATGGGGTGAAGGCATGGCATTTCCTCTTCAGCAGGCACCCGCAGGCGCAATAGACAAACGGCAAGCATTCTACCTGCGGTGTCTGACCATCACAATCGCCATTGGCCCGCTGCCTGACAAAACGTGCACTGCTGCTGGTGCTGGCAGGCTTTATTAATTAATAGTATGTTGTAACTAAATACCAGCAAAAAAACAGTCCGCTGCGGCCAGCTCACTGACCGTCGAGACCGCGGATAGGTTTGACCGAAGACCAGGTTCGGCAGGAGGGACAGTGCCAGTAAAGCGCATGAGCGGTAAAGCCACATTTCTGGCAGCGATAGCGGGGTTTGGTGCGAATCTGTTCGCCCACCATGTCGCGTAACACCATCAGACTCTCTTTCGCCCGGCCATCTTCCGCGTCATGCAGGTTAAGATCCATCAGCCGATGGAAGACCCGCATGGTCGGATGCCGCTCAAGCTGACGGCTGATGTAATTCTGCGCAGCTTCAGATCCCTGCTGCTGCTCCATGATGTCAGAGAGATAAAGCTCGGCGGCAGCCCCCGTATTCTCTTCCACGCAGCGCTGAAGAAAATCGGCCCAGGCATCAGGCTGATTCAGCCGCTGAAAGCAGGTTTCAAGCATCGCCAGCGTCTCACTGACCAGCTCTTTATCCTGATCCAGCACCCGTTGCAGGTGCCCTACTGCTCTGGCGTAATCCTCTTTTTCCATCAGGATACGGCCCATCATAATGGAGATACGGGCACTGTTGCGATCGGCCGTCTCCCCTTTCTTCAGCAGGCTCATTGCCCGATCCAGATCGTCACTGCTCATCGCCTGTAACGCCAGTTCGCAATAGAAATGGGCGATTTCGCCCTTCTGTTTCTCTTTGCCCAGCTTAACCAGCCGCTCGGCGACCTCGATCGCCTGCTGCCAGTCACTGGTTGCCTGATGGATTAACAGCAGCTGCTGCAGGGCACTCACCCGGAAGTCTGTTTCATCTGTGAGCTGCTTGAACATGTCCTCTGCGCGGTCGTAGAGTCCGGCGGCCATATAGTCGCGCCCCAGCTGCTGCACTGCGAGCAGACGCTGTTCATAGCTTAGCGATGCACTTTCCATTAACGCCTGATGGATGCGAATGGCGCGGTCCACTTCTCCGCGCGAACGGAACAGATTTCCCAGCGTCAGGTGCGCTTCTACCGTGCCGCTGTCCTCTTTAAGCATATCGAGGAAGAGATCGACCGCTTTGTCCTGCTGATTAGAGAGCAGAAAGTTAACACCCGCGACATATTCCCGTGACAGTCGGTTGGCTTCCTGCTGCTTATCCTGATGGGCGCTGCGGCGGCCCATGTACCAGCCATACGCAGCCGCAACCGGCAGTAACAGAAACAGCAATTCATGCATCAGAGATTATTCCCGGCCAGCCGGAACCGCTGGCGGAGCGGCCAGGGCAGTGTTGCTCTGCTCGATTTGGGTTTGCATACGCTTGATTTTGCGATTGGCATTGGCCAGCGAAACGCGGGTGCGTAACCAGAACAGCCCGCAGATAATCCAGCCCAGCACGAAACCTGCGCCAAACAGCGATGCCAGTAAGGTCGATACGCTGAACTCACCCTGCGCCAGCAGATAGTTAAAAGTAATGACCTGATCGTTATGCGCGCCTAAGGTGACGGAAATGATAAAAATGACCAGTACCACTAAAAAAATCAGCAAATATTTCACAGTGCATCCTGTTGTGAGGTTGTCGAATAAATTATGCCAAAACGCCGGCAAAAATGCTGCTCCCAGCAGCATCGGGTGCGTTGCTTTTGCGCAGACCCGGTTAATAATATGGGGTCTTTGGCGGGAAATACAATCAGGGCTCCCGCTGAGCAACCTCTTTTTGTTCCTCGGGCGGCAGCGTCAGCGGGCCGCAGAAACGCTGTGCCAGCCAGGTTGCCAGCGTCACCAGAAGCCATGAAAGCAGGGTTGCCATCGCCAGATCCCGGGGCCAGTGCATACCGAGCAGCAGCCGGCTGGCCATCACGCCCGTAGCCCAGATAAAGATTATGATCACACTCTTATAGTGACGGCGCGGCCAGAGCAGCCCCAGCGCCAGCAGGGCCCAGCTGGCGGCAAACATGGTATGGCCCGACGGAAAGGCAAAGCCGGTTTCAAACGCCCAGTGCCGTTTCAGCCAGCCCGGGATCTGTGTCTCATCGGCGATCAGCGAGGTGACCATTTCACCACGCTGTTTGCGTTTCAGCTCATAGAATGTCTTCTCATCCAGACCATGATGCTGTTCAAGCCAGATGACGTAGGGACGGGGCTCCTGGATCTGCTCTTTAATAAAGGATTTGGTGTACTGCCCGGCCAGAATGGTCGCATTCATGATAATCAGCAGCAGAATAGCGGGCTTGAGACGAAAACGCAGGCACCAGAGCATCCAGGCGCTGAGCAGCACGCTGGTAATAATCCCCCAGGGACTGGTGACGGTTTCCGTCATCCAGAACAGGCTTTTAAGCAGCAGGTTGCTTTCGCCCGGCTGCCAGCGCCAGCCGGTGAGCCAGACAGAAACCGGCATGATAAGCAACAGCAGCATACCCAGTGTCGTACGACGCGAAATCTTAAACATTCTTTTCCCTTATACCGGTGTAAGAGGAGAATAACTGCATAACTTTAGCTTAAAAAAGAATAACATACCCGTTACCGATTAGATAATCGTGCTTTATCGCTGCAATTGATGTCAGAGAGTACCAGCCCGCTTACGGGTTGTGGCACAATATTGCACGTTTGTCGGGCCACACTGGCCTGTGCGCTATCATGATGATAGTGCATCCTCTGAAGGTTCTGGAGAGTCACATGCAGCTTAAACGGGTGGCAGAAGCCAAACTGCCCACGCCATGGGGAGATTTCCTGATGGTAGGTTTTGAAGAATTGGCAACCGGACATGACCACGTTGCACTGGTCTTTGGCGATATCAATGATAATGAGCCGGTCCTGGCGCGCGTTCACTCCGAATGCCTGACCGGCGATGCGCTCTTCAGCCTGCGTTGCGACTGTGGTTTTCAGCTTGAAGCCGCCCTCAATGCCATCGCTGAAGAGGGTCGCGGCGTGCTGCTCTATCACCGTCAGGAAGGCCGCAACATTGGCCTGCTGAATAAGATCCGCGCCTATGCGCTGCAGGATAAAGGGTATGACACGGTCGAAGCGAACCACCAGCTCGGCTTTGCCGCCGATGAACGCGACTTCACCCTGTGCGCAGATATGTTCAAACTGCTGGGCGTCAACGAAGTGCGCCTGCTGACCAACAACCCACGCAAGGTGGAGATCCTGAGCGAAGCCGGGATTAACATCGTAGAGCGGGTACCGCTGGTAGTGGGACGTAACCCCAAGAATGCGCACTACCTGGATACCAAGGCGAGCAAGATGGGGCATCTGCTGCCGAAGTCATAAAGAAGAAAAGCCGGGTTGCCCCGGCTTTTTTATCAGTTCAGCATATTGCGGATGACGTAGTGCAGGATGCCGTCGTTGCGGTAGTAGGTCAGCTCATTACCGGTGTCGATGCGACAGCGGGTGTTCAGCTCCTCTTTGCTGCCATCTGCCCGGGTCAGGGTAACCTTCACCGTGCAGCCCGGCGTCAGCGCCTGAAGATTTTCTACGTCGATGCACTCTTCTCCCGTCAGCCCCAGCGTTTTCCGGGTGACGCCCTGCGGGAACTCCAGCGGCAGAATCCCCATGCCAATCAGGTTAGAGCGGTGGATACGCTCAAACGACTCGGCAATCACAACCCTGACGCCCTGCAGGCGCGGACCTTTAGCCGCCCAGTCACGGCTCGAACCGGAACCATACTCCAGCCCGGCAATAACGGCCAGCGGCACCCCTTCTGCCTGATACTTCATTGCCGCATCATAGATGGCCAGCTGCTCGCCGCTCGGGTAGTGACGGGTATAACCGCCCTCGACACCGGGTACCATTTCATTCCGGATACGGATATTGGCGAAGGTGCCGCGCATCATGACCTCATGATTGCCGCGACGCGAACCGTAGGAGTTGAAGTCTGTGCGTTCTACCCCATGGGCCAGCAGATAGCGCCCTGCCGGACTTTCGGCTTTGATACTGCCCGCTGGCGAAATATGGTCGGTTGTCACTGAATCACCCAGCAGGGCCAGCACCCGGGCGCCGCGAATATCCTGCACCGGCTCTGGCTCTTTCTGCATGGTGTCGAAGAATGGCGAGAGACGGATATAAGTCGATCCCTCGTCCCAGTCGTAGGTCGCCGCCTCACTGACCTTAATCTCCTGCCAGTCAGGCGTACCGTCAAAGACTTCCGCGTACTCTTTGTGGAACATATCGCTGGTCACCTGCTGTACTGCGGTGGCGATCTCTTCCGGTGACGGCCAGATATCTTTGAGATAAACCGGCTGGCCCTGCGGATCGTGACCCAGCGGTTCAGTCTGCAGGTTGATTTTCATGTTACCTGCCAGGGCATAGGCCACCACCAGCGGCGGCGAAGCCAGCCAGTTAGTTTTGATCAGCGGATGAATGCGGCCTTCAAAATTGCGGTTACCCGAGAGCACCGCCCCCACCGTGAGGTCACCCGCTTTGATAGCGGATTCAATCTCATCCTTCAGCGGACCGGAGTTACCAATACAGGTGGTGCAGCCATAGCCGACCAGATTGAAGCCCAGCTTATCCAGGTAAGCGGTCAGCTGCGCCACGGCCAGATAGTCTGAAACCACTTTGGAGCCGGGAGCGAGCGACGCCTTCACCCACGGCTTGCGTTTCAGCCCGCGCTCGACCGCCTTTTTCGCCAGAAGCCCGGCAGCCATCAGCACGCTGGGGTTAGAGGTATTCGTACAGGATGTAATCGCGCTAATGACGACGGCACCGTCGGTCAGCGTGTGGGTCAGACCGGTATCGCTGTCGGTGTAACTGACGTTTTTATGCGGTTTAACCGCCTGATTGACTTCCAGCTCATTGCTGGCGTCAAAGGCAGCAGGCACATCACCGAGAGAAACCCGATCCTGAGGACGTTTGGGTCCGGCCAGGCTCGACTCGACATCATTCATATCCAGCGCCAGTGTACTGGTAAAGCGCGGCTCATCACCGGCATGACGCCACAGCCCCTGCGCTTTGGCATAGGCTTCAACCAGCGCCACCTGCTCAGCATCGCGTCCGGTCAGCGTCATATAGCTTAGCGTGACGTCGTCAACCGGGAAAAATCCGCAGGTGGCACCATACTCCGGCGCCATATTGGCAATGGTTGCGCGATCCGCCAGGGGCAAATCGGCCAGGCCATCGCCATAGAACTCTACGAATTTCCCAACCACGCCATGCTTACGCAGCATCTGGGTCACGGTCAGCACGAGGTCAGTAGCAGTAATGCCCGGCCGCAGTTTGCCGGTAAGTTTAAAACCTACCACATCCGGGATCAGCATTGAGACAGGCTGACCCAGCATAGCGGCTTCCGCCTCGATGCCCCCGACACCCCAGCCCAGTACGCCAAGGGCGTTGATCATTGTGGTATGTGAATCCGTCCCGACCAGCGTATCCGGCCAGGCAAACTCTTCACCGTCAAGGGTTTCATGCCAGATGGCTTTACCAAGGTACTCCAGATTCACCTGATGGCAGATGCCGGTGCCCGGCGGGACCACGCGGAATTTATCAAACGCTTTCTGACCCCAGCGAAGAAAAACGTAGCGTTCATGATTGCGCTCCATCTCCAGCCGGACGTTCTCTTCGAAAGCGTCATCATCGCCAAAATGATCGACGGTGACCGAATGGTCGATAACCAGATCAACCGGAGAAAGAGGATTCACTTTTGCCACATCGCCACCTAAGCGATTGACCGCTTCGCGCATAGCCGCAAGGTCAACCACGGCAGGGACGCCGGTAAAATCCTGCATCAGAACACGGGCTGGCCGGTAGGCAATCTCGCGATCGGCGTGGGCATCGGTTTGCCAGTCAACCAGTGCCTGGATGTCCTCTGCAGTGACAGAGTCGCCATCCTGCCAGCGCAGCAGGTTTTCCAGCAGAACTTTGAGAGATTTAGGCAGATTATCGATATTGCCAAGATGCTGAGCTGCACGGGGAAGACTGAAGATGTGATATTTTTTGGTGTCGACCTGCAGTATTTCCTGACTCTGCTCGCGTAGGGTAGACGACATAGCTCCTCCTTTTCGTTCATGGTCTTAACCTCAGAGAGATAAAGGTTTATGTTAAAGATAGACCACAAATTCGTTAACGTTTTGATTACAACACAAATTGCTACAATCGCCCGTAAACGAAAATGCCCCGTGTATCACGAGGCATCATAAAAAGGGGGAGTCAGATTAAAGCGCTATCCACACCGCTGCAGACCAGAACGCAAACGAGAATGTATATGCGCTAAGCCAGGACATTTTAATAATATTCATTGTTTCTACTCCTTCGCCAGAATCGGGCGTAAAAGTTTAGCGGTCACCCTCAGGGGGGCAACACCCATTGGTCATACAGGTGTGGAAAGCGGCGGCATCAACGTGCGCCAGGAACATCAGTAATAAAAGAGCAGCAACAAATAAACGGTCTTAAAACCTTATTTGGTTTTCGGGTCCAGGAAAGACTCAATAAAAAGTCTCTGGTTATCACTCAAATCCCACGATTCGGGGATAGTCACTTTTTCGTCCTTTGCAAGCGGCTCTTTACCTTTGCAGGCAACCGGCTTGTGCTGGCGCGATGTCAGTGAAGGTTTATGGCTGAGTGTATGTGCCCACATGGCTTTAGCCCCAGATACGCCAGATCATTAACGCAACCACTACCCAGAACAGCGCAGAAGCAGCGAATACGGTTAACCAGGCATTGCGACGGGTGTTACCAGTACGCTCAACCTTAGTGCTTTTTACCGGAAAACCCGGTTCTACTGTCAGTCGTGTATTCATAGTTTTTGATAATCACTCTCAACAAAATGATTGATAACAACGATTAAGATTTAGGAGGAATCCTAAACGCGTTAAGGCCAAAAATCCAGTTATTTTTATTGAGTAAAACGATTAACGGTATTAATCAATATACGCCAGTAACGTAAGAAATCATTAACTCCCGAACGAACTTTTAATAAAACCAGCCACTAAAAAATTTGAGTTAAATTAAAAACAGATCCATTTATAACTACAGCCGCAACCTGAGAACCGCATGTTTGCTGGCTAAACGAATCGGCTGTTAACTGGAGTATGGGAATAATCCTGGCGTGCCGCAAAGTGACATAGTTAAAAGTGTGTTGTAATTCGCATTTAAGAAAGCTGAACCGGGAAACCTGTGATCGATGTTTCATTTACAAAAAAATCATAAAAACTTTTGATTCTCATTTGGCGCTAAAGCGGTGAAACAAAAAAGGCTGCACCCGGCAGCCTAATGTTTCAACGCAAGCGGTAAACGCTATTTAAACGGCAGCCGGATATCCTTAAACATCGCCTCAATGTCTTCGTTAGAACGCAGCGCGACCGCCGTGTCTACCACGTCCCGGGTCAGATGCGGTGCAAAACGCTGGATAAAATCATACATATAGCTGCGCAGGAAGGTGCTGCGGCGGAAGCCGATTTTGGTGGTGCTGTTGGTAAAGATGTCGGCCGCTTCGATGCGTATCAGGTCAGGGTCAGCGATGGGATCCACCGCCATACTGGCGATAACCCCTACCCCCAGACCTAAACGAACATAGGTTTTAATGACATCCGCATCGGTAGCGGTGAAGACGATGCGTGGGGTTAATCCTGCACGATTAAAGGCCGTGTCCAGCTCCGAGCGGCCGGTAAAGCCGAAGGTATAAGTTACCAGCGGATATTCAGCGAGCTCTTCAATTGAGACCTGCCCTTTTCCGGCCAGTGGATGATCGGCGGTAACCACAATCGCCCGGTTCCAGTGGTAGCATGGCAGCATAATCAAATCGTCATAGAGATGCAGGGCTTCCGTGGCAATGGCAAAGTCCGCATTGCCCTTGGAGACGGCTTCCGCGATCTGAGTCGGTGAACCCTGATGCATGTGCAGCGAGACGCGCGGATAGCGTTCAATAAAACCTTTAATCACGCCTGGTAGCGCATAGCGCGCCTGGGTATGCGTTGTGGCCACATAGAGTGAGCCTTTATCCGGCCAGGTGTGCTCACCGGCCACCGACTTAATGGCATCTACTTTGGAGAGCACTTCACGCGCAATGCGGATGATCTCTTCTCCTGCGGGGGTAACCTGCGTGAGATGTTTGCCGCTGCGGGCAAAGATCTGCACGCCCAGTTCATCTTCCAGCATGCGCACCTGTTTACTGATGCCGGGTTGAGAGGTGTAGAGACCTTCCGCCGTCGAAGAAACATTGAGGTTATGGTTTACCACTTCGACGATATAGCGCAACTGCTGTAATTTCATATCTGTTTTATCCCGGTAAGTTACAGAGTCGCATCCCCGGCTGACGGATAGTCGCGAGGCTGAAGAGAGGCTATGCATCAGGAAAGGCGGAAATGCTATAACGACTATATCAGTTTAAGCAGGAGAGTAGAACGGATTGATATAAGGCTCAGAAAAAGGCCAGCGAATGCTGGCCTGAATGGATTACTTTTTCGCTTCCTGCCATTTGCCATCTATATAGAAGGCTGACCAGCCGGTTGCTTTGCCCTCTTTCTCAGAAGAGACATACTGCTGCTTCGTCTTGCGGCTGAACCGTACCAGCGTTTTGTTGCCTTCCGGATCGGCGGCGGGGGCTTCGGCCAGATATTTCAGCTTTTCTGGCAGACGGTCGCTGAAGCGCTGAAGCTCTTCGACCAGTGGAGCACGGGTTTCACGCGATTTCGGGAAGGTGTTCGCCGCCAGGAAAACACCCGCCGCGCCGTCACGCAACACGAAGTAAGCATCCGATTTTTCACACGCCAGCTCGGGCAGCGGAACCGGATCCTCTTTCGGCGGCGCAACTTCACCACTACGCAGAATCTTACGGGTGTTTTTGCACGCTTCGTTGGTACACGCCATGTATTTCCCAAAGCGTCCCAGTTTCAGGTGCATTTCCGAACCACATTTGTCGCACTCCACTACCGGGCCGTCATAACCCTTGATGCGGAATTCGCCCTTCTCAATCTCATAGCCATCGCACTCCGGGTTATTACCGCAGACGTGCAGTTTACGTTCGCTGTCGATCAGATAGCTGTCCATCGCGGTGCCGCATTTCTGGCAACGACGACGGGCGCGCAGCGCATTGGTTTCTGCATCATCCCCTTCCAGAATATTCAGCACTTCGTTTTCCGGAATCAGATTGATGGTCTGCTTGCAGCGCTCTTTCGGCGGCAGTGCATAGCCTGAGCAGCCCAGGAAGACGCCGGTGCTGGCGGTCCGGATCCCCATCGGACGACTACAGGTCGGGCAGTCAATTGAGGTCAGCACCATCTGATTCGGCTGCATACCGCCCTCTTCAGGATCTTTCTCAGCCCGCTCAAGCTGCTGTGTAAAGTCACTGAAGAAGTGATCGAGAACCGCTTTCCATTCCGCCTGGTTGTTGGCAACCTGGTCGAGGCTGCTCTCCATGTGGGCAGTGAAGTCATAGTTCATCAGTTCGCGGAAGTTCTCTTCCAGACGATCGGTAACGATTTCGCCCATTTTTTCTGCATAAAAACGGCGATTTTCCACTCTGACGTAGCCACGATCCTGAATGGTCGATGTAATGGCCGCGTAGGTCGAAGGACGTCCGATGCCACGCTTCTCCAGCTCCCGCACCAGCGAGGCCTCGCTGAAGCGCGCCGGTGGTTTGGTGAAGTGCTGACCCGGCACCAGTGTATTAAGATCCAGTACATCGCCAACGCTGACCGCTGGCAGTGTACGATCTTCGTCGTTCTTACGCAGTGCGGGCATCACTTTGGTCCAGCCGTCGAACCGCAGGATCCGGCCTTTCGCTTTAAGGCGGAAGTCTCCGGCGGCGGCAGTAATGGTACTGGAGTCATATTTCGCCGGGGTCATCTGACAGGCAACAAACTGACGCCAGATCAGCTGATAGAGTTTCTGCGCATCCGCTTCCATATCCTTCAGCTTTTCCGCCACCACTTCCACGTCAGAAGGACGAATCGCTTCGTGCGCTTCCTGGGAGTTCTCTTTGCTGGCGTAAGTAATGGCGTTGTCAGGCAGATATTTACTGCCGAAATGGCTTTCAATGTAGCCGCGCGCCATAGCAACCGCATCCTGACTCAGGTTAGTCGAATCGGTACGCATATAGGTAATGTGACCCGCTTCGTAGAGCCGCTGTGCCATCATCATGGTTTTCTTGACGCCAAAGCCCAGACGGGTGCTGGCCGCCTGCTGCAGGGTCGAGGTGATATAAGGCGCGCCCGGCTTACTGCTGGTTGGCTTATCTTCACGATCCACAATTTCAAAGCGCGCTTTTTCCAGCAGCGCCACGGCGGCGTAGGTTTCATCGCGGTTGACCGGACGGAACGCTTTATCACCGTGGTGAGTCACCTCCATCGACAGCTCATCGCCCTTCGGCGTGGTCAGCGCGGCGTTAACTTCCCAGTACTCTTCCGGCACGAAAGCTTTGATCTCGCGTTCACGTTCCACCACCAGGCGAACCGCAACGGATTGTACCCGTCCGGCCGACAGGCCACGGGCAATCTTCTTCCACAACAGCGGCGAAACCATGTAGCCCACCACGCGATCCATAAAGCGACGCGCCTGCTGAGCATTGACACGATCGATATTCAGTTCACCCGGCTTTTCAAATGCCTGGCGGATCGCATTTTTGGTGATTTCATTGAACACGACGCGGCTGAAGCGTGCGTCATCGCCACCGATCACTTCCCGCAGGTGCCAGGCGATGGCTTCCCCTTCGCGGTCAAGGTCGGTTGCGAGGTAGATGTGGTCAGCACTGGCGGCTAACGCTTTGAGCTCGGCAACCACTTTCTCTTTGCCGGGCAGGATCTGATAATCCGCTTCCCAGCCGTGATAAGGGTCAACGCCCATACGGCTGACGAGCGCAGCTTTCTCATCTTTCTTTACTTTTTTGACTTTCTTGTCTGTCGAAGCGTCTTTGGCTTTCTTATCTGTCGAGGCGTCAGCACTCTTCTTTGCGGTTGATCCACTGGTCGGCAGATCCCGGATATGACCCACGCTGGATTTCACCACGTAGTCATTGCCCAGATATTTATTGATTGTTTTAGCCTTTGCCGGGGACTCAACAATAACGAGTGCTTTACCCATATTTACCTTTACCTAATGAAAACATCCTGCTTAGCGGGAGAGGATTGGATGCCCAAAAACCCATTGGGTTCAATATTGCTGCGCCTGTTTAACATTTCAAGGCGGAGGGGTCAATCTCAGATCAGATGATGTGGCTTTATGCAACTACATGATAAAGAGTACTTTTTCCATCTGAACGTATCGCACATCCCGGTGCAAAATCCCTGAAGTCGGAATCGCCCACACTCTACCTGATAAAATCTGTTACGCAACTTAATTAGCACTCAGTCCGGACTTACGCCAGGTTTACGCACAAAATCCGACGCCTTGCCACGGGTTGTCATGCCGTGAAGCTCGCCAGTAATATAGAAAGGATTCGGAGAGTGTCAAAAAGGAGTGAATAAATGCAGAGAACAACTCAGGCTATTTCCCGCCAGGCATTGCTGGAAAAAGCCACCAGGCTTCTCAGGGAACATGATGATTATCTGGCGGGAATGCAGGCGGATGAGGTCATTCAGCAGGGTGATGTGCTGGTTTTTCGCGGCCCGTTTTTTCTGGACGTCGACGGCCTGCCGACGCCCAAAACCACAGCGGTGTTCAACGTCTTCAAATACCTTGCCGTGACGTTATCGCCGCGCTACCACCTGGAATAAAAAACCCGGCACAGGCCGGGTTTCGCGTCAGAGCAGCGGTTTCTCACCACGCTGCCAGAATTTCAGCAGCAGTCGCTCTGCCACCGAACCGGCGCTCTGGGTAAAGCGGTCCATCATTTTACGCCGGCGGGCATAATGCACGCCCAGAACAGTAAACCGGTCCATCTGACGGATGATCAGATCATCGCTGGTGCCGATGTCGTCAATCAGGCCAAGCTCAAGGGCCTGACGGCCATACCAGTGTTCACCGGTTGCCACCCGCTCGATATCCAGTGACGGCCGCATCTGATGAACAAACTGTTTAAACAGCAGGTGGGTTTCATCCAGATCTTCCTGGAATTTCTCCCGTCCTTCTGGCGTATTCTCGCCGAACAGCGTCAGTGTGCGCTTGTACTGGCCGGCGGTGTGCAGCTCAACGTCGATATCATTGCGTTTCAGCAGGCGGTTGAAGTTCGGGATCTGTGCCACGACGCCGATGGAGCCGATAATCGAGAACGGCGCCGCGACAATGCGGTCGGCCACGCAGGCCATCATGTATCCGCCGCTGGCCGCCACTTTATCCACGGCGGCGGTGATGCGTACGCCCTCATCGCGCAGACGCTGCAATTGCGAGGCCGCCAGGCCATAACCGTGCACGACTCCGCCCGGGCTCTCAAGACGCAGCAGTACCTCATCGCCCGGCTGCTTCACCGCCAGTACGGCAGAGATCTCTTCGCGCAGTGAACTCACCTCACCCGCGTCCATGCTGCCTTTGAAATCGAGCACGTAGAGCGTGGGCTTAGCACTGTCGGTCTGCCCCTGTTTCGCCGCCTGCTTTTCCGCTTTGGCTTTCTGCTTTTCGCTCTTTTTATGATTTTTGAGCCAGACCTTTTGCGCCTGCGGTTTCATTTTTGCCAGCTGCAGATCCTCTTTCATCTGCTGATAGTCATCTCCCAGATGCGTCAGGCGGAGCTGCCCGCTTTGAGCCCGTTTGCGCAGCGCGGCATTCATAATGATCATGACAATCGCAGCAACGGCAACCACCAGCGTTACCGCTTTCGCTAAAAACAATCCATACGTCGAGATAAAATCCATGAGGTCGCCTCAGTAAACAGAAAATCGAAAACAGTCTGCCAGTTTAGCCGCTTTGCTTCACCTCGTCGCCTGAAATGCCAGCAGCTGGCACAGAATGCGCACCCTGGCGATTGCGCCGATTCGTTATTTCAGGCATAAAGCGGAATCATGCTGTTTTCGCCGGAGGAACCCCGCTGTGCATTATCAACCGAAAAGCGACCTGCTTAATCACCGCATTATCCTGGTCACTGGCGCTTCAGATGGCATCGGCCGGGAAGCGGCGCTGACTTATGCGCGCTATGGCGCTGACGTGATCCTGATGGGTCGCAATCCTGAGAAACTTCAGCAGGTCGAACAGGCCATTAATCAGCTGAATAAACGCCCCGCTCATACCCTGGTGTTCGATCTGGCTGAAGCAACCCCGGCGCGCTGCCAGCAGGTTGCTGAACAGCTTCAGCAGCAGTTTCCGCGGCTGGATGGTGTGCTGCACAACGCCGGCATCCTGGGAGAAATCGTTCCGCTGGCTGAGCTGGACCCACAGATCTGGCAGCAGGTGATGAACATCAACCTGGATGCAACCTTCTTCCTGACCCAGGCACTGCTGCCACTGCTGCTGAAATCAGACGCGGGTTCACTGGTCTTTACCACCTCCAGCGTGGGCCGCACGGGTCGCGCTGGCTGGGGGGCCTATGCGGTCTCCAAATTTGCGACCGAAGGTATGATGCAGGTGCTGGCGGACGAATATAAAAATCAGTCGCTGCGGGTTAACTGCATTAATCCGGGGGGCACCCGGACCAAGATGCGCGCCAGCGCGTTTCCGCAGGAAGATGCGAATAAGCTGAAAACCCCTGCCGACCTGATGCCGCTCTACCTTTATCTGATGGGCGATGACAGCCGCCGCAAAACCGGCATCAGCTTTGATGCGCAGCCCGGCAGGAAACCGGGGGCGGCGGAATAATGGCGGACGATCGTCATCAGCAGCGTCAGCAGCGGCTCAAAGAGCAGGTTGATGCGCGGATTGCCGCAGCTACCGAGGTGCGCGGCATTCTGATGGTCTTTACCGGTAATGGTAAAGGCAAAACCACCGCCGCCTTTGGCACCGCACTGCGCGCTGCCGGCCACGGCAAACGCGCCGCGGCTATCCAGTTTATTAAAGGTGAGTGGCCAAACGGCGAGCGAAACCTGCTGGCGCAGCACGGCGTTGAATTTCAGGTGATGGCCACCGGCTTCACCTGGGATACCCAGAACCGCGAAACGGATACCGCCGCGTGTCTGGCCGTCTGGCAGCATGCAAAACGGATGCTGGCCGATGACCAGCTCGATTTGGTGATCCTTGACGAAATCACCTACATGGTCAGCATGGATTATCTGTCGCTGGATGAGGTCGTCGCTGCCCTGCAACAGCGACCAGCGCATCAGAGCGTCATTCTTACCGGCCGTGGCTGTCATCGCAGTCTGCTTGAGATGGCGGATACGGTGACGGAGATGCGACCCGTCAGACACGCATTTGATGCCGGTATTCAGGCCCAGCAGGGCATTGACTGGTAGCAGAAAAAGAAAACGCAGCCCAGGGCTGCGTTTTTTATTGCGGGGTCACATCGTTATCCGGCGTTGCGTTTACTGCCCGGATTACGACGCGGCGTGCTACTTACCTTGCTGTGGCGTTTCACGGCGCGACGGATCTGGTTCGCCTTGGTGCGACGACGATCCTTCTCTACCACCAGCTTCGTGACGGTTTCATCATCCATCCCGACCAGATTACGCAGGTAGTTGACCGCAGGCAGATCCAGTTCGGTCCAGCCACCACGCGGCAGGCCTTTCGGTAACGTGATATCGCCATAGCGAACACGCATCAGACGGCTGACCTGGACCCCTACCGCTTCCCATAAACGACGGACTTCACGATTACGTCCTTCGGTCAGGGTTACGTTGTACCACTGGTTAATCCCCTCTCCGCCACCAAACTTCAGGGTCTTAAAAGCAGCCGGACCATCTTCCAGTTGCACACCCTTGCTCAGCTGACGGATTTTGTCGTCGTCAACCTGACCGAAGACACGCACCGCATATTCACGTTCCACTTCACGGCTCGGATGCATCAGGCGGTTGGCCAGTTCCCCATCGGTGGTGAACAGCATCAGGCCGCAGGTGTTCACATCCAGGCGGCCAACGGCAATCCAGCGTGAGCCGCGCAGACGTGGCAGGCGGTCAAAGACCGTCGGGCGACCTTCAGGATCGCTACGGGTGCAAAGTTCACCTTCCGGTTTGTAGTATGCCAGGACGCGGCAGACTTCGGTTGCTGACTCAGCAACCGACACCAGATGACCATCAATGCGGATTTTCAGGGATTTACTGCTTTCGACACGATCGCCCAGGGTGGCGACTTTACCGTCAACGCTGACGCGGCCAGCTGCAATCATGGATTCGATTTCACGACGTGAGCCATGTCCGGCACGTGCTAAAACTTTCTGTAACTTTTCGCTCATGGCGCTTCCTCTTTGTCGCCTTCCCAGGCGTCATGGCAGGGTGATAATTCTTTATGAATCAATAGTTTAAACCATTAATTTGGGCCCATTATACAGACATTTATCCCCGAAGTAACGCCCTTTGTGAGCAGACTTTTTACAAATCATGAAGAGTCGGACCCTGAAGATTTTATTCCGGATAATTCAACGGCTGATTAATATAATAGCGAAGGATTTGATTAGGAAATATGTTTAATAAAACGGCTTTTCCAAAACTTTATAGCTGATAGCAATTAAATTTTCCCCCTACTCTGACGTTAACGCCCCGCTGTTCTTATAATCTAACTATTAACACTATCTTACACTTCACCTGTTTGCATCCTGCTTTCAATTATCTAAAAAAAAGATTAAAGCCAGACGAAAAAACTACCTGATTGCGTTTGGACAACCTGAACCTGCTATGAAAATCAAAAGACCAGATTATTCTTAATGAAGATTCTGTTAAAACCTTATTTTCAGGGATATTTGATTCTGATTAGATTTAATAAATTGTATGACACTATTAAGCTGGTACACTTTATCTCAGCAGCACAATAAAAAAGCAGAACCTGCCGTTAAGAGGGGTTCGCGAAAAGAACGTTTTACGTTAATGATTCGTTAATAAAATTCGTGTTTTGATTAATCCAATAAACCGGCGCATACGGACTTATTGCGTTAATACGGTTCAGTGATGAACCTTGTTTGCATGTCAAAAGTCTTCACCAGGGATTTCCTGACATGCCTGAATAAAGAAACCCATCATGAGAAACCTGACCCTGTTGCCGGTGCTTGCTGCACTGGTGCTGAGCGGGTGTTCCGTGGGCCATACTGAGTACAGCCGCACGGCAATGCAGCACGTAGATATGAGCGTGACTGGCATTCCGACGATCCTCGGGCTTGGCACACTGGGCACCAGTATTCCCCTTACGCCTGAATATAGCCTGACGGCGGCGCACGTCGCTAAAACGGCTGTACAGCGTGTGAAATCCTATCACCCCTATTGCGATGTTGCGATTATTTATCACAAGAACGATGCCGGAACGCTGGCTAAATTCCGCAGTGGTGATATTGGCGACTCCATTAAAATGTATGGCTACAGTTTTATTTCTGCGATGCCGGTAGAGTCGAAAGGCGTTAATTTAGCCCGTACCGCTATCCGGAATAAATGGAATAAAAGTCCGTGTCTGGCCATGGCGTCAAATGCCGGGGTTGTTCAGGGAATGTCGGGCGGCGGGGTTTATAACAGTGATGACACGCTGAGCGGCGTCATTGTGGGTTATACCGATTCCATTAAAAATGGCCGTAGCGGAAAAGTGATCCTGAAAGACGTTTCACTTTATATTCCCTACGGCCAGTTTAAAAACTGGTTACAGTCAAACCTGGCGCAGGCACCTGTGCGTGGTGCCTGAAATCTGGCTTAATTACTGAAACGGGCGGGTATCGCCCACCCCTTCACGCACAATTTCCGGCGCATCGGTGGTCAGATCGACCACCGTCGTCGGTTGCTGACCCAGCGTGCCGCCGTCAATAATCAGGTCGACCAGTTTACCGATACTGTGCTGGATCTCTTCCGGATCGGATTCGGTGAAATCGTTGCCGGGCAGAATCAGAGAGGTCGACATCATCGGCTCATTCAGCGCGTCAAGCAGCGCCAGCGCCACCGGATTGGACGGCACGCGCAGACCGATAGTCTTACGTTTCTCATTCATCAGGCGGCGCGGCACTTCTTTGGTGGCCTTAAGAATGAAGGTGTAGTTACCTGGCGTATTGTTTTTCAGCAGGCGAAACGCGGAGTTCCCTACCTGCGAATAGACGGACAGTTCAGAGAGATCACGGCACATCAGCGTGAAATTGTGGTGTCCATCGAGCTGACGGATGCGACAGATCCGCTCCATTGCGCCTTTCTCCTCCAGCCGGCAGCCCAGCGCGTAGCCGGAATCGGTAGGATAAACGATGACGCCGCCTTTGTTCAGGTAGTCGACCGCCTGTTTAATCAGGCGCGGCTGCGGGTTGTCCGGATGGATATGAAACAGTTGACTCATAGAAACCTCGTGTCACCTTTCCGTGTCGGCCGGGCATGGCGCGAGTGCCGGGAAACGTTCCCAGACCGGCTCCACCCCTGCGGGTAGCCAGAGTTTGCGGCCCAGCTCAATCCACGGGCAGGGTTGATGAAAATCAGAACCTTGTGATGCGGCCAGATCGTTATCTCTGGCATATTGCGCCAGTTGTGTTCGCTCATTCGGCGGCTGCTGGCACTGTGCAACCTCAATAGCATCGCCACCCGCTTCGCGGAAATGGGCGATCAGCCGTTTAAGCCACTTCGCCGATAAACCGTAACGACCCGGATGGGCCAGCACGGCACAGCCACCAGAATGATGAATCGCATCAATAGCTTGTTTAATTGTACACCATTGTGGCGGAACGTAGCCGGTTTTGCCGCGCGCCAGATACTGTTTAAAGACCTGAGCCATATTGTCGGCTTTGCCCTGCTCAATCAGGAAGCGGGCGAAATGGCCGCGGGTAATAATGCCGCCATCTGCCAGTCGCGTGGCACCCGCCAGTGCATCGGGAATGCGCGCTTTCGCCAGACGCTCGCCAATTTCTGCCGCTCGTGTCTGACGACAGGTCAGCTGACCGGCCAGAAAAGTCACCATCGCCGGATGATCGATATCGATGTTCAGCCCGACGATGTGAATCTCATGATTCTCCCACAGCGTCGAGAGCTCGGCGCCTGCCAGCACGCTGATCGGCAGATTCTGGTCAATGACCGTCTGCTGCGCCTCTGCCACTCCGGCTACGCTGTCGTGATCGGTAATCGCCAGTACGCCGACGCGCATCTCAACAGCCCGCTGCACAAGGGCGGCCGGCGACAGCAGACCATCAGAGGCGCGCGTGTGGCTGTGTAAATCATAAACCGGAAAACGGGCGATATCGCTCAAGAGAACTCCTGCTGAAACTAAACCGGCCAGCATGATAACGATTTTCACGGTCAGTGAAAAAGTGTATTGACATTTTCGCCATGAACCCGTTAACTAGTACACAAGTTCACACACAACGGGTATTCAGTCATGGCGAATTTTATGATGCATTCAGAGGGTTGGCGCGCTGTTCCCGATTATGGGCGACAGGATCGTGCACACTTTGCGTAAACGCCGTGTGAAAACCTGAGCCCGCCCACCCGCGGGCTTTTTTTTGAGCGAAATTCAGAGAAATCATCATGCCAAATGCGAAACCTACAGTGAAGTTGATTACCGGCACCGCACCTTACCGCGAAGATCCGGCCGCAGTGTTTCACCAGCTTTGCGGCGCACGTCCGGCAACCCTGCTGCTTGAGTCTGCGGACATCGACAGCAAGCGCAATTTAAAAAGCCTGCTGATTGTCGACAGCGCACTGCGCATCAGCGCCCTGGGCGCTACTGTTACCGTGCAGGCGTTATCAGAAAATGGCCGCGCCCTGCTGCCGCTGCTGGATGAGGCGCTGCCCGCCGCCGTCAGCAATCAGGTGCGCCCCGATGGACGCGAACTGACCTTCCCGCCGAGCCACGATCATCAGCAGGATGAAGATTCCCGGCTGAAAGCGCTGTCAGTCTTTGATGCGCTGCGTCTGATCCCGCAACTGGTCAATGCCCCAGCCGACGAACGCGAAGCCGTGCTGCTGGGTGGCCTGTTCGCCTATGACCTGGTGGCCGGTTTCGAGACGCTGCCTGCACTGGATAATCAGCAGCGCTGCCCTGACTACTGTTTCTACCTGGCAGAAACCTTACTGGTGATCGACCATCAGACCCGCAGTGCGCGTCTGCAGGCCAGCCTGTTCTGTCCTTCCACCAGTGAGTTCCAGCGCCTGCAGCGCCGCATTGAGCAGTTGCATGGCCAGATTCTGCAACCCGCTCCGGCACTGCCCGTGCAGCCGGTTGCGCAGATGACGCTGACCACCAGCCAGAGTGACGAAGCCTATTGTGAGGTGGTGCGTCAGATGCAGCAGGCGATTCGCATCGGCGAGATTTTCCAGGTCGTGCCGTCGCGCCGCTTCTCGCTGCCCTGCCCGTCGCCGCTGGCCGCCTATGACACGCTGAAAAACAGCAACCCGAGCCCCTACATGTTCTTTATGCAGGATCAGGATTTCTCGCTGTTCGGGGCCTCGCCAGAGAGTTCGCTGAAGTATGACGCCACCTCGCGTCAGATCGAGATCTACCCGATTGCCGGTACGCGCCCGCGTGGCCGCCATGCCGACGGCTCGCTGGACCGCGATCTCGACAGCCGGATTGAGCTTGAGATGCGCACTGACCATAAAGAGCTGGCTGAACATCTGATGCTGGTGGATCTGGCGCGAAACGATCTGGCTCGCATCTGTGTGCCGGGCAGCCGTTACGTCGCTGATTTGACCAAAGTGGACCGCTACTCATTTGTGATGCACCTGGTTTCCCGCGTGGTGGGGACGCTGCGTGCCGACCTGGACGTGCTTCACGCCTACCGCGCCTGCATGAACATGGGCACACTCAGCGGTGCGCCAAAAGTGCGCGCCATGCAGCTGATTGCCGGCGCCGAAGGTACACGCCGCGGCAGCTACGGCGGCGCGGTGGGCTACTTCACGGCCCAGGGCGATCTGGATACCTGTATCGTTATTCGTTCGGCCTATGTCGAAGATGGCGTTGCTACCGTGCAGGCGGGCGCGGGTGTGGTACTGGATTCTCATCCGCAGGCTGAAGCGGATGAAAGCCGCAACAAAGCCCGCGCAGTTCTGCGCGCCATCGCGACTGCCCATCACTGCAAGGAGATCTTCTGATGGCCGATATTCTGCTGCTCGATAACATCGACTCATTCACTTACAACCTGGTTGATCAGCTGCGGACCTTTGGTCACAACGTGGTGATTTACCGTAATAACCTGCCTGCTGAGCTGCTGATTGAACAACTGCAGCGGATGGAAAACCCGGTGCTGATGCTCTCTCCCGGTCCTGGCGCGCCAAAAGATGCGGGCTGTATGCCAGAGCTGCTGCGGGTGTTGCGCGGTCGTCTGCCAATTATCGGCATCTGCCTGGGACATCAGGCGATTGTGGAAGCTTACGGCGGCCATGTCGGTCAGGCGGGCGAGATCCTGCACGGTAAGGCCTCAGCCATCGATCATGATGGCGAGGCGATGTTTGCCGGTCTGAGCAATCCATTGCCGGTCGCGCGCTACCACTCACTGGTAGGCAGTAATACCCCGGAAGAGCTGACGGTCAATGCCAGTTACAACGGGATGGTGATGGCGGTGCGTCATGAAGCCGATCGGGTATGCGGCTTTCAGTTCCATCCGGAATCGATTCTGACGTCTCAGGGCGCGCGTCTGCTTGAACAGACGCTGGCCTGGGCGCTGGCGAAGTCACAGGGAGAATAATCATGCAACAGACACTGGAAAAACTTTACCAGGCGCAAACGCTGAGTCAGGCAGAAAGCCATGCCCTTTTCAGCGCCATTATCACCGGACAGCTGGAGCCTGAGCAGCTCGCTGCGGCGCTGATCGCCATGAAAGTGCGCGGCGAGACGCCGGAAGAGATCGCCGGGGCCGCCACGGCGCTGCTGGAAGATGCCAGACCTTTTCCGCGCCCGGGCTATGCGTTTGCGGACATTGTGGGCACCGGCGGCGACGGCAGCAACAGCATCAATATTTCCACCGCCAGCGCGTTTGTAGCCGCCACCTGCGGCCTGAAAGTGGCGAAGCATGGCAACCGCAGCGTTTCCAGCAAGTCGGGCTCCTCCGATCTGCTGGCCGCCTTTGGTATCGATCTCGACATGCCCGCAGCGCGGGCGCGCCAGGCGCTGGATGACCTGAACGTCTGCTTCCTGTTTGCGCCGCAGTACCACAGCGGTTTCCGTCACGCGATGCCGGTCCGTCAGCGGCTTAAAACCCGCACGCTATTTAACGTGCTCGGCCCGCTGATTAATCCGGCGCGTCCGCCGCTGGCCGTGATTGGCGTCTATAGCCCGGATCTGGTGATGCCGATTGCCCAGACCCTGAAGATGCTGGGCTATCAGCGCGCGGCGGTGGTGCACGGCGGCGGCATGGATGAGGTGGCGCTGCACGATGTGACGCATGTAGCTGAGCTGCGCGACGGCGAAATTACTCGCTATCAGCTCTCGCCGGAGGACTTTGGTTTTGGCTTCCATCCCAAAGAGGCGCTGGCCGGCGGCACGCCGGAAGAAAATCGTGACATTCTTACAGCTTTACTCCAGGGTAATGGCCAGCAGGCGCATGAAGAAGCGGTCGCCGTCAACGTGGCGATGTTGCTTAAGGTATTCGGTCAGGAAGATCTGCGTGAAAACGCCCAGCAGGCGCTTAACGCCATCCGTAGCGGACAGGCTTATGAGCGCGTTGTCGCACTGGCAGCAAGAGGATAATCATGAAAGGCACCGTGTTAGAAAAAATTGTTCAGGATAAAGCGATTTGGGTCGAAGCCCGTCAGCAGCAGCAGCCGCTCTCTACCTTTCAGAACAGCATTGAACCTGCCAGCCGTCATTTCTATGACGCGCTGCAGGGTGCACGCACCGCGTTTATCCTCGAGTGTAAAAAAGCGTCGCCCTCTAAAGGGGTGATCCGCGAGGATTTCGACCCGGCCGCCATTGCCGGGGTCTATCGCCACTACGCCTCCGCGGTCTCCGTGCTGACCGATGAGAAATATTTTCAGGGCGACTTTGCCTTTCTGCCGATTGTCAGCGCGGCCATCACCCAGCCGGTACTGTGCAAAGATTTTATTATCGATCCCTATCAGATCTACCTGGCGCGTTATTACCAGGCGGATGCCATCCTGCTGATGCTCTCCGTGCTGGATGATGAGCAGTATCGCCAGCTGGCCGCCGTGGCGCACAGCCTGAAGATGGGTATCCTGACCGAAGTCAGTAACGAAGAGGAGCTGGAGCGCGCCATCGCCCTGCAGGCAAAAGTTGTCGGCATCAACAATCGCGATCTGCGCGATCTCTCTATCGATCTTAACCGCACACGCCAGCTGGCCCCACGCCTGTCGCACGGCGTCACGGTTATCAGCGAGTCGGGCATTAACAGCTATGCCGATATTCGTGAGCTGAGCCATTTTGCCAACGGCTTCCTGATTGGCTCTGCGCTGATGGAAGAGCCGGATCTGACCGGTGCCGTGCGTCGGGTTACCCTGGGCAGCAACAAAGTGTGCGGCCTGACCCGCCCTGAAGATGCGCGTGCCGCCTATGAAGCGGGTGCCATCTATGGCGGCCTGATTTTTGCCGAAGGCTCGCCGCGCCTGATCGACACGGCCAGGGCACATTCGGTGATCGCCGCCGCGCCGCTGCGCTATGTGGGCGTGTTCCGTAATAACGCAATAAGTGACATTGTCACACAGACTGCCGCACTTTCTTTGTCCGCTGTGCAGCTGCATGGCGATGAGACCCCGGCCTTTGTGGCTGACCTGCGTGCCGCGCTGCCTGCGTCGGTTCAGATCTGGAAGGCGCTGCGCATTGAGGGCAGCGTGCCGGCCCGCGCCTGGCCGCACGTGGACCGCTACGTGTTCGACAACGGCCACGGTGGCACCGGGGAGCGTTTCGACTGGTCACTGCTGCAGGGGCAGACTCTGGACAATGTGCTGCTGGCCGGTGGCCTCAGCGCGGATAACTGTGTTGAAGCCGCGCAGCTGGGCTGTGCCGGGCTGGACTTCAACTCTGGCGTAGAAAGCGCGCCCGGCATCAAAGATGCCCGCAAAATCGCTGCTGTGTTTCAGACACTGCGTGCCTACTGATTTGCCTGGCCCGCTTCAATGCGGGCCCGAAAAAGGAAGATAAAAATGACGTTACTCAACCCCTATTTTGGCGAATTTGGCGGAATGTATGTTCCGCAGATCCTGATGCCCGCGCTGCGCCAGCTTGAACAGGCGTTTGTTGACGCGCAAAAAGATCCGGCGTTTCAGGCCGAATTTACCGACCTGCTGAAGAACTATGCGGGCCGTCCGACTGCCCTGACGCTGTGCAAAAACCTGACCAAAGGCACAAAAACCCGTCTCTATCTCAAGCGTGAAGATCTGCTGCACGGGGGGGCGCACAAGACAAACCAGGTGCTGGGTCAGGCGCTGTTAGCTAAACGCATGGGCAAAAACGAAATCATCGCTGAAACCGGTGCGGGTCAGCACGGTGTGGCCTCCGCCCTGGCCTGTGCGCTGCTGGGCATGAAGTGCCGCATCTACATGGGCGCAAAAGATGTCGAGCGTCAGTCACCGAACGTGTTCCGTATGCGTCTGATGGGCGCGGAAGTGATCCCGGTTCATAGCGGCTCCGCCACGCTGAAAGATGCCTGTAATGAGGCGCTGCGTGACTGGTCCGGTAGCTATGAAACCGCGCACTATATGCTCGGCACGGCGGCGGGCCCTCATCCCTTCCCGACGATTGTACGTGAGTTTCAGCGCATGATTGGCGAAGAGACTAAAAAGCAGATTCTGGAAAAAGAGGGACGCCTGCCGGATGCCATCCTCGCCTGTGTGGGCGGCGGCTCCAATGCCATTGGGATGTTTGCTGACTTCATCGATGAGACCAGCGTGAAGCTGATCGGGGTCGAACCGGCGGGTCACGGCATTGAGACGGGCGAACATGGCGCGCCGCTGAAGCATGGTCGCGTGGGGATCTACTTCGGCATGAAAGCGCCGATGATGCAGACGCACGACGGGCAGATCGAAGAGTCCTACTCTATCTCTGCCGGCCTCGACTTCCCGTCGGTCGGTCCGCAGCATGCGCATCTTAACAGCATCGGTCGCGCAGACTACGTCTCGATTACCGATAACGAAGCGATGGACGCCTTTAAGCAGCTCTGCCGCGCGGAAGGCATTATTCCGGCGCTGGAGTCCTCCCATGCGCTGGCCCATGCACTGAAGATGATCCATGCGGAGCCGGAAAAAGAGCAGCTGATTGTGGTTAACCTCTCTGGCCGTGGCGACAAAGATATTTTCACTGTTCATGACATTCTGACCGCACAGGGAGAAATCTGATGGAACGTTATAACCAACTGTTTACCCGCCTGGCAGCGAACAACGAAGGTGCCTTCGTTCCCTTTGTGACGCTGGGCGACCCGTCACCTGCGCTGTCACTGCGCGTAATCGACGCGCTGGTTGAAGGGGGCGCTGATGCCCTGGAGCTGGGCATCCCGTTCTCTGATCCCCTGGCAGACGGCCCGACTATCCAGAATGCGACGCTCCGCGCCTTTGCGGCAGGCACCAACACCAGCCAGTGCTTTGAGATGCTGGCGACCATTCGCCGTAAATACCCGGACCTGCCGATTGGCCTGCTGATGTACGCCAACCTGGTCTTCACCAACGGTGTGGATGCGTTCTATGCCCGCTGTGCCGAAGCCGGTGTGGATTCAGTGCTGGTGGCTGACGTGCCGGTTGAAGAGTCGGCGTCCTTCCGTCAGGCGGCGCTGCGCCATGGCGTAGCACCGATCTTTATCTGTCCGCCGAATGCCAGCGATGAGCTGCTGCGTGAGATCGCATCACACGGCCGCGGTTACACCTATCTGTTGTCGCGCGCTGGCGTGACCGGTGCGGAGAACCGCGCCAGCCTGCCGCTGCAGCATTTGATCGACAAGCTGCGCGAATATCACGCCGCGCCGCCGCTGCAGGGCTTTGGTATTTCAGAACCAGAACAGGTGAAAGAGGCGATCGCGGCCGGTGCCGCAGGCGCTATCTCCGGCTCAGCGATTGTCAGAATTATCGAAAAGCATCATGCCGAACCGGAAATAATGCTGAGCGAACTGAAGCATTTTGTCAGCCGCCTCAAAGCTGCCAGCCGCTAATCCTGCCATCATGCCTTATCACCCGATAAGGCATGATTTGTTTCCTTTTTTATCGCCCGCGGTTTGGCCTTTTCCTGAAATCTGCACCACAATGACAGTGCGCCGTTACGGTAACGTCGCATCCAATTTGTGACAGGGAGAGAAAGCAATGAAATTCGTTAAGATGCTGGCAGGTGCTGTACTGGCGGGCGTGGTTGCGCTGACACTGAGCGCCTGTGCGCCAACCGCAACCAAAGAGGGAACCGGCGGCTATATCGATGACACCGTGGTCACCACCAAAGTCAAAGGTGCGCTGCTGAAAGATGAGTCGCTGAAGTCGACAGAAATCAACGTAGAAACTTTTAAAGGCAAAGTTCAGCTGAGCGGCTTTGTTTCATCACCGCAGATGGCCAACCGTGCCGTTCAGGTGACACGCAGCGTGGCAGGCGTAAGATCGGTTGTTAACAACATGCAGATCAAGTAACGTCTGGCACACAAAAAAGGCCGCTGATTCAGCGGCCTTTTTATTATCAGAAACGGTAACCCGCCCCGAAGAAGAACACCCAGGGATCGACGCGCATATTGATGTTCTGCTGTTCGCCGCCCGCTTTAAACTTCACTTCCGTATCGATATCCATGTACCACAGCGACGCATTCAGCATCCAGTCCCGGTTGATCTGATAGTCAAGGCCGACCTGACCCGCCACGCCCCAGGAGTTCTTAACGCTGAGGTCGGTCAGGCCCGCATCGCGACCGGTCTGGTTGAACTTAGCATCGTAGAAGGTGGTGTAGTTCACGCCCACGCCCACGTAAGGACGCACCGGACTTTTGCTGTCAAAGAAGTAGTACTGTGCCATCAGCGTAGGCGGTAACTGGCGTACCGTCGCCAGCGTGCCGGTCGGGCCAAGTCCCACTTTATGACGGAATGGCGTGGCGGCCAGCAACTCAACACCAATGTTATCGGTTGCCATCCAGGTCAGTGTCAGGCCCAGCTGTGTGTCATTCGAGGCACTGAATTCACCCATGCCTAACACATTATCGGAACCCTCAACAGGCCGGACGGTGGCACTGCCAGCCCGCATAAAGAAGTCGCCCGCCTCGTGAGCTATTGCCAGCTGAGGCAACGCCATTGCCAGTAACATCGCGCATTTTGCCAGTTTCATTGTCACTCCTTTGCTTAATCTTGAAATCGCTAACGTTATCGCTTTTTTGCTGGCAATTATTTAACGTGATTTACAGAAAATTGCACTCTGAACGTTTCAGATAAACTGCTTAAAAAACAATGAATTGATTTAGATCAATTTCAGCCCAGGCTGGCGGCAAAAAATAGCACTTGCTGAATAATCCCGGTCAGCCTATTTTGCTTCTCTTCCTTGTTGATTTTGGTTCGATGCCCTGGGAGGGGCGGGTGATCAAATGCATGAAATGACGAATCCCTGTGTCAGCTGTGGCGCCTGCTGCGCCCATTTCCGCGTCTCTTTTTACTGGGCCGAAGCCGATGACGCTGGCGGTCTGGTGCCGACCCACTTAACCGAACCGCTCAGCCTGCTGATGCGCAATATGCGGGGAACTAACGATCGCTCGCCCCGCTGCGTCGCCCTGGAGGGAGAGATCGGCGGCTGCGTCTCCTGCGGGATTTATGCGCAACGTCCGTCACCCTGCCGCGAGTTTGCCATGTCGGGTGAAGCGGGCATTCACAACGAAGCCTGCGATCGCGCCCGCGCCCGTTATGGTCTTCCTGCGCTTTTTTCTCCTTCTTTACCTGATATGACAGAAAGTTATGCCGCGGCGGGTGCCCGCGAGCTGCCAGAACATGTACAATCGCCGGGTTAATTAACCCGGTTCCTCCAAGGAGTGTACATGTCTATCACGGCCAGCTCGTTATACCGTGACACAGGAAATTTTGCGCGTCATCAACTGGCTACGTTGCTGTTGCTGTCGCTGCTGACCGCTTTTATTACCGTTATGCTGGTGCATGTGCTGACGCCCGGTGCCGATCAGATGGCGATACTCCAGCAGAGTGACGACAGCGCCGGTTCGCTGTTTGAGATGGTGCAGAATATGTCTCCGGAGCAGCAGCAGGTCCTGCTGCACGCCTCGGCGGCCAGCACCTTTGCGGCGCTGATGGGCAATACGCTGCTGTTGGGTGGCATGCTCTGCCTGATCCCACTGGTCTCTGCCGGTCAGCGTGTCAGTGCGCTGCGGGCAATTGGCGCATCGGTACCGATGCTGCCTAAGCTGCTGCTGCTCACTTTTCTGATGACGCTGGTGGCGCAACTGGGCTTTATGGTGCTGGTGGTGCCGGGCATTCTGCTGACGATTCTGCTGTCGCTGGCACCGGTTATGGTGGCCAGTGAGAAGATGGGCGTCTTTGCCGCCATGCGCGCCAGCATGCGGATGGCCTGGAAGAATGTGAAGCTGATAGCGCCTGCAATCCTACTCTGGCTGCTGGCTAAAGTGGTGGTGATGCTGTTCTTCTCGTCGCTGACCGTGTTACCGCTTAATGTCTCATCGGTGATCTTCACCGCAGCGGGTAACCTGGTTTCGGCGATGTTGATTATTTATCTTTATCGGCTCTATATGCTGTTACGTTGATTTGCGATCGGCCTCCGGGCTGATCCGCAGCCAACTCTGAATGGAAAAACTATGAAGCAGCTACTCGACTTTCTTCCCCTGGTGGTTTTTTTCATCTTTTATAAGCTGTATGACATCTTTGTGGCCTCTGGCGCACTGATCGTCGCCACTGGCCTAGCGCTGGTTGTCAGCTGGGTGCTCTATCGCAAGCTGGAAAAGATGACGATTTTCACTTTTGTGCTGGTGGCCGTATTTGGCACCCTGACGCTGGTGTTCCATAACGATGAGTTCATCAAGTGGAAAGTGACCGTGATCTATAGCCTGTTCGCCGCTGCCCTGCTCTACAGCCAGTGGTTCATGCAGCAGACGCTGATTCAGCGCATGCTGGGTAAAGAGCTGCACTTGCCTGAAACTGTCTGGCGTCGGCTCAACGTGGCCTGGGCACTGTTCTTCCTGATCTGTGGGCTGGTGAACATCTATGTCGCTTTTTGGTTATCTCAGGCGTTCTGGGTTAACTTTAAGGTATTCGGTCTTTCCGGCCTGACGCTACTGTTTACCCTGCTCAGCGGTCTTTACATCTGGCGACAGATGCCGCAGCAGGAGCAAGAATAATGACGCAGCCCGGTTCGCCGGGCATTTTTTTGGCACTTACCTGCAAATAAGTGGACGTAATGGACGAAAAACATAAACTGCCGCAAGGCGAAATGGTGCTGCGTACGCTCGCCATGCCGGCAGACACCAACGCCAACGGCGATATTTTTGGTGGCTGGCTGATGTCGCAGATGGATATGGGCGGCGCGATTCTGGCCAAAGAGATTGCGGAAGGCCGTGTGGTGACCGTGCGTGTCGATGGCATGTCCTTTATGAAACCGGTCGCCGTAGGCGATGTGGTGAGCTGCCATGCAAGTTGCATCCGGACCGGCAACAGCTCGATGACGATTAACGTCGAAGTGTGGATCAAAAAGGTGTCATCTGAGCCGATTGGCCAGACCTACTGTGCCACGGAAGCCGTATTCATCTACGTGGCCGTCGATAGTGAGGGCAAATCGCGTCCTCTGCCCGCCGGTCGCGCTAATCAGTCTTCCGGCGAATAAGTAACGGGTCAGGCCTGGCGGTCTGACCCGCTGTTTATTCGATACTGGCGCCACCGTTAATTTTAAACACGATATTCATCGTCATCCCCTTGCCTGGCCGTCCGCTCTGATAGCGCCAGTTTTTCATCGTCTGCTTCACCGTCCGCTCAAACATGTTCGCCGGCTGGGCGGAGAGGATTTCAATATTATCGACACGCCCCTCGCTGTCTACGTCAAACTTCACCCTGACCCGTCCCTCTATCCGCAGGGCAAACGCACGGGGTGGATAGCCCGGTTTGCTGATGCTCAAGGCTTTTGGCCCTGCCGGCGCAGCATTACTGGATGACGGCGCGGCTTTTGGCGCTGCGGCCGGTTTGTTCTCAGGCGCGGGCGTCTTTTGCTGGAAAGGGTTAGCCTGCGGTTTGCTCTCCTGACGCGGCTTCACCTCACGCGCTGGCTGCGGTTGCCTGTGCTCCGGTTTTGGCTTTGGTTTAGGTACAGGTTTTGGCTTAGGTTCGGGGGCAGGTATGGGCACCGGCTCTGCCTTTGGCGGCTCGGGTGCTGGTTCAGGCTCCGGTGCTGGTTCCGGCTCGGGTTGCGGTGCGGGTAGCACCACTGCCGCAGGTGCAGGCGCGGGCTGAACCTCCGGCGCCACCATGGTGACGCTGATAGGCTGAGATGCCTCCGGTACCTTAATCTCCTGCCCGAATGACGCGTAGAGAATTCCGGCAATCACGCCCCCATGCAGGATAATGGACAGCAGCATGGAGACAGACGTGCGTTTAGGTAGTGGCATAGTCAGCGTGGTCATAACGATCGCAGTGATTGAGTGAGACTGCAATTTTAAATGCAAATAGCAATCAGTTTCAATAACTCCCACTCTTCGTGCTGCATAAAAGCCTCTTTAGCCCTTTATGCTGAGCCCTGCATGGCCTGCAGGTTTCGTTTGCACTCTGCCTGGCGATCCCTTAACGTGTTGCGAAATTCTGAATACTGGGAGTTACTGAGTGCTTTACGTCATTTATGCAGAAGATACTGCAGATTCACTGGAAAAGCGTAATGCCGTGCGCCCTGCCCATCTGGCCCGGCTCAAACTGCTGCAGGAAGAGGGGCGCCTGATTATCGCTGGCCCGATGCCTGCGGTTGACAGTAACGATCCCGGTGTCGCGGGCTTTACCGGGTCAACCGTCGTTGCTGAGTTCCCGTCACTGGAAGCGGCACAATCCTGGGCGCAGGATGATCCTTACTTCGCGGCGGGTGTTTACGCGCAGGTTACGGTTAAGCCGTTCAAGCGCGTCTTCTGATAGCTGGCGGGCTGTAAAGATGGCTTCTGTGGCTGACACAGGAGCCATTTTTCTTTGCGTCATGGTAAGAGAAAAATGCAGATTGTGATTACTGGACTACTGGCAATCGTCATCGTCATGACGGGGTATGCCGTTTATCTCTGGCGGAAACGAGGCTGGCGGAAAGCAAGGCAGTGGATTGTGATGCTGATTGTGCTGGCGGCAGCACTGCAAATGGTTAACGTGGTGCTGATGATGAATGCGCAACGTCTTTCGGGATAATGTTCACTGAAATAATCCCTGAAGAAAAGGTTTGCCGCAAAGTCTGCTGCTGATACGCTCTTCATATTGCGGCTCAGAGGCCAATACGGTGAAACGTCTTGCGCTGAAAGGCGAAGAGATTCTTTGTGTGTTTAGCGAGCCAGATCGCAGTTGTCGTCTGCGCTGGCTCCTCCCGCTATCCAATTAACCACGATCCAGAATCAAGCCAATTAGTGCGTGATAGTGCTGCTCTTCTTCCGGGTTGGTCACATGCTGCAGACGCTTGATCAGTTTTGAGCAGATAGCCTTACGATTAAGGGTACGGCCTGAACTGATGATTTCAGTAACAACCGATCCCAGGATTGCCTGCTGCGAAGGTTGCGCAGCGCTATATAAGTACGCGGAGATGTCAGATACTGAAGCGGGAATACGAGTATTAGTCTGCATGATTGACCTCATTGCGTTTTTAGTAAAAGTCTTAACCGATGCAGTAAAGTTATACAATAACGCTCCCCGCGTACAGATATTTAGTTATCTTATTTTCTATTAATTCATTACCTGAATTAAAAAAAACCATTAAATCAATTAGTTATTAAAACGTAAAGTTGTACAAATTTCTCCTGGCATCTTGTACAACCCACCTGTACCCTTACCTTCCACGTCAAAAAACGATCTGTTCATCATTTTTTCAGTCACGAAGATGCATTTTCTGGCAGAGCTGACTACATTTGGATCTTACAGATTAAACCTCTGAATGGATGCACAGCGCAGTCACGACCTTATTATGCATAAAACTTATTCCGGTCAGACCCTTACTCTGTTAGCGCCGCTGCTGTCACGTCTGGCAGCGATCGCTGATCCTAAAATTGAAGTGATGAGCGGTTATCCCGCACACTGCTCGGCGTGGCTGACGATCTATTATCAGCGAAAGTCGGGGGAGTGGTCCTATGAATGGTACGATCGGGCGGGTTGTCGCCGGCCAGCCGCGCTGGGCGACCCGATGACATGTCTGATGCATGAGGTCAGCGACCGCGGGGCTATGCAGCAGGAGCACCTGCTGGCGCGCCGCCTGCTGGCCGAAATAGGATTTATGGAAGCCTGACGAAGCGGTTATCCGCCAGGCTCTCAGTGTCGGTTAACGCTAGACCATCTGCGTAATGAACAGAATAGAACGACGCTGCTGCTGTGCCAGCTGGTGGCGAATGCAGTGAATACGCTTATAACGCCGTGACTGCCCTTCCAGCCAGCGTGCACGGCGACGATGAACCTGTCTCAGCATTCTCCAGCGCGCCACTTCATTTCTGCTTCTTTTCATTACTTCCTCTCTGACATCAAATCCGCGTGGGCATTATAGAGATCTCTGCGCGAATGCCAAATCCGATCGTCTGCTCAGAGTCCGGGATTAAAGGTTCCGTTAGCGCGTTTCTGCACGTAAACTTGCCGGACGGAAGCGCGAACGGGATGTCCACTTTATGACCACTTTTTATACGCTCATCAGCTGGTTGCTGCTGTTTGGATACTGGCTGCTGATTGCCGGTGTCACCCTGCGCATTCTGATGAAGCGTCGGGCCGTGACTTCAGCGATGGCCTGGCTGCTGGTGATCTATATTCTGCCGCTGGTGGGCATTATCGCTTATCTCTCTTTTGGCGAACTCCATCTGGGTAAGCGCCGCGCGGAACGCGCACGCACCATGTGGCCCTCCACCGCCCGCTGGCTTAACGATCTCAGACAGTGCCGCGAAATCTTCGCCACCGGGCACAGCGATGTGGCGCGTTCCCTGTTTGAGCTTTGCTACCATCGCCAGGGGATCGCCGGGGTTAAGGGCAATCAGCTCCAGCTGCTGACCAGCTCTGATGATGTGATGCAGGCGCTGATCCGCGATATCCAGCTGGCCCGCCATAACATCGAAATGGTCTTCTATATCTGGCATCCCGGTGGCCTGGCGGATGAAGTGGCGGAATCCCTGATGGCGGCCTCACGTCGGGGCGTGCATTGTCGTCTGCTGCTCGACTCCGCAGGCAGCGTGACCTTTTTCCGCAGCCCCTGGGCGGGCATGATGCGTAATGCCGGTATCGACGTGGTGGAGGCGCTGCAGGTGAGCCTGCTGCGCGTGTTCCTGCGACGCATGGACCTGCGTCAGCACCGTAAAATCGTTCTGATCGACAACTATATTGCCTACACCGGCAGCATGAACCTGGTCGATCCACGCTTCTTCAAGCAGAGTGCAGGCGTCGGCCAGTGGATCGATTTGATGGCGCGAATGGAGGGCCCGGTTGCCACCGCGATGGGGATTGTTTTCAGCTGTGACTGGGAGATCGAAACCGGCAAACGAATCCTTCCGCCGCCGCCCGACCGCAATATTATGCCGTTCGAACAGGAAAGCGGCCACACCGTTCAGGTCATTGCTTCCGGTCCAGGTTTCCCGGAGGATATGATCCATCAGGCGCTGCTGACGGCGGTTTATTCGGCGCGTGAGCAGCTGATCATGACCACACCTTATTTTGTGCCCAGCGACGATCTGCTGCATGCCATCTGTACGGCGGCGCAGCGTGGCGTCAGTGTCAGCATTATCATTCCGCGCAACAACGACTCATTGCTGGTGGGCTGGGCCAGCCGCGCTTTCTTCAGCGAACTGCTGGAAGCCGGTGTCAAAATTTATCAGTTTGAAGATGGCCTGCTGCACACCAAGAGCGTGCTGGTCGACGGACAGCTGAGCCTGGTCGGCACCGTAAACCTCGATATGCGCAGTCTGTGGCTGAACTTTGAAGTGACCCTGGTGGTGGACGATGCGGGCTTTGGCAGCGATCTGGCCTGTGTACAGGACGATTATATCGCCCGTTCCCGCTTGCTGGATGGCAAACGCTGGGCAAAACGTGCCTGGTGGCAGCGCATCGTCGAACGACTGTTTTACTTCTTCAGCCCTTTACTGTAAAACGAGCCAGATTGTGTAAATGGCCGCAGGCCGACAGGACAGACTATGGATTTAAATAATCGCCTTACCGAAGATGAAACGCTGGAACAAGCCTACGATATTTTTCTCGAACTGGCAGGCGACAACCTGGATCCGGCCGATATCATTCTCTTTAATCTGCAGTTTGAAGAGCGCGGCGGCGCGGAGCTGTTCGATCCTTCCGAAGACTGGAAAGATCATGTTGATTTCGATCTGAACCCGGACTTCTTCGCTGAGGTCGTGATTGGGCTGGGTGAAGCGGACGGCGAGCCGATTACCGACGTCTTTGCGCGCGTGCTGCTCTGCCGCGAGAAAGATCACAAGCTCTGTCACATCCTGTGGCGGGAGTAATCGTCAGATAAAAAAACGCCGGGCCGCTGCCCGGCGTTTTGCTTTACAGCGGGTCGACTTTCAGGCAGGAGACCGCATGGTGGAAACTGCCTTCCAGCAGTGGCCGGGTTTTAGCACACTCCGGCCCGGCAATCGGGCAACGGGTCCGGAACACGCAGCCTGACGGCGGATTGATCGGCGACGGCAGCTCCCCTTCCAGCAGCTGAATCTGTTTATTCTTCTCCAGATCCGGATCGGGAATCGGTACGGCGGACATCAGCGCACGGGTGTAAGGGTGCTGCGGATTGCTGTAGACCTCATTGTAGGTGCCCAGCTCCACCGCATGGCCCAGATACATCACCAGCACGCGGTCAGAGATGTGCTTCACCACCGCCAGGTCATGAGCGATAAAGATCAGCGACAGCCCCATCTCGCGCTGCAGCTGCTGCAGCAGGTTAACCACCTGAGCCTGAATCGAGACATCCAGCGCAGAGACCGGCTCGTCACAGATAATCAGCTTCGGCTCCAGAATCAGGGCGCGGGCGATACCGATACGCTGGCACTGGCCGCCCGAGAACTCGTGCGGATAGCGGTTGATCAGGTTAGGCAGCAGCCCCACCTTCATCATCATGTTTTTAACGCGCTCTTTGACCTCCTGACGCGCCATTTTCGGATGATAGGTCCTGAGCGGCTCCGCGATGATATCGCCGATGGTCATACGCGGGTTGAGCGACGCCAGCGGGTCCTGGAAGATCATCTGGATGTCGCTGCGTGCCTTGCGCCACTCCTCTTCGCTCTGGCCCAGCAGATCACGGCCCAGCCAGGCGACGCGCCCGTCCGTTGCCTTGACCAGACCGATAATGGCGCGCGCCAGGGTCGACTTTCCGCAGCCCGACTCGCCCACCACACCCAGCGTTTCGCCCTCATAGAGCCGCAGGCTGACGCCATCCACTGCTTTCAGGGTTTTCGACGGCTGCCAGAACCACTGCTTGCCCTCTTTAATGTCGAAATGCACTTTGAGATCGGCGATTTCGAGTAAGACTTTTTTCTCCGCTACGGTGCTCATACTAACTCCTCCACCGGCTTAAAGCAGGCGCGCAGGCGGCCATCGCCGAAAGGTTCCAGCGGCGGTGCCTGGGTGCAGATATCCATCGCGTGTGGACAACGCGGCTGGAACGGACAACCCTGCGGCAGGCGCAGCAGATTGGGCGGATTACCCGGAATGGTGGTCAGGCTCTCGCCTTCCGCATCCAGACGCGGTACGGCGTTAAGCAGGCCGATTGAGTAAGGATGGGCGGGCTGATAGAAGACGTCGCGGGCCCGGCCATACTCCATGGTCCGGCCTGCGTACATCACCAGCACTTTATCGCAGATCCCTGCCACCACGCCAAGATCGTGGGTGATCATAATGATGGCCGTGTTGAACTCGCGCTTCAGCTCATTGAGCAGCGTCATGATCTGCGCCTGCACCGTCACATCCAGCGCGGTCGTCGGCTCATCCGCGATCAGCAGCTTAGGACGACAGAGCAGCGCCATGGCGATCATCACGCGCTGGCGCATCCCACCTGAGAACTCATGGGGATACATCTTCATCCGCTTGCGCGCTTCCGGCATTTTTACTGCATCCAGCATCCGCACAGACTCCTCAAACGCCTGCGCATTGTTCATACCTTTATGCAGTTTCAGCACCTCCATGAGCTGCTCACCCACCCGCATATAGGGGTTCAGTGAAGTCATGGGGTCCTGGAAGATCATCGCAATCTGCTCGGCGCGTAGTTTGTTCAGCTGGCTTTCCGGCAGATTAAGGATCTCTTTGCCGTTAAACATCGCCGAGCCGCCGATACGGCCATTTTTGGCCAGCAGCCCCATCAGGGCAAACGCGGTCTGCGACTTGCCGGAGCCGGATTCACCAACAATGCCCAGCGTCTCACCAGCGCGCAGTGAGAAGTTCAGATCGTTGACGGCGGTGACATCCCCGTCATGTGTGCTAAAGGTCACGCGCAGATCTTTGACCGTAAGTAGCTGTTCGCTTCCCGCGCGGGCCGCCATCGCTGGCTGAAATTCATGAATGGTCATCGGGAAACTCCTTAACGATCTTTCGGGTCGAGGGCATCACGCAGGCCATCGCCGATAAAGTTGAAACAGAACAGCGTGACCACCAGGAACGCCGCCGGAAAGAGCAGCAGCCATGGCGAAACTTCCATAGAGTTGGCCCCGTCGCTGAGCAGTGCGCCCCAGCTACTCAGCGGCTCCTGCGTGCCCAGGCCAAGGAAGCTCAGGAAGGATTCGAACAGGATCATGCTTGGCACCAGCAGCGAAGCGTAAACCACCACCACGCCCAGTACGTTCGGTACAATATGGCGCACGACGATCTTCCAGGTCGATACGCCACCCACATGGGCTGCTTCGATAAACTCTTTGCGCTTCAGGCTGAGCGTCTGGCCGCGCACGATACGCGCCATATCCAGCCAGGAGACCATGCCGATCGCGGCAAAAATCAGCAGGATGTTGCGGCCAAAGAAGGTCACCAGCAGGATGACGAAGAACATAAACGGGAAGGAGTTCAGGATTTCCAGAATACGCATCATCACCGAGTCGGTTTTGCCGCCCAGGTATCCGGCAATCGAGCCATAAAGCGTGCCGACGATCACCGCGATCAACGCAGAGGCGACGCCCACCATCAGGGAAATGCGGCCGCCGATCGCCACGCGCACCAGCAGGTCACGTCCCGACGAATCGGTGCCGAACCAGTGGCCGGAAGTGGTATCCGGCGGTGAGGACATCATCGCCCAGTCGGTGTCGTCATAGGTGAACTGCGCCAGCATTGGGGCGAAGATCACGAACAGCGTAATCAGCAGCAGCACCAGCAGGCTGATCAGGGCTGCCCGGTTATGAATAAAGCGACGACGCGCATCCTGCCAGAGGCTCCGCCCTTCGACTTCCAGCTTCTCACTGAACGCATCAAGAGCTTCGCTGTTTTTCTTACTTAACATCATGGCGAACTCCGCAATCAGTAACGAATTTTCGGATCGATAACGGCATAGAGCACGTCAACAATCGCATTAAAAACAATGGTCAGCAGACCGACCAGAATGGTCAGGCTCATCACCAGTGAGTAGTCACGGTTCAGCGCGCCGTTGACAAACAGCTGGCCGATACCCGGCAGACCATAGATCGACTCAATCACCATTGAACCGGTGATGATGCCGACAAAGGCCGGGCCCATATAGGAGATCACCGGCAGCAGGGCCGGTTTCAGCGCATGGCGCAGTACGATGCGGCGCAGCGGTAAGCCTTTTGCCCGTGCGGTGCGGATAAAGTTCGAGTGCATCACTTCAATCATCGATCCACGGGTAATACGGGCAATGCTGGCGATATAGGCCAGCGACAGGGCCACCATCGGCAGCAGCATGTAGTTCCACTGCCCGCCATTCCAGCCGCCACCCGGCAGCCACTTCAGGCTGATAGCGAACAGCAGGACCAGCAGCGGCGCGACCACAAAACTGGGTATCACCACGCCGGTCATGGCTACCCCCATCACCGCGAAGTCCCACAATGTGTTCTGTTTAAGCGCGGCGATCACGCCAGCCGTTACCCCCAGTATTACCGCGAGCAGAAACGCGGCCAGCCCGAGTTTGGCCGAGACCGGGAAGGCATGCGCCACCAGATAGTTGACCGAATAGTCTTTGTATTTAAACGACGGGCCGAAATCACCGTGTGCCAGCTGCACCAGGTAATCGACATACTGTTTACCGATCGGATCGTTGAGGTGATATTTCGCCTCGATATTCGCCATCACTTCCGGGGCCAGCGTACGCTCGCCGGTAAAGGGGCTGCCAGGAGCCAGGCGCATCATAAAGAAGGAGATGGTAATCAGGACGAACAGCGTCGGTAGCGCTTCAAGCAAGCGACGCAGGATGAATTTTAACATTGCCGTACCTACCAGGCTGTTGCTTCACAACATAAAAATAGTAAAAGGCGGCGCCAGACGCGCCGCCACTGCTGATAGCCTGAATGCTATTAGTGTTTAATGATGTAAAAGTCTTTAGACAAGGTTTTATCCAGTGGATCTTTACCGGTATAACCCCCCACGTACGGTTTCACCAGACGCGTGTTCACGTAGTAGTAAACCGGGACGATGGTGCTGTCTTTATCCAGGATCTGCTCCGCTTTCTGATAGTCCACTGCGCGGCCTTTCTCATCCGAAGCCTTGATCGCGTCACGCACCACTTTATCGAACTCATCGCTCTTATAATGCGCGGTGTTACTGCTGCTGTTGGACAGCATGGTGTTCAGGAATGAAGTCGGTTCGTTGTAGTCCGCGCACCAGGCCGCACGTGACACATCGAAGTTACCCTGATGACGGGTATCCAGGAAGGTTTTCCACTCCTGGTTTTCCAGCTTGATATTCACGCCGATGTTTTTCTTCCAGATCGACGAGGCGGCAATCGCCAGCTTCTTGTGCAGATCTGAGGTGTTATACAGCAGGTTAAAGGTCAGTGGTTTGTCAGCGGTGTAACCCGCTTCGGCCAGCAGCTTTTTCGCTTCGGCGTTGCGTTTGTCCTGTGACCATTTGAACCAGTCCGGCGGCAGAATATCCATGCCATCAGTCGCTGGCGGCGTGTAGCTGTAGGCCGGTTTCTGGCCCTGCGCCAGCACTTTGTTCACCATAATGTCACGATCCAGACCCAGCTTCAGGGCCGCGCGGACGCGTGGATCGGTAAATGGCGCTTTCTGGTTGTTAATTTCATAGTAGTAGGTGCAGAGGTAAGGATCGACATGCAGCTCTTTACCATTGTCACGCTGCAGTTTTTTAAACAGCTCAATTGGCAGATTGTTATAGGTCATGTCGCTGCCGTTCTCAGAGAAATAACGGTTAACGTCACTGACTTCAGAACTGATTGGCAGGTAGGTCACTTTGTTCAGCACGGTGTGTTCGTTGTCCCAGTAGTTCGGGTTACGCACCAGGGTAATGCGCTCGTTGATCACGTGCGCGTCCAGCTTAAAGGCACCGTTGCCGACCCAGTTCTGCGGCTGGGTCCACTGATCACCAAACTTCTCGATCGCCGGTTTATAAACCGGAGACATCACAGAGTTGATCAGCAGCTTATCGAAGTATGGCACCGGCTCGCTCAGGGTGACTTCCAGCGTGTGATCATCAATGGCTTTTACGCCCAGATCGGTAATTGGTTTTTTACCGGCGATGATGTCATCAACGTTCAGAATATGACCATATTGCGGGTAGCTGGCGTACGGTGAAGCCGTTTTAGGATCGACAAGACGCTCCCAACTGTAGACGAAGTCCTGCGCGGTAACCGGCTCGCCATTAGACCATTTGGCATTTTTACGCAGGTGGAACGTCCATACTTTGAAATCTTTGTTTTCGTAACTTTCCGCAACACCCGGGATCGGTTTACCGTTGCTGTCATTGACCAGCAGACCTTCGTAAAGGTCGCGCGCCACGTTGTCTTCCGGCACACCTTCAATTTTGTGCGGATCAAGCGACTGCACTTCATCGCCATTGCCGCGTACCAGCTCCTGTTTTGCGGCCAGCTCAACGCCTGCGGGCACGGTTGCCGCCAGCGCCGCATTCCCTGCCAGTGCACTTACTGCGGCAAAAACGCCCGCTGCGATCAGGCTTTTTTTCGTGATGTTGTTCATTATTACACTCCAGTTTTATTATCGTCACCGCGGCGATGCACTGCCACGGCGTCCCCCGTCTCCGGGCTCCCCGGCCTGTACCAGGGAGATCGACCTCAAAAAATGGTCTTTATGCGAATGCGTTTCTGACTGTCTCGCCGGATGGCGATCAGATCAGTGTTGTTTGATGAAGTAGTACTTCAGGTCTGTCATGTCCTGCGGGTCTTTGCCCGTAAAACCGCCCACCCAGGGCTTTACCAGGCGCACACTGACGCGGTAGTAAACTGGCACAATGGGTGAGTCTTTGTCGAGTTGTGTTTCAGCCTGCTGATAGAGCTCAGCGCGCGCGGCTTCACTGCCCGCCGTCAGCGTCTCCGACATCAGGCGATCGAAGGTCGCGCTACTGTAGAACGCCGTGTTAATCGAGGCGTTGCTGATCAGCATATTCAGGAAGGTTGACGGCTCGTTGTAGTCAGCACACCAGGTTGCACGCACCACGTCAAACTGTGCCTGATGCCGGGTCTCCAGCATCGTCTTCCACTCCTGGTTCTGCAGCGTCACTTTGGCGCCCAGATTTTTCTGCCACATTGACGCGGCCGCAATCGCCTGGCGTTTATTCTGATCGGAGGTGTTATAGAGCAGCGTAAAGCTGAGCGGATGGGCGGCATCGAATCCCGCCTCGGCCAGCAGCTTTTTCGCCGCCTCGTTACGCTGCGCTTGCGTCCAGTTGAACCAGGCGGGCGGCGTCAGCCGTATACCGGCGGTAAACGGCGGCGTCAGGCTGTAAGCCGGGATCTGTCCCTGAGCCATGATCTTATTAGCGATGATGTCGCGATCCAGCGTCATCTTCAGCGCGCTGCGCACCCGCGCATCGGTGAAAGGCGGCTTTTTATTATTAATTTCGTAGTAGAAGGTGCAGAGCAGCGGACTGACTTTCACTTCATCACCCAGCTCTTTACGCAGTTTGCCAAACATCTCAGGCGGCACCGCGCTGTTGGTGATATCCGTGCCGCCGCTGCGATAGCGATTGATGTCGCTGTTTTCCGAGGCGATAGGCAGGAATGTCCCCTGCTCGATTACCGTATGGGCGTTATCCCAGTAATGCGGATTACGCTTCACGACGATTTTTTCATTCACCACCCAGTCGCTCAGCACGTAGGCGCCGTTGCCGACATAGTGCTCCGGACGCGTCCAGGCCTCTCCCCACTGTTTAATGGCGGGTGCATAAACCGGCTTCATGGCCGTATGCGCTAACATGGCCACCAGATAAGGCACCGGCTCGCTCAGGGTAATCTGCAGCCGATGGGCATCCAGCGCCTTAACGCCCAGCTTTTCGGGTGACGCTTTGCCTGCCAGAATGGCATCGATATTGGCAAAATGAGCGGCCTGCAGGTAGCTGGCATAAGGTGATGCCGTTTTCGGATCGACCAGACGCCGCCAGCTGAAAACAAAATCGTCGGCGGTGACAGGCTGACCATTGCTCCATTTCGCATCATCGCGCAGATGGAAAATCCAGATGTCAGGCTGTGGATTCTCCCAGCTTTTCGCCACGCCAGGCACCACCTCGCCGCGGTTATCGGTGTTCACCAGCCCATCCAGCAGGTTGTGAATGATATTTGATTCCGGCACGCCTTCAGTTTTGTGCGGGTCCAGCGAGGAAACCTCACTGCCGTTATTAATCACAATCTCCTGCCGAGCGGCCAGGGCGGTGCCCGGCGGAACCGTCGCGGCATAGGCTGGCGAAATGGCCGTGAACAGAATACCTGCGATGAGTGACCGCCGTTGCTGCAATTTCTCTATCCCAATCATGCGAAACGCCAACCCTTTATTAAGTATCCCGACAGGCTTAAGCAAAAAGCGTTCTCACTTTGGGCTTTCGGAGAAAAAATTTGTGCTGGACCAAAAATTATCAGAAGCCGTAACAGGGTGCCAAAGTAAAATAGCTAAAATGTTAACTAATTCTCTTTTATCATGAGAAATGCAGCAGCGGAAGTGTTAATTTTTGCTCTAAAAATAATGTATCCCACTGATTTAAAAGAGATTAAATCAAAAAAAGCATAAAACATGGAGAGGAAATAAAAAAAAGCATCCGATGTGGTACTTATCGGGGAATTTGTCGTTTTGTTACGATGAAATCGAGCGGATTAAGGAAATGGTGGCGATTTATGAGGTGTCATTAAACAGCAGTAGCAGAAAATGATGTGAAAATGGTGACATGTTTTTGTAGAAAAAAGTCTGTGACCTGATGCGCAGTAATGAAATTTATAATTACCGGTCTGCGTTAAGCTGAATGAATAAATGCATTGTAATGGTGCAATAAACTGCGCTATTGCACCATAACGGTTCAAAAAATCATTTCATGGTCTGAAATAAGTGCTCTGTCAGTTGAGCAGACCGGGAAAAATAGCCTTCATACCGGTGACAACAAACTCGATGCCCAGTGCCATCAGCAGCAGGCCCATAATACGGGTAATGACGTTAATCCCGGTCTGACCCAGGATACGGACCATTAATGGCGCGGCCCGGAACAGCAGCCAGCAGCAGAAGGCGAAGATGGCTATCGCCAGCGTGAAGCCCAGCAGGTTAATCCAGCTGTGGTAGCGAGTGCTCCAGACGATAGTCGAGCTAATCGCCCCTGGTCCCGCCATCAGCGGGAGCGCCAGTGGCACAACACCCACACTTTCGCGGATTGCCGTCTCTGACTTCTCCTGTTTATTCTGCTTATCTTCACCCAGTTTGCCGCTGATCATCGACATCGCAATGGTAACAACCAGGATTCCGCCTGCAATACGGAAGGAATCAATTGAGATGCCGAACACCCGCAGTATGGCATCGCCTAAAAAGAGTGACGTCCAGAGGATAATCGCCACCGCCAGGTTGGCGGTGAGATTGGTTTTATTACGCTCAGCCACGCCCTGATAACGGGTCATACTGATAAATACAGGAATAATGCCCACCGGATTCACCAGCGCAAAGAGCCCGACAAAAAATTTTATATAACCTGAAAGATCTAACAGCGCAGGATTCACGACTTTACTCCGTACCACAGGGGGGAAAACGCGCCTAATGTATGTGAAAACGGACACAGACACCAGATGCAGGCTCGGCAATTTATGCTATTGAACTTTGGCACATTTAGCGCTTTACGCCAGTGATCGTCTAAGGGCTGGAGATAGCCGCTGCCACACCCTGCTGCTTCAGATACACATAATTTAAGAAAACAGATGAAGCAATCCGCAGCTGAATGGTGTCAGCTTGCGCTTAAATTGATCTGCATCAAAATTGCTCTACCCCAAACCAGGTAATCTTTTTGCAACGGAAGCAGTCGCGGCAGTGCAGTCTATCCTCTTCGCCGCAGCTGAAGACTTATTCAGTAAACCTCTGAAAACCCTGAATTTACATACCTGAGTAGTGGTATTGATGCCGTGTGGCGCTACTCAGTTACAAAGGAGAGTTTACTAAAAAAGTTTAACTTCCTTCAGGAGAACACCATGGCCGTAACCAATATCGCGGAACTGAATGCACTGGTTGAACGTGTGAAAAAAGCCCAGCGTGAATATGCCAGCTTTTCTCAACAGCAGGTCGACGCCATCTTCCGTGCCGCCGCCCTCGCCGCCGCCGATGCCCGCATCCCACTCGCTAAAATGGCTGTTGCCGAATCGGGTATGGGCATCGTCGAAGATAAAGTCATTAAAAACCATTTTGCCTCTGAATATATTTATAACGCCTATAAAGATGAGAAGACATGCGGTGTGTTAGCCACTGATGACACCTTTGGCACCATTACCATCGCCGAACCGATTGGCCTGATTTGCGGCATCGTCCCGACCACCAACCCAACCTCTACCGCCATTTTTAAAGCCCTGATTAGCCTTAAAACCCGCAACGGAATTATCTTCTCGCCACACCCACGCGCGAAAGATGCCACCAACAAAGCCGCAGATATCGTTCTGCAGGCGGCGATTGCGGCCGGTGCGCCGAAAGATATTATCGGCTGGATTGACGCTCCTTCCGTAGAACTCTCAAATCAGCTGATGCATCACCCTGATATCAACCTGATTCTCGCTACCGGCGGACCGGGCATGGTGAAGGCGGCTTACAGCTCCGGGAAACCTGCGATTGGTGTCGGTGCCGGTAATACGCCGGTCGTGATTGATGAAACCGCTGACCTGAAACGTGCCGTGGCGTCCATATTGATGTCCAAAACCTTCGACAACGGCGTGATCTGTGCCTCTGAACAGTCAGTGATTGTTGTGGATTCCGTCTATGATGCAGTACGTGAACGCTTTGCCAGCCACGGCGGATACCTGCTGCAGGGTGCCGAACTGCAGGCAGTACAGGATATCATCCTGAAAAACGGCGGCCTGAACGCAGCCATCGTTGGTCAGCCCGCAGTGAAAATTGCCGAAATGGCCGGCCTTCGTGTGCCCGCCAGCACTAAAATCCTGATTGGTGAAGTGAAACGGGTGGATGAGTCTGAGCCGTTCGCCCATGAAAAACTCTCGCCGACGCTGGCGATGTACCGGGCGAAAGATTTCCAGGACGCTGTAGAGAAAGCCGAGAAGCTGGTCGCCATGGGCGGTATCGGCCACACCTCCTGTCTCTACACCGATCAGGACAATCAGACCGAACGCGTGCACTACTTTGGCGACAAAATGAAAACGGCGCGTATTCTGATCAACACACCTGCCTCGCAGGGCGGTATTGGCGACCTCTACAACTTCAAACTGGCGCCGTCTCTGACGCTGGGATGTGGTTCATGGGGCGGCAACTCGATTTCTGAGAACGTCGGGCCGAAACATCTGATCAATACCAAAACTGTCGCCAAGCGAGCTGAAAATATGTTGTGGCATAAACTTCCTCAATCCATCTATTTCCGCCGAGGTTCCCTGCCGATTGCGCTGGAAGAGGTGGCAACAGACGGCGCGAAACGTGCCTTTATCGTCACTGACCGCTTCCTGTTCAATAATGGCTATGCCGACCAGGTGACCCGCGTACTGAAAAATCACGGTATCGAAACGGAGGTCTTCTTTGAAGTTGAAGCAGACCCAACGCTGAGCATCGTTCGCAAAGGCGCGGAACAGATGAATAGCTTCAAGCCGGATGTCATCATCGCGCTGGGTGGCGGCTCTCCGATGGATGCGGCCAAAATTATGTGGGTGATGTACGAACATCCGGAAACCCACTTCGAAGAGCTGGCGTTACGTTTCATGGATATCCGTAAACGTATCTACAGGTTCCCGAAAATGGGCGTGAAAGCGCGACTGGTCGCCATCACGACGACCTCTGGTACAGGGTCAGAAGTAACGCCGTTTGCCGTGGTGACCGATGATGCCACCGGGCAGAAATATCCTCTGGCAGACTATGCACTGACCCCGAATGTGGCGATTGTTGATGCCAATCTGGTCATGGATATGCCGCGTTCACTCTGCGCATTCGGCGGTCTGGATGCCGTAACACATGCGCTGGAAGCCTACGTTTCCGTGCTGGCGAATGAGTATTCCGATGGCCAGGCGCTGCAGGCGCTGAAGCTGCTAAAAGAGAACCTGCCTGCCAGCTATGCCGAAGGCGCGAAAAACCCGATTGCGCGGGAGCGCGTGCATAACGCCGCGACCATTGCCGGTATCGCCTTTGCCAACGCCTTCCTCGGGGTCTGTCACTCCATGGCCCATAAACTGGGTTCAGAGTTCCATATCCCACACGGTCTGGCTAACGCGCTGTTAATCTCCAACGTTATCCGTTACAACGCGAACGACAACCCGACCAAACAGACGGCCTTTAGCCAGTATGACCGTCCCCAGGCTCGCCGGCGCTACGCCGAAGTGGCCGACCATTTAGGTCTGAGCGCCCCTGGCGACCGTACCGCGCAGAAAATTGAGAAGCTGCTGGCCTGGCTGGACGAGATCAAAACTGAACTGGGTATCCCCGCTTCTATCCGCGAAGCGGGTGTGCAGGAAGCGGACTTCCTGGCGAAAGTCGATAAACTGGCCGACGATGCGTTTGATGACCAGTGTACAGGCGCAAACCCACGCTATCCGCTGATTGCTGAGCTGAAACAGATCATGCTTGATACCTTCTACGGCCGTGAATTTGTCGAACCCTTCTCAGGTGTCGCTGAGGCGGTGGCTGCACAGCCGGTGAAAGAGATAAAAAGCGAGAAAAAAGCGAAGCAAGTCTGATAGCACCGCGTTAACACGCTAATAAAAAACCCGCCACGGCGGGTTTTTTGCTTTTCAGCACTGAGGATTGTGCAGCGGGGTCTGTGCGCCATAAATTGCCTGCAACGACCCCTGCTCTATCGCCTGCTTATAATGCTTACGGCAGACAGAGATATAACGCTCGTTGCCACCAATCACCACCTGCTCACCCTCACTGAAGGGTTTTCCTTCGCTGTCGAGCCGCAGCACCATGCTGGCCTTGCGGCCACAGTGACAGATAGTTTTCAGCTCAACCAGCTTGTCCGCCCATGCCAGCAGATACTGACTGCCAACAAAAAGTTCGCCACGAAAATCGGTTCTCAGGCCATAACAGAGCACGGGAATATCCAGATCGTCGACCACATCAGAAAGTGCTTTAACCTGCTCGCGGGTCAGGAACTGACTTTCATCGACCAGCACGCAGTGAACCGGGCTGATGGCGTGCTCGGCGGCGATCTCACTAAAGAGCGACGTCCCGGCATTATAGAGACAGGCAGGTGACGAAAGGCCGATGCGGGAACTCACCTGCCCGGCACCAAAGCGGTTATCAATCTCAGCGGTGTAAACCAGGGAACGCATACCGCGCTCCTGATAGTTGTAGGAGGATTGCAGCAGTGCGGTCGATTTCCCTGCATTCATGGCAGAGTAATAAAAATAGAGCTGAGCCATAGAAACTTGTCTTCATCAGAACTGAACAGAATGGCGCGCATATTAACATAAAGTGCCGGCAATACGACGTGGTTGATGTGTCCTTAAAGCGTAACGGTGAAGCCGTCTGAACGCGGTCAGCCATCTTCCGGCTGATATCTGGCATACTCCACAGGGCTGAATTTTCGTGAGATTAACCGCAGCACCAGAGATGATATTTATACAGCAGATCAAAATACATTAGCTTTTTTTCATAACTGTCCACATGAAACTATTTTTAAATTTATCCTGAAATTATTTTACCGCACGATTATTTTCACTCCAGTCAGACTGGTGCTTTTATTTTTTTAATATTGAGTTTATTTAACGTCGCCACTACTATTAGCGGGCAACACAACTTTTTTCTTATTCAGAGACCAGGACAATGAGCGAAGCACTAAAAATTCTTAATAATATCCGTACGCTGCGCGCCCAGGCCAGAGAGTATTCCGTGGAAATGCTGGAAGAAATGCTGGAAAAACTGGATGTGGTGGTGAAAGAACGCCGTGAAGAAGAGTCAAATTTTCAGGCTGAAAATGAAGAACGTACACGTAAACTTAATCAGTATCGTGAAATGCTGCTGGCCGACGGTATCGACCCGAACGAGCTGATTGGCACGCAAACCCCATCTGCACGCACTGCGACTAAAGCTAAACGTTCAGCACGTCCGGCTAAATATGGCTACACTGACGAGAAAGGTGAATCCAGAACCTGGACCGGTCAGGGACGTACGCCAGCAGCGATTAAGCAGGCGCTGGAAAAACAGGGTAAACAGCTGGACGATTTTTTACTGTAATCGCAACGGATTTAGAGTCCAGGACGATCCTGAGCCGAAGGTTATAAAAAAAGGAAGCCGAAGCTTCCTTTTCTTTTTATCAGACGCGGTAAAAATCCCGGTACCACGCCACAAAATATTTAACCCCCTCTTCGACACTGGTTTGCGGTTTAAAACCAATAGCCTTAAACAGCGCCTCAGTATCCGCGCTGGTTTCCAGCACATCGCCGGGTTGCATTGGCATCAGATTTTTCTTCGCCGTAATACCCAGAGCTTTTTCAAGCGCCTCGATATAGTTCATCAGTGTGACAGGCTGACTGTTACCAATATTATAAACGCGATAAGGTGCAGAACTGGTGGCAGGGGAACCGGTTTCAACGGTCCAGTTATCATCCCGCTGAGGAATAACATCCTGCAGACGGACAATAGCTTCTGCAATGTCATCGATATAGGTAAAGTCGCGTTTCATCTGCCCCTGGTTATACACATCAATTGCCTCACCTGCGATCATGGCACGGGTGAATTTGAACAGCGCCATATCCGGACGACCCCACGGGCCATAGACGGTAAAGAAGCGCAAACCCGTCGTCGGCAACTGATAAAGATGGGAATAAGTATGCGACATCAGCTCATTGGCTTTTTTGGTCGCCGCATATAAAGAAACCGGATGATCCACGCTGTCTTCGGTCGAAAACGGCATTTTACGGTTCAGCCCATAGACGGAACTGGATGAGGCATAGAGCAGATGTTCAATTTTATGATGACGGCATCCCTCAAGAATATTGAGGTGCCCGATAAGGTTGGCATCGGCATAGGCATGCGGATTGTCGATGGAATAACGGACGCCGGCCTGCGCACCCAGGTGGATCACGCGCTGGAACTGATACTGGTCGAACAGTGACGCTATTGCGTCACGGTCCGCCAGGTCCATCTCAATAAAAGTAAAACCAGGATCGGCCTTAATTAAATTGAGACGGGCGTGTTTGAGATTTACGTCGTAATAATCATTCAGGTTGTCGATACCGACAACCTGGTGACCGGCAGCCAGCAGACGTTGACTGACATGAAAACCAATAAAACCTGCGGCGCCGGTGACCAGAAAGTTCATAAATCCCTCGTTAATTATGCAGGTTGAATAGACGCTCCGCGGCCGATTGCATAATAAACGAAACCGCGTTTGCTGATACGCTCTGGATCATACAGGTTACGACCATCAAAAATCACGGCTTCTTTCAGCGCATTTTTAATGATGTCGAAGTCAGGTGCACGGAAGTTCTGCCACTCCGTACAGATGACCAGCGCGTCGGCGCCCTGCAGCGCCGCTTCTTTGGTACCCATCAGCTTAAGATCGCTGCGGTGACCGTAGATGCGCTGCGCTTCATCCATCGCTTCAGGGTCAAACGCCTGTACAGAGGCGCCTGCTTCCCACAGCGTTTCCATCAGCACGCGGCTGGAGGCTTCACGCATATCGTCCGTGTTTGGCTTAAATGAGAGACCCCAGAGTGCAAACGTCTTACCCTTCAGGTCGTTACCAAAGTGACGCTTGATAAAGGTCGGCAGCTTGGTTTTCTGGCTGTCATTCACATCTTCCACTGCCTGCAGCAGGCGCGGCTGATAGCCAATGGACTCAGCAGTACGAATCAGCGCCTGCACATCTTTGGGGAAGCAGGAGCCGCCGTAACCACAGCCTGGATAGATAAAGTGATAGCCGATGCGAGGATCTGAACCGATACCCTGACGAACTTTCTCAATATCTGCGCCTAAACGTTCGGCCAGGTTAGACATCTCGTTCATGAAGCTGATTTTGGTGGCCAGCATACAGTTGGCCGCATACTTGGTCAGCTCTGCACTGCGGATGTCCATCATAATCATGCGGTCGTGGTTGCGGTTAAACGGCTCATAGAGCTCGCGTAACAGTTCAACCACTTCGTCGTTGTCGGTGCCGACAACGATACGTTCAGGACGCATACAGTCGTTGACTGCCGCGCCCTCTTTCAGAAATTCCGGGTTAGAAACCACATCGAAGGTGATGTTGGCGTCACGCGCTTTCAGCGCTTCCGTCATTACTGCACGAACTTTATCTGCTGTGCCAACCGGTACGGTTGATTTGTCGATAACCACTTTGTGATCGTTCATGTGCTGCGCAATCGTGCGCGCTACGGCGGTCACATATTTCAGATCGGCAGAGCCGTCTTCATCAGGTGGAGTACCGACTGCAATAAACTGCATAACACCATGGTTTACGCCCTGCTCAGCATCAGTGCTGAACTTCAGACGACCCGCTTCGTAATTTGACATGACCAGCGGTGTTAAACCTGGTTCGAAAATAGGAATGATGCCTTTTTTCAGATTTTCGACTTTATTAGCGTCAACATCAATGCAGAGAACGTCATGTCCGACTTCGGCTAACACCGCAGCCTGAACCAGACCGACATAGCCGATACCAAATACAGTGACTTTCATCGAGTTATCCTGTGTTTATAAATTACTTTTTGTTGCCAACTGCGCCATCGAGCCATTCAGAAAAATCTTTGCCCAATACCGGATGACGAACACCGTACTCAACGAAAGCCTGCATATAGCCCAGTTTGTTACCACAGTCATGGCTAACGCCTTTCAGGTGATAAGCTTCAACGGTCTCTTTTTCCATCAGCATGGCGATAGAGTCGGTCAGCTGAACTTCGCCGCCTGCACCTGGAGGGGTCTTCGCCAGCAGTGGCCAGATATCAGAAGAAAGTACGTAACGACCTACAACCGCCAGGTTGGATGGCGCTTCAGTCGCTTTAGGCTTCTCAACGACGCCTACCATTGGCGCGCTGTCACCTGGATTCAGTTCTGCACCCTGGCAGTCAACTACGCCGTAAGCGGTTACATCTTCAACCGGTTCAACCATGATCTGGCTGCGGCCCGACTCTTCATAACGGCTCAGCATTTCTGCCAGGTTATCTTTGGTTGGATTTGATTCGTATTCGTCGATGATAACGTCTGGCAGGATAACAGCGAATGGCTCGTTACCAATCAGCGGATGCGCGCACATAACCGCATGGCCCAGGCCTTTCGCGATGCCCTGACGAACCTGCATGATGGTAACGTGTGGCGGGCAGATTGACTGGATTTCATCCAGCAGCTGACGCTTAACGCGTTTTTCCAGCATTGATTCCAGTTCGAAGCTGGTATCAAAGTGGTTTTCGATAGCATTTTTTGATGAATGCGTTACCAGCACAATTTCATTGATGCCAGCGGCAATACACTCGTTAACGACATACTGAATTAACGGCTTATCAACCAGCGGTAACATCTCTTTTGGAATCGCTTTGGTCGCAGGAAGCATACGCGTACCCAAACCCGCTACCGGGATTACCGCTTTTTTTACTTTGGTATTATTGGCAGACATTAAGATACCTCTCTCATAGGCCGTTCAAGTTAATACTTGATATGTCGGTTTAAAATCGAAAATGAGTATATCAGTTAGTATCGAACGGATTTATCCTGGAAGGCATGAAACCGTCGAAATTAAGACTATTACCCAACTGTAAAGTTAAACTCTGGCCCTGTCTCCAGCGCCAGAATCTAACTGTTATTAACGCTTATTCTTCCGTGGAAAGCATCAGCCGGATACGCCCTCCAGCGCCCCAGACATGGCATTGCCAGTTCTCTGCGCGCTGACTGATCTGATTGAGATGCGTGCTCCCCATAGTGCCAAGCGGGACACCATTACTGAGCTGGATCTGATGAGCATGAACATGAAGTGTGGCGTTTAATCCGGCAGACACCAGGATCAGGTTTTTCAGACCGCGATGATAATAGCCCACCAGTAACGGGAACTGACCGCTCAGATTCGCCTGGCGCAGCAGCAGATTGACCTGTCTCAGCAACCCATTCAGCTCTGGCAGCCGCTGTTTTTGTCCGCTGAGCTGCTCCTGAAGCAGGCCATTAAATAGCGCACGTAGCAGCAGGGCCGCCAGCACGCCATTGTCGCCGGCGCGCGTTACGTCCAGACAGTAAAATGCCAGATCTTTGTCGGAGAGCGCCGCAATATCGAGCACCAGACCTGGCTGCTCCGCCATCGTTAGCTGGCGATAGTTAATCCGGCAGTTGGCAACAGTCTGTTGCACCGGCGGCTGCAGTTGCTTGAGCAGTTTAGCGGCAGCCAGCGGGTCGCGAACCAGCGCATCCCAGTCCTGGAATAACTGCTCATCCTCTTCGACTTTTGAGGTGAACATCGAAGGATAAAGGCACTCATAAACCGCTTCACGGAAGCGTTCAAAATTCTTTAATGGCTTAAGCAGCACATCCTGCACCCCCAGACGCAACACATGGGCAATGTCAGACATATTTTCGGTGGCCGAGACGATCAATATCGGCACCACATTGCCACGGGTACGAATGTGCTCAACGAACTGGATCCCACTCATGCGGGGCATCTCCAGATCGCAGATAATCAGGTCGACGGTATGCTGTTGTAGTTGTGCAATTGCTTCCAGACCATCTTCCGCTTGTAACGTTACAGCACCCATCGATAACAAAAATTGGTCCAGCAACGAACGGAAAACAGCCTCATCTTCGACAATGAGTATCTTTTTGCCGAGTAGTGGTTTTTCCATTCTTTCCCCCTGCGTACCAGATATTTCAATAGTGGTTCATAAAACGCAGTTGCGCCTTTCAGAATTGCCCAAAGTCACCGCTTTGAATGAACAACCTGATTATCTGCCACGGACCAGTGGTAATAGTTCATCCATTTTCTTCTCTACGGCGGCCCTGCCTGCCTCAATGGCTTCTTCAGCCCGGTGAAAGTCCAGCGTTGAAATCTGCGGACAAACCGGTTGTATCAACACATCGGGTGGATCGCCTGCCATGCGATTTCTTTTCAGTCGATTTTCCAGCACCTGGATAGAGGTCGACATAATCTCCATCGCGCCAGGTGACTGTGAAGCCCGACGATGCGTGAAATTCACCAGCCGCTGGCGGAGCTTTCCTCCCCAGCTTAATGCTGCGGCGGCAGCTTCTTCTTCACTGTTCTGTGGTGTAACCGAGAACAGATCCTGCTGCATTAAATGCGCGTCATGCTGTAAGTCAACGGCAATCACGATGTCTGCCCCCAGGGCCCGGGTCAGTGAAATGGGCACCGGATTGACAACGGCACCATCCACCAGCCAATACCCATTGTAGCCCACGGGCGGTAATAAACCTGGCATACTGCAGGAAGCACGAACAGCCTGATGCAGGGCGCCCTCCGTCAGCCAGAGTTCACGACCCGTACTGAGATTGGTTGCCACCACACCAAAGGGTTTGTGGCACGCTTCAATGGCATCATTCGGGATAAGCTGACGGACATGATTAAACACCCGCTCTCCGCGTAACAGCCCGCCACGTTGCCAGGAGACATCCATCAGGCGAATCACATCCCAGTAGCGAAATGCACTGACCCATTTTTCCATTAGCGGCAGGCGATTATTCACATAGGCCGATCCCACCAGCGCGCCTACCGAGCAACCGGCAACGACGTCGATCTCGATACCTGCACGCTCAAGCGCATTAATCACGCCAATATGTGCCCATCCTTTGGCTGCGCCTGACCCCAGAGCCAATCCAATTTTTATCTTTCGCATTTGTACCTGGTCCTGCCGTCAATACGTAGCGTCACAACGTGGGGTTCGCTAACATAGCGCGCTTCTGAAATCGACTCATCATTCTCTGGAGATAATGTGTCAAAAATCTGCCCATGCTGCAGCGGGGAGCAGTATAGCGTATGTTGCGAGCCCTTTCTGCAGGGTACACAAATTCCTGTTACCGCTGAACAGCTTATGCGATCACGCTATTGCGCCTATGTTGAGCATAATGCGGAATATCTGGTTGCAACCTGGCACCCTGACAAGCGTCATCCGGGCCTGTCCGGGCTTTTATCTGAAAGTTTTCCGGGCACCGAATGGCTTAGCCTGAATGTAACCTGTTGTAATCATGGACGCCACGAGAACGAAGCCTCCGTAACCTTTTTTGCGCGATATCGCGAGAAAGCGAACATTCATGCCATTCATGAGTGTTCACGCTTTCTTCGCGAGGATCAACGCTGGTACTATGTGGACGGTACAGCGCCATCGACAGGCCGTAACGATCCCTGCCCCTGCGGCAGTGGCAAAAAATACAAAAAATGTTGTGGCTGAGCGAACTGCTGCCCAACGGTTTTACCCCTAATGCTTTGACAGGACTCTGATTGAGATGCAAGCGCAAACCATGCAAAGAAAAGTTTTACGAACCATTTGTCCCGATGCAAAAGGTCTGATCGCCAAAATCACCAATATCTGTTACAAGCACGAACTTAATATCGTGCAGAACAATGAGTTTGTTGATCATCGCACCGGGCGCTTTTTCATGCGCACCGAGCTGGAAGGGATTTTCAACGACAACACACTGCTCGCCGATCTTGATAGCGCCCTGCCTCAGGGTTCAGTACGTGAACTGCACAGTGCCGGCCGTCGTCGCGTTGTCATTCTGGTGACGAAAGAGGCGCACTGTCTGGGCGACCTGCTTATGAAGAGCGCGTTTGGCGGTCTGGATATGGAAATTGCTGCGGTCGTAGGTAACCACGATACCCTGCGTTCGCTGGTTAAGCGTTTTGATATTCCCTTTGTGCTGGTGAGCCATGAAGGTCTGACCCGGGAAGAGCATGACAATCGCATGGCGGAGGAGATTGACCGTTATCAGCCCGATTATGTCGTGCTGGCGAAATATATGCGCGTCCTGACGCCCGCCTTCGTGCAGCGTTATCCGAATCAGATCATTAACATTCACCACTCGTTCCTGCCCGCCTTTATCGGTGCCCGTCCTTACCACCAGGCTTATGAACGTGGCGTGAAGATCATTGGCGCGACCGCGCACTATGTGAATGATAATCTCGATGAAGGCCCGATTATCATGCAGGATGTGATCAACGTCGATCACAGCTATACCGCTGATGAAATGATGCGTGCCGGTCGCGATGTTGAGAAAAATGTCCTGAGCAATGCGCTGTACAAAGTGCTGGGGCAGCGCGTATTTGTTTACGGTAACCGCACGATCATTCTTTAATCAGCCAGCGTGCTGAATTGCCTGCAGTTTCAGCACGACGCGTAAAAAGTGGGCAAACAGTTACTGTTTTGCCAGTGGGCGCTTTACACCCTTATCGCATTTGGTATGATGCGCCCCGCTTTAAGCGATAAAGATTCAGGCCATGGTGGGATTCCCGAGCGGCCAAAGGGAGCAGACTGTAAATCTGCCGTCACAGACTTCGAAGGTTCGAATCCTTCTCCCACCACCATCTGAATCTGCATTCGCTTAAGCCAGCCATATCCCAGGTGGGATTCCCGAGCGGCCAAAGGGAGCAGACTGTAAATCTGCCGTCACAGACTTCGAAGGTTCGAATCCTTCTCCCACCACCATCTTCTATATCGCACAACATCCCATTAAAATACCTTAGCTTCCTGTTTTGCGGGGAGAGGGATGAGAACCTTCGATCAAGGTTCGGGTCGAGCTTGCGAGACAACGCGCTTCAGCGCGGCCCGTAGGGTGAGGCGCAACGCGCCGAATCATCCTTCTCCCACCACCATCTTCTATAGAGCACCCTATTCGCATACCGACATCTCAGTCTCCTGATTCTGCGGGGAGAGGGATGAGAACCTTCAATCAAGGTTCGGGTCGGGCTTGCGAGACAACGCGCTCTGTAAATTTTTCACTCACATTTTCTGTTCCCCTTCCCTTTCCTGCTTGCGGCGCATCTCCACCTGTTCCGCCATGACTTTTCCGGCAAAAATCGCTACCATCGTCGCCCATCACTTGCTGAACAATGGTCGAACTCATGAAATTTGTTTCATTTAACATCAACGGCTTGCGTGCCCGCCCGCATCAGCTTCAGGCGCTCGTCGAACAGCATCAACCCGATGTTATCGGTCTTCAGGAAACCAAAGTCCATGATGACATGTTCCCGCTGGAAGAGGTGTCAAAGCTCGGCTATCACGTCTTCTATCACGGACAGAAAGGCCACTACGGCGTCGCGTTGCTGACCAAAACTCAGCCGGTTTCTGTCAGCCGTGGCTTCCCGGGTGACGACGAGGAAGCCCAGCGCCGCCTGATCATCGCTGAACTTCCCAGCCCGGTTGGCGATATTACGGTGATCAATGGCTACTTCCCGCAGGGGGAAAGCCGTGACCACCCCACTAAGTTTCCCGCCAAAGAGAAGTTCTACCGCGATCTGCAGCGTCTGCTGACTGATGATCTGCCTGCGGATAAGCCGGTGCTGATTATGGGCGACATGAATATCAGCAGCACCGACCTGGATATCGGTATCGGTGAGGAGAGCCGTAAGCGCTGGCTGCGCACCGGCAAATGCTCTTTCCTGCCGGAAGAGCGCGAGTGGATGGAACGTCTGCTGGGATGGGGTCTGGTGGATACCTGGCGTGAGCAGAACCCGGAGGTCGCAGATCGCTTCTCCTGGTTCGACTACCGTTCGAAAGGGTTCGATGACAACCGCGGACTGCGCATCGATCTGCTGCTGGCCAGCAAAAACCTGGCCACGTACTGCGTGGAAAGCGGCATTGACTATGATATCCGGAGCATGGAGAAACCCTCTGACCATGCCCCTGTCTGGTCAACCTTCCGCTTTTAAGTGACGGTCGCGTGGCCGGATGCCACGCGACGGTTATTTCACAATCTTCCAGATCAGGTTGTTAGTACCCAGAGAGTGCTCATCACGTGCGCACTGCAGCAATACCCCCTCCGATTTCACCACTGCGCCTTCCGTGTAGTTGCGATTTTCGAAGATGCAGCAGCGCAGACAGTCCGGCTGACGCCGCTCCGCCTGCGTCCAGGCCTCCGGTGGCATATCCACCACCACATCCGTATTCACACCATTGTTACTCTGCGGCATCGACTGATAACGACCATTGGCCTGCGCCAGCCCGCTTGCGAGCGACAGGGTCACGACCACAAAGAGTGAAAAACGCCTCATTCCGTCTCCTTTACTTTACGCCTGGTTTTGCGCACCGGACGTTTCTGTCCGGTGGACGGTAATCCCCGAAATGCATGCGCAGACGGCTGCTGTCGCGCCTGCTGAATCAATCCGGTTAATGTCTGAACCAGCGGTTGCATAAAATCATCATAGCGGCACGCCTTTTCGCTGATGCGCGTCAGTGTGGATTCCCACTGCGCGGTCATATCGGGGCGAGCTGCCAGATCGGGCAGAGAGTGAATCAGCGCGCGTCCCGCCTCGGTCGAGTGGATGTAGCGCCCCTTTTTCACCAGGAAGCCACGACGAAACAGGAGCTCAATAATCCCGGCGCGTGTCGCTTCCGTTCCTAAACCATCGGTCGCACGCAGGACTTTCTTTAATTCTTTATCCTGAACAAAACGCGCGATGCCGGTCATGGCAGAAAGAATAGTGGCATCGGTAAACGGCCGCGGCGGCTGGGTCTGCTTTGCCATCACTTCGCCCCGCTCGCAGAGCAGCGCATCTCCTTTCGCCACCACCGGGAGCGGCATACCATCATTCTCCTCATCCCGCTCTTTGTTACCCAGCAGCGCGCGCCAGCCCGCCTCCGCCAGAAAACGCGCTTTCGCCACGAATTTACCGCCTGCAATATCGAGATCGATGACACATTTGCGGAAAACCGCATCCGGGCAGAACTGCATCAGATACTGCCGCGCCACCAGCTCATAGATATGCTGTTCGTTTTCAGTAAGTTTTACCGCACCGGAGCGGGCAGTCGGGATAATGGCGTGATGCGCATCGACTTTTTTATCATCCCAGCAGCGATTCCGGCGATCGGCATCGAAATCGGCCGGCGGCGTCAGAGTGGACTGGTGCGACTGGATGGCCTTTAACACCGCATGACGACCGGCAAAATGTTCTTCTGGCAGATAGCGGCTGTCCGAACGCGGATAGGTAATCAGTTTGTGGGTTTCATACAGGCGCTGACAGGTATCCAGCACCGTCTGCGCGCTCAGTCCGTAACGCTTTGCCGCCTCAATCTGAAGGCTGGACAGGGAGAATGGCAGTGGCGCTACCTCGTTTTCCCGCTTATCGCTGTAAGCGGAGACAATTGCAGGCTGGCCGGTGATGCGCGCCACCACATGATCGGCCAGCGCACGTTTCAGCAGCCGCCCCTCTTCATCCTGCCAGGGTTCACAGGCTTCGCTGGGGATCCAGCTGGCGACAAAGCGGGCGCCCTCCGGCGTCACGATATGTGCTTTGACTTCGAAATACTCTTTTGGCACGAAGTTCTCGATCTCTTCATCGCGCCGCACGACCAGCCCCAGCACGGGCGTCTGAACCCGGCCCACTGACAGTACGCCATCGTAGCCCGCATTGCGGCCCAGCAGCGTCCAGGCGCGGGTCATATTGATGCCATAAAGCCAGTCTGCACGCGCACGCGCCAGTGCAGAGACACAGAGTGGAATGAACTCGCGGTTTTCACGCAGCCGGTTAACGGCCCGGTCTACCGCCTGCGGGTTGAGATCGTTAATCAGACAGCGCTGCACTTTGCTGCGCTTGTCAGCCGGCAGATTCAGGTAGTCGAGCACCTCATCCACCAGCAGCTGCCCTTCGCGATCCGGGTCGCCGGCATGCACCACTTCACTCGCCTGCGCCAGCAATCCTTCCACCACTTTCAGCTGTTTTGCCACCGAGGGACGCGGCTGCAACCGCCATTTTTCCGGGATGATTGGCAGATCGGCCAGCGACCAGCGGGCATAGCGGCTGTCATAACTGTCAGGTTGCGCCTGCTCCAGAAGGTGCCCCACACACCAGGTGACAATCTGATCGTTACCGCAGGCAATAAAGCCCTCACCGCGTCGGTGCGGTTTCGGCAGCACATCTGCGATAGCACGCCCAAGGCTCGGTTTTTCCGCAATAAACAAACGCATTGAATCAGGTAATCCTTAACATCAGGGGGGAACGCGGTGATAACCGGTTGTCCGCTGTCGGTTGAACGCCTGGCGTTATGTTAGCCTGGCTGAGACGCGGGTGTCAGCATGGCGCACGGCATTAGCGACCGTTCGCACAGGAACCGTGCAAACGGCAGGGACAGTAGTCGCCCTGCCGCAAGCTGGCAGGTCAGAAGTAACGCACGAACGGCGCGGTATCCGGCGGCAGGACCGTGGTGCTGGATTTCAGTTGCGGCGTGCCGAGATAGAGGAAGCCGACAATGGCGTCCTGTTCACGACAGCCGAATCCCTGACGTACGCGCTCATCGTCAGTCCAGATACCACTGCGCCAGATGCCGTTAAAGCCCTGGGCCACGGCGGCCATCTGCATAGCCATGACGGCGCAGCTGGCGGAAGCAATCTGTTCCCAGCGGGGCACTTTGTGGTGCGCTTCGCAATGGGCCACAACCGTGATGATCATCGGCGCGCGAAACGGCGACTGGCTCGCCTTGTTAATCCCCTTCTCATCCAGCTGCTGATCCCTTGCGGCCTGCTCCAGCAGCTGGCTCATCCGGTCGCGCCCGTCACCCTCGACAATAATAAAGCGCCAGGGCTGCAGCGTACCGTGGTCCGGAGCGCGCATGCCCGCCCGCAGAATATTTTCCAGTGCGTCGCCGGCCGGGGCCGGTTCCGTCAGGCGTGAAGCCGAACGTCGGTTGACCAGTAACTCCAGTGCGTCCATGTTTCTCTCCCGATCTCTGTAATGTTGCCATTATCCTGGCACAGGCAGATTTTTTGTAACAGTACGCAGTGATTTCCTGCTGACTTTTAACACGCTGCTCTTTAGGATGAGCTCGTCGGGGAAGTCCGGGCCGCGCGGCGGCCACTTCCTGCTACATATTTATGGAGAGTCGGATGCGCACATTGTGGCGAATAATTGCAGGTCTGTTCCGCTGGAGCTGGCGGGTACTGAATTTTATCAGGGAATTTATTCTGAATATTTTCCTGATTTTTTTGATTGTGATAGGTGTCGGAATCTGGCTGCAGGTCAGCGGCTCCGGCGGCAGTTCAGCGCCGATTCAGCAGGGCGCGCTGAAGGTCGATCTCAGCGGTGTGCTGGTCGATAAACCCTCGGTCAGCAACCGCCTGAGTAAAATCGGTCGTCAACTGCTGGGCGCCAGCAGTGACCGCCTGCAGGAAAATTCGCTGTTTGATGTGGTTGACGCGATCCGTCAGGCTAAAGATGACAGCAATATCAAAGGCATCGTCCTCGACCTGCGTGAGTTTGCTGGTGGCGATCAGCCTTCACTGCAATATGTCGGTAAGGCGCTGCGTGAATTCCGCGACAGCGGCAAGCCAATTTATGCCCTGGGCGACAGCTACAGCCAGGCACAATACTATCTGGCCAGCTACGCCAACCGCATCTATCTGTCGCCGCAGGGCACGGTCGATCTGCACGGTTTCGCCACCAACGGCCTCTACTATAAAACGCTGCTGGAGAAGCTGAAAGTTACCTCGCACGTCTTCCGCGTCGGCACCTATAAGTCAGCGGTTGAGCCGTTCCTGCGTGACGATATGTCCCCGGCTGCACGGGATGCTGACAGCCGCTGGATCGGTCAGCTCTGGCAGAACTACCTGAATACCGTCGCGGCTAACCGTCAGATTACGCCGGAACAGCTCTTCCCGGGCGCGGCGGCAATCATTGCCGGACTGAACGCGGTCAGGGGTGATACGGCGCAGTATGCGCTGGATAACAAGCTGGTCGATGTGCTGGGATCGCGTGCGACGGCCGATCAGGCGCTGATCAAGACCTTTGGTCTGGATAAGCAGAGCAACGACTATCGCAGCGTCAGCATCTATGACTATCCGGTGAAACAGGCTACCACGCAGCAGGATGGCAATATCGCGGTGATCATGGCCAGCGGTGCCATCATGGATGGCGAAGAGACGCCGGGCAACGTCGGTGGCGACACCACGGCGGCGCAGATCCGTGATGCGCGACTCGATCCGAAGATCAAAGCGATCATCCTGCGGGTCAACAGCCCGGGTGGCAGCGTGAGCGCGTCGGAAGCCATTCGTGAAGAGCTGGCGGCGGCGCAGGCAGCAGGCAAGCCTATCGTGGTATCAATGGGCGGAATGGCGGCCTCCGGCGGCTACTGGATCTCAACGCCTGCCAGCTATATCGTGGCAAACCCCAGCACGCTGACCGGATCGATTGGTATTTTTGGCGTCATCAATACGCTGGAGAACAGTCTGGACAGCATTGGTGTTCACACCGATGGCGTGGCAACCTCGCCGCTGGCGGATGTCTCCACGACCAAAGCACTGCCGCCGGAAGTCCAGCAGCTGATGCAGCTGACCATTGAAAATGGCTATCGCAACTTTGTCGGCCTGGTGGCGAAATCGCGGCACAAAACGCCTGAGCAGATTGATGCAATTGCCCAGGGCCATGTCTGGACCGGCAGCGATGCAAAAGCCAATGGCCTTGTCGATGCGCTGGGTGACTTCGATGATGCCGTGAAGAAAGCAGGCGAGCTGGCGAAGGTCAACAAGCCACAGCTGAGCTGGTATCAGGATGATCCGGGCTTCCTGGATATGATGCTGGGTCAGATGAGTGCCTCTGTCCAGGCCATTCTGCCTGATACGCTGAAAGCCTGGCTGCCTGCACCGATGCTGGATGTGATGAGCGCAATGAAAGCGCAACCGGCGCTTTCTGACCGTCTGAACGATCCACAGAATCGTTACGCTTTCTGCCTGAACTGCGGCGAAGTGCGATAAACCTCGCAGCCCGGCCGCTGGTCGGGCTGCTTTTCCCCGTTATTCCCCTTATACTGCGCCTTTTATGGCGAGTCTGAGTTCTCTAATGCAAAAGAAAAACATCTACGTAGCCTACACGGGCGGAACCATCGGTATGCAGCGTTCGGCGCAGGGCTATATTCCGGTTTCCGGACACCTGCAGGAGCAGCTGGCAAACATGCCAGAGTTCCATCGCCCTGAGATGCCTGATTTCACCATTCATGAATATCAGCCGCTGATCGACTCCTCCGACATGACGCCACAGGACTGGCAGTCTATCGCCGAAGATATCCGGCAGAATTACGATCGCTATGATGGTTTTGTGATTCTGCACGGCACTGACACCATGGCGTTTACCGCCTCAGCGCTCTCCTTCATGCTGGAGAATCTGGCCAAGCCTGTGATCGTGACCGGCTCACAGATCCCCCTGGCGGAGCTGCGCTCGGATGGTCAGCAGAATCTGCTGAACGCTCTCTATGTTGCTGCTAATTATCCGATCTGCGAAGTATCGCTGTTCTTTAATAACACGCTCTATCGCGGTAACCGTACCACTAAGGCGCATGCCGACGGCTTCAACGCCTTCGCCTCGCCTAACCTCTCCGCATTGCTGGAAGCGGGCATTCATATTCGCCGTCTTAATACACCGCCCGCCCCTGCCCACCAGGGGGAACTGCAGGTTCATACTATTACGCCACAACCCATCGGCGTGGTCACAATCTATCCGGGGATCTCCGCAGACGTCGTGCGTAACTTCCTGCGTCAGCCGGTCAAGGCGCTGATTCTGCGCTCTTATGGCGTAGGCAATGCGCCCCAGAACAAAGAGTTTCTGGCGGAACTTCAGCAGGCCAGTGAGCGTGGCATCGTGGTGGTAAACCTGACCCAGTGTATTTCTGGCAAAGTGAACATGGGCGGTTATGCCACTGGCAATGCGCTGGAACATGCGGGGGTCATCAGCGGATTTGATCTGACGGTAGAAGCCGCGCTGACCAAGCTACACTACTTACTGAGTCAGGATCTCTCTCCCGACCAGATTCGCGCGAAGATGCAGCAAAATCTGCGCGGCGAACTGACTCAAGATTGAAATGGAGCAACATGTCATGAAGCGGGCTCTTATCATTATTGATATCCAGAACGATTTCTGCCCGGGCGGCCCGATGGCTGTTCACGAGGGCGATCACACCGTTGAGGTGGCTAATCGTTATGCGCGGTTGTTTCATGAACGGGGTGAGTGCGTTGTGGCCCTGCAGGACTGGCACCCGGCAGATCACGGCAGCTTTGCCTCCGTTTCCGGCGAGCCGGTCTATACACTCGGTGAGTTAAACGGTCTGGCTCAAATCTGGTGGCCCGACCATGGCGTTCAGGGGTCGGCTGGCGCAGACTTCCATCCGGGCCTGGATCGCTCGCTGTTTGATGCAACCTTCCATAAAGGTCAGGATCAGGATGTCGACAGCTACAGCGCTTTTTTTGACAATGGCCACCGCCGCAAAACCGAACTGGACAGCTGGCTGCGCGAACGCGGCATTACCCATCTGGTGATGCTGGGCCTGGCGACCGATTACTGTGTAAAATATAGCGTGCTGGATGCGCTGGAACTGGGATATCACGTCGAGGTGGTCAAAGAGGGCTGCCGGGGGGTTAACCTGAATCCTGAAGACAGCGAGATTGCTTTTGCACAGATGACCGCGCAGGGCGCAATTCTGATCTGATAACGACAAAAAAGCTGGCGGGTAGCCAGCTTTTTTGCCATCAGTGCAGATGGATCCGGGTCACGTCGGAATCAATACCGAACTCTTCCTTCAGCTCTTTTTTCGACTTCGTAACCATCTCGCCGCCTTTGGCAATGGTCATGTGCTGTGGCGTATCATTGTGTCTGGCCTGCCACATCATCACCAGTTGCAGGCAGTTGTCACGCTGCTCCTGCGTCAGCGCCACGCCATCCGGCCACTTGCCAGTCTCAACTGCCGTGGCCAGCCGCTGGTAGACTTCCGGCGTCATCGACGCAAGCATCGCTTCGAGTTGTTCCTTCATCGTCTTACCCTTTAGTCTGTACGCCCTGCTCATCGGTAAAATTCAGCGAGGCAGAGTTGACACAGTAACGTTCACCGGTCGGCTGCGGACCATCCGGGAAAACATGGCCCAGATGCGCATCACAACTGCCGCAGCGGATTTCAACGCGCTGCATGCCGTGGGAATTATCGTCGATATAGCGAATCGCATCGTCACTGACTGGCTCATAAAAACTCGGCCAGCCACAGCCCGAATCATATTTGGTTTCAGAGAGAAACAGGGGCGCCTCACAGATCAGGCAGTGATAGATCCCTTCCTGCTTGTTGTGCAGCAGTGCGCCGCTGTAAGGCGGTTCCGTTCCGCGTTGCTGAGTCACGTAACGCTGCATTTCGGTCAGCTGCGCAATTTTTGCTTCGGGTGCGGTGTCTTTAGCCATTTTAAGATTCCGGGAAGTGCCATTCTGAAAAATTCGACTATTATTCTAACAAATGATCAACATAACCCGGGTCTTTTTTTGTGCTCACCCTTTCCCGCCGTCATCCGCTGAGCGGATTTGTGACTTCGATCACCTTTTACCCGGAACATCCCTATATAGTCGGCGATTGGTTCGACAAAGCGCGATATCATTGGCGGCGCGCAAGCGGTTGCGCGTTGAATAATTCCTCTCAGGCGAATTGATTTGTCGCAACAATTGACACGATTCCGCTTGACGCCTGGTAAGGTTTTTGTAATTTTACAGGCAACCTTTTATTCACTAACAAATAGCTGGTGGAATATATGACTATCAAAGTAGGTATCAACGGTTTTGGCCGTATCGGTCGCATCGTTTTCCGTGCTGCTCAGAAACGTTCTGACATCGAAATCGTTGCTATCAACGACCTGCTGGACGCGGATTACATGGCGTACATGCTGAAGTATGACTCTACTCACGGTCGTTTCGACGGCACCGTAGAAGTTCAGGATGGCGCACTGGTTGTGAACGGTAAAAAAATCCGTGTTACTGCTGAGAGAGATCCAGCCAACCTGAAGTGGGATGAAGTGGGCGTTGACGTTGTTGCTGAAGCAACCGGTATCTTCCTGACCGACGAAACTGCGCGTAAACACATCACTGCAGGGGCTAAGAAAGTCGTTCTGACCGGCCCATCTAAAGATGACACGCCAATGTTTGTTCGTGGTGCAAACTTCGACAAATACGAAGGCCAGGACATCGTTTCTAACGCATCCTGCACCACCAACTGCCTGGCGCCACTGGCAAAAGTTATCAACGACAAATTCGGCATCGTTGAAGGTCTGATGACCACTGTTCACGCGACGACTGCGACCCAGAAAACCGTTGACGGCCCGTCTCATAAAGACTGGCGCGGCGGCCGCGGCGCATCGCAGAACATCATCCCTTCATCAACCGGCGCAGCGAAAGCCGTTGGTAAAGTTCTGCCAGAGCTGAACGGCAAACTGACCGGTATGGCATTCCGCGTACCAACCCCTAACGTTTCCGTTGTTGACCTGACCGTGCGTCTGGAAAAAGCGGCCTCTTACAAAGAAATTTGTGCGGCAATTAAAGCGGCTGCAGAAGGCGAGATGAAAGACGTGCTGGGCTATGTTGAAGATGACGTGGTATCTACCGACTTCAACGGCGAAGTACTGACCTCAGTATTCGATGCTAAAGCGGGTATCGCACTGAACGACAACTTTGTGAAACTGGTTTCCTGGTACGACAACGAAACTGGCTACTCAAACAAAGTTCTCGACCTGATTGCACTGGTTTCTGCTAAATAAGGCAGCCAGTCTTCATTGAGAATAAGGGCGACTTCGGTCGCCCTTTTTTTGATCCGAACAGGAAGGAATCGAACATGCAAGACAAACTGTTTTCTCTGCCGGTGGTCACGCAGATCTCCCCTTACCTTTCACAGCGTCAGGCTGGCGACCTGCCGACGATTGTGGTGAGCCATCCTAAGGTCCGTGCAGCCATCACGTTGCAGGGGGCGCATCTCATCGCCTGGCAGCCCAGCGGTGAAAAACCTGTGCTCTGGCTGAGTGATAAGAGCCTGTTCGCGCCCGGAAAGGCGATTCGCGGCGGCGTTCCAATCTGCTGGCCCTGGTTTGGCCCGGCGGGTGAACCGGCACACGGATTTGCCCGTACCCAGCCGTGGAAACTGACCGCTCACGATGAGAACGAAGAAGGCGTGATGCTGACGCTGGTGCTGGAGAGCAACCCCCAGACGCTGAAGCTCTGGCCGCACGAGTTTACCCTGATTGCCCGCTTCCGCCTGGGTCAGCACTGCGAAATCGAACTGGAAGCCTACGGTGACTTTGAGGCGACAGCGGCGCTGCACAGCTATTTTACCGTCAGCGATATTCAGGGGGTTGAAGTCTCTGGTCTGGGCAACAGTTTCATCGATAAGGTTAACAATGGGCAGACAGGCAGCAGCGACGGCAAACAGCGTTATCCGGGAAGAATAGACCGCATCTTTACCGATCCGCAGGATTGCGCCGTTATCAATGATACGTCAGGCCAGCGACAGATTGAGGTTTACCACCATTATCACAGTGACGTTGTCACCTGGAATCCTGGGGTAGAACTCTCCTGCAGCATGGCGGATATGGCAAACGAAGGGTATAAAACCATGGTTTGTGTTGAAACCGCGCGTATCAGCAAACCCTTACGCAGCGCAGGTGAAAAGCCGGCACGGCTGGCTACTACCTTCCGCCTCAGGAAGAAAGCCGCAGCCAGTGACATTGCGGACAGCTAAACAATATCCAGCGGCACCCTGTGCTGAGGCGCTGGCCACGCGCGATCGATGCACAACAGTTCTTCATCGGTCAGAAATACCTCCAGCGCCGCCGCATTTTCCTGAACGTGAGCGACTGAGCTGGCTTTGGGAATGGCGATTACCCCCTGCTGACGAACGACCCAGGCCAGCAGGAGTTGCGGCACGCTGATGCGCTTTTGCTGTGCAATCTGCGTCAGGAGCGGGTCGGTAAACAGCGATTCACGTAACCGGCCTGCCTGGGCCAGCGGGCAATAGGCCATAACCGGTATCCCGCGCTGCTGACAGGCAGGCAGCAGCTCAGACTCAATACCGCGTGACCCGAGATGATAAAGCACCTGATTGGTCGCACAGTGATTTCCGCCAGGTTCATCCCACAGTTCCGCCAGATCGTCAGTGTCGAAGTTAGAGACGCCCCAGTGCCGGATTTTGCCCTGCTGCTGCAGGCGCTCCATGGCGCGCAGGGTCTCCTCCAGCGGAATATTGCCACGCCAGTGCAGCAGATAGAGGTCGAGGTAATCCGTCTGCAGGCGGCGCAGGCTGCGCTCACAGGCGTCAACGGCATCCACTTCACCCGCGTTCCACGGATAGACCTTAGAGACCAGCAGCGCCTGTTCACGACGTCCGTGCAGCGCCTCGCCGACCACCTCTTCGGCTCCGCCCTCCGCATACATTTCAGCGGTATCAATAAGCCGCAGTCCGCACTCCAGGCCAGCCTGCAGCGCCGCAATTTCAGTGGGCCGCTGCGAGGCGATTTCGCCCATATACCAGGTGCCCTGCCCGATGACCGGCAGCGTGTCGAATCCGGCAAAATTTATCGTGTTGCGCATTTCTGCTCTCCCGCCCCATAACGAGGCGCCATAAAAGAACAGAGGGCCATAAAAGCCCTCTTGTGGTGCGTTATCAGAAGCTGTAGCTCACGCCCGTCCAGAGAGTCGTTTGTCCGCTCTTCTCAATCATCGGACTGTCTTTGATTTCGCTGTCGAAGCGGGTATAGCGGCCGGTGACCCCGATGTTCCACTGTGTGGCAATCTGATAGCTGGCGGTCAGCTCAACATAAGGCGACCAGCTGTCATCCGGGTTATAGCGGCTGATACCGGTGCGGGCGCTTTCGTGTCCTGATACGCCATAGTAATAGCGGTTCTGATTGGCGCTGTTCCACATCGCACCGATACCTGGCGTCAGGCTGAAGTCACCCATCTGGAAACGATAGAGGTAAGTCAGATCCCAGATCATGCCGTTGCTGTTGTTCAGGACATCACCCAGCAGTGCGGTGCGGACGATTCCCCAGTCTGCGGTGTGACGATAGGTCAGGCCACCCATCAGCGTCATGCGGCGCTTATCCAGCCCTTTCATGTCGCCCAGATCGTTATCACTGGGTTTATATTCCTGAGGCGAACCCAGAAGCGTCAGCGACAGCTGGTCCTGGGGATCTTTCCAGAGGTAATAACCGCCCTGCAGGCTGCGAAACCAGAAGTTTTCGCCCTCATAGTTGATTACCGGAACCGGCAGATAACGGTCCTGACCACCACGGTAAGGCGACTCAGCGTAGATGACCGATGCGCCCACGGAAAGCGGAGCGGCATTGGCCTGCGGCAGCAGTAAATAAGCGGGCAGAAGGGCAACAAGCGTCTTAAATTTGAATTGGTTCACAATTTATTCATTCCATAAATATAACAATCAAACAGGAAGTCTAACGGTTTTTTACGGCTGGATTAACTTATATCGAAATCCTTTAAGCCGTTCATCAAGTAAAGTGGCATTAATGGTTAAAAACACGTTAAGTTAATGCATCAGCAATATGAACTCATCTCACAACAAACTAAATTAGTTCTGAACACTCACCTTTTCACCCCAACCCATGGAGGAAATTTCCTAGAAGCCATCTACAGTTAGAAGTAACAGCAGAGATTTTGACCGAGCAGAGTAACCACAAAAGTTGTGTATACCGATAAAAAAGATCAGGTTGGCATAAGGGTTGCTGTACTCAACAAAGAATATCTTCCGGGAGCTGCTTTAAGTCTCTAATTACGCTCCTTACCTGTGCTAAAAACGAAAGGACGGGCATCGCTATGAATATATTCGATCACTATCGTCAGCGTTATGAAGCGGCCAAGGACGAAGAGTTCACACTGCAGGAATTCCTTGCCATCTGTAAGCAGGATCGCAGTGCATACGCCAACGCAGCAGAACGACTGTTAATGGCTATCGGAGAGCCGGTTATGGTCGACACTGCGCAGGAGCCACGCCTTTCCAGAATATTCTCCAACCGTGTGATGGGACGCTATCCGGCGTTCGAAGAATTTTACGGCATGGAGGAGGCCATCGAACAGATTGTCTCCTACCTCAAACATGCCGCCCAGGGACTGGAAGAGAAGAAACAGATTCTTTATCTGCTCGGCCCGGTGGGTGGCGGTAAATCCTCGCTGGCGGAACGGCTGAAGTCACTGATGCAGCGGGTGCCAATCTATGTGCTGAGCGCCGACGGCGAGCGCAGCCCGGTAAATGACCATCCACTCTGTTTGTTCAACCCTCAGGAAGATGCGCATATTCTTGAAAAAGAGTATGGCGTACCGCGTCGTTACCTGGGCACCATCATGTCGCCGTGGGCGGCCAAGCGCCTGCACGATTTTGGTGGCGACATTTCACGCTTCAAAGTCGTGAAGGTCTGGCCGTCGATTCTGGAGCAGCTGGCAATAGCCAAAACTGAACCGGGCGATGAGAACAACCAGGATATTTCTGCGCTGGTCGGTAAAGTGGACATCCGTAAACTGGAAAACCACGCCCAGAACGACCCTGACGCCTACGGTTACTCCGGCGCGCTCTGCCGCGCGAACCAGGGCATCATGGAATTTGTCGAGATGTTTAAAGCCCCGATCAAGGTGCTTCACCCGTTACTGACGGCGACCCAGGAGGGGAACTACAACGGGACAGAGGGGATCTCCGCGCTGCCTTTCAACGGCATTATTCTGGCGCACTCCAACGAATCAGAGTGGGTCACGTTCCGCAACAACAAAAATAATGAGGCATTCCTTGACCGCGTCTATATCGTCAAGGTGCCTTACTGCCTGCGGGTTTCTGAAGAGATCAAAATTTACGACAAGCTGCTTGCCCACAGTGAGCTGGCGACCTCGCCCTGCGCGCCCGGCACGCTGGAAACGCTGGCACGTTTCTCCATCCTCTCCCGTCTGAAAGATCCGGAAAACTCCAGCATCTACTCCAAGATGCGGGTCTATGACGGCGAAAGCCTGAAAGACACGGATCCGAAAGCGAAGTCCTGGCAGGAGTACCATGATTACGCCGGTGTGGATGAGGGAATGAACGGACTTTCCACGCGTTTCGCCTTTAAGATCCTGTCACGCGTGTTTAACTTCGACCACGCCGAGGTGGCGGCTAACCCGGTGCACCTGTTCTACGTGCTGGAACAACAGATCGAGCGCGAGCAGTTCCCGCAGGAGCAGGCAGAGAAATACCTTGAGCACCTCAAAGGCTACCTGATTCCGAAATATGCTGAGTTTATCGGCAAAGAGATTCAGACCGCCTATCTGGAATCTTACTCTGAATATGGTCAGAACATTTTTGACCGTTACGTGACCTACGCCGACTTCTGGATTCAGGATCAGGAATACCGCGATCCCGATACCGGCCAGCTGTTCGACCGTGAATCACTCAACGCCGAGCTGGAGAAAATCGAGAAACCTGCCGGCATCAGCAATCCGAAAGATTTCCGTAACGAGATCGTCAACTTTGTGCTGCGCGCCCGGGCACACAATAACGGTCGCAATCCAAACTGGACCAGTTACGAAAAACTGCGCACCGTAATTGAGAAGAAAATGTTCTCTAATACGGAAGAGTTGCTGCCGGTTATCTCGTTTAACACCAAGACCTCGACGGATGAGCAGAAAAAACATGATGATTTTGTCGATCGCATGATGGAAAAAGGCTATACCCGCAAGCAGGTTCGCCTGCTCTGTGAATGGTATCTGCGTGTGCGTAAATCGTCCTGATCAGAGTCTGTAAGCTTGCCGGTAAGTGATACCGGTGTGAAAGGTCGGGTTCGCCCGGCCTGCTTACAATGTAGTTTGGGGGAACACCATGGCCTATTTCATCGATCGCCGGCTGAACGGCAAAAACAAGAGCGCGGTTAACCGCCAGCGCTTCTTGCGCCGTTACAAGTCACAAATCAAGCAGTCGATCTCCGAGGCCATTAATAAACGCTCGGTGACCGACGTAAGCAGCGGTGAATCTGTCTCGATTCCAATTGACGACATTAATGAGCCGATTTTTCATCAGGGGCGCGGCGGCAATCGCCATCGGGTCCATCCGGGCAATGATCACTTCGTTCAGAATGACCGTATAGAACGTCCACAGGGAGGCGGCGGGGGCGGCGGCAGTGGTCAGGGCAACGCCAGTCAGGATGGCGAAGGCCAGGATGAGTTTGTCTTTCAGATTTCCAAAGATGAGTATCTGGACCTGCTGTTCGAAGATCTGGCGCTGCCTAACCTGCGCAGGAACCAGCATCGTCAGATGAATGAGTACAAAACTCATCGCGCCGGTTTTACCTCTAACGGTGTGCCAGCCAACATCAGCGTCGTGCGTTCGCTGCAGAACTCACTGGCGCGACGCACGGCAATGACAGCGGGTAAACGCCGGATGCTGCACGAGCTGGAAGAGACCCTGCTGGAGGTGGAGAACAGCGAACCGGCTCAGTTGCTGGAAGAGGAACGACTGCGCAAGGAGATTGCTGAGCTACGGGCGCGCATTGAACGGGTGCCCTTTATTGACACTTTTGACCTGCGCTACAAAAATTTTGAGAAACGTCCTGAGCCCTCCAGTCAGGCTGTCATGTTCTGTCTGATGGACGTCTCCGGCTCTATGGATCAGGCCACCAAGGATATGGCGAAACGCTTTTATATCCTGCTCTACCTGTTCCTGAGCCGCACTTATAAAAATGTGGATGTGGTCTATATTCGCCATCACACTCAGGCGAAAGAGGTGGATGAACAGGAGTTCTTCTATTCGCAGGAGACTGGCGGCACCATCGTCTCCAGTGCGTTAAAGCTGATGGATGAAGTGGTCAAAGAGCGTTATGACCCAGCGCAGTGGAACATTTATGCCGCTCAGGCCTCGGATGGCGATAACTGGGCCGACGACTCCCCTCTCTGTCATGAAATCCTGGCAAAGCAGATTCTGCCGGTGGTGCGTTACTACAGTTATATTGAGATCACACGCCGGGCGCATCAGACGCTATGGCGCGAGTACGAACATCTGCAGGCGATGTTTGATAACTTTGCTATTGAACATATTCGTGAGCCGGAGGACATCTATCCGGTATTTCGATCGCTGTTTCATAAGCAGGCAACGGAGGCCTGATGCAACAGGCGGAGTAAAATTTCTGACTGGGCACCTGGCATGGTCGCCCTGCGCAAGACGTCCATCATGGCAGCGCAGCGCAGGTTATCTGGCGTCCGTACTGCCTGGCAGCAGTTCGGCCGTCCAGCACTTTTAAGCACGCTATACGCAGAGCCGGTTAATCACCGGCTTTTTTTATCCCCTGAATAACCTGTTAAAACAGTCTGTTTTCCCCCGCTTGCCTGCCAACCCCCTCATTCTTCACATTAATCTGATACCTCTGCGGGTCAAACAATTCGTATAATAGCCATTTTCACAATGACAACTCTTTGATAAAACATTATCTTTCAGAGATAGCATGGATATTTGTCAGCAGTCGCGCTTTCGCACTGCCATATCTCAGGAGACCGGGTTTGAACCACACTATCGTCTACAGTCTGTTTATCATCGGTTCCGTGCTGGTAGCATCGAGTATTTTGCTGAGCTCTTTCTCATCCAGGCTGGGCATCCCGATTCTGGTGATCTTCCTCGCCCTGGGCATGCTGACCGGGGTGGATGGCATCGGCGGTATCGCCTTCGATAACTATCCAGCGGCCTATCTGATCTCGAACCTGGCACTGGCCATCATCCTGCTGGATGGCGGGATGCGCACCAAGGCCACTTCCTTTAAGGTGGCGCTGGGCCCTGCGCTCTCGCTGGCAACCGTTGGCGTGATGATTACCGCCGGTCTGACTGGTGTAGTGGCTGCATGGCTCTTCAACCTCGACATGATGCAGGGCTTTCTGATTGGCGCGATTATCGGATCTACAGACGCCGCGGCCGTCTTTTCACTGCTGGGTGATAAAGGGCTGAACGAGCGTGTCAGCTCCACCCTGGAGATCGAGTCGGGCAGCAATGATCCGATGGCGGTCTTTCTGACCATCACCCTGATAGAGATGATTGAACAGGGCCGCAGCGGCCTCGACTGGATGTTCCTGGTCCATCTGGTGCAACAGTTCGGTCTGGGTATCGTGCTGGGTCTGGGCGGCGGCTGGGCACTGCAGCAGCTGATTAACCGCATCAGCCTGGCCGGAGGTCTCTATCCGCTGCTGGCGCTGAGCGGCGGCATCCTGGTGTTTGCTTTAACGACGGTACTTGAGGGCAGCGGCATCCTCGCCGTCTACCTGTGCGGATTTTTGCTGGGCAACAGTCCGATTCGCAACCGTCACGGCATCCTGCAGACCTTTGACGGAATGGCGTGGCTCAGTCAGATCGGCATGTTCATCGTGCTGGGGCTGCTGGTGACGCCGTCCGACCTCTGGCATATCGCCCTGCCCGCGATGATCCTGTCGCTCTGGCTGATTCTGGTGGCGCGTCCGCTGTCGGTCTTTATCGGCCTGCTGCCGTTCCGCAGCTTCACCACCCGCGAACGGTTCTTTATCAGCTGGGTCGGCTTGCGCGGTGCGGTGCCGATCATCCTGGCGGTCTTCCCGATGATGGCCGGGCTGGAGAATGCCTCGCTCTATTTTAATATCGCCTTCTTCGTGGTGCTGGTCTCCCTGATGCTGCAGGGCACTTCGCTGGGCTTTGCCGCCAGAAAAGCGAAGGTGGTGGTGCCGCCGACCGCCTCGCCTATCAGCCGTATCGGCCTGGATATCCATCCGGAGAATCCGTGGGAGCAGTTTGTCTATCAGCTCAGCGCAGACAAGTGGTGTGTGGGCGCGGCCCTGCGCGACCTGCAGATGCCGCGTGAAACCCGCATCGCCGCCCTGTTCCGTGACAATGTGCTGATGCACCCCAATGGCGGCACACGGCTCAGGGAGAACGACGTGATCTGTGTCATCGGCCGTGAGCGCGACCTGCCTGCGCTGGGCAAGATGTTTAGTCAGACGCCGCCGGTTTCACTCGACCAGCGTTTCTTCGGGGACTTTATTCTGGATGCGGAGGCACGTCTGCGTGACGTTGCGCAGATTTATGGCCTGGAACTGGATGAGAGCACTAACGATCAGCAGTCGCTGGGGCAGCTGGTGCTGGCAATGCTGGGCGGCTCGCCGGTTGTCGGCGACCAGGTGGAATGGAATCAGCTGACCTGGACCGTGGCGGAGAAAGAGGATAACCGTATTGTTAAGATCGGTGTCCGTCCGGCGGAAGAGAAGGAATAATCCTAATCATTCAGCCACGTTATTTTCTGTTGATACGCTAAGCTTAATGCTCTGTGTCAGTAAAAACGGGAGAAATGAATGGGACACGTCGTTAAAATTGGTCGCTATGAGATTGTTGATGCCGATCTTGACGGTGAGAACACCGACACCGTCAGTATCCCCTGTCATACCAATCCCGGCTTAATTACCCAACTCGACGGCTGGGATCGCGATACCAGCGTACCCGCCTGGATTGACGGGGAACCTGTGGATCTGCAAATCGGTCATTATGATAAACAGCAGGACCGCTGGATTTTAAAAAAACCTGCCTGAGCTTTTTCATTACCGCCAGCCTGAAAGGCCTGGCGGTAATTCCTAAAAAGTGTCTTAAACAGTTTAGTTATAACTAAGCACTCTCTTATTTTATCTAACAAAAACAATATATTAGTCATTTAAAACTTTAATCACTTTTACCGTTTTCAGATTTTTTCCGTATTAACTCTGTCAAATATCTCCTGCATACTCATTCTCATTGCTGCAACATTCCGTGAGTACTATCACGTTTTAATCGTTATCTTTATGCAGCTGTATTGGCTTGACTGACTGCACCAGACTGAAAATGAATTTTTAAATTTTCAGCAGCCCACTCCTGAGCGCGTACCTGATTTTAATCAGGCTATCTTTTACTTAAGAAAGAGAGCAGGTTTTATGGCAAGTACATTGATAATGAATAGCCCGAGCCGCTCATGGAGCGGCACGCGCAAAAATATCATCGTGAAATTCGCCCTGAGTTTTTCCGATTTGATTGCACTCAATCTGGCTTTATTTTTATCTGCCGCCACGATTCAGGGTATCTGGGGCGAGCTGGATACTTTTATCCCCCCCCATCAGATTGAATATCGCTTTATCGCGCAGTTTATTATGTCGGTGCTCTGTACCGGCTGGTTCTGGGTTCGTCTGCGCCATTATACCTATCGCAAACCTTTCTGGTTTGAGCTGAAAGAGATCGTTAAAACCTTATTCGTTTTTTCATTGCTCGACCTCGCGCTGATCGCCTTCTCGAAGTGGGATTTCTCGCGCATGGTGTGGGTCTTCAGCTGGACTTACGCCCTGCTGCTGCTGCCGCTGATGCGGGCGATGGTCAAACGTGCCATCAACAAGGCAGGCCAGTGGCAGAAAGAAACCATCATCATCGGTTCAGGCCGCAATGCGACTGAAGCCTACGCGGCACTGCAGAGTGAAGAGATTCTGGGCTATAACGTGCAGGCGTTTATCTCGGTGGATGATGTGTCGACTGAACAGAGCGTCAACGGCGTGCCGGTGATCACCTGGAAAGATATCAACTGGCAGACCATCGACCGTGACAACGTACAGTTTATCGTTGCCATGGAGTATGAGCAGCAGCCAATGCGCGACCGCTGGCTGAAATTCCTGTCGAAGATGAACTGCCGGTCGGTTTCTGTAATCCCGACGCTGCGCGGCGTGCCGCTTTACGGCACTGACATGTCATTCATTTTCAGCCATGAAGTGATGATCCTGCGCGTCAGCAATAATCTGGCAAAACACTCTTCCCGCTTCATGAAGCGCGCCTTTGATATCGTGGTGGCATCGATGCTGCTGCTGTTCCTGGGCCCTGTCTTCGCCCTGCTCTGCTTTATGGTGAAGCGGGATGGCGGCAATGCGATTTATGGTCACGAGCGGGTCGGTCAGAACGGCAAAAAGTTTAAGTGCCTGAAGTTCCGCTCGATGGTGACCAACTCTAAAGAGGTGCTGGAGAAGTTACTGGCGACCAGCGAAGAGGCGCGGCGAGAGTGGGACAAAGACTTCAAACTGAAGAACGATCCGCGTATTACCGCTATCGGTGGATTCCTGCGCAAAACCAGCCTCGATGAGTTACCGCAGCTGTGGAACGTGATTCGCGGTGAGATGAGCCTGGTCGGCCCGCGTCCGGTAATTGAAGCCGAACTGGAGCGCTATGCCGGTGATGTTGACTACTACCTGATGGCCAAACCGGGCATGACCGGACTCTGGCAGGTCAGCGGACGAAACGACATCGATTACGATACCCGCGTCTATTTTGACTCCTGGTATGTGAAAAACTGGGCGCTCTGGACCGACATCGCCATTCTTTTCAAAACCGCCGGTGTGGTGCTGCGTCGCGACGGTGCTTATTAAGTCTGTTCCTGCGATGTCTGTTCCGGCAGGCATCGCACTTTCCGCCCCCCTTTCCTCTATCTTTTTTGCCGCTGAATCATTACCCTTTGCGATCGTTTTTTAACGGAACGTTTACCCTCTGGTTGTTATGCAAAAATTTACTCTGCTGTTATTAAGCCTGGTGCTGCTGGCACCTTTAGGCATCGATCTCTATTTGCCCACGCTGCCGCAAATCGCGGTCGGGCTGAATACGCCGGTTTCGCTGGTTCAGACCACGATTCCCCTGTTCCTGTTGGTGATGGGCCTGGGACAACTGGTGACAGGTCCGCTGGTAGACAACTACGGCCGCAAGCCAATCGCACTGCTGGGCCTGGCGCTCTATATCACTGGCAGTGTCATCGCGGCAACCGCGACCTCCTTTCCACTGTTTGTTATTGCGCGTCTGGTACAGGGTTGCGGTGTCTGCTGCAGCGCGGTCGTCGCTTTCAGCGGTGTGCGGGACCGGCTCAGCGGTGATGATGCCGCCCGCGCCTATGGCTTCCTCAATGGCGCGCTGAACATTGTTCCGGCTCTGGCACCGCTGCTGGGCGGGCTGCTGGCCAGCGCCTTCGACTGGCGCGCGCCTTTCTGGTTCCTCTGTGGCTACGGCGTGCTGATTACACTGCTGGTGCTGATCTGGCTGCCTGAAACCCGCCCGGCGGACACCCTGCGCGTCAAAGGCCTGCCGGTTAAGCAGTATGCTGCGATCCTGCGCCAGCCCCGCTTTCTGGCATTCGCGTTTGCTAATGCCGGGGCGCTGGGTATGGTGCTGACCTATGTGTCGCTGGCTCCCCAGGTGCTGATGAGCGAGGGCGGCCTGACCCCAATCCAGTTCTCTTTTGCTTTTGGCGCGAACGGTTTCTGGATCATGTTTGTCAGCATGTTCGTCAATAAAGCGATTCGTAAAGCGGGTCGCCCTTTCTGTCTGGCGATGGGCTTCCTGACCATGCTGACGGGCGCGCTGCTGCTGGTTGCCGGTATGCAGATCTTCCCGGCAGCAATGCAGACGCATTGGGCGCTCTATATGTTTCCGGTTGCGGTCGCGGTGGCCGGTCTGGCCTTTACCGTTGGCCCCGCCACCAGCTATGCGCTGGAGCCGTATCAGCAACAGGCGGGGGTCGCGTCGGCTCTGCAGGGCTTTATTCAGATGGCGGGCGGTGCGGCAGGCAGCCTGATTATCGTGGCACTGCCGGTCGCGGAAAAGCTCTCACTGAGCCTGATGATGCTGGTGGGTGCAGCGCTGGCGTTTATTGCCTGGCGCTGCAGCAGAAAGATGCGTGGCACGCTGACCGCGCTTAAATGATCGTTACCGGAACGCGGGGGGCGAGCGCACACATCAGCTCGTACCCTACCGTTCCGGCCGCTTTAGCGACCTGATCTATCTTAACCTGCTCGCCCCACAGCTCGACAGCTGAACCGATGCCTGCCTGAGGACAGGGAGTCAAATCCACCGTAATCATATCCATGGAAACCGCGCCCACCACCTGGGTCATCACGCCATCGACGCAGACGGGGGTGCCGGTCGGCGCATGACGCGGATAGCCATCGGCATAGCCACAGGCGACGACGCCAATACGCTGGGCGCTGCTGGCCCGGTAGCGGTAGCCATAACCCACGCCATCGCCCGCCTGAAGCTGTTGCACCGCGATAATTTCGCTGCTCAGCGTCATCACCGGCTGCAGGCCGCTGCCCGCGATATCCTGCCAGTCGCCGCTGGGCGAGGCCCCATAGAGGATGATGCCGGGGCGAACCCAGTCAAAATGCGCTTCCGGGTGCCACAGGGTGCAGGCGGAGTTAGAGAGAGAACGTGGGCCGTTCAGCCCCTCCGCCGCCTGTTCGATGCGCTGCAGCGGCTCAATCAGTCCCTCAGGATTTTCCGCATCGGCAAAGTGCGCCATCAGCGTCATCTCACCTGTATTATTCAGCGCACGCAGCTTCTGCCAGGCGCCGTTGACCTGCTCCGGGCGGAAGCCCAGCCGGTTCATGCCGCTATTGACCTTGAGGTAGATATCCACTGGCGCAGAGAGCCGGGCCGCGGCCAGCGCCTTGATCTGCCAGTTGCTGTGAACGCTGGTCGTCAGACGGTAGCGGTCGATCAGCTGCAGATCGTCCGGATGAAAAAAGCCCTCCAGCAGCAGAATCGGTTTTTTCCAGCCCTGCTCACGCAGCTGAATCGCCTCTTCCATATTGAGCAGCGCAAAGCCGTCAGTGGCAGACAACGCTTCGCGCACGCGATCTATGCCGTGGCCGTAGGCATTCGCTTTGACCACTGACCAGACGCGTGATGCGGGGGCCGCCTGGCGCACAATCGTCAGGTTATGACGAAGCGCCTGCTGATGAATGGTCGCGACAATCGGACGTGACATCTTCCTCTCCCTGAATACTTAACGAGTGGCGTTAGCGTTACGCAGCGGGGATGACGTCGCCGCGAAACCGGGTAAGTAGCGGAACACCGCCAGGTCATCGGCGGCAATAGCGGGTTTCTTGCCGGAGAGAAGATCGGCCAGCAGCTGACCCGATCCGCACGCCATCGTCCAGCCCAGCGTACCGTGACCGGTATTCAGGTAAAGGTTGGAAATGGGCGTGGCACCTACGATTGGCGTTCCGTCCGGCGTCATCGGGCGCAGGCCGGTCCAGAAACTCGCCTGTGCGACATGACCGCCTTCAGGATAGAGATCACTGACGACCATCTCCAGCGTTTCCCGCCGCGCTTCGGTGAGTCTGGTGTTAAAACCAACAATTTCCGCCATTCCCCCGACGCGGATGCGATCGTCAAACCGGGTTACCGCGACTTTGTAAGTTTCATCCAGGATAGTTGATACCGGTGCTGCGTCCGGGTTTTTAATCGGAATGGTCAGCGAGTAACCTTTTAACGGATAGACCGGAATGTCGATGACATTCCGCAGCAGCGCGGTCGAGTAGGAACCAAACGCCACCACATAGCTGTCCGCTTTGACGATCTCGTCACCACACTTCACACCATAGATGCGGTTGCCGTCGCGCAGCAGGTGATCAACGGTCGTGTTGTAGCGGAAGACGACGCCCGCCTCTTCGGCCATTTTCGCCAGCCGCTGTGTAAAGAGCTGGCAGTCGCCGGTTTCATCATTGGGCAGGCGCAAACCGCCAGTGAGCTTATGCGAGGTCGCCGCCAGCGCCGGTTCAACGCGTGACAGTTCGTGCGCTTCTAACAGCTCATAAGGTACGCCCGCATCGCGCAGCACGGCAATATCTTTGCTGGCACTGTCGAACTGCTGCTGGGTGCGGAAGAGTTGCAGCGTTCCGCCCTGACGGCCCTCATAAGCGATACCGGTTTCACTGCGTAACGCTTTCAGGCAGTCACGGCTGTATTCGGCGATCCGCACCATCCGGCTTTTATTCTGCTGATAATGGTTAATGTCGCAGTTGCGCAACATGCGCCACATCCACTCCAGCTGAAAACTGCTGCCATCCAGCCGGATAGCCAGCGGCGCATGACGCTGAAACATCCACTTCACCGCTTTCAGTGGCACGCCGGGTGCCGCCCAGGGGGCAGCGTAGCCGGGTGAGATCTGACCCGCATTGCCCGCACTGGTCTCCATCGCCGCCGCAGGCTGACGATCGATGACGGTGACCTGATGTCCGGCCTGGGCCAGATACCAGGCGCTGGCCACACCGACTACCCCACTTCCAAGAATTACAACGTGCATAGCACCCGACCTCTAAAAGCATAATTCACTGTTCAACTGATGATAACCAGCGTATTAACACAGCGGGTACCACCCCGGAATTTCGCCATCTATTTCACATCTTTTTTACTTTTCAGGTAACTAAAATCTTGCTGCAGGCTCAATTTCAGCAATTTATGCGTATTAATCCCCGAATGCAGAAATAAATGACAGCAAAGTCAGTGAAAACCGCCTGTTTCAGGAGAATCCTTCAACCCCATACATTCCGCTTATAAACAGGATAAATAACCAGTAAAGTTGTTATTAGCCAGATTGAAATCTGTTAAATATCCCAATGCTTCTATCTGAATGATTTTGTGCCAAAGATTTCATTTGAGTTCGCATTTCGGATAGGCGACAGTGGGCTATCATTGTTGTGTTCGCCTAGTTTTTTTGGGTTCCCTTTTTCAGGACGAAGCCTTAAATAACCAGAACGGGTTGTCTCTCGGGTCAGCCGGTTTGCCAACAAGAGGTGCGCTATGACGACAATCTTTGACGAAGCCATCAGAAACAGCAAACGACTCAATGACGGACCAGACTGGACATTTGAACTGCTTGATGTCTACTTAGCTGAAATCGACCGGGTTGCAAAACTCTACCGGCTGGATACCTACCCGCACCAGATCGAAGTCATTACCTCTGAACAGATGATGGACGCTTATTCCAGCGTAGGCATGCCTATCAACTATTCTCACTGGTCGTTCGGTAAAAAGTTTATCGAAACCGAACAGCGCTACAAGCATGGGCAGCAGGGCCTGGCTTATGAAATCGTTATCAACTCCAATCCCTGCATCGCCTATCTGATGGAAGAGAACACCATGACCATGCAGGCGCTGGTGATGGCGCATGCCTGCTACGGTCATAACTCGTTCTTCAAAAATAACTACCTGTTTCGCAGCTGGACCGACGCCGGATCGATCGTCGACTATCTGCTGTTTGCGAAAAATTACATCAGCGACTGCGAAGAACGTTACGGTGTCGAAGAGGTTGAACGCCTGCTCGACTCCTGCCATGCCTTAATGAATTATGGCGTTGATCGCTACAAACGCCCGCAGAAAATCTCCCTGCAGGAGGAGAAGGCGCGACAGAAGAGCCGTGAAGAGTATCTGCAGAGTCAGGTGAATACGCTCTGGCGCACACTGCCCCGCCGCGAGAAAGAGGCGGTGCCCTTTGAAGCGGCCCGCTACCCCTCTGAGCCGCAGGAAAACCTGCTCTACTTTATGGAGAAGAACGCCCCGCTGCTGGAGCCGTGGCAGCGCGAGATCCTGCGCATCGTGCGCAAGGTGAGCCAGTATTTCTATCCACAGAAACAGACACAGGTGATGAATGAGGGCTGGGCAACGTTCTGGCACTACACCATCCTCAATCATCTCTACGATGAGGGTAAAGTGTCTGAACGCTTTATGATGGAGTTCCTGCACAGCCACACCAACGTCGTCTATCAGCCGCCCTACAACAGTCAGTGGTATAACGGCATTAACCCCTATGCATTAGGTTTTGCCATGATGCAGGACATCAAGCGAATCTGTCAGTCACCGACGGAAGAGGATCGCTACTGGTTCCCGGATATCGCCGGATCCGACTGGCTGGATACGCTGCATTTTGCGATGCGCGAGTTTAAGGATGAGAGCTTTATCAGTCAGTTCCTGTCGCCTAAGGTGATGCGTGACTTCCGTCTGTTTACCGTGCTGGACGATGACCGCAACAACTATCTCGAAATCGCCGCTATCCACGATGAGGCGGGTTACCGGGCGATTCGTCAGCAGCTCTCCGCCCAGTACAATCTGAGTAATCTGGAACCCAATATTCAGGTTTATAACGTCGATCTGCGTGGCGATCGTTCACTGACGCTGCGCTATGTGCCGCAGGGCCGCACGCCGCTGGATAAAAGCCGGCGCGAAGTGCTGAAGCATGTCCACCGTCTGTGGGGATTTGATGTGATACTGGAACAGCAGAATGAGGATGGCAGCGTCGAACTGCTGGATCGCAATCCACCCCGCGGTGTGGCACTCTGAGGAGATAAAAAACCGGACCCAGGGTCCGGTTTTTTTTAACGTTTGTTGCCGAGGTCGTCGGGCAGGTTCTTTTGCATGCTGTGCCAGATTTCACCGCTGCGGCGGCCATAGTTACGCACCACCTCAACAACCTCGTCCTGCCCTGGCGAGGTATCGCAGAGCGCCAGCAGTTTCAGATAAAAATCACGTGCCACCTGACGCGCTTCGGGATTAGAGAAGTAGTGACGTCCCACGCGCGTATACAGACCTTTCAGTCCATTGAGGATCAGCCCATAAATTGGGTTGCCTGATGCAAAGGCCAGACCCCGGAAGACCCGATAGTCGAGTTCGGTATAGGCCTCCGCCTGATCGGCGACCGCACTGACGGTTTCCAGTACCTCCCGCGCTTTATCCGGATGATGGCGCAGGGCACGGCTGATAAAAATGGAGGAAATGTTACTGCGCACTGACAGCAGGTTGTCAATCAGCACCGGCACGCTGTCGTGGTCGAGACGAGCCAGCGTTTCCAGAATATTCAGCCCGGACGTTTCCCAGAAATCGTTCACCCGCGTCGGCTTTCCGTGCTGGATCGTGAGCCAGCCATCACGGGCCAGACGCTGCAGTACTTCACGCAGTGTGGTACGCGTCACACCAATCAATTCAGAAAGCTCACGCTCAGCAGGAAGGATCGACCCGGGCGGAAAGCGACTGTTCCAGATGCTTTCAATAATATACTCTTCAGCAAATCCCGCTGGACTCTGAGCCTTTATAACCATAGCAATGTGTTCTCGTTGCTTTTCTCATCATGATGGGTACTCATCATACCAGACGCCCTATAGCGGATATAGACTGCATCACCATTAAAACCGGGCGCGGGCGCATATTTCAGACAGGCTGATAGCCGGGCGCTGAATGGCAGACGGGCGATTTTCTGCCAGCCATTTTGCGGTGGCAGAAACCGATGGGGCTGGCTTTATCTCTCCCGGCGCCGGGTCCGGATAGAAGCCGGGCGAATGTCGGTCACAGGTGTTCCCGCAGATGCCCGCCTTCCGGTAGCAGCACGCGCCTGACGCCGCCAGCCGGTCCCCGTCGCTGCCGTTCCGGCTTATCTCCTGTTAACCTGCGCTGGATCAGCATCCGGTTATGTTTACACATGATTTTTCCCTGGCCGTAGCTGGTTTGCCTGCACTTTTGGTTTACACTGCGTGGCATTCACGTTTACAGGGAATGCACTATGTTGAGATATCTGAATCGCTGTTCACGCGGTCGCGGCGCCTGGTTATTACTGGCCCTGACTGCGCTGGCGCTGGAGTTGGCGGCGCTCTTTTTTCAGCACGTTATGGGACTGAAACCCTGCGTGATGTGCATTTATGAACGCAATGCGCTATTCGGCGTACTGGGCGCGGGGCTGGTTGGGGCAATCGCGCCGAAATCGCCGTTACGTCTGGGTGCGCTGGCTCTCTGGATTTACAGTGCCTGGGAAGGTCTGCGTCTTGCTTATGAACACACCATGATTCAGCTGCACCCCAATCCCTTCACCACCTGCGATTTCGCGGCTCGCTTCCCCGACTTCCTGCCGCTCGACAAGTGGCTGCCGTCACTCTTTCTGGCCAGCGGTGACTGCGCAGAACGCAGCTGGACGTTTCTGACGCTGAGTATGCCGCAGTGGATGATTGTGGTTTTTGCCGGTTATCTTCTGGTCGCGGCGCTGGTGCTGATTGCTCAGCCTTTCAAAGCGAAACAACGCGATCTCTTTGGTCGCTGACATAAAAAAGGCTGCCAGCGGCAGCCTTTTTTTGCGGCATTCAGCCGTTGCGGTCCGGCCGGTCAATAATATGATCCTCCCAGTCCCGCACTTCACTCTCCCGCACCGCAATGTAACGCACCGAAATGCGCTGGGCGTGCATGGCGCTTTTCGAACCCGCACGTAGCGGATGCCAGGCCGGTAGCGGTTTGCCCTCACCCAGCAACCGGTATGCGCAGGTGCGCGGCAGCCAGTCAAAGGTGGTCAGATTTTCGCGGGTGAGCTTGATGCAATCCTCTTCTAACTCAAAGCGGCGCTCATAGTTGCGGCACTGGCAGCTCTTAATGTTGAGCTGATTACATGCGACATTGGTGAAATAGATCTCATCCGTGTCGGCGTCCTGTAGCTTGTTCAGGCAACACTGACCGCAACCATCACACAAGGATTCCCACTCCTCATCGCTCATTTGGGCCAGGCGTTTATGTTGCCAGAAAGGGGTGTCAGTCATGATGCGTGTCCGGGTTGTGCCTGAAACGCACCTTATAAAGCCTCTGCCGCGGTGATGCAAGTTTTTAGAGCACGCGCGTGCTGATGCCGTGGCCTGCCACTGAAACCTCCAGCTGATCGCCTGCGTGCATCGGGCCTACGCCTTCCGGCGTGCCGGTAAGGATTACGTCGCCTGCACGCAGCGTAAAGTAGTGACTCATGTGGGCAATCAGCGGCAGGATTTTATGAATCATATCTGCGGTATTACCCTGCTGACGGACGTCGCCATTGACCAGCAACTTAAGCTCACTATTCTGCGGGTCGCCACTGAACTCGGCGGCCGGAATAAAACCGGAGATCGGACAGGCGTTATCGAAGCCTTTTGATTTCTCCCACGGCTGGCCCGCTTTTTTCAGGCCGGCCTGCAGATCCCGAAGCGTCAGATCCAGCGCCACGCCATAACCCGCAATGGCCTTCGCCACATGCGCCTCACTGGCCTGTTTCAGGGTTGCACCGATCAGCACCGCCAGCTCAACTTCATGGTGAACCTCGCCGAAGCCGTCAGGAATTGAGAGCGGCTGGCGCAGATCGCACAGTGCGGTTTCCGGCTTAATGAAGATAACCGGTTCAGTCGGCGTTGCACTGCCCATCTCTTTAATGTGTTTTGCATAATTACTGCCAACGCAAACCACTTTGCTGACCGGAAAATCGATTAAAGCGCCTTGCCAGTTCCGATGCTGATACATGCTCATCCCCTGTTCAGGTTAGGTGTGATGCCAGCGTTGCTGGCGGCTTAATGTTTGCTTATGGACTGATCGTCATGCCAGTCTCATGGCGTGATAATAAGATCCTTTTACCGATCCGGGGGGTGGAATTTGTCAAAAAGCGTAAACAGCGATGCCCGGACGCTGAAGTTATGAGCAAATCGGGGAGAAAATTCAGGCAGGAAATTTAAGAAGAGCAGAAAAATGATAAGCTGCGCCATCTATTTTGCGCAGCATTAAAGCCATATTATCCTGGCAGCATCGCGCTGGCAGGATTTATATTTACAGAAGAATCTGAGTTAAACTTTTTTATCCGCCTGTAAATGAATTTTTAGCAGACTTTCAATCGGTGGAGGAAGCTGTAAATAATAGCCCTGCTCGCTTAACCCCTGCTTAACTTTATTGATATCGGCATTAGCCAGCCTCTCGCGGCCCTCCAGCTTCAGCACCATCGCAAGCTGTGGCTTGCCAAAACCTTTCAGCAACGCTTCCGGAACGCGCGAGAAATCGTCCTTTTTTTCAACATAGAGATAAGTCTGGTCACGTAACGGGCTTCTGTAGATCACACAAAACATATTTTTTACTCGAATTAACCGGCGTTGAGGCTTGTCTGA
>Ga0209371_1000156_pt1 | contig 106826 bp, 70 predicted proteins | sample AgamicAtAmrz_FD_187165 | JGI IMG/M metagenome (GOLD analysis project Ga0209371, IMG submission 187165) | Agave microbial communities from Guanajuato, Mexico - At.Am.rz (SPAdes) (version 2) | ecosystem: Host-associated > Plants > Roots > Rhizosphere | place: Guanajato, Mexico | collected 2012-06-07 | reverse complement strand
GATCTACAGCACAAGCTCGTAGCTTCAGGAGCGACTGGACTTCCCGTACCTCCTCCGATGATCAGTCGGAAGACATAACGCCCTCAGGGCCTCATGTCCAGATACAAGGAGCGGCTTCAGCCGCGACCGCTGTTCGCACGTCGCAGGCCATTGCCTACACACCTCGACGCTTGCTGGTGCGCACCGAATCGCCCTCGGTGCCAGATGCCGCAGCGCGATCCCCATCTCCGCGCATATAGCTGTTGCTAAAAAGAAAAGCTGCAGGTTCGCATGCGTTCGAAGCGTATTCGCCGGCATTTACCGCTGTTAGACTGCGCGTCCCCTTGGGGAGTAGCCTGCTGTCCGGCGTGTCCGGACAGCGCCTGCATCAACACACTCGGCCGTTGCGCCGTGGTGCAGGCAGCCATCTCGGTTGGCGAGACCAGCGGCGAGCTTGCGCGGCGAAAGCCGGGCGCGCGCGCTCGTCGTTCGTCTGCTGCCCCGGCGCGGTCCCCCACATGTCGTTTCTTTCCATTCTGGTGCTCGGTATCGCCATGTCCACCGACGCCTTCGCCGCGGCGGTCGGCAAGGGCGCAGCGATGCGCAAACCGCTGTGGCGCGACGCGCTGCGCGCCGGCCTGATCTTCGGCTGCATCGAGGCGGTGACCCCCGTGCTGGGCTGGCTGCTGGGCCAGGCCGCGGCCAAGTACGTGGTCGCGTTCGACCACTGGATCGCGTTCGGCCTGCTCGGCGCGCTCGGCGTGCACATGATCGTCGCCGGGCTCAAGCCCGAGGCGCCCGAGGCCAGCGACGAGGCGCCCAGGCGCCACGGCTTCTGGAGCCTGGCCGCGACCGGCCTGGCCACCAGCATCGACGCGATGGCGGTCGGCGTCGGCCTGGCCTTCCTCGACGTCAACATCGCCGAGGTCGCGGTGGTCATCGGCCTGTGCACGCTGACCATGGTGACCTTAGGGATCATGCTCGGCCGCGCGCTCGGCACCCTGGCCGGCAAGCGCGCGGAGATCGTCGGCGGCGCGCTGCTGATCGCCATCGGCAGCACCATCCTGTACGAGCATCTGCATTGAGGCGGGGATTGGGGAGTCGGGATTGGGGATTGGTAGAGGCGCAGCGCCTCGCCGGTGGGGTGCTGGATTTGTTCGGCGTCAGCGCTGCGTTGGGGCGGGCTTGGCGGTGAATTCCAGGTAGGTGGAGAGGATGTATTTGTCGCTGCTGCGCGGCGGCAGGGCGGCATGCATGTACATCCAGTACGGCGGGAACATCAGCAGGCGCCCGGCGCGCGGCGCGACCTCCAGGTCCAGGTCGACGAAGCGGGTCTGCCCGCCTTCGGCGACGTCGTTGAGATACCACAGCAGTACCAGATAGCGACCGGTTTCTTCGTCGCAGGCGTCGAAATGTGGCTGGAAGCGTTCGCCGACGCTGGCGCGATAGCGCTTGATCCGCAGGTCGGCCAGGCGCGGGCGCCACGGCACCGGCGCGGACAGGCCCAGATCGGCGTTGTAGCGCGCCAGCGCCGCGCGCACCTGTTCGATGAAGAAGCCCTGGAAGGCCGGATCGGCCGCCCGGGTCACATTGAGTTCGGTCCAGGCGCTGTCGTCCAGGCCGGCGCGCGCACCGGCACCGTTGTGGTGGTGCTGCGCCGAGGCACGTTCGAACTGCGCGGCCAGCTGGCTGCAGAAGCCATCGGCGAGCGCGCCATTGTAGATACGCACATAATGGCGAAGATCAACTTGTGTCATACGCATTGGATCGCGCGCATTCGGCGAAACTCGCTATCGGACTGAATTAATGGGAAAAGCCATCTTAATTGCTGGGCTTTTCTATGGCACGAGAGCTAGTCTGCAATGTACTATGCGTTGCACTGCAGCGTTCCATTAAAGGAAATCTCTTTGGAATTAAAAAATTATTGCAAGTACTGAGAGCCATGCCACCTTGATTAAGCTGGCATGGCATTAGATCTATGAGCCTCAGTTCTGGGGGAAGAACGCGTCGATTGTTGTTACCTTTCCTGAATCAGCGAAGCTTTCAACGAAACTTACCACGTCCCCACGCATGGCAGCTTCCGCGGCCGCTCGATTTGGCAATGCGCGAGAATCTGCGTCTCGACTGAATCCCTCGTCATTGAGATCACTAAATGACTGCACAGGAAGATTCTTTATCGTGTAAAAATGATCTCCAAGAACATATCCACCTGCAGTTTGTGTGTACTTTTCGATCTGAATTTCGTCGCCTATTGCCGCCGCACCCCAACCATTGGTGCTAGCTGCAGCTGCATAGGCACTTAGCGCCGTTTTAATGTAACCCAGCGTGGAATCGTTATTCACTGCTGGCGAGCAACCCGCGCATTGAACGAATATCACATCGACTCTGTCCGTAATAACTGCCGCCTGTGAGCCAAAAGACGCAACTGCCAAGAGAAGGCCAATGAACTTATGCGCACTCATATAGCTAATTCCTTGCCGTAAGGTTTATAAATAACAGCGCTCTGCATTCAACGGGATCTATCCACGGTCCGCATTGAGTGCTTCGCAAATATAGACCTACCGCCCTCACTTTTCTGAAAAATTACTGAACGAATTTTTTCGCTCCTTGGCGCCAAGTCCTTCGACGAAGATTAGAGGCGCTGCACGCCGGGAACTTGCGTGTCAGGTCACATCCCAATTACCCAGCTTCCAGCCGATCTGGCCGCGCGCGCCAGCGTGCGTAGTTGCCGTAGGACGAGTTGTACTTGCCGTCCATATGCACCCGAACCCTATTCGAGCGCCTGCACGGCGCGGGCTGATCCGCGTACGCCCCGCCGCTGCCGGCTCAGACCTGCGGCGGGGACGGTTTGGCGGTGAATTCGAGGTAGGTGGAGAGGATGTACTTGTCGCCGCTGCGCGGCGGCAGCGCGGCATGCATGTACATCCAGTACGGCGGGAACATCAGCAGGCGCCCGGCGCGCGGCGCGACCTCCAGGTCCAGGTCGACGAAGCGGGTCTGCCCGCCTTCGGCGACATCGTTGAGATACCACAGCAGCACCAGGTAGCGGCCGGTTTCTTCGTCGCAGGCGTCGAAATGCGGCTGGAAGCGTTCGCCGGCGCTCGCGCGATAGCGCTTGATCCGCAGGTCGGCCAGGCGCGGGCGCCACGGCACCGGCGCGGACAGGCCCAGATCGGCGTTGTAGCGCGCCAGCGCCGCGCGCACCTGTTCGATGAAGAAGCCCTGGAAGGCCGGATCGGCCGCCCGGGTCACATTGAGTTCGGTCCAGGCGCTGTCGTCCAGGCCGGCGCGCGCACCGGCACCGTTGTGGTGGTGCTGCGCCGACGTGCGTTCGAACTGCGCGACGAGCTGGCTGCAGAAGCCGGCATCCAGCGCTGCGTCGTAGACGCGGACATAGTGGCGAAGATCGGCGTGTTTCATGGGTGCGGGTTCCGTTTCGGCGTGTTGCGTCGTCTGATGCGGTTCACTCGGCCACCTGCGCGTTGAAATCGCCGATGGCCTCGACCAGGCGCGTCACCGCCTCGCGTTCGACCGGCTGCAGGTGCGGGTTCCAGGTGTCCATCAACAGGATCACGCGGGGCCGGTCGCTGCGATTCCAGGCCTCGTGTTCGAAGGTGTCGTCGAACACCATCGCCCGGCCTTCCTGCCACGCGTGCAGCTGGCCGCCGGCGCGCAGCGCGCAATCGCCGTGCACCAGCAGCGGCAGATGCACGGTCAGGCGGGTATTGGTGACGCCGCGATGCGGCAGGATGTGGGTGCCCGGCGCCAACACCGAGAAGCAGATCTCCGGCGCGTGCGCGCGGATGCGCACCAGCGGCGTGCGCTCCAGCGCGGCCGTGGTCTGTGCGCACTGCCGCGCATGCGCGTCGTCGCGCTGCCCATGGCGGTAGAAGAAATACGCATCCCACGCGGGACTGCCGCGCTCACCGGCGAGCAATCCCGGCGGCAGCTGGCCGGCAGGCGCCCCGAGAAACGGCGCATACGCGTCGGCCTGCGCGCGCGTGGCCAGCATTTCCGCCCGGATCGTCTCGGTGGCCTGCTCCAACTCGCGCAACCACGGGAACAGGTGCAGCGGTGGATACACGGCGGCCGGGACGTCGGGCACATGGAAGAAGGTCGGCCGTTGCAAGGGGTCGGCGAATTGCGCCGGCAGCAGGCCCAGATAGGCCAGCAGGCCGCGTTCGACCCGGTCCAGCGCGTCGGCGCCGTAGTCGCGGCGCAACGGCTGCAGCAAGCCGAGGAACAGATCGCGGCGGCCCGCATCGATTGCCGCCATCGCGTTGCGCACGCGTTCGCGCAATGCCGGCGCGGTACTGTCGTCGCTCAGCCAGCGGCCTTGGCGCTGGGCATGCACGACGGCCGCGTAGTAGCTGCCCACGGCCGCGTGCATGGCGCCGCGCGCCGCGCGCAGTTCACCCAGCCGCAGATGGGCGACGTAATGGTCCGGTTGCTGGCGCAGCAGGTCTTGCAGGATGCCTTCGGCGCCCGCCGCATCGCCTTGCGCCGACAGCATTGCCGCCCAACCCATGCGCGCCGGCGCCTCGAGCGCACCGCCACGTTGCGCCACGCCCCGGTACAGATCGGTGGCATCGGTCCACCGTCCCGCCTCCTGCGCCAGCGCGGCCAACAGCAGCTCCAGGGCCGGCGGGGCGTCGCCCTGCGCCTGCCAGGCCATGGCGGCCGCCTGCACCTGCGCGCGCTCGCCCTGTTCGAAGCCACGCCACAGCGCCTGCAACCGCGCCGCCGGATCGTCATGTCTCGTTGTCACTGATCTTCCCTCAACGAAAAACGGCGCGCCCGGTTGGGCGCGCCGCATGTCACGAATCGACCTGCCTGCAAACGCAGGCAACGCTGGCCGAGATTCCTCAGAACCGATACGTGGCGCGCATCCAGTAGTAGCGGCCGACCGTGTCGTAGGTGCTCACGTCGGTGTTCGCGTTCAACACGTTGTTCTGGTACAGCACCGGCGGCTGCTTGTTGAACAGGTTGTCCACGCCCAGGTCGAAGCGGATGTTGGCGTCGCTCATGTCGTAGCCCAGCTGCAGCGCGTGGTACATGTAGCTGCCGTAGTTCAGCACCACGCCCTTGATCGCCGCATCGGCGGACATGTTCTCCGACAGGTCGGTGCTGCCGACCTGGATCTTGCCGATCCAGCGCGTGGTCCAGGTGGCGTCCCAGTTGCCCAGCTTCCAGCCGATCTGGCCGCGCGCGCGCCAGCGGGCGTAGTTGCCGTAGGACGAGTTGTACTTGCCGGCCATGTGCACCACCGAGTCGCCGGTGTCGATGTCGTAGCGCTGCAGGTAGGTGCTGTCCAGGGCCAGGGTGAACTTGCCGAAGGCGGTGTCCGGCAGGGCGTAGTTGGCGCCGAAGTCGATACCCTGGGTGTCCAGCTTGCCGATGTTGACCACCGGGGTTTCGATGTAGTCGATGTTGCCGGCGCTGACCGTGCCTGCCGCATAGCGGTGGATGTAGCTGCAGTACGGGCTGCTGTTGTCGTTGTAGCAGAGATCGGCGACGGTCTGGGCGGAGATCGACTGGATCAGGTCGTCGAGCTTGACCTTCCACCAATCGACATTGAACGACAGGCCCTGCACGAATTCCGGACTGTAGACGATGCCGTAGTCGTAGGAGGTGCCCTTCTCCGGCTTCAGGTTGTAATTCGCATAGGTGGAACCGGACACGATCGCGTTGGTCTGCGACAGGCCCGAGCCGGTCCAGCCGGTTTCCACGCCTTCGCAGGCGTTCTCGTGGCCGCTGCCGCTGTAACCGATGCACGGATCGGTGAAGGTCGGCGAGTTCGCGGTCGGCCCCTGGTACAGGTCGGCGATGGTCGGCGCGCGGAACACCTGCGCCACGGTACCGCGCACCATCAGGTCGTGGATCGGGCGCCACTCGAGCTGGAACGAGGCGCTGTTGTTGGTCGAACTGACGCTGCTGTAGTCGGAGAAGCGGTCGCTGAGGGTGACGTTCAACGCGCCGATCGGCGAGGACTGCGCCAACACCGGGATGAACAGCTGCGCGTAGGCTTCCTTGACGCTGAAGGAGCCGCTCAGCGGCGAGGAACAGGCTTCGGAGGAGATATCGCAGGTGTTGTCGCTGTTGATCAGCGCGTTGCTGGACACGGTGTAGCCCATGCTTTCCTTGCGGTACAGCGCGCCGACCGCCAGCTGCGCGCTGCCGGCCGGCAGCTCCCACACGCTGCCGTTGGCGCTGGCTTCCCACTGCCGGCTGATGGTGGTGGTCTGGTAGCGCGGGATCGACTCGTGGCTGTTCATCCAGGCGATGGTGTTGGCATCGGTCTGGTCGAAGATGTTGACTTCGCCGGCGGTGATCGCGTCCTGCAACGCGGCGTAGTCCACGTAGCCGTGGTTCCAGCTGCGCTGCTTGTAGTGGCCATAGTTGAAGTTGGCGTCCCACACCCAGCTGGTGTCGCCGATGCTGCCCTTCAGGCCGAGCACGTCCTGGTCGGTGGTGGTGTCGTAGAAGCCTTCGCGCTGGCCCAGCGAGGTGAAGCGCGAGCGGTACTCGTAGCCATTGGGACCGAACTCGACACCGAACGGGTTGTAGGGATTGTCGGCGGCGATGGTGATGCCGTCGCTCTGCGCATCGAACGGCAGCGGCGCGATCGCGTAATGCGACATGGTGTGGTTGTGGTAGGCGTTGACGTAGGCCTGCACCTTGTCGGTGATGTTGAAGCTGCCGAGCACGAAGCTGTTGACGCGCTGCTGCGGGGTCATCAGCAGGTTCTGCGCCTGGTAGTTGTAGGCGTCGGACGAGGAGGAGTAGCACTTGTAGCCGCCGCTGCCGTTGCTGGTCATCGCGCCGCTGGTGCTGCAGCCATTGGCGGCCAGCGTGCTCGCCGGCAGCTTGTAGTAGCCGCTCGGGGTACGGCTGGAGCCGCCCTTGTAGACGCTGCCGCTGGACAGGTACATCGCGTCCTTGGAAAACGCGCGATTGGCCGAGGAGACCTCTTTCTGCTTGTTGTAGTCGAGGCCGACCACGATGTTGCCGCGGTCCCAAGTCTTGCCGAAGGTGAAGGTGCCGCCCTGGCGCGCGCCGTCGCCGCGGCTGGACTGGCCGTAGTTGGCGACGAATTCGCCGCCTTCGTAGTTCTTGCGCAGGATGAAGTTGACCACGCCGCCGATGGCATCGGAGCCGTACAGTGCCGAGGCGCCGACCTTCATCACTTCGACGTGGTCGACCATGCTGGTGGGGATCGAGTTGATGTCGTTGTTGAGGATGCGGTGGCCGTCGACCAGGATCAGCGTGCGCTCGTCGCCGAGACCGCGCAGCGACACGGTCGAGGCGCCGTCGCCGCCGCCGTTGTTGACCTGCGGGTTGGTCGCGGCGCCGGCGATGCCGGGCAGCGACTGCACCAGGTCGCCCAGGGTCTGCTTGCCGCTCTGCTGGATCTGCTGGCGATCGACCACGGTGACCGGGCTGGCGGTTTCCACATCGACGCGCCGCACCAGCGAGCCGGTCACGGTGACGCGATCCAGGTCGACCGCGCCGCTCGCGGAGGTCGCGGCGGTGTCGGCGTTCTGCGCGTAGAGCGAAGCGGCGGGAAGCGTCGCCAGTCCCAGGCAAATGGCCTGGGCGAGTCTGTTCTTTGGTGCGGACATTGGGGAAAACCTCATGTGATGGGCAACAGAACGCCAGCGGTACACGCAGGCGTGAACCGATTCGAATCGCGCAGGGCGCGACGTCTTTGTTGGATGCTTCGGGCTTGCGGGCCCACCGGGACCGTCAAGCACTTGTTAGTTTTTTATAAGAAAAGTGTTGTTTTCATGTGCCGCATTGCGCCAGCGCTTGGCACAATCGCTACATCGAGCGAAAACATGCACGTCCACGCGGGCGAGCGGCCAAGGCGAAATGGGCGCTCGTGCGGGCGCAAGCGGATGCCGGAATCAGTCGACGCGATAGCCCCAACGCTGCAGGTAGGGCTGCAGCAGCGGCAGCACCGGCGCGAAGAAGTCGCGATACGGGCGCCAACGGTCCAGGCCCTTGCGGTTGATGCCCTCGACCACTTGCGCATAGCTGGGCGTGCTGATGAAGCCCTTGGCGCGCGCATGGCGCTGGAACTCCAGCAAGCGCTCCGGCTGTTCAAGTTCCAGAAAGCTACCTAACCGCGCGACCTGCCCCTGCGGGTCGGCAACCAGGTCTTCGTAGCGCAGTTCCAGCGCGCGCGGTTGCAGCAGGTCGACGTGGTAGAGCCAGAACGCCATCGCATCGGCATAGCCCTGCGCCAGACGCTGCGCGCTGGAACACAGCACCGCGAAGGCCGGGGAGCGGAACGCCTGCATGTAGCAGCTCAACAGCACATCGCAGGGATGGCGCAGCGCCAGGATGACGTGCGCATTGGGGAACAGCCGCTGGATCAGCGGCAGGCGCAGCAGGTTCAGCGGATTCTTGTCGACCAGGCGCTGTCCGGGCCGCAGCTGCACCACGCCGCGAACCGATTGCCAGTAGTCCGCGCGCATGGCCGCGCAAGCGGCATCGTCCAGTTCGCCCAGGCCATCGGGCCAGGCCAGGCCACGGCGCTCGCTGCGCTCGGCCAGCCCTTGCAGGAACGGCCGCTCGTCCATCGCGCACAGCTGCGGATGCGCATCGAGCATCTGTTCCAGCAAGGTGGTGCCGGAGCGCGGAAAACCGACCACGAAGATCGGCGAGGCGTCGCGCTCCGGGCCTGTCACCGGCAACGCGATGGCATGGCGCGCCGGATCCCAGCGGCGCCGCGCGACCGGCAGCGGCGCCGCGCCCGCCGCGAGCAACTCGGGCACCAGCGAGGCGATGCCATCGACCTGCCCGGCATGCCCCTGCGCGCATGCCGCCAGCGCTTCGTCGTGGCGTCCCAGGCGGTCGCAGACGCGGGCCATCGCGAAGAACAGGTTGCTCTGCTTGCTGATATCGGTGGCCATGTCGGTGGCCGCGTCGGCGGACAGCAGGCCGCGCAGCAGCCGGTACGCGGCGTCCCACTGGCCGTCGCGCATCGCCAGCACCGCCAACGCATTGATCGCATCCTGGCGCGCGTCCACGTTCTCGATCCGCTCCGGCGGCGGCAAGTGCGCGGCGGCCTGCCGCGCCTCCTCGAGCCGGTTGACGCGCTCGAGCACCAACACCAGGCGCGACCAGGCGCGTTCGGGCTGCGGCATCGGTCCGGCGGCGCAGGCGCGCAGCATGTCGCAGGCCGCGTCGGTCTGCCCGGCCTGCGACAGCAGCCAGGCCAGTTCCAGCGTGGTCTCCGGATCCAGCGCGGGCCAGTGCGGCCAGGGCGCGATCAGCGCCTCCACGCGCTGGAAATCGCCGCATTCGTGGCACGCCATCGCGGCGTGGACGCTCAGTGGCGCCGATTCCGGCGCCAGCGCATGCGCATCCAGCAGATGCTCGCGGGCCGCGCCGTAGTCGCCGCCGTCCATCGCCAGCAGGCCCAGATTGTGGTGCAGCATCGGATCGTCCGGCGTCAGCGCGAGCGCCTGCGCATACGCCTGACGTGCCTCGGCGACATGGCGCGCCTCGCGCAGGGCGGTGCCCAGGTTGTTCCAGTGCGCCACCTCCTGCGGCTGACGCTCGGCCAGGGCGCGATACAGCACAGCCGCCTGCGCCGGGTCGCCCTGCATCTGCAGGCTCATCGCCAGCAGGCTGCTGACCAATGCATCGCTGGGCGCGTGCTGCAGGTAACGGCGCGCGCCCTGCTCCAGCACCTGCGCCTGCCCGGCTTCCAATGCCGCCAGCAATGCCGGCAGCGACGGGATCGCGGAATCGTCCGGTGGGGTCATGCGCTGGCGGTCCACGAGGGCAAGGCGAAAGGGCTGCCACGATAGCGGGGCTGGATCGCGGGTCGCAACGCACGCCGTGCCGGTCGCGGACAAAGGACGCACACATTGCGGATACGCGCTTCGCCACCGGTCAGCGCAACGCGGGACCCAGCATTAAGCGCGCGCGATCGCGCCGAGCGGCGCTAGTCGCTCTTGATCGGATCGTGATACGCCGTAAGGAAGGCGCGCAGCGAGGCCGGCTTGACCGGCTTGGTCAGCAGCCGGTAGCCGCGTTCGCGCGCCTGCAGCTTCAGTTCGTCGCGGCCGTCGGCGGTGAGCAGCGCACCGGCGACCGGGCCGACCATCGCCTCGCGCAGCGCGTCCAGCGTGTCCAGCCCGTCCAGGCGGTCGTGCAAGTGATAGTCCACCAGCATCACGTTGGGCGCGCGCGCCGCCAGCAGCAGCGCCTCGTCCACCGTGCCGGCGCAGATCACCTCCACCTGCCAGCGGCCGAGCAGCGCGCGCATGCCGTCGAGGATTTCCTGATCGTTGTCCACGCACAGCACGCGCAGCCCGGCCAGCGAGTCGCTGCTGGCACTACGCTGCTGCCGCTGCTGTTTCTGCGGCACCGGCGCCACCCGCGGCACGGCGATCGAGAACATGCTGCCGTGGTCGACCGCGCTGCGCGCATCCAGGTCGTGGCCGAGCAGGCGCGAGATGCGCTGGCAGATCGACAGGCCCAGGCCCAAACCCTGCTCGCCCCAGTCGAACGGCTGCTGGTAGCGCTGGAACTCCTCGAAGATCTGCTGCATGTGGTGCTCGGGAATGCCCGGGCCGGTGTCCCACACCTGCAGCTCCAGCGCCGCGCCGCGGCCGCGCATGCCCAGCACGATGCGGCCCTGGCGGGTGTAGCGCAGCGCATTGGCCAGGAAGTTCTGCAGCACGCGGCGCAGCAGGCGGCGGTCGCTGCGCACCCAGATCGGCCGCGCGTACACCCGCATGCGCAGGCCGCGGCCGGCGGCGACCGGCGTGTACTGCGCCGCCAGCTCGCGCAGCAGCACGCTGGCGTCGAAGTCCTCGAGTGTCGGACGCATGCCGCCGGCGTCCAGCCGCGACACGTCGAGCAGGCCATCGAGCAACTCCTCGGCCGCGCGCAGCGAGGCGTCCACGCGTTCGGCCAGGTGCCGCTGCTCTTCGTTCTGGTGCGCTTCGCGCAGGGCGGAGGCGAACAGCCGCGCCGCGTTGAGCGGCTGCAGCACGTCGTGGCTGATCGCGGCCAGGAAGCGGGTCTTGGACTGCTGCGCCAGCTCGGCCTCGCGCGAGCGCTCGGCCACGCGCTGCTCCAGCGTCTCGTTGGCTTCCAGCAGCGCCTGCTCGGCGCGCTTGTAGTCGGTGATGTCGTTGTAGCTGGTCACGTAGCCGCCGCCGGGCAGCGGCTGGCCGCGCATCTCGATCACCTTGCCGTCGCTGCGGGTGCGCTCGAACACATGCGAGGTGCCGGCGCGCAGGTGCGCGATGCGGCGGCTGATCTGGTCCTCGATGCGGCCCTCGCCCAGCTCGCCGCGCTCGGCGTTGTAGCGGATCAGGTCGGCGACCGGGCGGCCGACGTAGAGCATGCCGTCGGGATAGCCGAACATCTGCTGGTAGCGCCGGTTCCACGCGGTCAGGCGCATCGCCGGATCGACCACGCTGACCCCGGCGCTGATGTTCTCCAGCGTGGTGGACAGGATCTCGCGGTTGAAGCGCAGCTCCTGTCCGGCCTCGTCCAGCACCGCCACCACTTCACCCAGGTCCATGCCCGAACCGCGCAGCAGGCTGGTCAGCACCAACCGCGCCGAGGCCGCGCCGATCGAGGCGGCGAGCAGGCGTTCGGTGAACTGCACCCAGACGCGGTCAGCCACCGCGTTGGGCTGCGGTTCGCGGCCGAGCAGTTGCGCCTGTTCGGCGAAGGCGCGGCGGGCGTGGCGCTCGCCGACCATGCGTTCGGCCAGCGCCTGCAGGTCGATCACCTGCACCTGCCCGAGCCAGTCGCCGGCCACCGCCGGCCGCTGCGAATACGGCTCCAGGAACGGCGCCGCGCGCAGCCGCTCGTCCAGGCCCGGGCGCCAGCGCGCCGACACCAGCATCATGGTGCCGACGTTGAGCAGCAGCGACCAGAACGTGCCGTGCGCCAGCGGATCCCAGCCGCTCATGCCGAACAGCTGCTGCGGGCGCAGCCAGGAAATGCCGAACGGCCCGGCGTGCAGCCATCCCGGCGCCAGCCAGCCGGCCTGGGTCAGCGCCGGCAGCAGCAAGGTGTAGATCCAGGTGCCGAAGCCCAGCACCATGCCGGTCTCCACGCCCTTGCGGCTGGCGCCGCGCCAGTACAGCCCGCCGATCACGCCCGGCGCGAACTGCGCCACCGCGGCGAAGGCCATCAGCCCGTACGAGGCCAGCGAGCTGTCGTTGCTGCTGCTGCGGTAGTAGCCGTAGGCGATCAGCGCCAGCAGCAGGATCGCCAGGCGGCGGATCCACAACACCCGCGAGGCGACGTCGACGTCGGCGCCGGCCGCCTGGTGCCCGCGCCGGCGCAGCAGCACCGGCATCACCAGGTCGTTGCTGATCATCGTCGCCAGCGCGATGCTGGAGACGATGACCATGCCGGTGGCGGCGGAGAACCCGCCCACGTAGGCGACCAGCGCCAGCGCGGTGCGGCCCTCGGCCAGCGGCAGCGCCAGCACGATGCTGTCGTGCGCCACCTCGCCGGACTGGCCGAACAGGGCGATGCCGGCCGCGGCGATCGGCACCACCATCGCCGAGATCAACACCAGGTACAGGCCGAACAGCCAGCGCGCCTTGCGGATGTCGCCGATGTCGCTGCACTCCACCACCGCCACGTGGAACTGCCGCGGCAGGCAGACGATGGCCAGGAAACTGAGCAGGGTCTGCGAGATGAAGCCGACCGGCGGCGTGTTCTGGAACAGGGTCTGCGCCGACTGCAGCACGCGGCCGTCGCGGCCGCTCAGCCACACGTAGGCGAACACGCCGACCGCGACCATCGCCAGCAGCTTGACCACCGATTCCAGCGCGATCGCCAGCATCATGCCGTGGTGGTGTTCGGTGGCATCCACCTGGCGGGTGCCGAACAGGGTCGCGAACAGCGCCATCAGCAGCGCCACGTACAGCGCCGGGTCCGCGTAGAACGGCGCCCCGGCGCTGGACTGGCTGCTGAGCACCTGCAGGCTCATCGCCACCGCCTTGTACTGCAGCGCCAGGTACGGCACCACGCCGATCAGCGCGATCACCGCCACCAGCGCCGCCAGCCGCCGCGAGCGGCCGTAGCGCGAGGAGATGAAGTCGGCGATGGACACCGTGTTCTCGCTGCGCGCGATCAGCGCCAGCCGTTCGATGATGCGCCAGCCGAACAGCAGCAGCAGCAACGGCCCCAGGTAGATCGGCAGGTAGCCGGCGCCGTTGCGCACCGCGCTGCCGACCGCGCCATAGAACGTCCACGACGAGCAGTACACCGCCAGCGCCAGGCTGTACACCGCCGGGCGCAGCCAAGGCCGCTCCGGGTACAGCGGCCGCCGGTCGCCCCACCACGCCACCGTGAACAGCAGCGCCGCGTAGCCGACCGACACCAGCAGCAGGATCCAGCTAGAAACCAAGGGCGAGGTCCCCGATGCGTTCGCCGCAGTCTAGCTCGCCGCCGCTCACGAGGCCGCCGCCGCGCCGGCATGCAGCGGCAGGCGCAGGCGGAACACGCTGCCCTGCCCGGGCGCGCTCTCCACCAGCAGCGCGCCGCCGGCCGCGGCGATCAGGTTGGCGCTGACCGCCAGCCCCAGGCCGGTGCCCTGGCCGCTGGGCTTGGTGGTGAAGAACGGTTCCAGGCAGCGCGCGCGCACCTCCTCGCTCATGCCGTGGCCGCTGTCGCGCACCGCGATCTCCAGCGTGGCATCGGGCCGCGGCGCCAGGGTCAGCTCGAACTGCCCGCCCTCGGGCATCGCCTGCTGCGCGTTGGCGGCGAGATTGAGCAGGATCAGCTCCAGCTGCGCGCGGTCGAAGCGCACCGGGCACGGCGCCTCGTGCAGCTGCAGGCGCACCTGCACGCCCACGCCGAACAACTGGTCGAACATCGGGCGCATGCCGGCGATCGTCTCGGCCGGCTCGAACACTTCCAGCCGGGTGGATTCCTGGCGGCTGAAGTCCAGCAGCTTGCGCGTCACCGCCGCCGCGCGCCGCGCCGCCGCATCGGCGCCCTGCAGCGCGGCCTTGAGCTGCTGCGGATCGTCGCTGCGCCGCGCGCGCGCGGCATAGCCCATGATCAGGCTGAGCAGATGATTGAAATCGTGCGCCACGCCGCTGGCCAGGCGCCCGACGCTCTCCATCTTCTGCGCGTGCACCAGCTGGTCGCGCGAACGTTCCTTTTCCTGCATCTCCAGTTGCAGCCGGTCGCGCGAGCGGGCCAGGTCGTTGCCGCGCTTGCGCGCCAGGTCCAGGCTCTCGCGCAATGCCGCCACCGACCGGTCCAGCACCACCGCGGCGATGACGAAGCCGGCGATGCCGAGCAGCGCGCTCTCCAGCAGCCGCGGCATCAGCGTGGGCATGAAGAACGAGCGCGTCGCGTCGCGCCAGGCACCCACGGCCACCACCAGCACCAGCCACGCCACCGCGCCCCATAGTGCGCGCCGGCTCAGCAGCAGCCCGCCGATCAGCACCGGCAACAGTTGGCTCAACTGCCCGCGCAGCTGCGCTTCCAGCCCCCATCGCACATAGCCGACGCTCAGCAGCGCCAGACTCACCAGCACGAACATCCGCGCCGCCCACAGGAACGCACCGCGCCGCAGCAGCACGAAGCAGGCCCACATCGCCAGCGTGTTGGCCGCCGCCAGCCACAGCGCGACCGGATCCACGGCCGCGCCGATCCGCCCCCAGGCGAGCAGCATCGTCATCGGCTGGTACAGGCCCACGAACGCCAGCACCAGCTGCAGCATCGCGGCGTTGCGCCGATCGACCTGATCGGTGACCGGAACGTCGCGCCACCAGTGGCGCAGGCGCGCCAGGACGCCAGCGGTGGACGGCGTCGGAGAGGGGGGTGCGGAGGCAGGACGGAGCGTCATGTACGAACCGGCAGGAAGCGCATCGGCGAGCGGATGCGGACTGCGGCTATATTAACGACGTCCGTTACCCCGCTGGCTGCTGGCGCCGTGCCAAAACCATGGCGCGGCGCGCATGCCGGGCAGATCCCACCGTTCGACCGCTGGATACTTCCCGATGATGCCGTGTCGCTTCAAGCGTTTTGGCCGATTGCTGCTCCTGGCTGCCGCAGGCTTGCCGATCATGCCGGTGCTGGCGCAGACCATCCCCAGCGGCGATCCCTACGACGGGACGCTGCAACGCTGCCGCGCCGACCTGGGGCAGCAACCACAGGCGTCGCTGCGCGTGGCCAGCGACCTGCTGGCCAAACCGGAGCTACCGCTGCCGGTGCAAGTGATGGCCACCGGCTGTCTGGCGACCGCGCAACAGTTGCTGGGCGACAGCGCGAAGGCGACCGCGTCCACCGAGCGTCTGCTGACGTTGCTGCAGAGCCCGGGGCTGCCACCGATCGTACGCAACAACGAGCGCATGCAGGCGGCGATGCTTCTGCAGCAACTGGGTCAGTTGCCCCGTGCAATCAAGCTGTTGGAGCAGATCCAGGCCGACGCAGTGGCCGAAGGCGATCTCGCCATGCAGCTCAATGCGCTGATGTCGATCGGGCTGATGCGTGGCGCGCTGGACGACCCCGAGGGCGCACTGGCCTACTTCCAGCAAGCGAACGTCCTGTTGCAGCGGCTGCAACGGCCGCCGGCGCCGGCCGATATGATGCTGCACTACAACTACGCGTATACGCTGCTGGTGCTCAAGCGCTACGAGGAGGCCGATCGCGCTTTCGAACGTGCCACGCAGACGGGCACCCTGCTGGGCAATCAGGACGTATTGCTGAACCGCATCGTCAGCCATCGCGGCGAAATCCAGCGCGCCAACGGGCACCCGGAACGGGCCGAGCCGCTGGTGCAGCAGGCATTGCAATGGCAGCAGACGCATGGCGATCGGCAGGGTGCCGTGGTCAGCCTGCATCGCCTGGCGCGGCTGCGGCTGGAGCAGAAGCGCAATGCCGACGCGCTGGCCTACGCCGAGCAGGCGCAGGCATTGGCGGTGCGCGGCAACTACGTGGTCGAAATTCGCGACGGCCTGGATGTGCTGGGCGAGGTCCATGCCGCGCTGGGCGATACCGCAGCCGCCGCGCGCGACGCGCAGCAGGCGCATGCGATGGACCGCGCCAAGGCGCGTGGCGAAACCTACGCGGCGCTGGCCAATCTGCAGGCCTCCGCCGCGCAGACGCCGCGCACCATCGATACGCGTGTGGCGCGCGCCGACCACGCCGGCACCGTCGCCATCGGCATCGCCCTGGCGCTGACCCTCGGCGTGGTGCTGGTGGTGTTGCACCGGCGCCGCCAGCGCCATGCGCTCGACCTCGGCCAGCGCGATCCGCTGACCGGGCTGTTGAACCGGCCGGAGGCCGAGCGCCGCATGCAGGCGCTGTTCGCCGTTGCGCCGAACCAGGCCGACGACGCCGACAACCGCGGCGCGCTGCTGCTGGTGGACGTGGACGGATTCAAGGCCTTGAACGCGCGCTATGGCCATGCCGCCGGCGACCGCGCGCTGCTGGCGCTGGCCGCCTGCCTGCGCGACAGCTGCGACGCCGACGACCTGGTCGCACGCTGGGGCAGCGAGGAATTCCTGGTGGTGCGCGCGGACACGTCGTCGGCCGCGGCCTTCGCGCTGGCCGCGCACCTGCGCAGCGTGGTGGAACGCCTGCGCGTCGACGCCGGCCAGGGCGAGCTGCTGCCGTTGACGGTCTCGGTCGGCGTGGCGCCGTTCCCCCTGTTCCAGCGCCCCGACGCGCGCTTGCAGGACAGCGTGGCGCTGGCCGAGCGCGCGGTCCAGGCGGCCGGGCAGGCCGGCGGCAATGCCTGGGCCGGGTTGTGGGGCGCGCAGGGTGATGCGCCGACCACGTCGCAGCAGGTCCTGCAGGATCCGCTGCAGGCGCGTACGCAAGGCTGGGTACTGCTCGATGGCAGCGACCCGTTGCTGTGGACGCGCGCGTTCGCTGCACCGGCTTCGCAGCGCGCGTGAGCGCTTCCCGATGCGGCGCGTCCGCCGTTGGTTGCGGTCGCCGTACCCTCACCCCAACCCCTCTCCCGATGGGAGAGGGGCTATATGCCGGCAGTGCCACGCGTGCGACAGGCTAAGATTCGCGCAGTGAACGCCTGCGCCCGCCCAGCCCGATGACGCCCGTCCCAACCGAGTCGCGGGCGAGCTATCTGCAGCAGCAACGGCTGCGGCTGCAGACGCAGTTGCAGCAGGCGCAGGCGCGGCAAGCCGCGGCCGAGGCCGAGGTGGAGCGGCATCTGCCTGCGGTGGAGCAGGCCCTGGCCGCGATCCGCCACGACTTCGTCGCCCAGGCCGCGCAGGCCGCGCGCGCGGTGCTGCGCCGCGAACGCCGCCGCGCGTGGTGGCCGGCGCTGCTGCTGCGCCCGCTGCTGCCGGACTGGCGCTGGCGGTTGGCGCTGCTCGCCTTCCTGCTGCTGGCGCTGCCGTGGATGAGCGGGCACTGGCTCGGCGATGCGCGCGGCTATCTGGACTGGTGGCGCCATCTGGGCTTGCAGCGCGACACGCTGCTCCTGCTGCAGCGCGCGCTGCCGTCGCTGCTGATCTATGCGCTGCTGGTCGTCGGCGGCGCGCAGCTGCTGGCCCGGCATGTCAGCCACGACGAACGCGCGCTGCTGCGCGGTTTCGCGCAACGGCCGCTGGCGCTGATGCAGTTCGCTCGTGACAGCCACCATGACGCGACCTATCCGTACCGCGTCACCCGCGCCCCTTGGCCACAGCGCGAACTGCAATGTCGCTGGCAGATCGCCGCGGCGCACGGCGACCTGTCCGGCGCGCGCATGCTGGCGCTGCACGACGGCGCCGAGCCGGAACCACAGGTGCACGCGCTGCTGGTGCTGCCGGACGCCAGCCGCGCCGCCGCGTTGATCCCGATCGGCACCGCGCTCGACAGCGGCGCGCAGGTGCAGCTGCGGGAGCTGGCACTGGCGGTGGCGAGCAACGCGGCCGCCGAGGCGCAGCCGATCGCCGAGCTGCACCGGCACGTGGATGCGTGGATGGAAGCGCGCAGCCAGCAGCGCATGCTGCAGCAGCGGCTGCAGAGCATGGACGCCATCCACCGCCACTGGGCCGACGTGGCGCTGCCCGACGCCACCCTCGACCAGATCCTGAAGCTGGTGGACCTGTTTGTGTCCGGGCGCACGCCGGCACCGAAGGGCATGCTGCTGCACGGCCCGCCGGGCACCGGCAAGACCCTGATCGCGCGCAAGCTGGCGCGCCATGCCGGTTGCCATTTTGAAGCGCTGGGCGTGGCCGATCTGAAGGCCGCGCATGTCGGCCATACCGGCCCCAAGGTGCAGGCGATCTGGCAGCGCTGCCGCGCCAAGGCGCCGGCGATCCTGTTCATCGACGAATGCGAAAGCGTGTTCGCGCGCCGCGGCGGCGTGGACAGCGACAGCTTCGGCGCCGAGCTGGTGCAGACCTTCCTCGCCGAATGGGACGGCTTCCATGAGGCGCGCGGCCAGGTGCTGGTGATCGGCGCCACCAACCGCCCCGACCTGCTCGACGATGCGGTGATGTCGCGTTTCACCGCCAGCATCGGCATCGGCCTGCCCGATGCCGCCGCGCGCGCGCGCATCCTCGGCGGCGAACTGGAACGCGCCGGCTTCGCGCTGGCGCTGGACCCACGCGTGGTCGCCGACAGCAGCGGCCTGTCCGGCCGCGACCTGCACACGCTGGTGGCGCGGGTCGCCGCCGAGTGCATGGACGGCGAACTCGACGGCGACGCGCTGCTGGCGCAGTTTCGCCTGCTGCGCGGCAAGGGGTCCACCCGGGTGGCGCCGCTGGACTGGAACGACATCGTGTTGCCGGCGCCGGTGATCGAGGAATTCGTCGGCCTGGGCAAGGAACTGCGCAACGCCGAGACCCTGGCCACGCTGGGCGTGCCGGTGCCGCGCGGGATCCTGATGTACGGCCCGCCCGGCACCGGCAAGACCCAGCTCGCGCGGATCCTGGCCAGCCAGTCGGGGCTGGCCTTCATCGCCCTGACCGGCGCCGACCTTAAGGCCGCTTACCTGGGCCAGTCGGGCCAGCGCGTGCAGGCCGCGTTCGAACGCGCCCGCGCGCAGGCGCCGTGCATCGTGTTCGTCGACGAGATCGATATCGTCGCCCCCGCGCGCGGCGCCGACGGCGACGATGCGCTGACCCGCGAGATCGTCGGCCAGCTGCTGCAGGAACTGGACGGCGTCGCCAGCCAGGCCGGGCAGGTATTCCTGCTGGCCGCCAGCAACCATGCCGAGCGGATCGACCCGGCGCTGCTGTCGCGGCTGGACCGGCAGATCGAGATCGGCCTGCCCGATGCCGACGCGCGCAGCGCGATCGTCGCGCGCCTGCTGCATGGCAAGCCGCTGGCATTCGACGCGGCGGAAGCGGCCACCTGGCTGGCCGAACGCAGCGCAGGCCGCTCCGGCCGCGACCTGCAGACCTGGATCAGCCGCGCCATGCGCCGCGCCGCGCGCCGCGCACTGCTGGAGAGCGACGATGCGGCGAATACCCGGCTGCAATGGGACGACCTGATCGAGACTGCGGATGCATCGCGTGCGCAGGAGGCTGCCGGTCGCGGCTGAAGCCGCTCCTACAGTGGCAGTGGCGAGCCGACCGGGTGCACTGTAGGAGCGGCTTCAGCCGCGACCACGCCCCATCAGAAACCCGATCACCAACACCACGAACCCGCAAGCCGCCCTCACCCCTCCGGCAACAGCACCTCGACCCGATAACGGCGGCCGCGCTCGATGCCCTCGATCCGCGCCAGCTCCAGCGCCTGCCCATCCACGCTGACCTGCACCCCGGCGCAGCCGGCAGCGCGCTGCATGCGCACCTCGAACAGCGCCCCGCGGAAACGGCGCTGCACCGTTGCCTGCGACCAGTGCGAGGGCAGCTGCGGGCGCACGCACAGCGCCTCGCCCTCGCCCTTGAGCCCGAACAGCCCCTCGATCAGGCAGCGATACAGCCACGCCGCGGTGCCGGTGTTGAACAACTGGCTGGAACGGCCGGCGGTGCGCGGCAATTCGCGCCAGGCGCCGCGGTAATAGTTCGGCACGAACACCGGCAACTGGCCGCGCTGCAGGTAGTCGGCCAGGTCCGGCCCGGGGATCATCGCGCGCAGCACACGCCAGGCGCGGTCGGCGTCGCCGATCGCGTACAACGCATGCAGGTAGAACGCCGCGGCGTGGTTGTAGACCGAACCGTTCTCCGCCGAACCCGGATGCTTCTGCGTCAGCCGGCCCACGTCCTCGCGCATCGCGGTATACGGCGGCGCCAGCATGGTCGGCCCGTACGGCGTGTCCAGCTGCGCATCGACCGCCTGCAGCAGGCGCGCACGCCGGTCCGCATCGGCGGTGCCGGCGAGCAGCGCCCAGCTCTGCGGATTGAGATAGATGCGGCCTTCCGCATCGTCCTTGATACCGAAACGCACGCCGTCGTCGGTGATGCCGCGCGCGTACCAGTCGCCATCCCACAACTCGCGATTGACCGCGGCGTTGACCTCCGCCGCACCGGCGCGGCATGCGGCCGCCTGCGCGTCGCGGCCGTGGCGTTCGCAGATCGCCGCCCACAGCTGCAGGGCATACGCCGTGGCCACCGACAGCCAGCCGGACACGCCGCGGCCGCGGTAGCCGACCATGTTCATCGGATCGCACCAATCGCCCTGCGCGATGTAGCTCAGCCCGCGCGCATCGCGCGCGCCGAGCAACCAGCGCATCGCCGCATCCAGCCGCTCGGCGACGCTGGCGCCGCGCCCGTCGGCGCCGACCACGATCTCCTCGAGCAAGGCCGCATCGCCGGTCTCGTCCAGATACGCCGACAGGAACACCGGCAGCCAGACGCAATGATCGGTATGCGGCACCTGATTGATGTATTTCAGCTCCGCGCCTTCGATCAGCAGGATGCCGTCCGGCATCGCACCGCTGGCTTCCTGCTGCGACAGCGCATGCAGCAACGCCGCGCGCGCGGTCTGCGGGCGCAGGAAGCTCATGCCCATGTGGTCCTGCAGGAAGTTGCGGGTCTGCGGATCGGTGGTCAGGCGATTGACGTCGCCGTGGTAGAACACCTGCCGCGGCAACCAGTGGTTGACCAGGTTGTCCAGGCACGGGTCGGGCGTGGCGATCTGCAGACAGCCGGCCGCTTCGCTCAGATAGTCGCCGTACGCGGCGGCCGCCTCGGCGAAGCCGGTCGCCGACAGATAGCGCTGCCGCAGCGCCGCGATCTCCGCATCGTCGCGCGCCGGGCCGAACAGGAAGCGCAGCGTGTGCTGCTGCTGCGGCTGCAGCGTCAGGCAGTACTGCAGGGCCGCGGTGGGCGTTTCGTAGCGCGCATCGCTGCCGCCCAGCCGCGGCTGCAGCACCGCGCTCGGCGCGTGCAGGCCGCCCTCGCCCTCGAACGCCGATTGCCGCGCATCCCACGCGTCCGGCGCCTGCTCGTGCAGCAGGAAGGTGCAGTCCTTGAAGTCGCGGTTGCGGAAATAATCCTCGACCTTCTGGTACGGCGTGACGCTGCGGCACACGATGCCGCCCAGGTCGGCACGGTACTCGCCGCTCTGGTGCATCCACGACATGTAGCCGACCGGGAAATACACATACAGCGCGATCCGCCGCGCGCGTCCGTCCAGGTTGCGCACCTGGCACTGCCAAAGCTCGACCGTATCCTCCACCGGCAACTGCAGGCGCAGCTCCACCTCGATCTGCGCGTAACGCACGCGCCAGACGATGTCGCGCTTGCCGACTGAGAAGCGGAACGCCTGCGGCGTCGCCCGCACCGGCTCGTACGGCACCGAATAGACCGCGCCGCTGTCCTCGTCCTTGAGATAGAAGAAGCGCCCCGGATGATGCGCGTAGTACGGCTGCTCCGGTTGCATGAAGGTCCTGGCCTCCAGGTTCGGCGCATGCGCGTACTTGGCCGGCTCCGGCTGCATGAACTGCGCGGTGGCGTAACCGCGGCAGGTGACCTGGATCATCATCCGCCGGTTCCACAGGAAGCCGCCGGCATTGGGCAAGGCCGTCGGGCTCTGCAGGTCATAGCGTTCGCCATCGGCGCTGGGCGCCAGCAAATCGTTCACCTCGTGGGATGCGTCACTGCCAACACTCATGCGCTTGCTTCCTTCGCGGCGCGCTTGCGCGCGGCCAGTTCCTGTTGAATGCGCAGCAGTGCCGCATCGTCGAGCGGATAGAACCGCATCGTCCACGCCGCCAGCAGCGCGACCGCGCCCGGGATCACCGTCAGCAACAGCACGATGCCCAGTTGCGACGCATCGCTTTGCGCCTGATTGGCCACATACCCCATTCCCGCCAGCATCCACGCGATGCAGGCCGAGGCCAGCGCGCCGCCGAGCTTCTGCGAGAACGTCGCCGCCGAGAACGTCATCGCGGTGGCGCGGCGCCCGGTCTTCCATTCGGTGTAATCGGCCGTGTCGGCGTACATCGAGAACGCCAGCGGCGATTTCGGCCCCAGCGCCAGGCCGATCAGCAGGTTGATCGCGAACAGCGCCCAGATCGCCTCGCGCGGGACGAAGAACATCGCGCAACTGAGCACGCCGACCAGCGCCATCAGCCCCATCATCAGCCGGCGCTTGTCGCACAGCCGGGTCAACAACGGCGTGATCGCCGCGCCCACCGCCAGCGCCACCGAATAGCTGCCCAGGAACCAGCCGGTCAGGTCGGGGCGGCCGACGTAGTACTTGAAGTAGTACACGCCGGCACCGGCACGCATGACGATGGTGATCATGATGATCAACGCCAGCGCGAACAGCACCCGCCACGGCGGATTGCGCAGCAGGTCGGCGATGTCCTGCAGCACCGGCGTGCGCGGCTGCGGCAGCGGCTGCACGCGCTCGCGCGTGGTCGCGAACACGATCGCGAACAGCGCCGCCGCGGCGATGCCGTAGGCCAGCATGGTGCGTTGCCAGCCCTGCGCATCGTCGCCGTTGCCGAACCAGCGCACCATGTCCAGCGTGGCGTAGTTGACCAGCGTAGTCCCGGCGAAGGCGGCGATGAAGCGGAAACTGATCAGCGTGGTGCGCTGCTGGCTGTCGGCGGTGATCACCCCCGACAGCGCCGAATACGGAATGCTGATCACCGTGTACATCAGCATCATCAAGCCGAAGGTGACGTAGGCCCAGACCAGCCGCCCGCTCTGGCCCAGATCCGGCGTGGTGTAGGCCAGCACGCCGCTGGCGGCCATCGGCAGCGCGGCGAACAGCAGGTAGGGGCGGAACTTGCCCCAACGCGAGCGGGTGCGATCGGCGATCGCCCCCATCAGCGGATCGGTGATCGCATCGACCACCTTGGTCAGCAGGATCATCGTGCCCACCGCCGCCGCCGGCAAGCCCATGGTGTCGGTGTAGAAGATCAGCAGAAAGGCGGAGATATTGGCCCAGTAGAAATTGAAGCCCATGTCGCCGACGCCATAGCCGACCTTTTCGGTCCAGCGCAGCGGTGCATCGGCGCGTTGCGGCGGTGTGGGCATCGGCGATCCTGTCGGGTGGTCATGCGATGATGGAACGGCGCCAGGCACGTTCCGCTGATCGTGGCGTGCCGACGCTACACCACGCTGCGCGCATCGCCAACGCCGGCGCACGCATCATGCCAAACCTCCAGCAAGGTATAACCGCTCGTGATGGACGCGACATCCCAGAATTCCTTGCCGCAGCGCAGCGAAGCCATCGTCGTGATGGGCATTTCCGGCAGCGGCAAGACCAGCGTTGCGCAGGCGCTGGCCGCCCACTACGGCCTCGTGTTCCTGGACGCGGACGATTTCCACAGCGCCGAGGCCAAGGCGCAGATGGCGCACGGCGTCCCGCTCACCGACGCGCAGCGCGTGCCGTGGGTGGCGGCGCTGGCACGGCGCCTGCGTCAGTCGATCGATGCCGGCCACAGCGTCGTACTGGCGTTCTCCGGATTGCGCCGCGTGCATCGGCAACAGCTGCGCGACAGCGGCGTGCCGATGCGTTTCGTATTCCTGCACGCGGCTGCGCATGTGATCGCCGAACGCCTGGCGCGGCGCAGCGGCCACTTCATGTCGCCGACCCTGTTGCAGAGCCAGATCGATACCCTGGAGCTGCCGCTGGAGGAGCCGGACGTGCTCTCGGTGGACGTGGATGCGCCGTTCGATGCGGTGGTGGCGGATGCGATTGCGCAGTTGGATGCCGTGCCGGGTGGTGCGCGGGTTGGTGGTGTTTAGCGCGCTTTTCGCATCATGTTGACCATCGCTATCGGGTCGCTTCGTTCGTTGTAGCTCGATGCTCCTGTAGGGGGTTGCAGCCATCCCGCTGGGTGCACTGTAGGAGGGACTTCAGTCCCGACACCCTCCCGCCGCGGCAACTTCACCGCTTCGCTCGTCGCGGCTGAAGCCGCTCCTACAAAAAGCTTGCAGCCAACCCGCTGGGTGCACTGTGGGAGGGACTTCAGTCCCGACACATTCCCACCGCGGCAACTTCACCGCTTCGCTCGTCGCGGCTGAAGCCGCTCCTACAAAAAGCTTGCAGCCAACCCGCTGGGTGCACTGTGGGAGGGACTTCAGTCCCGACACCTTCCAGGTCACAGCCATCCCTCGCCCGATGCGTCGGTATGTGTGGACCGAACACAACCTGTCAGCTCGCGCGCAGGCCCCTGCGCTTCACTCCCGGCAGCGCAGGCCCTGACACGTTCGGATCGCCTGGCACATACCAGCGCCACAACGCCTCCATGGCCTTGCTGATGCCGATGCGCGGCGTGGCGACCGGATCGGCCGGCGGCGGCGTGCCATCCTCGCCCACCCACAGCCGCGAGCTGGCCTGGGTCAGATCCAGACCATTGTCCGCACCCGAAGCGCCAAGCGCCTTGGCCAGCCGGCCAGGACCGCGGGTGAGATCGGCGATGCGCCCCACCCCGCGTGCCAGCTGCATCGCCTCGATGCCTGCGACCGGCGCCAGCGCCCGGATCAGCACCGCATGCCCAGGCGCGCCGCCGCACACCGCATTGAGCGCCCAGTGCATGCCGTAGATGAAGTAGACATACAGATGGCCGGGCGGCCCGAACATCACCTGTGTGCGCGGGGTCATGCCGCGGAACGAATGCGCCGCCGGATCCTCGGCGCCGCAATAGGCCTCGACCTCAACGATACGACCGCAGCGGCCATCGTCGGTGAGCAGCAATTTGTTCAACAACTCCGGCGCCACCAGGCGCGAATCGCGGGCGTAGAACGAGCGTGGTAGCGGTGTCGGCAACATTCCCACAGCCTAGTGGGACGCCCGTGAAGAACGGAGCGGCGGGTGCAGATCATCGTGCGTACTGAAACACACGAATCGAAATGTGCGTAACACCGCGCCGCCCGGCAGGCGACGGACCACCGCGTATGGCGTCATACCCGGATACCTGCTGCCGCATCCAGATGCTATACGCCTCGCTCCGTCGGCCTGCGTCAATGCAGAGCACCAAGCTCTGTACCTCAAGGACACGGCGCCATTCATTCCGCAGGCAAACGCAATTCCCGCAGCAGCTGCGGCGCCGGATACACCTTGGCCAGCAACCAGCGCAAGTAGCGCATGTCCACGTGGATCGCCCGCTTGTAGCGCGGGTCGTACCACCAACTGGCGCTGACCGCCTCCCAGTTGCTGTCGAAGTTCAACCCGATCAGCTCACCGCGCGCATTGAGCACCGGTGACCCGGAATTGCCGCCGGTCGTGTCCAGGTTGGTCAGGAAATTCACCGGCTGCGTCTTCAGCTGCGCATCGGCCGTGCTGCCGAAATCGCCCTTGGCGATCGCCGCCAGCAGCGGCTTGGGCGCATCGAACGGCGCCTGCCCGGTGTTCTTCTCGACGATGCCGGCCACCGTAGTCACCGGCGCGAAGCTCACCGCATCGCGCGGGGCCAGCGGCTCGACCCGGCCGTAGCTGATCCGCAAGGTGCTGTTGGCATCCGGATACACCGCCCGTCCCTGCTGCTTGCGCCAGGCGAACAGCGCACGCATGTAGGCCGGACGCAAACGCAATTGCTCGCCCTCGCGCGCCTTGCGCTCGTTCTCCAGGCGCAGCTGCGCCGGCACCAGCGCCGCGGCCAACGTCATCAGCGGATCGGCCGCCACCGGCTTGCCCTCGCGCGCGGCGGCGAAGCGCGACAGGCGTTCGCTCTCCTCGCCCAGCTTGGTCCCGGCATAGAGCTTGTCCAAGGCCTGCTGCAACTGTGCCGGCGTGCGCCCAAACGCCGCGTCGAATTCCGGTACGCGCTGCGCATCGGGCAACTGCTGGTAGCGGGTCAACAGCGCGCTCAGCAGCGCTTTCTCCACCTCAGGCGAATAGCGCCGCTGCACCTGCTTCAGCATGCCCTCGATCAGCGCCTGGTCGCGCTGCTGGTAGCCGGTTTCGCGCTGCTCGTCAGGCTTGGCCGACTCCAGCCGCAATCGCTCCAGCGTCAAGGCCGAACGCAGCAACTGGGTCTGGGTACCGATCAAGGCAAACAGCAGATCGCGTTTGCGCAGCGCCGATGCCTCGGCCAACAACGACTGCAAGGCCGCGATGTCGCGCGCATCGTCGCCATGCGTGGCTGCGAGCATGCCGCGCTCGTCCTCACCGCGCAGCCGCACCGCATCGCTGCGCTGCATCCCTTCCAGCTCGCCGGCCGCACGCTTGCGATTGTTCTTCAGCGACTGCAGCTGCGCCGCATAGCGTGTGCGCGCGTCGGCATCCGTCTTACCCGCCGCCTCAATGACCGCGATCATCTGGTCGAACACAGCCACCCGTTGCGGCAGCGTCCAGTTCACCTGCTCGTCGAACTCCGCCGCCGTGCGATGCCGGTAGGTGATGCCCGGATACCCGGCCAGCATCGCGTAGTCCGCGGCCTTCGGCCCCTGCGTGGCGATCTGCAGATGCGCCGGCGGCTGGTACGGCACATTGTCGGCGCTGTAGTCGGCCGGCTTGCCGTCCTTGCCAACGTAGGCGCGCAGCAGGGTGAAGTCGCCGCTATGCCGCGGCCACATGAAATTGTCGATCTCGTCGCCGTAGTTGCCGATCGCCCGCGGTGGGGCATAGACCAAGCGCACATCGCGCAACTCCAGCTGGCGGATCCGGTAGAAGTCGGTGCCGTAGTACATGTTGGCGACGCTGCAACGCACCCCACCCTCGCGCTCGCAATCGGCAACGATGCGCTTGCTCGCCGCATCCACCGCATCGAAATAGGCGCGCCCGGTCTTGCCCTTGGCCGGCCCCAGCACCTGGTCGGTGACCTTGTCGAAGCCGACCGTCACCAGCACCCGGAAATCCGGATTGGCCGCGCGCTCGTCGCCGCGATCCTTGGCGATGAAGCCCTGCTCGATCAGGTTCTCCTTGGCCGAGGTGTTGTACTGGATCACCCCATAGGCTACATGGTGGTTGGTCAGCAACAACCCCTCGCCCGACACGAACGCCCCGGTCCCGCCTCCGACCTTCACCACCGCACTCAACGGCGGCTGCGTCACCGCAGCCAGATCGCGCGGATCTCCGCGGAAGCCGGCCTCGCGCAGCGGCTTGGCCAGCTCCGGCAACTGCGACGGCATCCACATGCCTTCGTCGGCGTGGGCTGTGGCGGTGAGGGCAAGGCTTAGGGTGAGCGAGGCGGCGAGGGAATTGGGCACGGGCATGCGGAGATCGAGGCAAAGAATGTAACCGCGACCTTAGCCGGCTAATGCGGTCGCAGCAACCAAGATACCGATCCATTCATCGATGGATGTCGTCTTTAGCAAGAAAGATCGAGAATGCTCCCGACAAAAAGAGTGCAGCGTCAGATCATTTCCTACGACCCGATACACAGATGCCTGCCATTGAATAAGTGAACCCGTCCTCGTTAACCCTACTCGCCAATCGCCACATCGTTCCAGCCTAATTCATTGAATACCTATCACGAAACGTTTTTTAAAAATTTTTATTAATATTTTTTTTGCTATTAATGCCAGAGATAAAGCAAGGTTAATTTGAAACAAGGAAAAACCCAAAGCATTAGCCTTGCTTTTATTTAAAATTGAGCTCTCAACCTCCCAGATGTCCTTTATAATAAAAAATGAGGGGAAAAACACGTTTGCAGAAGCCTTGATTCCATTGTCATCCATGCGCTTACGCAGTAACCCGCTGATCTCATCAACCGCACTATTCACGTTACTAGCAGAAACATAGAAAGTTGAGAAAAATCCATGATTAGCTCGCCCACTCTCAGAACCCACGCTAACAAATTGGCCCTCTACTAGAATTTTGTATAATTTCATTTTTCACCTTTTTTTAAACCCCCGTTGTCGCCCCTCGATTTCTCTTGCTCTTCCATTTTCCTGACTCGCATTCCATCCGCCTCAAAGAAATTCGGCCCTTTGGGATCGATCTGCTCATAAGCCCCATACCAAGTTATTCTATGATTCTCAAGCTCGGGAGTACCTGACGTAAGTGACACTGATGGATCCGTAAGATCTGCCACTTCTGACAGCTTATCAAGGCCGACTGCCATCGCCGCTGCCGCAACGCTTACGTTACCCCAGAATGAGTGTCCGGTTACTCCATCCGTTTGATAGTGAGGCAGCCCTTTCCCACCGTCTTTTAGTTCATGGGCAGCGTGCTTCAACTGATCTTCGGTACCATGGGCAGCCGTTTCAATTTGACTGGCTACTTGTCTTCTGTTAGCTAAAATGTTTTGACCTGCTCGTCTTGCACGCACCGCCTGCTCTTGCGTTAATCTTGCAATCTTCCTCATTCCATTAGCATTCAATTTTACCAACCAAGCAACCTTCCCCCTTTCTCCATTCGGATCATGGAACTTATAGGGATTATTGAAAGCGTATACATAGCGGTTGAATTGTCGCCAATCTCCATTTTCATATGCGTCGACAGGGTCGACACTTAATACGCGTCCAATGTTCTGATCATAATATCGTTGCTGCATATATGTCAGCCCAGTCGCTGCATCCATGACGTGGCCTGTGTAGCCGGGCCCATCCGTCAGCGGGCGATTCAGCAAGCTTCCATACGGCTCGTACTCACTGCGCTCTACAATATTTCGATCTTTATCCGTCGTCAGCACGACCGAACCCAGCCCATCCGTATGGACATACCGAACCGTCTGCGCCGGGGCGCTGAATGCGACGAGCAATGAAATGGCCGATGCAGCGGTTACACGCAGCATTGCCTTAACCACCCGAATTTTCAACATGACTCGTTCCTGCAGTTTTGAGTGATTGATTTCATTTATTAGGAGCTTAAGCTTGTGCACGATTAGCATCGCTGGCGGCATTGCTACGACGACTCGTCACCGCTATCTGCTATCTCAGATAGATTTCGAAAATGCTGCACCCACTGGCTTGCACGTCTACTTTGCGCTTGTTAACCAGGGCTGTCATTAAGATCGCAAGCATCGCCTTCCCGCCTGGTTGCGTTTCGCTAAATCCCATGACTGGGTTCGTGGGATTCGCGGCTCTGCACTCCTCTGGCGTGGCACTGAACCACACAAAATGACTGGCGTTCCCCTGATACGTGCCGATCTGGACTACCTCAACGTTACTCATGGATTCGTTTGCGCTCGCCTGCGCACTGAACAAACCAATAGATAGCAGCGCCAATATCCTTATTTTCATGATCTTCAGCCCTTCGATATGGATACGGACTTCAACTTCATGACGCCGCCGCTGCAGCCATCCACGTAGAGCGTAGCTGGCACTTTGTTTTGCATGGCCATCAGCAGTAGAGACACCATCTCTTTCTGCATCGGCGCTCCCGGCTCGATAAGAAAGCGGTTGCCGTCGCCGCAGTTGGCTCCTGCAGGCAAGGCTCCTTGTGTATCTACGAAGAAGCCTTCTCCCACCCACCCAGTCGAAAGAATAGAGATCGTTTGGCCGCTTATGTTATATGGGGCAGCATAGACTGCGCCACAAATGGCAAAAATAATAAATCCTATGATTACTTTCACCCACGCCCCCTACAATGACTTATCAAAATTTATTTTTCGCCCACGGACTTGTATTGAAAAAGGCGCCTGAATAGCCTATTTTCTGAGCCGTATGGAAAGCACTTTAGTGCGCCCCCCGAATGTACAAGCTCCAGTATCGACGATAACGTCAACATCTGCATTGGAGTTATAAGCCGAGAGTGCAATTGCTACGAGCTCCCTATATGATGCATGATTCTTATCTATAGCAAAGTCATTGAGCGACGCCGAACATCCGGAAGGCCCATTGGTTGAGCTATGAATGGCCACTCCTTCGCCATACCAGCCATTTTCTATGTATGTAATCCTACCTGCTACCAAGTCTGCCGCTTGCACTGCGTAGCAGACGCCAAAACCACAAATTGCAAATAAGCTCGCCATTATCTTTGCGGCCATTCCAAATACTCCACTTATATATTTAGTTAAGCAGCAACTGGTACAGAAGGGGCACGATGTCGAATGCCGGCCGCTGCGCGTGGACCACATTGGTCGCTTGGCTGCATGTACCGTCCGGCAAACATGCCGAGACACGATACGAGTAAGTACCAGAAGGCCTGGCCAGCGATGCCCAACTGGGATCGGCACCGTCATATACGGATGTCCACGTCACGCCGTCCACGCTCTCTTCCACCACGTAGCGCGTCGCGCCACTTACCGCCGTCCAGTTCACATAGTCCTTGACCGCCGCCGTTTGTCCGAACGGCCAGTCAACTTCGGCTACCAAGCTACCGCCCAGCATGATGTAGTCGGTTGCTTTGGACTGGCGCTGGTTTTTCTGATAGCGCAGCGCATTGGCCTGATCGTATAGCGAACCGATATTGCCGGCACTTTGCGTCGCAAGCGTACGACGGCCGTTGCCGTCGTAACGGTAGCTTTCCTTGCCCGTCGCCTGACGCAAGCGGTTGCCGTAGTCGAACACGAACGCCTGGCCGTTCTTGTTGCTGAGGTTGCCCTGCGGGTCGTAGCTCATGCCGATGACCGTGCTGCCGCCGCAACTGCCGGTTTTGACGTTGGTGAGCTGCCAGTTGACGTCGTAGCAGTAGTAGTGGTCTCGACCCGGCGCCACCACGTGAGTCAGGTTGTCGAGTACGTCGTAGCTGTAGGTCGCAGTACCGAACATCGGCGACGTCGCAGAGGTCAAGCGGTCCAAGCCATCGTAGACCATGCTGCGGTTTCCGCGATTGCTACGACCAGTGGCACCGTCGCTGATGCTGGCGACGTTGCCGTTGACGTCGTACTTGTAGCCATCGCTGAGAAAGGCGGTTCCGTTGTAAGCGTCCTGGCTGGTATCCGGTAGCTGGCGCGCATTCTGCGTCAGAGTGTGGACGATGCCGTTGCCGTAGGTGAACTGCTTGATTGCCCCATTCGCGTAGTAGCTCACGCCGGTTGCATAGCTGCCCGCCTGGGTGGGCTGGCCCAGGGCATTGGGCGCATAGCCAACCGTCTGTCCCGACGGATAGCGGTGCGCTGCGAGATTCCCGTTGGCATCGTAGGCATAGCCCATCGCCCAGGTTTCGCCGTCGGCCTGGCCCTGGCTTTCCGCGATCAGCAGGCGACGCTTGTTGTATGCATAGCTATTGTAAGTGGCAATGCCATTGTTGGTGGTGGTGATCTGCTTGACTGCCCCATCCGGCCAGTAGTTCCGAGCCTGGTTGCCGTTGCCATCCGGGAAATTCAGCGTCTTGATCCGGTTGCGCACGTCGTAGCTCCGATCGACCCGGCGGCCGGAAGCAAACGCGGCATCCGCATCACAAGAACTGCTGCTGGGCAAGGATAGACCCGCCGCGCTCCACACCAGATTACCTGCCGCGTCATAGCCGTTGGCGGTGGCGCCTGTCTCCGGTTCCACCGTTTTGCACAGTTGCTGATAGCTGTCATAGACATAACTCCGCGTCACCGAGACGCTGTTGTTGGCGTCGCGGCGGCGGATGGACAGCGGCTTGCCGAAGACGTCGCGATTGATCTCGGTGATGGCGCCTTCCGGGTGCTGGATCCAGACAGGGGTCGTATAATCGGGCTTGTCGAAGACCTGATAGCCGGTCACCGCCTGATTGCCACGCGGATCGGTGACGCGCGTCTGATTACCTTGTAAATATTCGGTCAGCGTTGTGAGCAGTCCTTGTTCCGAATCCTGCGACACGGACACGATGCGCCCCAAAGCGTCGTAGGTCATCCATTTACCGACGGTCAGGTTATCCGACGCTCCTGCATAGGAAGCGAAGATCTGCCTGCCATCCTGATCGTATGCGAAGCGTTGGAACCGCTGGGTCGCGTCGACGGCACCGGCGTCATATTCGCGTGTGACGACTGGACGCCAGAACGCATCAAAGTACGTTTCTTTGCGCGCATTGCCTGTTGACACGGTCTGCTTCCAATGACCGGCGGCAAGGCCATACTCCGTTGTATTGACTTGAGAGAACGACAAGGTTGTGGCGTTCCACGCCACGCTGTCGCCAGCAGGATAGGCTGTATTTGTCAGCCGCCCGATCGCATCGTAGTCGTAAGTCGTCACGCTGCCGTTTTCATCGGCTACCGACCGAATCCAGCCATTGTCATCGACCGAGGCCGAGAGCCTAGTGCCGTCGGCGAAGGCGATGGTTTGCGGCACACCGCGCTTCCAGCCGGACAATGCCGTGACATTGCCGTTTCCGTCCTTCAACGACGCCAGAGTGCCATCTGCGTTGTAACTCGACGTGTTGACCAACCGGCCGTAGCGATATTCCTGGATCGGCAGTGACGATGTCGGATCGTAGGTGTACTTGACTTCTACGGCTGAGGTCTGGACATCGGTGATATCGGCAACTTGGCCCAGTACCCATGACGACAGATTGTCATAGTACGTTGTCTTTTCCTGCTTGCTCGCCGCACAAGCGAGTCCGCATGTACCGACAGTCAGTACGATAAAGGTGGAAACTGCTCGCATACGCGCCCCCCGTGGACGTCCGTGACCTATTGTAAATAGCTGTTGATCGCCGTCGGGCGCATGAACTCATCGAAGCAATAGCCACTATCGCAGTCGGATCTGACCTCCCAGACATACGTACTGCCATCTTGCACGATCGTCTTCCTGACTAGCGGATGCATCTGGCCTGTGAAAGGACCCGCCCAGCCCTGACTGTCCACGGAGTAGCCGCCACCCTCGTGCTGGGGATACTTCTGCGAAGAGCTAGTCGGAGCGTACTCGTACGACATCGAGCCAACGATATTACCGTCCTTGACCGTCTCTTCGCGCTGCAGTTGACCGTAGTTGATTGTTTTATCGGTGCCGTAGTAGTAGCGATTAATCCTTCCCGAAGGATCGGTAACAGACGTCACTGATGTATACGGTGCTTGCCAACCAGGGCTGTAGTCATACGTCCAATTCTGTGTATTTGTTGTCGAAGAAGAAAGAGACTTCTTGTACAAAGAGGCAAGTTGATAAGCGCTGGGTGTAATGATGTAAATGTAGCGATTCATACCGGAAATGCCGCCACCCTGCTTTGGTATAAGCTGGCATCCATAGGGATCATCTTGTGTCTGCTTGGTTCCGTGAACCAATTTCCTCACCCAGTATTGAGCAATCAAACCAGACGGATGTTTGATTTTTATCCAAGAACTTTCTCCGGAACCTGCAGGAACTGAAGTGGTCTTCGTTCCAATCTGTAGTTGGCACCCACCCCATAAGCTTTTGGGATCGGCCGTCAGTACATGCTTGAAATCTGACTCGTAGTCAATGTCCCAGGAACTCCCGTCAGGCAAGACCACGGAGCGAAGCCGGCTTGCAGAACTGTAGCTGTCATAAACATAGCTCCAGACTTTTCCGTTCAACGTTGCAGTTTGAATTTGTCCAGAACTGCTATATGACATAGTAATGCTAGGCCCTTCACTCGATCGAATTGCCAGGAGCCTTTGGGGGTTTGAGGCATCGAAATCATATAAGACATAGTTCCCAAATCGATCCTCCATTTTCGTCGCAAACAAAAAATATTCAGATCTAGGAATTGCCACGTAATTCTGACAGGACGAGGTAGAGGGAAGCGAAGGGAGCGAAAGTGCTGGAACGCTTGTCAAGGCACCACCGCCTCCGGGGCAGCTAGATTCCAAAATATAAGCGGTAGACCTATCAACCAACCAGTCGAAAGTAACCTTGCTCCCATTAGGCAAAAGAACTACGAAGCCTTCTCCCGACCCCCTCTTTATATTTGATATGCAAGATGCCCGCCAATTGGAGCGAGAAACCTTGAAGTAATCTCTCCCATCGCTTGGCATTCTGTGCCCAAAAGACGTCCTTAGATACTCGGCACCATATCCAGGAATATTTGCGAATACGCCGGCGTAGTATTGCTCCGAACTATATGAAACCTGAGCAAATGGTGTCACTCCATACACTACAGGTGCCGACTGACCTTTACTGCATCGATTCAAGCTTTTGTCGACCCCAGTCCAGCCGATTCTCGTATCAGCCACCACTTTTAGATAGGGGACATCCATGTCCCACATCAATCCAAATGGCGAGCCGTCCCGGTATGTATTTCGACCTTGCTGATCCGGAGCTTGATCTTGAATGCTTAGCGTTCTTCCTATCGACATAGGGATTCCGCTATTTAACTTCACTGATACATCTACCTGCCGAAAGGACAGCGCTCCATCCAGCATCGAGACCTGCTCTCCGAAAGCGTCCTCGCCCAATGGCGCAACTTCCATGCTGGTTTTCACCGATCTGTTGTACTGATCGATGACCGATTGCGCACGGCTGGGTCCAAACGCAAAAATCGTGGTACCGACGAGTAAAGCCTGACAGAGCACCTTGTTCAGAAATCCCCCTTGAGCGTTCGCGCTGCCGCTGTTGCAGGCATGGCCAAACTTATGACCACGTTGAACAGGCCACAGCCTACGCAAAGCCATGAATTGACAAAGAAATTAGAGTTCGCGATTCGGCATCCTCCCCGGATGCCGTATCACGTTAATGCTTCACTTTCCTAAATACTGTAGCGGCTTGTCAAGGAAATTTTGTGGCAGCCACATACCCCCTACTTCTCCTTCCGCCAATTAAGCGACCCACGATTCTCCACCGTGCTCGATTCCACCTCCGCATCGAAGCCGCGGCCGAGCAGGTATTTCAGGGTCAAGACCGAACCGCTGCCGATCAACGACACGCCATAGCTGACGTAGAGTTTCGGCGACAGATATTTGCCGAACCCGACCACCGAGCCGCCGAGGGTGCGCGATTGGCTGACGCCGGCGTCGTCGAAGCCGAGCTTGGCGCCGAGTTGCGAAGCGAGCAGGCCGCTGCCGGCCGATAGCGCGCTGGCCGCGGCGGTCACCTGATCCGCTTCGTCGCTGCTGGCATTGCTGAGGCTGCGGCCCAGCACCAGATACGACATCGCTTCGGATTGCGACATCGACGGATCCGACCACACGTCGGCGCGCGGGGCGGTGGCGCGGCCGGTGACGTCGATGCCGGCAGTGACGTCGCCGACCTTGCGTTGCGCGCGGATGTTGATGCGCGGGTCGGAGACGATGTTGTTGCTCCAGGTCAGCTGGCCGCGGGTGATGGTCAGATCCTGGCCGTAGGCCTTGTACTGGCCGCTGACGTCGAGGCCGCCAGTGGCGGTCATCTCGCGGCCCTGCCGCGAGCGCACCTGCATGGCGCCGGTGAGCGCGCCCTTCAGGCCGAAACCGGCCATCTTGACCTGGTCGCCGAGCGTCACCCGCAGGTCCATTTCCAGCGGCGAACTCGGCGTTTCTTCCGGGTCGGCCGGGTCCAGCACCACCACGTCCTCGGACACCGAGGTGCCGCGGTCCAGCCGCTCCAGGTCGATGTCCGCCGACGGCACGGTGACCTGGCCCTTCAGCATCATCGTCTTGTTGGCGATGCCGAACTGCAGGTCGGGGTTGGCCACCGCGCGCAGTTCGGCGGTATTGGAGACCAGCACGTTGCTGCCGCGGATATTCAACTGCAGCGGCGTGCTGTCGCCGTACCAGGACAGGCCGCCGTCGACGTTGAGCGTGCCTTCGCCGGATTTGACCGAGGCGACGATCTTCGCCGAGCCGTCCGGCTGCGCGTCGAAGCGACCCTTGCCTTCACTCAGGGTCAGGCCCAGCGCCGGCAATTCGCCGGTGAAGTCGCTGAGCGTGGCGTCGCCGCCCATCGACGGTTGCGAGCGCGTGCCGCGCAGGCTGACGTGGCCTTCGACCAGGCCCTTGGGCCGCACCAGATCGGGCGAGAACAGCTCCATCCAGTACAGCCGCGACATGTTCATGTAGATCTCGCCGGTGAGCGGCGCGTACGCGTCCCAGCCGGTGTCCACGGTGGCGTCGATGAAGCCGTCGCCCTGGAAGCCGACGCCGAGCTTGGAATGGATATGTTGCGCGGTGAAATCGGTGACGAAACTGAACTGGTCGTAGCGCACCAACTCGCCGCGCGCGTTGTCGCCCAGGCGCAGGCCGCCTTCGCGCGAGGCCAGCCGCAGCGATCCCTGCCACGCGTTACCTGCAGGCTTGAAGCTGCCGTCGAGGGTGAGTTCGCCGCGCAGGTACATCTTGCGGCCGCTGTTGGGCGGCAGCCACGGCTGCACCAGCGACAGCGGCAGCGCGTCGCCGCGCAGGGTCAGGCCCTGCTTGGGCCAGTTGGCGGCCAAGCACAGCGCGCCGCCGCCGCTCGCGCCGAGGCAGGTATCGGAAAGCGTAAAGGCGCTGCCGGCGATGGCGAACGTGGCCGGTTGCCGCAGTTGCCAGGGCTCGCCCTTGGCCGGTGCCACACGCAGCGTGTTCAGGCCGCCCTGCCAGCGCGCGCCGTCGCGGCGCAGCTGACCGGCGAAGGCGAGCGCACCCATGTCGTTGTGGGTGTCGGCATCGAGCTGCAGGTTTTCCACCGCACCGCGCGCATCCACGCGCAATGTCTCCAGCGCCACGCCGGCACTGATCGCGCTGCCGCGCAACGCCAGTTCGCCGCCGCTGCCGCGCCACGGCAGGCGCCCGCGCAGGCTGAGGCTGTCGGCGCCGTAGCTGTCCCACTTCAAACCATTGCCGGTGAGGTCGGCGGTGAGGTCGGGCGCATCGCGGCGACCCTTGACCTGCACGCTGCCGCGCAGGCTGCCGGTGGCGCCGGGCAGCAGGTCGGCCAATTGCAGCGGCTGCAGTTGCGCATCGATGTCGAGCTGGTCGCCGACCTTGCCCTGCGCCTGCACGCGGCTATCGCCCAGCGCCAGTTGCAGCTTGCCTTCGCCCTGCTCGCCCTGCAGCGCGAACTTGCCGTTGGCATCCAACGGACGGCTGCGCAGCTTGCCATTCAAGCGCGGCACGTCGAGGCTGGCTTGATAACCGGCGGCACTGCCATCGGCATGCGCCGGCAACTGCTTGCCCTTGGAAGCGAACTGGCCGGACAGGTTGCCGTCCCAGCCCGGCGCGAAATAGCCGGGATCGAAGCCGGCCAGCTTGGCGTTCACATCCCAACTCAGTTCCGGCGCCCACGCCACTTCGCCGCCGAGATCGAGGGTGCCGCTGGGCATCTTCGCCTGCACCTGCGCCAGCTGTGCACGCTGGTCGTTGCCGCGCACGTCAAGATGCAGTTCGGCGCTGTCCTTGCCGCGCGAGACGGTGGCTTCGCCGTAGGTCGCCCACTGTTTCAGCGTGCCGGCCAGGCCGAGGTTGGCGTCGACCAGCTTGATCGGCACGGCCGGCGCGTCCGGCGTGGAGGGATCCGGTGCAGTGGCGAAATTCAGGCCGCTGGCGTTGACCGAGAAACGGAACGTGGTGTTGTCCCGATCGCGGAAGTCGGCGGTGCCGCGCAACCGCGCCTGGCCGTCGAAGGCGCGCAGTTGCAGCGGCGCGACAGTCAGTACCTGGTTGTCCAGGCGCACGTTGGAGGGGTCCAGCGTGAGCTTCTGCTCGCCATACGCGAGCTGGCCCTGCAGCTTGGCGTCGCCGCTCTTGCCTGATGCGCTCAGGTCGAACGCGATCGGCTCGCTGGTCGCCGCCGCGTCGCCGGGCGGCACGAACAGCGACGGGTCCAGCGCCTTGCTGCTGGCCGCGAACTGCCAGGTGGGGTCGGTGCGGCCGGTAAACACCAGCGTGGCGCGCAGCGGCGCCGGCGCGTTGCCGGCGATCGCCACTTCCATCTTGTCCAGGTCGCCGCGCGCGACCAGGCCCAGCCGCGCCGGGGTGCGTCCGCGCGCGGCCGGCAATACCGCGCTGGCGGTAAGGTTGGCCTTGTAGTCCTGCGCCGGCACGTAGTCGCCATCGACGCGGAAATCGCCGCGGTCGCTGGTCACCACTAACTGCCTGGCGCGAAATTCGCCATTGGCCACTTCGATGCCGCCGCGCAGCGTGTGGATATCGATCATCGGCTGCTGCGCCTGGGTGATGCGCAGGCCATCGACCACGATACGATCGGCCTGCAGCGCCAGCGGCACTTCGATCTGCGGCAGCGATTGCGGCCAGCTCGGCAGTTCGAACGGTTCGTCGCTCTTGGCCAGGTTGAGCGTGGCGTTCTTCAGCTGCAGCGCATCGAGTTGCAGCTTGCGCCCGAGCAACGGGCGGATGTCCGGATCCAGGTAGGCGCGTTCGGCGCTGAAGTGGATCTGGTCGTAGCGAAAATCCAGGTTGTAGAGCGTCAACGGGCCGGCCAGCGGGCCCTCGGCGCGCTCCCAGGTCAGCGACGATCCCGCGGGCAAGCGCGCCACGATCTGCGCCAGCAGCACGTCGCGCCCGGCCACGGTCTGCAGCAGCCAGTACAGCGCCAGCAAGGCCAGCAGGCCGAGCCCGGCGGCGGTCAACGCCGAGCCCCACCAGAAGCGCTTGCGTCGGTAGAAACGCGGGCGCCGCGGCGGCGGCGCGGGCGTGGCGGAGCCGGTCGCGCTCACAGGTTGGCTCCGATGTTGAGGTAGAGCTGGAACTGCGAGTCCGGATCGTTCAGGCCATGCGCGATGTCCACCCGCACCGGCCCCACCGGCGAGCGCCAGCGCGCGCCGAAGCCGATGCCGGTGTGCCAGTCGGGGGTATCGTCGAAGGCGCTGCCGCTGTCGACGAACACCGCGCCGCCCCACGGCCCGCCCTTGAAGTAATGCTCGTATTCGGCGCTGCCGGTGAGCACGTGCTTGGCGCCGAGCGCGAAGCGGTCCGGCGCAGCGGTGCGCGGGCCGACCTCGCGGAAGGCGTAGCCGCGGATGCTGTTGTCGCCGCCGGCGAAGAAACGCAGGCTCGGCGGCATCGCCACCAGCGCGTTGGTCCAGGTGCTGCCGGCTTCGCCGCGCAGGATCAGGCGGCTGTTGTCGCCCAGGCCCTGGAACCAGTTCAGGCGCAGGTGCGCCTGGGTGAAGCTGGCGTCCGAGCCCAGGCCTTCGGCGCCGGCGCGCAGGCTGAGGTTGCCGCTGAAGCCCTTGCGCGGGAACACCTTGTCGTCCACGCCCACGTAGTCGGCTTCGATCTGCGGATAGACCAGCGTGGAGTACTGGTACAGCGCGCCGTCGAACACCTCGTCGGTGGCGTAGCGCCAGCGCTCGCGCAGCGCGTTGAGCGAGGCGGTCGCGGTCCAGTGTTCGTTGATCTCGCCGCTGCGGCTGCCGGTGAGCTTGAGGTTGCGCAGGTCGATGTAGTCGGTCTGCTCGTCGTAGGCGCGCAGCGAGGCGGTGTACCAGCCGTCGAGCCAGCGGAACGCCGGCACCCGGTAGCTGGTGATCAGGCTCTTGCGCTTCTGCGCGTAGTCCAGCTGGGTGCTGAGCTTGTGCCCGCGCGCGTTGACGTAGCGGCGGTCCACGCCCAGGCGCACGCCGGCGCCGCTCTCGCTACCGTAGCTGATGCCGCTGGTGTAGATGCTGCGCTTGGCGCGGGTCAGGTTCACGTCGACCGGCACGTTGCCGTTGGCGTCGGCCTCTTCGGGCTTGGGCTGGATGTCGACGGTGCTGAAATAGTCGAGCTTGACCAGCGACTCGCGCAGCCGGTCGAGCTTGCCTTCGTGGTAGTAGCTGCCTTCGTCCCAGTACACCAGCGGATCGAACAGATCCTGATTGAAATAGTCCTGGTGGAAGCGGATCGCGCCCATGTTGTAGCGGCGGCCGCTGTCCCAGCTCAGGTCGATGTCGGCGGCATGGTCGGCGCGGGTCACCTCGACCCTGCGCTGGGTGAAGTCGGCATCGAAGTAGCCGCGCTCGGCCAGGCGCCGGGTGATGGTGACCTTGCTGGTCTCGTAGGTGGTGTGGTCGAAGACCTCGCCGGTTTTGGGATGGAACTTCTGCAGGTCCTCGCCCAGGTAGCTGTCGTCCTCGGCCGGCCCGGTGATGCCCACATGGAAGTTGCGTACCCGCACCGGCTCGCCCTTGTCCACGTGCAGGGTGACGGTCAACTTGTCGTCGTTGCGCGGCGCTTCGACGGTGATGGTGGGGGTGTAGTAGCCGAACGGCTCCAGCGCCTGCCGGGTCTGCCGCTCGGCCTGGCTCAGCAGGTATTCCAGGCGCGATTCGCCCTGGACCTTGCCGATGGCCTGGTACAGCGACAGCGAGACTTCGATGTTCTCGATCATCGCCGCGTCGTCGTCCTTGTCCAGGCCTTGTATCTGGACTTTTTCAATCGTGCCGCGCGCCTGGACGAGGCCGGCCAGCGACAGCAAGGACAAGAGGAGGGCGAGGCGGGGGATGGATCGCATGGGCGCCAGAATACCGACACACCGTGTGAAGCTGTTAACTAGACGTTGGCTTGCATCTGCCGGCGAGGTCGCGTAAGCGGCTGGTGGGGCGTCGTTGCCGTGGTCCTCTGCGGGGTCGGCGACTGCGTCGGTGGTGGTGTCCCGCGTCGATGCAACGTGGTTCGCGGTACGCGCTTGCGCCGCAGGATGCCAACCTGCGCGGCGTTGCAGGCCGCACTCGCCGCTGTCTGCGCATCGCGACGCTGGCAGCGCGCCATGGGGCGGAGCGGGCAGTGGACGACTTCTTCCTTCACGCGGCGACGCCGCACAGGCGCCGCGCGTCCCGCGGTCACCCTCTGCAGCTTGCCAATCCGCGACGGCCGCGCCACGCTGGCGCGATCCTCCTTCCTGCAAGGACGTGCAGTGTCCACCGTGATCGAAACCGCGCGCCTGCGCTTGCGTTTGCTGGAACCGGACCGCGACGCCGCGGCGATGCTGGCACTGCTCAACGACCCCGGCTTCCTGGCCCACATCGGCGACCGCGGCGTGCGCGACGAGGCTCAGGCGCGCCGCTACCTCGCCGACGGCTCGGTGCTCAGCTACGCGCAGAACGGCTTTGGCCTGTACGCCGTGGAACGCCGCGACGACGACGCCTGGATCGGCGTGGCCGGCCTGGTGTTGCGTCCCACCCTGCCCTGTCCGGACCTGGGCTATGCCCTGCTGCGGCCTTACGAAGGCCACGGCTATGCCAGCGAAGCCGCGCGCGCGGTCCTGGCGTACGCGCAGAACACGCTGGCGCTGCCGCGCCTGTGCGCGATCGTGGCGCCGGACAACGCGCGCTCGACGCGGCTGCTGGAGGCGCTGGGCTTCGCCGCGCATGGCCGCATGCGGATCGCCGCGGATGCGCACGAGGTCGAGCTGTACGCACGCGACCTGTCCGCCGCGAACGAACGCCAAGAGGCTTGAGCCTTGAATGCCCTGGAGTCGCTGCAGTTGCTGGCGCGCTACAACCAGTGGATGAACGAGCGCCTGTACGCGGCCGCGGCGACCCTGCCGGAATCGGCGGTCGCGCAGCCACGCGGCGCGTTCTTCGGCTCGCTGCTGGGCACACTCAACCACCTGGTGGTGGCCGACACGATCTGGCTGCAGCGTTTCGCCCAGCATCCGGCGCAGTATCCGGCATTGCGCGCAATTGCCGCCGCTCCGGTTCCCGCCGCGCTGGATGCAGTGCAGGCCACAACCTTGGCTGCACTCTTGCCCCAGCGGCAGACGCTGGACGCCACCATCGCCACCTGGATGGCGCAGGTGAGCGCCGCGGACCTGGACATCGCGCTGCACTACCGCAACACCCGCGGCGACGCCCATCGCAGGCGCTTCGGCGATGTGCTGCTGCATTTCTTCAATCACCAGACCCACCACCGCGGCCAGGCCAGCACCTTGCTCAACCAGGCCGGCGCGGAGGTGGGCGTGACCGATCTGCTGATGTTGATTCCGCAGATCGAGCTCGAATGAGGATCGATGCAGCCGGCGGCGCGGCAGTCGTACGGGGGTCGGTAGTGGAGACAGCAGGATCCGAGCACAGGGTCTCGCGAAGCGGATGGCAGAACCACACGCGACAATCGCCCTGGGCGAGTCGCCGAGCATTGCCATGTCGCTGAAGAGGCACTAGCGACGCGCCCCAACATACTGTCGCGACAACCTCCTGCGTAACAGCAGCGCTATGCCGTCCCGCTCTGCGCCTGCAATGCGGCGACGATTTCGCGCAGTTCCGCCACCTCGGCCTCCAGTGCCTGCACCCGCGTCTCCAGTTCGTCGTTGGCGGAGGCGGCCGAGCGCGCCTTGAACGATGCCGCCAACGCCTCCGCATCGACCGGCCCGCCGAGCAAATGCATGTAGCGATCCTCGCGCTGGCCGCTGGCGCGCGGCAGTTGGATCGCCAACTTGCGCTGCGCCAAACGTTCCAGCTGGTGGCGCACATCCTCGGCATCGGCGAACCGCGCCATGCGTTCGGCCCGCGCCAGCAGCTCGTTCGCCGTCTGCGGGCCGCGCAGCAACAGCAGCCCGATCAGGATCACCTGCTGCTGGGTCAGATCCAGCGCCGCCGCCAGGCGATGCTCGTAGCGCACCGCGCGCGAGGAAAACTGCTGGCGTGCCAGCCCATGCGCTTCCAACTGGCGCAGCGCATGCTGCACATCGCCCGGGTTCAGCGACATCACCGGCTCGCGCGAGGTCTTCTGATTGGCCGCCACCACCGTCGCGTTGACCGTGAGCGGATATGCATCCGGCGTGGTGGCCTCTTTTTCGATCAGGCAGCCCAGCGCACGGGCCTCGACGGCGGAGAGAACAGGAGGTGCGGAAGTGTCGGTCATCGTGCTCGGCGTCCAGGCAATGACGCGCAGCATAGCGCCGAACCGGGGCGGGTTCGCCTGCCACGCGCCGACGGGTCGGCATGGCCACCATCGTGGCGATGTGGACCATGCGGACGAGGCCCGCAAGCGATGTCGAGTCCGCTACCGACGGCAGCAGGGCTACTGCTGCGTGACCGCCATGCTCTCGGCAGGATGGAACAGCTCGGGGAAGCTCTGCGCGAACTCGGCGACGCATTGTTCGGAGAGCTCATCGGCCCGCCGCTTGACCTTGGCGTACGCGTCAGCCTCCCAGTCGGCGATCGGCAACTCGATGACGCCCGGATTGCAACGTTGCGTCACCGACGCCTGACGTACGCCGCCCACATCCGCAGGCCGCGCCTGCATGCTGACCGCAAAGCGCAATTCGTACGGCGTATCCGCATCTCCCAGCGTCTTGTAGACGAGCAACCAGTCCTCGGCCTGCACCTTGAACATCGCCGGCGGCAGATCCCGCGGATGCGCGGCGGCATACGCCTGCAAGCGCTTTTCCAGCGCGGCCGGCAGCGTACTCAGCGCAGGATCGACGATGGCCTCGTTGGGATCGCCGAGCAGATCCTCCTTCTTGAATCCCGTCACTACCTGTCCACTCAGGGCGCCGAACACGCCCTGCATGACCTTCACGCTGGTCATCTTGGCGGTGTGCGAGCGCCGGACAACGCGCAAGCCGCGTGTCTTCGAATCGGTGCTGGCGAGCACGGTCAACGGCGCCTGCACCGGCTCGACGAAGGCAGCCTTCTTTCCGGTACTGGCGCAACCGACCAACACAGGCGCCACGATGGCGAAGGCACCGCCATACATCCATGTTTTCAATGACACGACAGGTTCCTTATTGTTGCTGTTCGGCAGGGCATGTGGGCGAACGACTGGGCACCGAGCGCCGATCGACCCGACCATCGGCATCTTTGACGAGCGCATAGATATCCAGGCTGCACGCACCGGAGGCGGTATTCAGAACGGCCTCGTAGTCCTGCCCGGCTTGCGGCACGAACGTGCCCGCGGCAACGCAGGTCGGGCCATGGCCGATCGGGCGATTGCAGACCACGCGGTAGCCGGGCGGCGCGGGCGGGCAAGGTGCCGCAGGCGCCGACGCGCCAGCGTCGAACGCCAGCACCACCGGCTGCTCGGAACGGACATAGAGTTCGAGCGACCGCTTCGGCGTATCGCTCAAACGCGGCATCTGCAGGTTCCGATGCGCGGTCAACGGAGAGAATGCAACCCGCCCGAATCCCGGCACATGGCCGCGATTGCAGGTGGTGCCCGGGTAGATCACGGCGTTCTCGGTCGCGCCCAGCAGACGCAGGCGCGTGCGCTGCCCGTCGGTAGGCTCGTCGTAGAGGAACAGTTGAGGGGCATTCTTAAAGATGGCGCAAGATGCGGTGGTCACCGCAAGCGACGCCAGGCCTAGCCAGGCGATTCTTCTAACGACCATGGATCGATCCTTCCTTGGGAATTCAGAGCTGGATGCTGGTGCTGGCGTAACGGAACCGTCTATCGCCAAAACGCGATGCGCCGTTGGTGCGGAGCAGTCGATCGACGACGAACAATGTCCACAACTGCGATTCGACGTCACTGAATTGTGCTGTGCAGCAGATAAATCGACCATCCGAGCATCTCCGACACGCTGTCGGGATCGTCCTGACAGCGCGATCTATCGGTGCGCTGCAATTCCCCTTTCAGGAGAGACCGGCCTGGAACCTGCGATTTTTGCGTACCGTATCGTCAGGAAGGCACTGCCGAAAGGCACCCGCGATGCCATCGACGACTGGATGCGGCGCACTGCGTGCGCCGAGATCGCCTCGCGCGATGCCAGGCGCAAGACCGCCGCCAACAACTGGCACCGCCATCGCTTGAAGAGCGTGGGCTTGATCGGCATCGCGCTGGGCGACGACACACTGATCGCCTACGCCAGGGACGGATTCAAGCAACGGATGGGCGACAACCTGCAAGCGGACGGCCAGGGCATCGACTTCATCGAGCGATGCGCTGCCCTACCATGTCCATGACCTGCGCCCGCTGGCGACGCGCGTCTCGGCTTTCTTCGAGCGCGGCGAAGACCTGTACCACTGGCAGGCGCGCAACGGCGCCTCGCTCGCGCATAGCGAGCGGTGGCCGCTGCCCTACCTTCCCGGCGACAAGACCCATGCCGAATTCGTCGGCAGCGACGTCGCCTTCGACAAGACCCGCTCGCGCATCGGAGAAGCAAGCCATGTGACCGGCAACGCCAATTCCCCCCGCGATACAGTGCCGTTGTTGTCGTTGACTGCCGCCTACAATGCCGAGAGCGCCCGCCTGGCGATGCAGTTCGCCGGCGGCACGGCGGACCTGCGCCTGGACTTGAGCTTGCTGCCGGCGCCGCCCCTGTCCAGCGCCATGTAGAGAGGCTGGCCGATCGCTCGTAAAAGCCGATTGGCCTACCCGGCAGCAAAGCGGCCCTATTCGTCGCTACATTCCTGCGCGTCTTTGAGTTCGACCGGAGCCAGCGCTACGCCGTCGCTGGTTTCGCTGATCCTGGAAATGGTGAGACGGCAGTACTGTCGCGAGAGATCCAGGGCGACTTCGTAGTCCTGGCCTTTTTCGGGGACGAAAGACACGCCGAAATCGTCACAGCCGCGCGAAATGCCGTTTGGCGAAACAAAATAGGGCGATGAGCCCGTGGTTTCATAGTACGAGGCGTGGATGGCGATGGGCTCGCCGGCGGTGATCGCGTATTCGCGATAGAACGCCTTGGCCAGGATGCCGTTGCGCTGTTTGAGGTTGGTGACGTTGGGTGTGACCGGCATGCCCAGGGAAATGTTCTTCTTGCTGCCGAAGGCACCGCCGAAGCCGCTGCTGGAGGGTGTTTCGCTTTCGGCATCACCGCCATAGCACATGGCGTTGCGATAGAACTCCAGGCCAATCACGGCCTGCCCGAAAAAGCGGATCCGTGCCTGGTTGTCGGGGTTGACTTGTGCCTGCTCGTCGTCGTCGGCCATGGCCGCGGTGGGACATGCTGCAGCGAAAAATGCAGTCAGCAGAAAAAGTTTGGGGAGGAGTTCCATTCTGGCCTCATCGTGACTTGAAGTAGCGATAGCGACTTCAGGCGGGGATTCTGAAGTGCCGCCAGCGCACGTTTGCGCCAGAAACCAGGCGCCAATGCTGAGGTATCCCCCGTTGTACGTCGTGAGATCAGCGACGTATTCGTCCTTGAAAAGTCTCTTTCAGATACCGATCACCCGCGGCTTCAGGTACCCAGTGCTTGGGGACGGCCGTACCATGGCGCCGATCCAGGCGCGCAAAAGGCGATCCAACGTGGCAGCCAGCGCGGGTTGCAACCACCGCCATCTACGCGCACTCGCGCGGTGCCCTGAAGAAGGAATTCGTGGAAGCGTTGCGGCAGCACAAGCCAACGCGTGGTCTGTGGTGGCCCGAACCGCAGGGCGTGAGGCCTTCTCAAGGCGGCAGCCGCCGCAACCCGCTAAAATCCATCGACTCCCCCGCTAGGTTCCCGCGCCCGATGACCCCGATCGCCCGCACCGCACTGGCCTGCGCCGTGCTCGCCCTGTCCGCCTGCAAGCCGCAGGCGCCGGCCACCGAGGCCGCGGCGACGCCGGCCGCCAAGACCGCCGATACCGCAGTGGCAGGCGACGACAACCTCAATGCGGTGCTGTGGATGCAGCGCTCGGCCGAGTACCGGGCCGTCGCCAAGCAGACCTATCGCGCCGCCGCCGACCGCCTGGACGCGGCGCTGAAGGAACCGAACTGGGACGCGCTGGTGCCGGAGGAACGCGGCAACGCGGCGACCGGGCTGAAGCCGGCGGTGGTGATGGACGTGGACGAGACGGTGCTGGACAACTCGCCCTACCAGGCACGGCTGATCCGCAACGGCAAGGAGTACGACGAGGTCAGCTGGGACCAGTGGGTGGCCGAGAAGAAGGCCAAGCCGATCCCCGGCGTGGTCGATTTCGCCAAGGCGGCCGACGCCAAGGGCGTCACCGTGCTGTACGTGTCCAACCGCGCGGTGCACCTGACCGACGCGACCCTGGCCAACCTGCGCAGCGCCGGCCTGCCGGTCGCCGACAACAGCGTGCTGCTGGGCCTGGGCACGGTGGTCAAGGACTGCGAGCAGAACGGCTCGGAGAAGAACTGCCGGCGCAAGCTGGTCGGCCAGCAATACCGCGTGCTGATGCAGTTCGGCGACCAGCTCGGCGATTTCGTGCAGGTCGTGGCCAACACCCCGGACGGCCGCGCGCAGCTGCTGCAGCAGTACCACGACTGGTTCGGCGAGCGCTGGTGGATGCTGCCCAACCCCAGCTATGGCTCCTGGGAACCGGCGCTGTTCAACAACGACTTCGCGCAGCCGCGCGCCGCGCGCCACCAGGCCAAGCGCGACGCGCTGGAGCTGGCGCAGTGAGCCGCGCGCCGCTGCCGCTGAAGCCGCGCGAACGGCTGATCTTCGCCCTCGACGTGCCCGATCGCGCGCAGGCCTTGGAGTGGATCGAGCGGCTCGACGACGCGGTGGCGTTCTACAAGATCGGCATGGAGCTGCTGGCCTCCGGCGAATACTTCGACGTGCTGGACACGCTGGCCACGCGCGGCAAGCGCGTGTTCGTGGACCTGAAGTTCTTCGACATCCCGGCCACCGTCGGCGGGGTGATCCGGCGCCTGTCGCAGTGGCCGGTGGACTACTGCACGATCCACGGCTGGCACCCGGCGATGATGCAGGCCGCGGCCGAGGCCAACGGCAGCGAGATGCGCCTGCTGGCGGTGACCGTGCTGACCTCGATGGGCCGCGCCGACCTGGCGTCGATGGGCATCGACCGCGACCCGCAGGACGTGGTGGTGGAGCGTGCCCTGGCCGCGCAGGCCGCCGGCATCGACGGGGTGATCGCGTCGGGTCAGGAAGCGGCGCCGATCCGCCGCGCCACCGGCACCGGCTTCTCGATCGTGTGCCCGGGCATCCGCCCCGGCGGCCCGGTCGGCGACGACCAGCAGCGCACCGTCGGCGTGGCCCAGGCCTTCGCCGACGGCGCCGATGCGATCGTGGTCGGCCGCCCGATCCGCCAGGCCGCCGACCCGCGCGCGGCGGCCGAGGCGATCCAGCACGAGATCGCCGCCACCCTGGCGAACGTGGTGCCGCGCTGATCTACCAATAAATATCAATAAGTTAGGCGATAAAACTTAAACCATTGCATTAGCTGCGCGCTGCCGGTAGCATGCGCAGCGTCCGGCTCCGCCGGAGATGCGCCACAAACCGTTCTCCGGCTTCGGTCGGATTTTGAAGAGGCCCGCGCCTTGGTGCGCGAGGCCTCTTTTTTTATGCCCGGCGCGCGCCCGGGCGGCCCGCTCAGCGCGGCGCGGCCGCGCAATAGCGGTCGATGAAGGCCTGGTGCGGCGGCATCGCGTCCACGCAATGGCCGATGGTCTGCTCGATGCTGGCGACGAAGCGTTCGATGTCCGCGGCCGGTATCTGGTCCACCAGCGGGTGGTAGGCGCGCGGCAGGATGCCCTGCCCGACCATCACCTGCACCCAGCTGATCTCGGCGAACATTTCCTCGCCGTTGCGGTAGAAGCGGCCGCTGTCGCGGAACAGATCCAGCGTGGCCTGCAGTTCCGGCGTGATCGCGATGTTGCGACACTGCCGCCAGAAATCGCTGTCGTCGCGCTCGGTGGCAGTGTAGTGCAGCACCAGGAAATCGCGGATGCGGTCGAACTCGAAGGCGATGCGGTCGTTGTAACGCTGCACCAGCACCGGGCTGATGCCCTCGCGCGGAAACAGCTCCAGCAACTTGGAGATGCCGGACTGGATCAGGTGAATGCTGGTGGATTCCAGCGGCTCCATGAAGCCGCTGGCCAGGCCCAGCGCGATCACGTTGCGGTTCCACACCTGCTTGCGGCGTCCGGTGACGAAACGCAGCGGGCGCGGATCGGCCAGTGCCGCGCCGTCCAGGTTGGCCAGCAACGTGGCCGCGGCTTCGTCGTCGCTGATGTGCGCGCTGGAATACACGTAGCCGTTGCCGGTGCGGTGTTGCAGCGGGATGCGCCACTGCCAGCCGGCCGCGCGCGCGGTGGCGCGGGTGTACGGCGTCGGCGGGCCGACCTTGGCGCAGGGCACCGCCAGCGCGCGGTCGCACGGCAGCCAATGGGTGAAATCGTGATAGCCGGTATGTAGCGCCTGCTCGATCAGCAGGCCGCGGAAACCGGAGCAGTCGATGAACAGGTCGCCGGCGATGGTTTCGCCGGACGCCAGCCGCACCGAAAGCACATCGCCCGATTCCGGATGCAGTTGCACCTCCTCGACGATGCCTTCGCGCCGGGTCACCCCGCGCTGTTCGGAAAAGCGGCGCAGGAACGCGGCGTACAGCGCCGCGTCGAAGTGGTAGGCATAGGCGATGTTGGCCAGCGGCGAGTTGGGCGGCGCATCGCTGGCCGAGGTCATGAACTTGCCGCGCTTGGCGGCCACGGTGTTGAGCGTATAGGCGCCCAGCGGCTTGGCCTTGCCGGCCAGCGCCAGCTTGAACCAGTACTGCTGGAACGGCAGCAGCCCGAGCGAATGCCCGATCTCGGTGCCGAAGCCGTGGATGTAGGAGCTGCCCGGCCGGTGCCAGTCGACGAACTCGATGCCGAGCTTGAAGCTGCCCTGGGTCTGGCGCACGAACTCGGCTTCGTTGATGCCGAGCAGGTTGTTGAAGGCCTTGATGTGCGGCACGGTGGCCTCGCCGACGCCGACGATGCCGATCTGTTCCGACTCGATCAGGGTGATGCGGTAGTCCGGGCCCAGCACGCGCGCCAGCGCGGCGGCCGCCATCCAGCCGGCGGTGCCGCCGCCGACGATGACCAGGTTGCGGAGAGGGGCGGCGATCATGCGTGCGCGGTCCTAGGCAAAAGAATGAAGGCGACCGAGACGCGAACGGGGCCAAGAGGCCCCGTCCGGAAAACCCCACGCGCGCCGGTCGGGCACGCGCGTGGGCCGTTGCGGTGGATCAGAACTTGGCGCCGATTTCGAAGGTCACGGTGCGCGGCACATAGTTGATGTCGCCGGTATCGTTGATGGTGATGTCCGGCTCGAAACGCCCGTTGCTGCCGAAGCCGTTGTACGCATACGACGAGTAGTTCTTGAAGTTGAAGGCGTTGAGCAGGTTCACCCGCGCCGACAGCTTGAAGTCGTTGTACACGGTGAACTCCTTGGTGGCCTGGAAGTCCACCGTGCGGTAGCCCCAGATCTTGCCGCCGACCAGGAACTTGCCGCTGCCCGGCGGAAGCGCCGCCACCTGCTGGCAGGTCGCGCCATCGGCGTCGGTATGGCCGAAGCAGGCGATGGTGTTGATCGGCTCGGGCGTGGCCAGCACCACCTTGGCACCGAAGGTGACGCCCCACGGCCCGTCGATCGAACCGGAGGCGACGAAGCGGTGCGCCGCCACGGCATCGGACTTCACGAACGGATAGTCGTGGATGGTCGCCTTGTCGAACGCATACGGCTCGTCGATGTTGCGGTTCTGGCGCGCGCTGGTGTGGGTGTAGGACAGGGTCAGGCCCCAGCCGGATTCCTTGGTGTACGGCTTCTCGGCCGACAACAGCACCTGGCTGCTGCGCTGCTCCAGGCCGTTGCTGCCGATGATGGTGTTCTGGTAGCCGGGCACCGGCTCGCCCCACGGCGCGCTGCCGTTCTGGAAGTAGGAGCCGTCGGGGTAGCGGTTGATCAGCGACATGGCGAAGCCGTCGTAGCTGAGGATGCGCTGGAAGGTCACGTCGGTGAGCCAGTCGCCGACCTGGTTGCTGATGCCGATGCTGTACTGGTCGCTGTACGGGGTCTTGAGCTTGTTGTTGAACATGAACAGCTCGGCGCTGCCGCTGACGCCGGGAATGGTGTTCAACTGGTCCACGCCCTCGAGGTAGCGCGGATCCCACGCGGTGCAGACGCGGTCGGCGCGGTAGCACTGGCCGGTGGCCGGGTTCTGGAAGTACACCGCGACCGGCGACAGCGCCGCCTTGCTGGTTTCCAGCGCCAGCTGCTCGAACAGGTTGCGGTCGTAGGAACGGCCGGCACCGCCGTGCAGCACCGCGCTCTCGTCGCCGAAGAAGTCATAGGAGAAGCCCAGGCGCGGCGCCCAGGCGTCCTTGAAGTTCTTGCGGTTGTTGCCGGTGCTGATGTAGTCGGCCACGTTGATGCCGCTGGGCAGCAGGCGGTCGGCCCACGGATGGCCCGGGTTCTCCGGATCGTCGGCATACAGCGCGGCGACGAAGTCGGGCGAGGTGACGAAGTCGGTGTAGGCCGGGCTCTTCTCATAGTCCCAGCGCACGCCGACGTTGATCATCAGCTTGTCGGTCGCGGCCCAATCGTCCTGCAGATAGATGCCGTACTGCTTGGACGGCGACACCACCGTGGCCTTCTGTCCGGGCGTGCTGTACGGAGCGATGAAGTCCACGCGGTAGGGCGTGGAGGCGACGCCATTGGCGTCCACCGAGTAGCTGAACTGCGGGTTCAGCGCGGCCGCGTCCTGCGAGGTCAGCTTGATGTCCTTGTAGCTCACGCCCATCTTGATGGTGTGCTCGCCGTGCCACTCGAAGCTGGTGAAGGTCAGGTCGTTCTGCAGGAACCAGCCCTTCTGGCTCTTGCGCTGCACGTTGAGGCCGCCGGCCGAGCCGGTCTCTAGGAAGCTGTACTCGTCCACGTCGGTGGAGCCGGCGCGCGGAGCGAGATACTTGTAGAGGATGCCGTTGCCCAGGCTCTTGGGCGTCGGGTTGTTCTCCGAGTTCTCGGTGCCGACGATCAACTCGTTGAACCAGTTGTCGGCGCTGTGCTGCCAGCGCAGGTTGGCGCGCTTGTCCTTGTTGATCTTGTTGGTGCCGTGCTCGGGGGTGCTGGTGCCGCCGACGTTGCCGGTCTGGGTCTCGTCGCGGTACTGCCCGCTCAATTCGATGCGGTCGCGGTCGGTCGGCTCGAAATCGATCTTGCCGAAGTACAGGTCTTCGGTGAACGGCATGTTCGCCGCGCCGATCTGGCTGGCCAGGTTGGCGGGCAGGAAGCCGACGTACGGCTGCGCATTCGCCTCGGCCTGCACGCTCTTGGGCACCACGTTCTCCTTGCCCTCGTAGGCGACGAAGAAGTGCATGCGGTCCTGGATGATCGGGCCGCCCAGGGCGAAGCCGTATTCCTTGGTCTGCGAATCGATCTTGCCGCCCGCTTCCTCGTCCGGGCGCTTGTCGCGCAGGTCCTGGTCGGTATAGCGGTAGAACGCCTCGCCGTGGAACTCGTTGGTGCCGGACTTGGTCGCCGCGGTGATCGCCGCGCCGCTGATCTGGCCGTACTCGGCCTTGTAGTTGGAGGTGATGACCTTGTATTCGCCGATCGCCAGCTGCGGGAACGGGTTGCCCTGGGTGTCGCTCTGGCCGGCGATGCCGCCGCCCTTGACGTAGCTCTTCTGGCCAACGCCGTCGATGTACAGGTTGCCGGCGCTGGCATTGGAGGCGCCGCCGCGCAGCTTGGTATTACCGTTGCCGTCGATCTGGAACACCATGCCCGGCACGGTGTCGGCGAACTCGAGGAAGTTGCGCGTGGCCTGCGGCAGCTGCTGGATCTGGTGCAGCGAGACGATGTTGCCGACTTCGGAGGTCTTGACGTCCTTGAGCATCGGCGCGGTCACGGTGACGGTGTCCAGCGTGGTCGCGGCGCCGCCCGGCGCGGCGGTGGTGCCGGCGTCGAGATCGACCGTGGACGAGGAGGCGACCTGCAGCGTCACATTGCGCTTGATGCCGTTGGCCTCGACCGTATAGGTGCCCGGCGGCAGGCCGACGATGGTGTAGTTGCCGTTGGCGGCGACCTGCGCGCGCCGCACCGAACCGGTGGCGGTGTTGGTGACGATGACTTCGGTGCCGGCCTGGGCCTGCGCGACCTGGCCGCGCAGGATCGCGGTGCTGGTCTGCGCCATCGCCGGCATCGCGGCGAACAGGCTGGTCGCCAGGGCGCAGCACAGCAGGCTGCGTGCGGGCATAGTGGAAGCGGAACGCTTTCTCTTCATGACAGAAACCCCTCCCAGGGCAGTAAACGGGATCATTCGTTGTTTCTTCTAGTTGGATGCAAACGGTGACGCAGACGCGACGGGCGGTGTCAGTCCATGGCGGTCCCTCGCTGGCCGCTGGACGCGCGGACGATCAGTTGCGGGACGATATCGGCGGAAAGCGGAGCGTCCGCGGCGGGCGAGGCGGCGTGCGGTTCCAGCGCGGCGAGCAGCAACTGCATCGCGCGCGCGCCGAAGCCGGCGATGTCCACCCGCATCGTGGTCAGCGCCGGGTGCACGTAGCGCGCCATCGGCACGTCGTCGAACCCGGCCAGGGCGATGTCGTCGGGCACGCGCAGGCCGGCGTGGGTGAAGGCGAACAGGCAGCCCAGCGCCATCATGTCGTTGGCCGCGAATACCACGTCCGGACGCTGGCCCTGCAGCAGCGCCTGCCCGGCGCGATAGCCGGAGGCTTCGTCGAAATCGCCCGGCAACACCCGCGGCGGCACCTGCGGGCAGCGCTCGCGCAGTTCGTCGCGGTAGCCGCGCAGGCGCTCGCGCGCGTCGAAGTTGTCGTCCGGCCCGGCGATGAAGGCGATGCGGCGATGGCCGCTGTCGAGCAGGTGGCGGGTCATCGCCCGCGCGCCGCCGTAGTTGTCCACGTTGAGCACCTGCGCGTCGGCGATGCGCTCGGCGCAGTTCATCAGCACCGCCGGCAGCGCGCCGGGCAGCAGCTCGGCGGCGTCGGCGGCGTCGGTGCTCAGATAGGGCGACATGATCAGCAGCCCGTCCACGCGTCCGGGCATGCGCCGCACCGCCAGCCGCTGCTCTTCCGGTTCGCCGTGGTAGCTGGACACCAGCAGGTGCAGGCCGCGCTCGCGCGCGACCGTGTCGATGCCGCGGATCAGTTCGGAGAAGAACTCGCCGTGCAGGTCGGGCAACACCACGCCGATGGTGTGGGTGCGGCGGCTGCTGAGGCTGCGCGCGGCGTGGTGCGGCACGTAGTGCAGGGTGCGCGCCGCTTCCAGCACCCGCGCGCGCACCGTTTCGGCCACGTGCTGGTGGCCGTTCATGGTGCGCGACACCGTCGCCACCGAGACGTTGGCCAGGCGCGCCACGTCCTTGATGGTGATGCTCGCGCGCTGTTCCGGCGCGTATGCGATACGCGGATTCACCAGCGTGCCTCCAGGGTCCGGAACGGCTTGGCCAGCACCACGCCGGCGGCGTCGTACGCATCGATGCGCCGCCCGTCCACGCGCACCTGCGTCGGCCGCGTGCGCGAGGGCCAGGCCACGCGCAGCGCGGTGCCCGCGCGCAAGCCGCTGTCGAGGTCGATCCGCAGCGTGTCGCCGCGCTGGCGCGCGCGCATGCTCAACTGGCCATAGGCGGTGGGCAGGCGCTGCACCGCCAGGCCCTCGCCTTCGACCCAGGCCGGCGGCGTGCCCGGCAGCAGCACCAGCGCGTCGTCGCCCTCGTGCATCAGCATGCCGAACACGGTGCGCGCGTACTCGGCGCCGATCCAGGTGTGCGGCATGTCGCCCAGGTAACGCGGGAAGCGCAGCCGCGAATGCACCACTTCGGCCAGCACCTGCCATTCGAACGGGCGGCGGTCGCGCAGCATGTCCTGCAGCAGTTCGTCGGCCACCTGCGGCTGATCCAGGTGCACGTAGGTCAGCACGTTGCGCATCTCGTACGGCGAATACGCCCACAGCGCGTTGGGCTGCTTGCGCTTGCGCACGTCGTCGAGATAGCGCGCGAAGGTGGTGCGCAGCGCCGGTTCCGGCAGCAGATCCTGCTGGCCGGTGGGATCCAGCGCGATCGACACGCTGCTCGGATCGCCGTCGCCCAGGTCGGCGGCCGCGGGGATGAAGTCGGCGCCCTTCCACGCCATCGTGGCGCGGATCGACGCCGCCAGCGAGGTGCGCAGCGCGGCGTACTGCTCGCGCGCCCAGGCGGCGGTGGCTTTGTCGCCCAGCGACTCGGCCAGCCACGCGCCGTCGTGCCAGCCCTTCAGCGCCCAATAGTCGTCCCAGTAGCTGTGCGTGGGGCTGGAATAGCCTTCGTGGCTGATCGACGGCGCCAGGATGCCGCGGAAACGCTCCGGCGCCGGCTGCTCGGCCATGTAGCCGGGCACCAGGGTACGCTCGCGCAGTTCCTGCATGAACTGCATCGCCAGCTTCACCTTCGGCAGGTAGGCGCGCACGCTGTCCGGGCCGCCATCCAGGCGCGCCACGTCGGCGACCAGGGTGATGTACTCGCCCTGGCTGTCGTATTCCAGGTCCGAGCCGAAACCGTCGTTGACGCTGCCGTCGTCGTTGAGGATCGGCGACACCAGCCCGTTCGGATGCACCGCGTGGTCGCTGTACCACTGCAGGTAGTCGCGCGCGACCTTGGCCTGGCCCATGCGCAGCAGGATCGCCGAGGTGGCCATGCCGTCGCGGATGAAGGAGCGGTTGTAGTTGCGCGGGCCGGGCTGCATCGCCGGGCCGGTCTGGTTGATCAGCATGTAGGCGGCCTGCGCGCGCAGCATGTCGACCAGGCTGGCGTCGGGCAGGGTCAGGCCGACATTGCCGAGCCGGCGTTGCCAGTCGGCGGACACGCGCTCGGCCAGCGCGTCGAAGCCGCGGCCGGGATCGCGCGCGTCGGCGCCGAGCAGCGCGGCGCGATCCAGCGCCGGCGCCGGCGGCAGGCGGCCCTGCGTATCGGCGCTGGCGGTGCCGAGCGGGAACGCCAGCACCACGTCCTGCTGCGCGCCTGGCGCCAGCGTCACCGCATAGGTCAGCATCGCCGCGGCCAGGCCGTCGGCATCGTGCGCTGCGCGCTGCGCCGGCAGGGTGCCGGCGGCGACGTGGCGGGTGATCTCGGTGGCGCCATGCGCGCCGAACGCCTCGGCGCCGGCACCGCTGGGTACGCTCAGCGATTCCAGCAGCACGCGCCCGTTGACCCGCACCGCGGCGTCCTCGACGGCGATGTCGTGGATCGGCGACAGGCCGCCGTTCTGCCACGGCGGATTCATCTGCATCGGCCGCACCAGCAACGACAGCGTGCCGCTGACCGGGCTGCTGCCGGTATTGCGCAGGCGGTGGCGCAGCAGCGTCACCGGTTGCCCTGCGTGTTCGATGGCGAAGGTCTCGCTGCGCAGTTCCAGCCCCGGCTGCGGCGACCAGCGCACCGATGGCATCGGCTTCCAGCCATCGCGCAACGCATGTGTCAGTGCGTGGCCGTCGGCGCCGGCGGCGGTGCCGGACGCATCGCGCCACAGCGGCTGCACCAGCGGCGCGCCCTTCCACGCCTCCAGGTTGCCGTACTCGTCGAAGATCGATTTCTGCCGCCCGGCGTGGATGCCGACCGCGGTCCAGTAGGTCTGCTGCATGTGCAGCGAGGCCGGGAACAGTGCGCCCAGGCCACGTTGCGCGGCGACCTGGTAGCGCTTCATCGGCGTCATCACCGCCTTCGGCCCGAGCAGGCGCAGGCGACGCAGCGCCGGGGCGATGCCGCCGGGCGCGGTATCCACGCTCAGCCGCAGCGCGCGCGCCTCGACCGGCGCGGTGCCGGCCAGGTAAGCGCTGTCGCTCTGCCCGGCCTGCGGGTCCTCGGCCAGGGTGCGCCAATGGCCCGCGGCGTCCTGCGCCTGCAACCGCGCCGCGCCGTGCGCGCCGGCGAATTCGACGATCAGGCCGGCGCTGGCGAAGGGGCGGGGGAAGGCGATCTCCAGCTGCCGCGCCTGCGCGCCCTTGCCGGGCATGGCCAGCGCCGCGCCGCCTTGCCACAGCGCCGCCGCCGCGTCGGCCGGCACGCCGCGCAGCCGCGCGCTGGCCGCTTCGCCCAGCGGCTCCATCTCGAAGATCGAAATGCCCCAGTCGGCAGTGCGTTCGGGACTGGCCAGGCGCAGATAGCGCGCGCTACGCGGCGCGAAGAACAGCGTCTCGGTGCCGCCCATCGAGTCGACCATGGTGTAGACCGTGTCCCAGTGCTGGCCGTCGCGCGAGGCCTGCAGCAGGAAACCTTCCGGATTGGCGCTGTCCCATTGCAGGCGCACGCCGCCGAGCCGCGCCTCGCGGCCCAGGTCGACCTGGAACCAATGGCCGGGACTGAACGCACCGCCGGTGCGGGTGGTGGCATCGCCGTCGATCAGGTAGCCGATCGCCTGCGCCTTGACCTGGCTGGAAGAACTGGAGGCACGCCAGGCCTCGCGCGGCGGCAAACGGCCGTCCTGCGCGGGCGCGGGCAAGGTCATGGCCAGGCCACACAGGACGCCGGCCACGGTCAACCCGACACGGCCGATACCAGCGTGACACAGTGCGCGGAAGCTTTCGGACGTGTATCGCACTGGGACCCCCGTCCAGTACCACCTCGATGCAAGGTGGGCGGACGGTAACAGCAACTGCAAGCGGTTACATGATGCGCCGCAACATTGCGCAATGTGGCGGCACACTGTGCGATACGCCGACATCGCACAGACATCGTTGTTTCGACCGGTCCGCTCGGGTCAGGAATTGTCCCGACGCGACATCGGCCTTCCGTCATCGCAACCGCCACGCCCGCGCCGCCAACCGGGCACGGCTTGCCCGAATCGCGCGCGCCCAGCAAGATGCGGAACGTTTTGGGGAACGAGCCGAAGAGAGTATGTCGCCGCCACGTCCGACCCGGCTCACGCCCTTGCATGTCGTTCCCGCGCTGCTGCTGGCCGCGCTGGCCCTGTCCGGATGCAAGCGCAGCCCCGCCGAGCTGCCCGGCGCCAGCGCCGAACCGGCCGCGGCCGTGCGCGAACTGGCGCACACGCTGCAGCGCAACGATCTGGTCGGCTATGCCCGCGCCGCGGTGCCGCCCGCGCACTATCAACGGCTGCAGCAGGCCTGGAGCGAGGACCGCAGCCGCTGGCCGCTGACCCAGCTGCCGCTGGCCGAACGCCTGCCCGAGGTGCTCGACACGCTGTCCGCGGCGGATGCCGAGCGCCAGCTGCAACGCGCCTTCGACGCGCAATTCGGCGGGCAGGCGGCGAGCCTGCGCCAGGCCGCGCACTCGCTGGGCCTGTTCGGCGTGCAATACCTGCGCAACCAGGGCGACTACACCCCCGAACAGCGCGGCCACTACGTGCAGCTGGTGGAGGCGCTGAGCGGCTGGGCCGAACATGCGCCGCTGGCCGAGCGCAAACGCGCGCAGGCGGCGATCGCGCAGCTCAGCGCCGCCGCGCGCCGCACCGGCCTGCGCAGCGACGCCGACCTGCACGGCCTGGGCATGGAGCAGAGCCTGCAGCGGCTCGGGCCATTCCTGGGCGCGCTGAAGACGGTGCTGGCCGGCTACGGCCTGGACCTGGACGCCAGCGCGCGCGAACTGCGCACCGGGCTGGTCAGCCAGCAGGGCGATCAGGCGGTGGTGCGCATCCAGTACCCGCTGGGCAACGCGGAGATCGATACCACCGCGGTGCTGGTGCGCCGCGAGGGCCGCTGGTACCTGCGCGATACCCTGCACGAGGTGGACGCGCTGCTGGCCACCGCGGTACCGCGCACGGCCCCGGCCGAAGCGCCGCCGGAACCGCCCGCCGACCCCGCAGCGCCGGCTAAGCGATAATGACGCCGATGCCAGAACAGAATCCTCTTCCTTTCCCCGACGACGCCGCGGCTGCGCGCGCCTCGGACCCGGCGCCCACGCCTGCCTCCGCGACCGGCGACGCCGCCGCCGGCAGCGCGCCGCCGGCCACCGGCGGCGCCGCATTGCCGAGCCCGGCGCTGGCCGCGCGCGCCGCCAAGCGGCCGCTGTGGGCGCGCCTGCTCGGCCGCGTGGCCGATCCGTGGCTGGGCCTGAACATCGAGCCGGCCGAACCCAGCCAGTACGACGACGGCCGCCCGGTGGTCTACGTGCTGGAGGACTACGGCCTGTCCAATGCGCTGATCCTGGACAAGGCCTGCCGCGAAGCCGGCCTGCCGTCGCCGCTGGTGCCGCTGCCCGGCGATCCGCTGGGGCGCAAGCGCGCCTACCTGGCGCTGTCGCGGCGCAGCAGCAACAACGCACTGATCCCCGAGCAACGCGGCGCCAAGACCCACTCCGATTCGCTGGCCAAACTGCTGCAGGCGCATCGCGAACGCCCTGACCTGGACATCCACCTGGTGCCGGTGTCGATCTTCGTCGGCCGTGCCCCAGACAAGCAGAGCGGCTGGTTCGCCGTGCTGTTCTCGGAAAACTGGGCGCTGGTCGGCAGCTTCCGCCGCCTGCTCGGCGTGCTGCTCAACGGCCGCAGCACCATCGTGCGCTTCGCCCCGCCGGTGTCGATGCGGGCGACGATCGAGGAGGGGCTGCCGCCGGAACGCACCGTGCGCAAGCTGCAGCGCGTGCTGCGCACCCATTTCCGGCGCATCCGCGAGGCGGTGATCGGCCCCGACCTGTCGACCCGGCGCCTGCTGGTGGACCAGGTGCTGGCCGCCGAGCCGGTGCGCGAGGCGATCGCCGCGCAGGCCAAGCGCGACAACAGCAAGCCGGTGGACGCCTGGCGCAAGGCCCACGCCTATGCCTGGGAGATCGCCGCCGACTACTCCAGCCCGGTGGTGCGCTCGGCCAGCTTCCTGCTCACCCACGTGTGGAACCGCATCTACGCCGGCGTGCTGGTGCACCACCTGGACAAGCTCAAGGAGGCCGCGCCCGGGCACGAAGTGATCTACGTGCCCAGCCATCGCAGCCACATGGACTACCTGCTGCTGTCCTACCTGCTGTACGAACGCGGCATCGTGCCGCCGCACATCGTGGCCGGCATCAACCTCAACCTGCCGGTGGTCGGCACCTTGCTGCGCAAGGGCGGCGCGTTCTTCATCCGCCGCTCGATCAAGGGCAACGCGCTGTACTCGGCGGTGCTCAGCGAGTACGTGGCGCAACTGGTGGCCGGCGGCTACTCGATCGAATACTTCGTCGAGGGCGGGCGCTCGCGCACCGGCCGCCTGCTGCAGCCCAAGGGCGGCATGATCGCGATGACCCTGCGCGCGTTCCTGCGCCAGCCGCGCAAGCCGGTGCTGTTCCAGCCGATCTACGTCGGCTACGAGAAGCTGATGGAAGGCAACAGCTACCTCGACGAACTCAGCGGCCGGCCCAAGGAGAAGGAATCGATCTGGGCGCTGCTGTGGGGCATCCCCAAGGTGCTCAAGCAGAACTACGGCCAGGTGGTGGTGAACTTCGGCGAGCCGATCGCGCTGAGCCGGGTGCTGGCGCAGCGCGCGCCGGAATGGGACGGCCAGCCGCTGGGCGAAGACGAGAAACCGACCTGGTTGAACGGCACCGTCGATGCGCTGGCGCAGCAGATCCAGGTGCACATCAATGCCGCCGCCGACGTCAATCCGGTCAACCTGCTGGCGCTGGCGCTGCTGTCCACGCCCAAGCACGCGATGGGCGAGGCCGACCTGATCGCGCAGATCGAACTGTGCAAGAAACTGCTGGCCGAACTGCCGTACTCGGACCGGGTCACCGTCACCCCGCATTCGCCCGAGCGCATCATCGCCCACGCCGAAGAGATCAACGTGCTGACCCGCACGCCGCATCCGCTGGGCGACGTGCTCAGCGTCAACGGCGACAACGCGGTGCTGCTGAGCTACTTCCGCAACAACGTGCTGCACCTGTTCACCGCCTCCTCGTGGGTGGCGTGCTGCTTCCAGAACAACCGGCGCATGAGCCGCGCCGGGCTGCTGCGGCTGGGCCGCACCGTGTATCCGTTCCTGCAGGCCGAACTGTTCCTGCCGTGGAGCGAGGACCAGTTCGCCGAACGCATCGAACGCACCATCGAGGTGTTCGTGCGCGAAGGGCTGCTGCTGCAGGTCAACGACGACGACGGCGGAGTGCTGGCGCGCAACACCGGGCAGACCGACGAGGTGTTCCGCCTGCGCGCGATCGGGCATTCGCTGCAGCAGGCGTTCGAGCGCTACTACATCGCCATTTCGGTGCTGGTCAAGAACGGCCCCGGCAAGCTCGGCGCCGGCGAACTGGAAAGCCTGTGCCAGCAGGCCGCGCAACGCCTGAGCCTGCTGTACGCCCCGGCCGCGCCGGAGTTCTTCGACAAGACCCTGTTCCGCGGCTTCATCCAGAAGCTGCGCGAACTGAAGCTGGTGTGGCCGGACGAGAACAGCAAGCTGGTGTTCGACGAACGGCTGGATGCGTGGGCCAAGGACGCCAAGTTCATTCTTGGTCGCGAACTGCGCCACACCATCGAGCGGGTCAGCCCGGAGGCCGCGAAGCCGGAAGAGCCGGCGGTGCCGCAGGATTGAGCCGCGATGGCGCCGGCGTCGCTTTCGCCAGCCATCGCACGCCCTTGTAGGAGCGGCTTCAGCCGCGACAGGCGTTACCGGTAAGGCCTGTCGCGGCTGAAGCCGCTCCTACAGCGGGCGGTGCCGGGTGGGCAATCGCTCAGCCGCCGAACAGATCGCCGGTGACCGGGCCGGCAGGCGCGACGTCCGCCGGATACACCAGCTGCCCGTTTGCATCGCTGCGTGCGGCCGGGTTGAGCACGGCCGGCTCCTGGCGGTTGGCGTCGATCAGGTGGATCACCGGGTGGCCGTGGTGCAGCAGGTGGTCGCAGACGATCTGGCGGTGGCACTGGCGCCAGTAGGCCTCGGCGCACATCACCGCGCACGCGCCGCGGCTGCCGAGTTCGCGCAGCTGGGCGAAGGCCTCGCCGAATTCGGCGCCCAGCGCGTAGTCGGCATAGTTGTGGAAGCTGACGCTGCGCCAGTGTCCGTTGCGCTGCGGGTCCACGCCCGGCTGCTTGCCGCGGCGCCCGCCCAGCGCGCGGAAGTGCCGGTAGCCGATGCCTTCGGCGGCCAGGGTACGCGCCAGCGCGCTGCCGTCGAACTGCGGAAAGCGCCGCGAATACGGAAACGCGCGCACGTCGGCCAGGTGCGCGATCTGCGCGCCGTGCAGGATCTCCAGGAACGCGTCCAGGCCACGCGTGGAGTGGCCGATGCTGAAGAACGTCGCTGCGCTCACGCCGGTTCGTCGGGGATCAGCAGGTTTTCCAGGCGCATGATGCAATCCTTGAGCTGCAGCTTGCGCTTCTTCAGCCGCTTGGCCTGCAGTTCGTCGTCGAGGTTGGCCGGGGTGCGCTGGATCTGCTCGTCGAGCGCACGGTGCTCGCGACGCAGGGCGTCGATGCGCAGGGAGATCTCGGCGGGCGTCATGTCGTCCATTGCGTCCGAGCATACACAGCCAGCGTACCCGTCGTCACCGTGCGCGGTTGGCGTTTTCCGCGGCCGCGCGTGCCGGCACAATGCACGCGCCGGGAACCGGCACGGCGCCGCGCTTCGGCGCCGCCAACCGCGGCCGCCGCGCCGCCAGAAAGGAGTCTTCCATGCGCCCCACCCCCTCCCTGCTCGCCCTGATCCTGGCCACCGCCCTCCCCGGCCTGGCCGCGGCGGCGGAAACCAAGTTCGACGGCTTCCTGTGCTGCAACATGCGCAGCGACGGCAGCTGGATCAGCGACAGCAACTATGCCGAGAACGGCAAGCGGGTGATCCCCGCCGGCACCCCGGTCAAGGTCACCGGCTACGGCCGCTATCGGGTCAACCTGCTGATCGACGGCCAGAAGCAATCGCTCGGCAACGACTACAGCCGCGACCTGAGCAACGAGGCCTTCGCCCAGCGCTACGTGGTCGCGCAGGATCCCAAGCTCAAGCTGGCGGCGTATCCGCCGAAGATCCGCGAGGCGATCGGCAGCAGCCGCGTCACCAAGGGCATGACCCGCGAGCAGACGCTGATGGCGCTGGGCTATCCGATCAGCAGCGAGAACCCGAACCTGGATGCCACCCTGTGGCGCTACTGGCTGACCAGCTTCGGCGAGTTCCAGGTGTCCTTCGACGCCGCCGGCAAGATCGAGAAGGTCACGGCCGATCCGCAGACCCAGAACCTGGTGTGGATGCCGTAAGCCGCACCACACCCGCGCACGCGCAGCGGCGGTCGGCGCTGCGCGCGCGGCGTGGGTCGGCGAACCGGCCCGGCGCCGTCCTCACTCCCCGTACGGATGGACCAGTGCGATGCGCCCCTGCGCATCGTGCTGCAGCTCGGTCAGCTTGATCGAGCGCAGGTGGGTGACGCCGCCGGACAGCACGGCGTCGTGATAGAACAGGTACCAGGTGCCGCGGAACTCGCAGATGGAATGGTGGGTGGTCCAGCCGACCACCGGGCTCAGCAGCGGCCCCTGGTAGGTGAACGGGCCGTAGGGCGAATCGCCGATCGCGTAGCACAGCAGATGCGTGTTGCCGGTGGAGTACGACAGGTAGTAGCGGCCGCCGTACTTGTGCAGCCATGGCGCTTCGAAGAAGCGGCGCGCATGGTCGCCGGCCAGCAGCGGCTGGCCGTGTTCGTCGACGATGCTGACCTCGCGCGGCGCTTCGGCGAACTGGGTCATGTCCGCGCGCAGCCGCGCCACGCGCGGGCCCAGCGCCGGCTCGGTGGCGGCCGGCTCCTCGTGCGCCTGCGCGTAGGCGTTGTCGCGGTACTTCTGCAGCTGCCCGCCCCAGATCCCGCCGAAATACAGGTAGTGCTCGCCGTCGTCGTCGGCGAACGCGGCCGGATCGATCGAGTAGCTGCCGTCGATGGCCTGCGGCTCGGCGGTGAACGGCCCTTCCGGACGCGATCCAATGGCCACGCCGATCTGGAAGATGCCGTCGGCGCGCTTGGCCGGGAAATACAGGTAGTAGCGTCCGTCCTTGCACGCCGCGTCCGGCGCCCACATCTGCCGCTGCGCCCACGGCACGTCCTTGACGTGCAGCGCCACGCCGCAGTCCACCGCCGGACCGTCGATGCTGTCCATGCGGAACACGTGGTAGTCCTCCATGTCGAAATGGCCGCCGTCGTCGTTGAAGGCGATGCCGGCGTCGATGTCGTGAGAGGGATAGATGTACAGCGCGCCCTCGAACACGTGCGCCGATGGATCGGCGGTGTAGATGTGGGTGACCAGGGGCTGCGAGATGGCCTTGCTGGCCAGCCTCTGCAGGTCTGCGGCGTCGGTGTCGGCGGACATTGCGTACCTAGAGCGTGGGGGGAAGAAGCGTCAGTTGCCGGGCGCGGCGGCCTGCAGGCGGCGCGCATCCAGTTCGCGTTCGATGCGCGATTCCAGCGCCTTGTCGATCTCGTACCAGAACAGCAGGGCCACGCCGAGCAGGAACGGGATCGCGCAGTACACGCTGACCGCCAGGCGGATGCCGCCGGTCACCGCGGCGCTCTGCTGCGGCAGCGCGGCGTCGTAGCCGTAGAAGGCGAGCAGGCCGGCGACCAGCGCGCCGCCGATGCTCAGGCCGACCTTCAGCCCGCACAGCATCGCCGAGAAGATGATCGCCGTGGCGCGGCGATGGTTCTTCCACTCCGAGTAGTCCGCCACGTCGGCGATCATCGCCCACAGCAGCGGGATGGTGATCCCGTAGAAGAACCCGTGCAGCACGTAGGAGCCGAACACCAGGCCGATCGCCTGCGGCGGATAGACCGCGAACGCCAGCAGGAACAGCGTGGACACCAGCAGCGCCGCGCCGAACACGTTGCGCTTGCCGTAGCGGTCGGCCAGGCGCTTGGAGCAGCCGATGCCGACGATCATCGCCAGGATGCCGCCGGCGCTGAACACGCTGAAGGCGGAGGTCGGCGCGTCCTGCGGCCAGTGCAGCGCGGTCAGCCCGGCGCTGGCGAGCAGGCCGTTGATGCCGGCGATGAAGGCGTTGAACCCGGCCTGGTCGAGGAACCGGGTCAACGCCGCCGCATCCAGGTAGTACTTGAAGTAGTACACGTACATGCCGCCCTTCATCGCCAGGTTGATGAACACCAGGATGGTCAGGGCCAGCATCACCACCCACGGCTTGTTGCGCACCAGGTCGCCCAGATCCTTGCGCACGCTGGACGGCTCGGCCGCGATCGGCAGCACCCGCTCGCGGGTGGTGAGGAAGGTGATCAGGAAGCACAGCGTGCCGACCACCGCGAACAGCGCCATGGTGCGCTGGAAACCCTGCGCCTTGTCGCCGTTGCCGAGGATCAGCACCAGCGGCAGCAACAGCACCTGGATCACGAACTGGGCGATGGTGACCGCGAAGAAGCGGTACGCCGACAGGCTGTTGCGCTGCTCCATGCTGCCGGTGAGCACGCCGCTGAGCGCCGAATACGGCAGGTTGTTGGCGACGTAGATCAGCACCAGCAAGGTGTAGGTGGTGAACGCGTAGACCACCTTGCCCTGCTCGCTCAGCGCCGGGGTGCTGAAGGCGAGCAACGAGATCGCGCCGAACGGCAGTGCGGTCCACAGGACCCACGGCCGGAACTTGCCCCAGCGCGTGCGCGTGCGGTCGGCGAGCACGCCCACCAGCGGCGTGAACACCAGCGCGCCGACCAGGCCGACCACCGAGATCAGCGTGGCCGCGGTGCCGGCGGGGATGCGGTAGATGTCGGTGTAGAAGAACGCCAGGAACGTGATCAGGGTCTGGAAGATCAGGTTGGCGGCCAGGTCGCCCAGGCTGTAGCCGATTTTTTCGCTGAGCGGGAGGCGGTGCGTGCTGGTCATGGGCCTGGGAATCGCGGGAGGAGCTTGCTGCCCTCTCCACCGGGAGAGGGGCCGGAGGACGAGGGTACGGCGAAGGCGGAAGCGGGTGGGAGGTGCGGTGCGCCCGGCGGCAGGCCCGCTGCCGGCCGCGCGCGCGATGCCTCGCCGTCGCGCGGCACCGCGTGCTGCGCCAGGATCAGAACGAACCGCGGATGCCGAGCATGATGGTGCGGCCGGGCTTGTACAGGTCGTAGGTGGCGTTCGGATACTGGAAGGTGGTGCGCAGCGGTTCGTCGGTAAGGTTGGTGATGTTGAGGGTGATCTGCGGCGCCGAAGGAAGCTTTGCCAGCGTGTAGCTGGCCGACAGGTCCAGCTGCCCGCGCGCATCGGCCATCAGCCGCGCGTCGGGGATGCCGTTCTGGTTGGCGCCGGAGATGATCATGTCGTCGTTCCAGGCGTAGGACAGGCGCACCGAGGCGTTGTTCTTCTCCCAGTACACGGTGCCGTTCCACAGGTTCGGCGCCACCCCCACCGCCACCGCCTGGATGCCGTCGCCCTCGGACTCCTGCTTGACGTGGGTGTAGTTGAGGCTGAAGCCCAGGCCGTCGAGCAGGCGGTCCAGCGGCTGAACCCAGATCGCTTCCAGGCCGCGGATGTTGAGCGTGCCGTCGGCGTTGACCTGGGTCTGCACGTCCACGGTGGCCGCGTTCGGCCCGCCGCGCTGGTCGATCGCGGCCTGCTGGGTCGCGGTCAGGTCGCTGTAGGCCACGCCCAGGTCCAGGAACGGAATGCGGCGCACGCCGTTCACGGTGAAGCCGTCGATGCGCTTGTCGAACAGGGTCAGGCCGACGAAGCCTTCGCCGCCGGTGTACCACTCGCCGCCGATGTCCACGTTGGTGGACCGGTACGGCGCCAGGTTGGAATTGCCCTGGGTGGCGGTCTGCGCGGACGGGTCGCTGAAGTTGGTGTTGGGCAGCATCGCGCTGGGATCGGGCCGGGTCAGCGTGCGCGAGCCGGACAGGCGCAGCACCACGCTGTCGGCCACGTCCCAGGCCACGTTGAACGAGGGCAGCAGTTCGTTGTAGTCCGAGTTCAGCACCTGATAGCGGCGCACCCCGCCGACGGTGACCGGGCCGCTGATGGTCTGGTCGGTGGTCACGTAGCGCACACCGGCGTTGAAGCGCATCGACCGGTTCCACACGTCGGTCTCGCCGTTGGCTTCGACGTAGAAGCCCCAGTTCTTTTCCAGGATGCCGCCGGTGGAGGCGCCGGTGTTGGCCGCGTTGGTCTCCGGCGCGGCGGCGCTCAGGCCGTAGTAGCCGCTGTCGCGCAGGAAGCGGTCGAAGTCCACGGTGATGAAACTTTCGCCGGACTTGAGGTAGGAGGCCAGCGCCGACTGCGGGATCAGCGAGCCGGGGCCGCCGGTACAGGTGGCACCGGCGCCGCGGCAGACCAGGGTTTCCCACGCGGCGCTGTTGTCGAAGCCGCGGATGTGGCGCTCGGCCTGATCGTAGGCGACGCCGACCTTGACGTTGCGCTTGTCCTCGCCGAACTGCAGGTCGGCGCGCGCGCCGCGGGTCTCGGTCTCGCGCTTCTCGTTGCTGATGTTGAGCCGGCCGCCGGTCCAGCTCCAGCCCAGATTCGGATCGTTGAGATCCAGCGGGCTCTCGATCGAGGGCTGGTCGCCACCGGTGTTGCTGTAGTCCACGGTGGTGAAGGGCGAGGTCACCAGGATGCTCGGCGATTGCCGGTACATCCAGCTGCGCGAGGCATTGGCCTGCACGTTGAGCTTGATGTCCTGGTTCGCGCCGAACAGCAGTTCGGCGCCCGGATTGACGCTCCAGAATTTGACGTTCTCATGGTACGGCCGCGCTTCCAGGAAGAACTGCGCATTGGTGAAGGTGGCATCGGTGACCACCCCGTTGCCGTCCACCTGCATGTTCAACGGAATCATGTTCCCGTTGCGCCCGATCAGGTTCATGCTGGTGCGGTCGGTGTCGCGCGTGGCCTTCGAGAACAGCGTGTCCAGGTAGAAATGCGCGGTGTCGCTGGGCCGCCATTCCAGCGACAGCACCGACGCGTCGCGGCTGCGGTCGCCCTGCATCTGCACGCGGCGGCCCAGGCGGGGGATCAGCGCGTCGCTGATCTGCTCGATGCTCAAGCCGGGGTTGTGCGCCAGCAGCCAGGCGGCGTCGATGCTCTGCCCGGGCGTGAGGCCGGCGCCGGCGGTGAGCGGCACGGTATCGGGAATGCGCCAGTTGCCGCCGCCGTTGGCGTTGCACGCGGCCGGCTGGTTGGTCGATGGCGTGCCGGCCGGCGGGGTCAGCCCGCACTGCGCGTAGGTCAGGCCCGGGTTGGTCCAGCCGACGGTCTCGAAACCCTCCACGCCGAGCTTGCCGCGCACCGAGGCCACGCCGAACAGCGCGCCGAAGGTGCCGGCTTCGTTGGTCCAGCTGCCCATCAGCGCGCCGCGCGGCGTGGTCTTTTCGCTGGTGCTGTTCCAGTCGCCCTGCAGTTGGTAGGTCAGGTGCGTGCCGGGCCGGTCGAACGGGCGCGCGCTGCGCATGTCGACCACGCCGGACACGCCGCCTTCGAGCATGCTCGCGGTCGGCGTCTTGCTCACCGTCAACTGGGTGAAGAACTCGGTCGGGAACAGATTCAGATCCACTTCGCGGTTCTGGTTCTGCGCGTTGAGGCCGATCGAGGCGGTGGCGATGCTGGCGCCGTTGAGCGTGGTCTTGGTGAAGCTGGTGCCCAGGCCGCGGATGGCGATGTTCAGGCCTTCGCCGTTGACGTCGCGCGAGAGCTGCACGCCGGGGATGCGGTTGAGCGACTCGGCGATGTTCATGTCCGGGAACTTGCCGATGTCCTCGGCGAACACGGTGTCGCTGAAGGTCACCGAATCGCGCTTGGCGTCGGTGGAGAACTGGATGCTGCGGCGGTAGCCGGAGACGGTGACCGTATCCAGTTGCTTGACCGCGTCGTCGCCAGACGCTGCCGGCGATGGCGCCGCCTGCGCCGCAGGCGCTTGTGCGGGCGGTGCGGTCTGCGCCCAGGCGCTGCCGGCGGCCATGCCGAGCAATGCGGTGGCCAGTGCATGAGACAACGTGGTGCGCGCGTAACTGTTCTTCACCGTGATCCTCCCCAAAAAACAGGCGACCTGCGGCTCCGTGCAGTGTGACGCGGAGCGACCAGCCGACGAATTGCCCGAGCGACGGAAAAACGTGCAGCGACTGCAATGCCCATACTGGGGCCGTGGCCGCGGATGTTAGCGCTACCAAGATGGCTGTCACGCTGCAGGGCAACATAAGCCCGCTGCACACCGATACATTCCGGAAAACGTGCGCCCGCGTACGGCGGACGCGCGTCGCAGATCGGTGCCGGCATCGCGTCTCGTGCTGCTGTGCACGATGGATCGCCCGCGGTTGCATGCTAATGATAGCGCTACCAAACGGCGGCGACCGCCGCGCCCTGTGGGGATCGAAGCGTATGCACCGAGCCGGGAACAGCGCAGATCGCGTGCTGCATCGCAATATCCGACAGCTGCATCGAGGCAACGCCGCATGCCGCCGCCAACCTGCGCAGCACGCGGCGCGTCGCGCGCTCGCCATGCCGGTGCCGCGGACATGATTCCCTCGCCCGGCACCGATGTCGCCGATACCGCCGACGCAGCCAGCGGTACCCGTGTGGGGCGCATGCGCTGGCGCATCTGCGCACTGCTGCTGGCCGCCACCACCATCAACTACGTCGACCGCCAGGTGCTCGGCGTGCTGGCGCCGTTCCTGCAGACGCAGATCGGCTGGAACGAAATCGAATACGGCTACATCGTCACCGCGTTCCAGGCCGCCTACGCGCTGGGCCTGCTGTGCAGCGGCGCGGTGATCGACCGCTTCGGCACGCGCGCCGGCTACGCACTGGCGATCGGCATCTGGAGCCTGGCGGCGATGAGCCATGCACTGGCGACCACCTTCATCGGCTTTGCGATCGCGCGCTTCTTCCTGGGCCTGGGCGAATCGGGCAACTTCCCGGCGGCGATCAAGACCGTGGCCGAATGGTTTCCCCGGCGCGAGCGTGCGCTGGCCACCGGCATCTTCAATTCCGGTTCCAATATCGGCGCCATCGTCGCGCCGCTGCTGGTGCCGGTGATCGCCACCACCTGGGGCTGGCAGTCGGCGTTCCTGTTCACCGGCGCGCTCAGCGCCACCTGGCTGGCGGTGTGGTGGCTGAACTATCGCGCGCCGGAGCAGCAGCCGCGCCTGAGTGCGGCGGAACTGGCGCATATCCGCAGCGACCCGCCCGAATCCGTGCAACGGCTGCGCTGGACGCAGGTGCTGCGCCACCGCCAGGCCTGGGCGTTCGTGCTGGCGAAGTTCGTCACCGATCCGATCTGGTGGTTCTTCCTGTTCTGGCTGCCCAAGTTCCTGCATGCCGAGTACGGCCTGAGCCTGCTGCAGCTCGGCGCGCCGCTGATCGTGATCTTCGTGCTCGCCGACGTCGGCAGCATCGCCGGCGGCTGGATCGCCGGGCGCTTCATCGCCCGCGGCTGGAGCGTCAACCGCGCGCGCAAGACCGCGATGCTGCTGTGCGCGCTGGCGGTGGTGCCGATCGTGTTCGCCGCGCGTGCCGACAACCTGTGGCTGGCGGTGGGCCTGATCGGCCTGGCCACCGCCGCGCACCAGGGCTGGTCGGCCAACCTGTTCACCCTGCCCTCGGACATGTTCCCGCGCCACGCGGTGGCCACCGTGGTCGGCATCGGCGGCTTCGCCGGCGCGGTCGGCGGCATGCTGATCGCCACCTTCATCGGCTTCCTGCTCGATGCCACCGGCAGTTATGTGCCGGTGTTCCTGATGGCCGGGTCGGCCTATCTGCTGGCGCTGGCGCTGGTGCAGTGGCTGGCGCCGCGCCTGCAGCCGGCGCGCTTGCAAGACCATGCCTGACCGCGACTGCCTCGCGCATGCCGGGAAACGCGGAAACACGCAGAACGCGTCTTCGGCCATCATTCCTCCACGACCCGCATTCCGACCATGACCCTGTCCTCGCCTGCCCTGTCCCTGCACCCCGACCGCCTGCTGCCGCCGGAGCCGGGCACGCGTGCGATCGCGCGCCACCTGTACGCGCAGGTGGCCGCGTTGCCGATCGTCAGCCCGCACGGCCACACCGACCCGGCCTGGTTCGCCGGGGATGCGCCGTTCGCCAACGCCACCGAGCTGCTGCTGGTGCCGGACCACTACGTGTTCCGCATGCTCTACAGCCAGGGCGTGGCGCTGGACGCGCTGGGTATCCCGCGCGCCGACGGCAGCCGCGCCGCGGTGGATCCGCGCGCGGCCTGGCGCGTGTTCGCCGAACGCTTCCATCTGCTGCGCGGCACGCCGTCGGCGCTGTGGCTGAACCATGTGTTCCACGAGGTGTTCGGCCTGCGCGTGCGGCTGGACGCCGCGAGCGCCGACCTGTACTACGACCGCATCGGCGAGGCGCTGCAGACGCCGGCGTTCCGGCCGCGCGCGCTGTTCGATCGTTTCGGCATCGAGGTGATCGCCACCACCGAATCGCCGCTGGATCCGTTGCAGCACCACGCCACGATCCGCGCCAGCGGCTGGGGCGGAAGGGTGATCACCGCCTACCGCCCCGATGCGGTGATCGACCCGGAACACGAGCAGTTCCCGGAGGCGTTGCACCGTTTCGGCGAGCTCACCGGCGAGGACGTGTACGCCTGGGACGGCTACCTGCGCGCGCATCGCCAGCGCCGCGCGTTCTTCGCGCAGATGGGCGCCACCTCCACCGACCACGGCCACCCCAGCGCGGCCACCGCCGACCTGCCCGCGGCCGAGGCCGCGCGGCTGTTCGCGCGGGTCCGCGGCGGCGGCGCCAGCGCCGCGGAGGCGGAACTGTTCCGCGCGCAGATGCTGACCGAAATGGCGGCGATGAGCGTGGACGATGGCCTGGTGATGCAGTTGCACCCGGGCTGCTTCCGCAACCACAACCGCACGCTGTTCGCGCGCTACGGCCGCGACAAGGGCGCCGACCTGCCGCTGCGCACCGACTACGTGCATGCGCTGAAGCCGCTGCTGGACCGCTTCGGCAACAGGCCCGGCTTCACCCTGATCCTGTTCACCCTGGACGAGAGCACCTACGCGCGCGAACTGGCGCCGCTGGCCGGGCACTATCCGGCGCTGCTGCTCGGTCCGGCCTGGTGGTTCCACGATGCGCCGGAAGGCATGTGGCGCTTTCGCGAGCAGACCCTGGCCAGCGCCGGTTTCTACAACACGGTCGGCTTCAACGACGACACCCGCGCGTTCCTGTCGATTCCGGCGCGGCACGATGTCGCCCGCCGCGTGGATTGCGCGTTCCTGGCGAAACTGGTCGCCGAACATCGCCTCGACGAGGACGAGGCCACCGAGGTTGCGCTGGACCTGGCGTATCGGCTGCCGAAGCAGGCCTACCGGCTGTGACGGCGGGTGCCGCCCGCGCCGGCGCCGCATCGGTGCGCGGACCTGCGCAGAAGGCGATGGCGCCGCCCAGGCGTGGGCGGCAACGCATGCTCGCGCCGCTGCTGGTGATGGCCTCGCTTTTCGCCGGCGGCGCGGAGGCGGCACCGGCGCCGCAGGCGCCGCCTCCGCGCGAGCGTCTGTCACTGGATGCCGATTGGCGCTTCCATCGCGGCGACGCGCCCGGCGTCGGCGACACGCTGGACTACGACGTGCGCCCGGACATCGCGCTCAGCGCAGATGGCAAGGCGGCCGATGCCCGCCCCGACGCCGCCGACGATGTCGCAGCGCGCACCCGGCCGGTACTCAAGCCCTGGATCCTGCCCACCGGCAATGCCTTCATCGCCGACCCGGCGCGGCGTCACCTGCGACCGCCCGGCGATCCGGGCAGCGACGTGGCCTTCGTCCGCGCCGACTTCGACGACAGCGGATGGGCGCGCGTGGACCTGCCGCACGACTGGGCGATCGCCGGGCCGTTCCTGAAGGACGGCCCGTACGGCGGCATGGGCCGGCTGCCCAGCTGGGGCGTGGGCTGGTACCGCAAGCGCCTGGACATTCCGGCCAGCGACCGCGGCCGCGCGGTGTTCCTCGATATCGACGGCGCGATGTCCTACGCCACGGTCTGGCTCAACGGCCGCCTGGTCGGCGGCTGGCCGTACGGCTACAGCTCCTGGCGCGTGGACCTGACCCCGTACCTGGTGCCCGGCGGCAGCAACCAACTGGCGATCCGCCTGGACAACCCACCGGAGTCGGCGCGCTGGTATCCCGGCGGCGGCCTGTATCGCAGCGTGTGGCTGAGCAAGACCGCGCCGGTGCATGTCGGCCAATGGGGCACCCGGGTCAGTACGCCGCAGGTGTCGGCGCAGGCGGCGACGGTGCGTGTAGCGGTGACGCTGGACAACAGTGGCGACGCGGCGGCGCAGGTGCAGGCCAGCACCGCGATCTATGCACTGGATGCCGAGGGCAGGCGGCAAGGCGCGGCGGTGGCGCGGATCCCCGCGATCGGCACCCGCATCGCCGCGCGCGCCAGCGCCACGCTCGACGGCAGCGCGCGCATCGCCAGGCCGCGGCTTTGGGGCCCGCCGCCGACGCAGCGACCGCACCGCTACGTTGCGGTCACCGAGGTGACGCAGGATGGACGCGTGGTCGATCGCTACGAAACCCCGTTCGGCGTGCGCACGCTGCGCTGGGATCCGGAGCGCGGCCTGCTGGTCAACGGCGAACGCGTGCCGCTGCGCGGCGTCAACAATCACCACGACCTCGGCGCGCTCGGCGCCGCGTTCAACCCGCGGGCCGCCGAGCGCCAGCTGCAATTGCTGCAAGGGATGGGCGCCAATGCGATCCGCATGAGCCACAACCCGCCGGCACCGGAACTGCTGGAGCTGACCGACCGCATGGGCCTGCTGGTCGTCGACGAGATCTTCGACAGCTGGGAAATGAAGAAAACCCCGCTGGATTTCCACCTGCTGTTCGCCGACTGGCACGAGCCCGACCTGCGCGCACTGCTGCGCCGCGACCGCAACCATCCTTCGGTGATCCTGTGGAGCGTGGGCAACGAAGTCGGCGAGCAATACACCGGGGAAGCCGGCGCGGCGATCGCGCAACGCCTGCAGGCCATCGTGCACCAGGAAGATCCCACCCGCCCGGCCACCGCGGCGATGAACTACGCTGCGCCGGACATGCCACTGCCCGCGGCGCTGGACGTGATCGGCCTCAACTACCAGGGCGAAGGCATCCGCGACACGCCGGAGTTCGCAGGCACCGAGCGCATCCGCAAGCCGCCGCAATATCCGCTGTTCCATGCGCGCTTCCCGCACAAGCCGATCTTCAGCAGCGAAACCGCCTCGGCGCTGAGCAGCCGTGGCGTTTATCTGTTCCCGGTGACCGAAGACAACAGCGCGCCGGTGCGCGACGGTCGCGGCGGCGATGCGGTTGCGCACCAGGTCAGCGCCTACGAACTACACGCGGTGGATTTCGGTGCCAGCGCCGACAAGGTGTTCGTCTCGCTCGACACGCATCCGTTCGTCGCCGGCGAATTCGTCTGGACCGGCTTCGACTACCTGGGCGAGCCGACGCCGTACTACTCCTCGCGCAGTTCCTACTCGGGCATCTTCGACCTGGCCGGTTTTCCCAAGGACCGCTACTGGCTGTACCAGGCGCGCTGGCGCCCCGAACTGCCGATCGCGCATCTGCTGCCGCACTGGACCTGGTCGGGGCGCGAGGGCCAGGTCACACCGGTGCACGTGTTCACCTCCGGCGACGAGGCCGAACTGTTCGTCAACGGCGTCTCGCAGGGTCGCAAGAAGAAGGCGCCGCTGCAGTACCGGCTGCGCTGGGACGAGGTGATCTATGCGCCCGGCGAACTGCGCGTGCAGGCCTACAAGGACGGCAAGCCCTGGGCCAGCGAGCGCGTGCGCACCGCCGGCCCGGCCGCGCGGTTGCAGGCGACGCCGGACCGCACCACGCTCCGCAACGATGGTCGCGATTTGGCCTTCGTGACCGTGCGCCTGCTCGACCACGACGGCAACACCGCGCCCACCGCCGGCGACCGCTTGCGCTTCCGCGTCGAGGGCCCGGGCGAACTCGTCGCCGCCGACAACGGCGATCCCACCAATTTGGAGTCGTTCGCCGCGCATGAGCGCAATGCGTTCAACGGCCTGGCGCTGGCGATCGTGCGCGCATTGCCGGGCAAAAGCGGCACCATCAATTTGCACGTCGAATCGGGCACGCTGCAGGCCGCCAGCACGCAGGTGCGGGTGCAGCCATGAGCAGGGCGCCCGCCGGCAAGCGTGCACCGCCTGCACCTTGCTGCACCTGTACACCGCAGCCGCGTGGCACCCACCACGCTCGAACAAGGACCATCGCCATGCCTGCACTGCGCAAGACACGCACCCCGGCCCTGCTGCTGGCCTGCCTGCTCGGCGTAGCGACGGCGGCCGCCGCCGACCACGCTGCCGCCGCATCGCGCACGCCGAACGCCACGGCGGACAGCCGCAGCCTCAAGGACGCCTACGCCGGCGCGTTCCTGATCGGCACCGCGGTCAACGCCGACATCGTCTCCGGCAAGGACGCCGCCTCCGCCGCGCTGGTGCCGCGGCAGTTCAACGCGATCACCGCCGAGAACGCGATGAAGGCCGAAGTGGTCAATCCGCGCCCCGGCGTCTTCGATTTCGCCGCCGCCGATGCCTTCGTCGATTACGGCCGCCGCCACGGCATGTTCGTGGTCGGCCACCCCCTGGTCTGGCACAACCAGACCCCGGACTGGTTCTTCGTCGACGCGCAGGGCCGGCCCAAGGGCCACGACGCGCAGATCGAGCGCATGCGCGCGCACATCCAGGCGGTGGCCGGGCGCTACGTCGGCAAGGTGCAGGCCTGGGACGTGGTCAACGAGGTGATCGACGAGGACGGCAGCTACCGCAACACCAAGTGGGTGGAGCGCGTCGGCGACGGCGACGAACTGGTGCGGCAGGCATTCCGCTTCGCCGCGCAGTACGCGCCGGATGCGCAGCTGTACTACAACGACTTCAACGCCTGGCGCCCGGAAAAGCGCGACGGCATCGTGCGCATGGTGAAGATGCTGCAGCGCGCCGGCATCCGCATCGACGGCATCGGCATGCAGGGCCACTGGGGCCTGGACTATCCCAGTCTGCACGACATCGAGGCGGCGATCGACGCCTACGCCGCGCTCGGGGTCAAGGTGATGATCACCGAACTGGACGTGGACGTGCTGCCGCTGACCAAGGAAGGCCAGGTGATCGGCACCGGGATGGCGCACAAGCAATTCCAGCTGCCCGAGTTCAAGCGCTATCTCGATCCGTATCGCGACGGCCTGCCGGCGGACGTGCAGGCGCAGCTGCGCGATCGCTATGCCGAATTGTTCCGGCTGTTCTGGCGCAAGCGCGACAAGCTGGCACGGGTCAGCGTGTGGGGCGTGGACGACGGCATGTCGTGGAAGAACGACTATCCGGTGCCTGGACGGCGCAACTATCCGCTGCTGTTCGACCGCGAGCGCAAGCCCAAGCCTGCGTTCGACGCGGTGCTGGCGGTGCCGGCGCAGGCGCGGTAGAGCGGTCGCCGGCGCGTGCCGAACACCGCGCATGCGAGCAGCGATCGGCGGACGCTGTTCAGGGGACGAACTGCATGTCGCCGTACTCCCACGTCCACGGCGCGCCGGTCTTGCCCATGGCGAAGTCGATCAGGGCCGGGAATGCGCGCTCGGCGCGCACGTCGTTCGACAGGATGACCACGCAGCGCTGGTAGCGCCTGGCGCAGACCAGCAGATTGCCGGTGCTGTCGTTGTGCCCGCCTTTCAGGAACGCGGCGCCTTGCGCTCCGCGGAACGTCACCACGCCCAGGCCGGCGGCAAGGTCGGCGCGCCGGCGCTCGGGCGGGAGTTCGTCCTGCAGCGTCGGGAACTGCGACGCGGTGGTGATCGCCAGCTGCGGCGCGGTCAGCGTCGACGCGCTCCGCGGCGAAAGCCCCTTGCCCGCCAGATAGCCTGCAGCGAACTTGGCCATGTCGGCGATCGTGGTGTCCATCGAGCCGGCCGCGCGCACCGTGCCGCGTTGATCGTGCGGTTCCACGTTGCCGTCCATGGTCCATCCATCGGCCAGGTTGGCGGCGAAGTCCGGCCGCCAGGTCATGCTGGTGCGCTGCATGCCGAAGCGGTCGAACACGCGGCGCTGCATTTCCTGGCCCACGTCCAGGCCCAGGCCGCGCTCGAGCACGAACTGCAGCAGGATCAGGCCTTCGCCGGAATAGGCGTAGCGGCTGCCGGGAGCGAAGTGGATGCGCAGCTTGCCGTCGGGCTCCACGAACGCGAAGTTGGCGAAGCCGGCGCTGTGGGTCAGCAGCATGCGCGCGGTCAGCGTGCGCCAGCGGGGATCGCCGGCGAGATCCGCCCAGGGTCCGTACTTCGGATCGGCCGGATAGTCGGGGAGCGGTTTGTCCAGGTAGTCGGCGATCGGGCGATCCAGATCCAGCACGCCATGCTCGGCCAGTTGCATCACCATGTAGGCGAACGCCATCTTGGTCAGCGACGCCCCATACATCACCGTGTCGGGCTGCAAGGGATCGCCAGCGGCGTTGCGCTTGCCGTAGGCGCGCACGTGCACGATTCGTCCCTGGTCGATCACCGCCAGCGCGAGGCCGTTGGCATGCGTGGCGGCCAGCGCACGGGCCACTTGCGCATCCAGCGCGCTGGCATTGGGCAACCGCGTCGGATGCGGCTCCGTTGCCAACGCAAGCAAGGGCCACACGGCCAGCAAGGCGGCAGCATATCGGCGCAGACGCATGACCTCTTCCTCCCTAGTTCGTCATGGCTGCACGATAGGGCGGCTGGCGCCGCGCGACAGCGCCATTAAGTCAGGGTGACTAGCGGGCTATGCGTGCAGCCCGCAGCGCAGGCGGCCGACGCCTTCTGGTCGTGGCCGCGGGGGAAAAAAGCGAACGTCGGCGACGCAGTGCGGTTGTCGCCATGGATGAGACGAACGCAGGGGCCGCGCCATGGCGACGGCCCCTGCCGGGTGCCGCGCGGCGATGGATGGCGCGCCACCGATGCCTGGCGTGCCGGCCATGGCTCAGCGCGTCAGGACCGGCGGCGAGGTTGCCTGGGTCTGCGCCTGCGCCTGCGTGGCTTGCTCCTGCGCCTGCACCGTGCGCTGGGTCTGCGCCTGCTGCGTGGTCTGCTCCTGCAGCTGCTGGTAGGTTTCCTGCGCCGGCCGCGCGATCGCCTCGCTGGTGCTCATGTGCGCGCGGTTGGCGTAGGGATCGGGCGACGCCGTGGCGCCTTCGCGGTACACGAACGCCAGCTCGCCGCCCTGATGCGCTCCGGTGGGACGGTTGAAGCCCACCGACAGCTGGTCGCGCTCGCTGAAGCCGCTCTGCCTGGCCAGCAGGGTCAGGCTGGCGGTCATGCGTTCGCTGTTGTCGTCCCAGCCCTTGCCGATCGCCTGCTCGGCCTGGGCCACGCCGCTGCGCACCTTGTCGCTCAAGGCGCGGTCGGCGCCGGCGGGCTCGCCGGCGCGCGGCGCAGGCGGCAGCGCGCGCGGCTCCGCAGCCGGCGCGGGACCGTCACGGAAACCGTTCGGTATCCATTCCGGCGGCACCTTGCTCTGGTCGATGCCCAGCGCCTTCAGGTCGGCGCGCACTTCCGGCTGAGCGCGCTTGGGACCGCGCAGCTGCGCGGCATCCTCGGCCTCGGCGACCATGGCCAGATCGCGCGCGCCGTAGTTCTGCGGATAGCCGCGCGCGTCGTAGAACAGCTTGCCCATCGCCTCCACGTTCTTCGGCGCGTTCGCATCGATCTTCAGGTCGTTGCCGAAGGTCAGTCCGTCCTTGGCCTTGTAGGTCGCCTTGGCGCCCTCGCCGGTCTTGTCGATGTAGTTGGCCATCTCCGTGCTGGCGTTGTACAGGTCCTTCAGCGTCGCCTTCGGATTGTTGTGCTTGACGTAGTCGGCCAGGGTGTTGATGCCGGCGATCTCGTCCTTGGACTCGCGCGTGCGCTCCTCGGCGCCGTGCGCCTTCAAGGCCGCGGTGTAGTCGTGCGGCGAGGGCGACTTGGCGATCGCGTCGATCCTGTCCTTGAACGCGGCATCGGATTTGTCGATCGCCGCCTTGTTGATCGCATGGCCGATCTCGTGGCCGAGGATGATCCGCGCGGTATTGGCCGAATCGTCGCGCGGCGCGTCCATCTTGGCGGTACGCAGCACGTCCATCGGCAGCAGGATCTCGCCTGTGCCCGGCCGGTACGCGCCGGCGCCATCGTGCGGATGCGCGCCGAACCCGGACAGCTGCTTCTGCTCGATCGCCTGCTCCACCCGCGCCTTGAGCTCGGGCGTGTTGTCCAGCATCTGCCGCAGCGCCTTGCCTTCCCTGGCGTGCGCCGCTTCGAACGTGTCCACCATCTTCTTCAGGTCATCGTCGGTCGCCATCACCCATCTCCTTATGCGGTGGCCAGGATCTGCAGCTTCGACACGCAGGCCTGCGCGTCATCGGCGCCGGCGTCGTTGCCGACGAACGCATACACCACCACCGCGCCGCGCTCGAAATGCCAGCGGCCGGGGCTGCCCAGGCGCGGCGGTGCGATCCACTGCGCGGCGAAACCGGCCTCGGACAGCGCCTGCTTGTAGGCGCCGAGCGACTGCGTGCAGTGCGCCGGCGCAGCCGATGCCGGCGCGAACGCGAAATCCAGCCTGGTCGGCGGTTGTCCCTCGGCATCGGCGACCGACTCCAGCGAATAGCGCCCGCCGCCGGCCACCGGACCGGACGCGCTGAACTCCTGCGCGGTGTCGCCGGCATCCACCTGCAGGCCCGCATGCGCGGCGACCTGCGCCGGGGTCAGGTCCCGCTTGCCGCCGATCGCCAGGATCAGCCGCACTACGCCTTGTGCCAGTTGCTCTGGCGTCATCTCCGACATGGCCCGCTCCTTTGTAGTGGGAATCGATGAGGGTTGGGAGTGCGCACCGGCGCAGGCGGCCAGCACCGCGGCCGCCAGCAGCACGGTGCCGCGCTGCACGAACCGGCGGCCGACGCGCGGCGGCGCCGGACGGATGCCGCTGGGGGAAACAGAGTCCATGATGCGCCTCTCCTTTGAACGCCCGTTGCGTGTGTCCGCGGCCAGGCATGTTGGCGGCGATTGTAGCCATCGCGCCGGTACGCTGCAGCCGGTACGCGCGGCGTCGCGGTGGCCGCGAGCATACGCAACTGTGCGGGTGCGCAGAGGTGAAGAGCATGCGCCCGGCAGATGGCATCATCGCCCCACACCACCCAGGAAGCCTCCGATGCGATTTCCGACCCGCGTCCTGCTCGCCGCCGCCATGCTGGCGTCGCTCGCCTGCTGTGCGAAGCGCCAGCCGCCCGCGCCGCGCTTCCCCGTGATCGGCCATGTCACCGCGTTCGATCCCGCGTTCGGCGAGACGGTGGCGGCGGACGCGCGCATCGAGCGCATCGCCGAAGGTTTCACCTGGGCCGAAGGCCCGACCTGGCTCCGCGACGGCGGCTACCTGCTGTTCAACGACGTGCCCGAGAACACCATGTACCGATGGTCCGAGCGCGACGGCCTGTCGGTGTTCCTCAAGCCCTCCGGCTACGCCGGCCCGCCGCTGGACGTCCTGCGCGAAGCCGGCGCCAACGGCATGCACGCCGAACCGTCCGGCAACGTACTGCTCGCCGACTCCGGCACGCGCGCCGTCGCCCGGCTCGATCCGGCCACGCGGCGCAAGACCCTGCTGGCCAGCGCCTACGACGGTCATCGCCTCAACAGCCCCAACGACCTGGTGCGGCGCAGCGACGGCGTGGTGTTCTTCACCGACCCGCCGTACGGGCTGAAGGACGGCGACGCATCCCCGGTCAAGGAGCTGCGCTACAACGGCGTGTACCGGCTCGACACCGATGGCAGCGTGCATCTGCTGGACGACAGCCTGAGCCTGCCCAACGGCATCGCCCTGTCGCCCGACGAGCGCACGCTGTACGTGGCCAACTCCGACCCGGCACGGCCGATCTGGAACGCCTACACGCTCGACGCGCGCGGCGCGGTCACCGGCAAGCGTCTGTTCGCCGACGCCTCCGACATCGTCGGCGACGCCAACCCCGGCCTGCCGGACGGCATGGCCGTGGCCAGCGACGGCCGCCTGTTCGCCACCGGCCCCGGCGGCGTGCTGGTGTTCGCACCCGACGGCCGCCGCCTGGGCCGCATCGAAACCGGCGGTCCCGTCGCCAACTGCGCCTTCGGCGACGACGGCCGCACCCTGTACATGACCTCGCACAAGATCCTGGCGCGGGTGCGGGTGAAGGCGACGGGGCTCGGTTTTACGCCGTAGCTGACCGACGGGTTCCGCCCGTCCATTCAAGCCACCTCGGAAGGCCAACGCGGACATTAGGTCAATGGAAATCATGCGATTCGTGGATGCAGTAGAGCTGGATGAACCCGCATATGCGGTCTTCAAGGCTGCGCTCGACGTAGTCTTCGACAAGGGCGATGGCATTACGGAGCATATCGATCGCCTCTCTCCTGAAGCGCGGCTTGTCTACTTGTTGTGGTGCTTCGACGGAGAGATCCACAATGGCGGCTTCGACCAACTTTTCACGAATTCGCTGGGCAACCATTGCGTCGAGATCCTTGGTCACTTGCAGACCATCGGCGCGGGCAAGTCCCACGACCTTCTGTCCAAAGCAGTTTCGTGGTTCCCGAACTCAATGCCGTCCAGAGATCGCCGGGTCAGGTGGTCGCAACGTGAATCCTTTTCCGACACACCTGAGTACGAGGCGGAGCTGGACAGGCTGGATGCGGAGTTCTACAAGTACGAGGACAATCTGGGTTCACTGCTGAGCTCGTATGTTGTCGAGCACCCGAATGCGTCCATCAGAGCCTGATCCGCTACAACGTTCGGCCTCTTGGGAGGCATTCCATGGCTCGTCTTGGTGCCCATTTCGTCCTTTCTAACGGAGATGTTGCCGTTTTTCTATCTGAGCAACGTAACGAAGAACGTCTGGCCGTCGTTCAAGAGGAAATCAAGCGCATTTGCACGGCGCGCCAGGCCTGCTTCTTTCACGGCAGGCGTCCACAGTGGATGCTCTTCAATCCAACGATTTCCGCCTTAATGTCTTCCGCTTCGTTCGTCGCGGCTGAAGCCGCTCCTACAGGAAGAATTCCAACCGACTTGAATTTACCGAACGTCTAGTTGCTCGGAATAGTGAGCGATAGCGTTGTTGCAAAACGCCTGCTGATTTGCATTGAACTTTTTAGCCATGCGCCATAGGATCCAGATCTAAGTGGACAGGGAGTTCCCGGTCGGCGTCATAGCCTCGGTGCGATCACCGAGGCTTTTCGCTTTCTGGCGGACGGAGACTTTGGCCAAAGTCTCCGTCAAACCCCACCTTCAGCCGCCTTGCCCGATCCGATCCAACGCAGCCAGCACCTCCGCCGACAACGACAGCTCGGCCGCCGCCAGGTTCTCCCGCAGATGCGCAACCGACGAGGTGCCCGGGATCAGCAGGATGTTCGGCGCACGCGCCAGCAGCCACGCCAGCGCCACCTGCATCGGCGTCGCGCCGAGTTGCTGGGCAATGGACGACAGCGAATCGGACTGCAACGGCGAGAAGCCGCCCAGCGGGAAGAACGGCACATAGGCGATGCCGTCGCGGCCGAGCGCGTCGATCAACGCATCGTCGGCGCGGTGCGCGAGGTTGTAGTGGTTCTGCACACAGACCAACTTGGCGATCCCGCGCGCTTCCTGCACCTGGGCGGCCGTGGCGTTGCTGATGCCCAGATGCCGGATCAGCCCACGCTGCTGCAGCTCCGCCAGCGCGCTGAACTGCGCCTCGATCGACCCCTCGCTGGGCTTGTACGCATCCAGCATCACCCGCAGGTTGACCACGTCCAGCACGTCCACGCCAAGGTTGCGCAGATTGTCGTGCACCGCCTGGGTCAGCTCAGCGGGGCTTTGCGCCGGTAGCCAGGACGCGTCGTCGCCGCGCACCGCGCCGACCTTGGTAACGATCGTCAGTTGCTGCGGGTAGGGATGCAGCGCCTCGCGGATCAACTGGTTGGTGACGTGTGGCCCGTAGAAGTCGCTGGTGTCGATGTGGTCCACGCCAGACGCCACCGCCTCGCGCAACACCGCCAGCGCCGCGTCGCGGTCCTTGGGTGGCCCGAACACGCCCGGCCCGGCCAGCTGCATCGCGCCGTAGCCGATGCGCGTGACCGTGCGGTCGCCGAGGGAAAACGTGCCAACGGTCGAAAGCTTGCTCATGACGGTCTCCAGAAGGGGTGGGCCGAAGCCCGGGTGAGGCCTGCACTGTAGGCCGCACGCCGATGCGCGATAATCCGGTCGAATCGGCACGGGCTGTGCGGGATCTCGAACAATGACCACCGACCTGCAGGACCTCTTCGCCTTCCTGGCGGTGCTGCGCGGCGGCGGCTTCCGCGAAGGCGCGCGGCTCAGCGGCAGCTCCGCCTCCCGCCTGAGCGAGGCCGTGCGGCGCCTGGAAACCCGCCTGGGCGTGCGCCTGTTCAACCGCACCACCCGCAGCGTGCTGCCGACCGAGGCCGGCACGCGCCTGGCCGAACGCCTGATCCCGGCGCTGGGCGAAGTGGAAGCGGCGCTGGACGTGGTCAACGGCTTCCGCGACCGCCCCAGCGGCACCCTGCGTCTCAACGTGCCGGGCGCCGCCGCGCGCCTGGTGCTGCCGGCGATCGTCACCCCGTTCCTGAAGGCCTATCCGGAGATCAGGCTGGAAGTGATCGTGGAAGACAGTTTCGTCGACATCCTGGCGGCCGGCTGCGACGCCGGCATCCGCTACGACGAGCGCCTGGAGCAGGACATGATCGCCGTGCCGATCGGCCCGCGCGTGCAACGCTTCGCCACCGCCGCCGCGCCCGCCTACCTCGCCGCGCACGGCCACCCGCAGCACCCGCGCGACCTGCTCGCCCACGCCTGCCTGCGCGGCCAGTTCGCCAGCGGCACCATCCCGGCCTGGGAATTCGAACGCGACGGCGAAGTCGTGCTGGTCGAACCGACCGGCCCGTTGCTGGTGCGCCTGGGCGGCGCGGCGGACCTGGCCGTCGACGCCGCCATCGGCGGCCTTGGCGTGATCCAACTGTTCGAGGAATGGCTACGCCCGCACCTGGACAGCGGCGCACTGGAACCGGTGCTGGAACCGTGGTGGCAGAGTTTCAGCGGGCCGTTCCTGTACTACCCCGGGCGCCGGCATCTGCCGGCGCCGCTGCGCGCGTTCGTGGATTTCATTCGGTCGCCGTGATTGTGGTGTAGGTGTTCGCCACGGAAAATTGGCGAATATATCCAGAGTGACGCCTCGATTACAATCCAAGCTATCGCCGAATAATAGTTAGTCATCGTGCAAATTCTCGCAAGCGAGTTTCGAATTGCCATTTCCATGAGCGATCTTGTCGTCTGGTCTGGAGATCAAGACGATGATTTCTCGCCCCACCCAGCAATCGCTGCTCTCATAGCGACCCTTGGAATTTCTGTCAGCATCAGAGATCTATATGTCCTGTACTTCGATAGGACGCCCGTTGGCGCTGGAGACGTTCACGTCTTCAGCAGCGCGCGTGCCGATAGGAACGTCTTTGCTATTGACATGTACCGCGACTTGACCGATCAACTCGATATTATTGCCGTCGGCGTCCGCTGCGAGGAGGTTCTCGTATCGATTGTGAAGAGAGACTTGCGATCTCTCTTCGACAGCGCTTCCTGCCAAATCCTCTTTGAAGAGGCGAATTGTTCAGTCGCGTTTCGCTCAATGATTGATGCGGCCAAGTTCCCATTATCTGTTGGAGAGCATGGCTATCAACAGAATCTTCTTATTCACTGCGATGGCTAGCACTTCCTTAAGGCGGATGTACCTACGGCAAGCCGCTTAAGCATGCCGCTGAGCTGTGTTTTTCTGCCATGCCGGCAAGTCGTATGGCGGGCATGGATGCGGGACGCCCCACGCAGCGCCGCGGGCATCGTCAGGTGCCCTTGTCATCGGCGCCACCGGACAAGAGCGAGCCGTCGCGCGCGACGTTCGCGCCGCATGCCGGGCATCGCCATCCGCCCAGCATCGCCTTTCGGGCGCTGCCTGGCATGCGAAATCTTGGCAAGAGCGCCTTGCACTGCGGACATGACTTGCGCGGAAGCAGCAACGCAATCGCCAGTATCCCCGTCCCGCCAACGAGACCGCCCATCACGGCGCAGACCAGAACCCAAGACATGACCATCCTGCATGTACCTCACTCGGATCGAGCGGCGGCGACGCCTCCGGCCGGATGAATCAGTTCAATAGGACGACAACAGCCACCATGGATGACGCCACCAGCAGCGGCAGGGCCAAGAGCAGCAGCTCCGCAAGGCGGCGACGCGGCCGAGGTGCGGGCAGGCGGGCGAAGGACACAAGGCCAAGCCCGAGCGCAACCAGGGACAGCACGCACATGGTCAACAATCCGAGGCCCCACGCCCCAAGCAACGGCATGCCGCACACGCCGCCGGCCTGCGTCTCGGCCCACCGGTTGAAGCGCCAGGCAAAGATCGCCACGTATGCGCCGGGCGCGAACACCGACAAGGCCAGCATGGCAAGGGAGCAAGTGCGAAGCGTCATGTCGTGTCCCTGACCAGGCTACGCATCATATCGAATCAGGGAGCAAGCGCTGCTGCACGAGCGGCTGGACTCACTTTGCATATGGGATGCCCCAGGTGGCTAGTCCTCGATGACGGCGAGTCCACGGCGCTTGAGGTCAAGCAAGGAGTCCAGCATCTGGCGAATCGCCGACTCCGTATGCCCTTGCCACTCGTCGACTTTGCCGACGATCCGAAGTGGCTCGCGCGTGCGGTAGGACTTGGCGGGATTTCCAGGGAAGCGCTTGTTCGTGAGGTTGGGATCGTCCTCGAACGCGCCGACCGGCTCGACGACGTAGATGTGCCCACGGCCTTCTGCGCCGGCTAACGCCATCGCAAGCTCAGCGCCCCAGATGGCGGGCTCCAACAAGGTGGAGAAGTAGATGTGGCTGAGAACGCGGCCTTCCTCGTAGTTCGACGGATGGCCCGGCGACAGCAGATCGCCGTTTGCGAGGTCGGCCTTCGTGCCGTGATAGAAAGGGCCGGGGACGAAACCACAGTTCTCGAACGTGACTGGTTTCCACTGAGTGTCGTTCATCGCACGTATCCCATCGAAGCCTGATTGCTGCTGGACCGCCTGGAGCGGTATGCGCAAGTATCCGCCAGTGCCAGGAGCCTGAAAAGGCGACCTACCGCGCGCGATCGATGACATCTCCCAGTGTTTACCGTGACTGGCAATCCAGGATCACGTCAGGTCATCGCCATCCCAAGCAGCCGAAGAACGCCATTCCAACGAATGGCAAAAACGCCGCTGCCGCACCTGGCCAGCACCACGCGTACGTGAACGGGATCAACGCACCGTTGCCGGCACGCCCTCCCTCGGCGGGCGGCGCACCGGGGCGTGGATCGCCATCAGCGCCGCGCCCCACTCGATGAACATGCGCAGCTTGGCGCTGACGTGGCAGTTGGGCGGAAATGCGACATACAGCGGCATCGGCTCCAGCTGCCAGTCGGCTAACAGGGCACCAGTTCGCGACGCCAAACTAAACGACGTCCGCACCTCGCCCAGACGTGATCCGAAGCGGTACCGGCCGCCTTGGCTCAACCCTCAGCAGGCCACTCGCGAAAGTTCACGCACACCGTGGTCTTGTCCAGCATCGCGAACTCGCGCGAACCCCAGGGCCTGAGCGCGACGGTGTTGCAATTCGGGTGCAGCAGGTGCGGTACGCGTGCGGACATTTCCGCAAAGATCGCATCGACATCGTCGGTGTCGACGCTGAGCTCCGGACGGTCCTTCGCCGCCCACTCGGGGTTCTCGACCAGATAGGCCTTGGCGCCGTCGCGGGCGACCACCGCCATCGTCGCGTCCTGGTACTGGACGGCAAAGCCCAGGCCATCGACGAAGAAGTCGAGGCCGTCCTGCAGGCGGTCGTAGAAGATCTTCGGGACGAGGTTCTTGAACATTGGGATGTCCTGAGCTGGAGGTCTGCTGATGTTCGCTATCACGGTAACTCCGAGAAACGGAGCCGGGTGTTGGTCATAGCTCCGCAGCATCCTTCACAAGCGCCCATTCCTTCATATCCGGGATCACCTGTCCAGCCACGAACGCGAACACGTCGTCGAAGCTGGCGACGACGATGTTCCAGGTGCGATGCAATGGCTTGGAGCTGTCGGCGAATGCCGGATGAAAGTAAACGACCGTGTCGCTGATGCGGCCGTCGACCAGCAGCAGTCCGGCGAAGTCGTCGCGGTCCTGGCGCCTGGCGAAGGTGAAGACCTCGCGGCCGCTCACGTCCTCGCGGGCAAATGCGCGTGACGCGAACGCCAACTCGGACGCTTCGGTGATGAAGTGCCAGGGGGTGAAGCTGGTCAGGTCCTGCGCAAGAGACCAGCGCAGTACGTTTGGCCAGGTTCGATCGATTTTCGAACGCTCCATGTATTCGCCCTTCGACGCTTCGGTTCTAATCGAGCCTAGGATGTCTGCCTGAATACACCAGTCGCTCGGTTGGCTTCCTGTCGCTGAACAGAAGGAAGGCATCAAGATAGTCTGGCTCATACCAGTCGTCCCATGGCATCAATCCATAGAACGCGTTCGCGAACTCCTCTACGTTCGCGGAGCCTCTCACCTTGGCGCTGATGAAGCCATTGTTCCGCAAATTCTCGTAGGGCTTCATTTCTTCGGGAATACCTACGCCTTGATCTCCAATGACCGCCCAGCGACCGGAGTCCAGCAGGTCACGTGTCACATAAATTGCCGAAAAGGCCAGATCGATGGAGAGCGCGGGAAGCTCGTCTCCGACTGCCCAAGCCTTCTTGCTATCGAATAAAGCTATTGCGACGCTATTCAACAAGCCAGGTTCACGCCCGATCACCTGCCCAAGGCATGACTCGCCATCTATAAGAGGGAGCAAAAAAACGTTACCTACGGCCCAAGATTGCTTTTTCTTTCTCGACACTATCTGGTTCTCCTAATTTTCGTCCCCGTTGGTGGCGGCTCCCGGCCTCCCGCAGCTCGATAACGCGATTCACGCATCTCATGCCGCTTGTTAACCAGTCCGCCGCCTTCACGACGAAGCCCTCCGTTCAATCGAATCTGGGTCTCCTCGGCTTCTTGCAAGGCCTGGCCCGGCTCCGCACGCGCGACTACTTCATACTCATGGGCCACGCCCAACTTAGCATTATGCGCATTCTGCCTAGCTTGAAAGTTCTCTGGCGAATCCGCTCGGCCGATATACATATCTCCTGTCTTCGGGTCAATTCGCCTGTAGACGATTCCAGCAGGCGCTCCTCTTAGTGTGTCAGCTTCTAGCTGATACCGCTGCGCTGATGATCTGTCGCCGTACTTTACTCGAGACTCAAAAGCAAGGCGCTCTGCGAGATTGGCTTTGGCAGCTGAATTCGTTTCAGTGCGATAGTTTCTCTTTACAGCTTCAAAGCGTAAGGCATCACCAAGCTGAGCCCATGCCTCCTCATCTCGGCCATCTGGATCCGTGAATCCATATGGGTTGTTTAGGGCATAGGCATAGCGGTTGAACTTCGCTCCCGTGTCCGGATCAGTGGCCAATGGATCAACGCTAAGGAATCTTCCACTCTCCGGGTCATAGTAGCGCTGCTGCATGTAGCTCAAGCTAGTGGCAGCATCACTCACGTGTCCCGTAAAGCCCGGCCCATCTATCACATTCTGGTTGGCGGTCGCCCCGTATGGATCATAGGTGGTTCGTTCGACCACATTGCCGGTGACGTCGGTTATCGCTACCGGCGATCCGAGCGCATCCGTGTGAATGTACTCAACTGTTTGAGCAGAAGTGACGCCGGTTGAACCTACCCATGCCAACACGCTGAATAGAACGAGCTTAAGCACTTCACGAACTTCCATATTCAGCTTCACGTCGGGTTATCCAAATTGACAAAGCCTTGCGTATAAGGCGGCGTCGACCATTCCGAGCATCCGCTCGCGTTGCAAGCGCGAACCACTTGGGAGGGAGCGCAGTAGTTTGCGTTCTGAGCGCTGATCGATGTAGCCGGACCCGTATACTGCGTGGCCCCTCCATAAGCCTTCAGCTCATAACTCGTAGCGCCCGCGGAAGCCGACCACTTCACATCGCAGCGGATCTTGGTCGCAGTTCCCTGCTTCCATTGGTACTTGACGGAACTGGTAATCGCTGGCGTAGGCGGCGGCGGGGTTACCGCGATACTGGCAGTGCCGGAATAGCCGCTGCATCCTGCGGCGTTGCAAGCCTGCACGCGGTACCCGTAAGTTCCCAGTCCGACGCCATTGCGGTTGCTGCTGGTCGAGCCATCATCCTGGATCAGTCCCCAGTTGCCGCCATTGGTGCTTTGCTCCAGACGGTAGTTGATCGCCATTGCTACGGCGCTCCAACTGACCGTATAGCTACCCGTCGTACTGCTGCCCGGCACACTGATCGACGGTGTGACAGGTGGCTGGATCACACTGACTGTGCCGTTCGCCGAGTACGGGCCGCAGCCGGCGTCATTGCACGCCTGCACGCGATACGCATAGCTACCCGTTGCCTTTCCCGAGAACCCGGTGCTTGTTCCCGTGGGCTCCTGCACAAGGTTCCATCCTCCGCCATTGACACTTTCTTCCAACCGGTACTTGGCGGCATCGGAAACCCCCGACCAGCTCACCGTGTAGCTTCCGCCCAGACTTTGCCCCGGAACCGAAATGCTCGGCGCCACGCCTGGCGGATAAAACACCTGCGTGGTTGCGGCGGCAGAGGTAGGTCCGCAACCTGCCGGATTGCATCCCCTTGCACGATAGGCATAGCTACCCGCTGGCTTGCCGCTATAGGTCTTGCTCGTCACTGCAGAGTTTTGGACTTCGGTCCAGGTTGCGCCATTGACGCTCTCTTCCAGTCGGTAGCTGTCGCTGCCGGCGGCGGTCGTCCAGCTCACGGTATAGTTGCCATTGGCAGCACGGCCAGGAGAGCTGATTGCAGGCACCGAAGACGGAGGCAACTGCACCACGGCAGTTGACACCGCACTCCAACCGCTACAGGCGCCATTGTGGCAAGCACGCACCCGATAGCCGTAGCTTCCGCCGGCTTTGCCACTTGCAGACCATGCTTGTCCGCTGCCGGTGAAGACCGCAGACCAGGCGCCGCCATTGGCCTGCTCTTGCAACTCATAGCTCGTGGCGTAGGTCACGGCATTCCAGCTGACGGCATAGCTGCCATTGTTGCTATACGCCGGTACTGACAGTGTGGGCGTGATCGGTGCCACCACGGTAGTTAGTTTGGCTACAAGGCTGCCGTTGAGGCTCACATACTCATAATTCTTGCCTTCGCGCTGGTTGTCTTGACGACGGAGCACGCCATCCTGACCATACATGGACAAGATCTTTGCTCCAGCTGGCGTGGTCGAGCGCACGCGAAGCCCATTGGCATCGTATCGGTAGGTTTCCTTTCCTCCCGCTTCGCGCAAGCGATTGCCGTAGTCGAACGTGAACAATTGACCGTTCTTGTTATTCAGATTGCCTTGTAGGTCGTAACCCAGTCCGATGCTCGTAGCTCCGCTGTCCGCATTGACATTGGTCAGGCGATTATTGGCGTCATACCAGTAGTTGTGTTCTTTCTTTCCCGATAGCTTGGCGCTACGCAGATTGTCCAGCACGTCATAGATGTAACGCATCGCGCCGTCGCCGCCAAAAGATGTGGAATTGGCTCGCGTCAGACGCCCTAATCCGTCGTACTCCATCGTGCGAGTACGGTTGCTATCTAGGGCATCACTGATTTGGACAACGTTGCCATTCGTGTCATAGCTGTAAATGTTGTCCAGCACGCCAGTACCGTCCACCACGCGGAGCGGCAGTTGGCGAGCGTTCTGAACCATGGTGTGCACGAGCCCATTTCCATAGGTGAACTGCTTCATGCCGCCATTGGGAAAGTATCGTACGGCCGTTGCGTAGGCGCCTGCCTTGGTCGCTTGCCCCATCGCGTTGGGCGCGTAATCTACGTACAAGCCGCTTGGATAAGTGACGCCGGCCAGAGCTCCATTGGCATCGTAGCCGTATCCCAGCGCCCGGACAGATTCATCTGTCTGCTGCATGCTCTCCCCAGCCAACAAACGCCGCTTGTTGTAGCTGTAGCTGTTGATGACCTGGCTGGCGCCGCCTTCGTTCTGCGTTACGACTTGGGAAGGCTTTCCGTCATTGGCATAGGTCCACGTTTGGTTGCCATTGCCATCGGGGAACGTCAGGGTCTTGATCCTGTTGCGCGAATCGTATGTCCGGTCCACACGGCGACCTGACCCATAAGCCGCATCGGCGTCGCACGCTGCCGTACTCGGGAGCGACAGACCGCTGGCACTCCAGACGACATTGCCTGCCCCGTCGTAGCCACTGGCCGTAGCGCCGGACTCAGGCTCGATCGTCTTGCACAGCTGTTGATAGCCGTCATAGACATAGCTGCGGGTGACGGATTGAGTACTGTCGGCATTACGGCGCCGGATCGAAGCCGGCTTCCCGAAAATGTCTCGAGCGATGTCAGTGTATGCGCCCTCTGGATGCTGGATCCACACAGGCACCTTGTAATCGGGCTGGTCGAAGACCTGATAGCCGGTCAGCGTTCTCTGTCCACGCGGATCGGTGACTCGGGTCTGGTTGCCTGGCAGGTACTCGGTCAACGTGGTCAGCAACCCCAATTCGCTGTCCTGCGAGATCGATGTGGTACGGCCCAGCGCATCGTAGCTGGTCCACACGCCAGCGCTTAATGCATCGGTCGTGCCGGGATAGGACGCAAAGGTTTTTCTGCCGTCATGGTCATAGGCAAAGCGCTGGAAACGCTCCGTATCGTTTACTGACGCGCTGTCGTATTCGCGGGTGACGACGGGCTGCCAGAATGCATCGAAATAGGTCACCTTGCGCGCATTGCCGGTAGAGACGGTCTGTCGCCAATGCCCTGCCCCCAATCCATATTCGTCGCCAGCAACCTGCTGGAACGACTGCGTGGTCGAATTCCACGCCACGCTATCGCTTCCGGGATAGGTGATGCTGGCAATACGTCCCATGGAATCGTAGCCGTAGGACGTTGTGTAGCCATTCTCATCGGTGACCGAGCCAATCCAGCCATTGTCATCGACAATTGCGGATATGCCGGTACCGTCGGCGTAACCGATCGACTGCGGCAGTCCTCGTTTCCAGGACGACAGCATGGTTGTCTGATTGTTGCCGTCCTTGACGATCGCAACGGTGCCGTCCGCGTTGTAGGACAGCGTCTGTTGCAATTTGCCAAAGGCCCAGTTCTGATTCGGCATCGCGTTGCTGTCATAGCTGGTCTGCGACGCGACCAATCCGGTATCGCTGTTGACGACCTTCGCCGGCTGATCCAGGATCCACTTGGCCGTATCGTCGTAGTATTCAGTGCTATCCGTACGGCTGTGCCAAGGACTGACGCGAGTCACGTTTTGCGCGCGCGCCATTGCGTCGAAGCTGTTGTTGAGCAATCGGTAGGTGTCGCCGGCTTGCTGAACGGTCGTACCAACCACCGGTCGTACCTGCGCGGTGCTCGGGTCATCGCCGTTGTAGATGATGCCGTAACGAGGTACGAAGGGCTGGCCGGCGACCTGAGCCGTGGTCATGTAGTTCGTAGCGCTGATGCTGAAGACATTGCCAGCAGCATCGAGTGTGCTGCTGCCGAGCAGCTTGCCTTCATTCAAGGCGTAAAGGAATCCATAGCGGTAGGTGGTCTTGGTCTGATCGGGATTGGTGACCACGACCTCCTTTTCGGTTGGACACGTAGTACAGGGATATGCGGCGGCTGAGCCGCTGGTACCCCACAGCGCCTGGCGGCTACCGCCATAGCTATAAGTCCATTTCAGGGGCGCAGAGATGCCTGGCCCAGTAATGGACTTGCTGTATAGAGATACGATATCGAAGAAATTCGGCGTTCCCAGCTCGTAATAGTATTCCTGCGTACTGGTGTTGATTCTTTGCAGACACTCGCTCATGTGTATGCCACTGCGATAGTGGCGCGCATTGCCAAATGTAAATGTACCTGTCGCGCCGCTGGGGTGCGTTACAGAGAAGGTGAAGCTTGCAGGTACCGCCGCTGGCTGCTCGGCACAGTTCGCCGTTGAGTTGCCATCCCATTCGACATAGGGCGGACTAAGTGCGTTGGAATAGCTATAGCCCCATTTGCTTCCATCCGGCATCGTCACCGACGCCAGCCGCACCTGATCCTCGACTACGCCATACTCATAGTTCCACGTACGGCCGGCGGATGTTGCAGATGCGAGTTGAACCCCATTGTAGGAAAGTGCGATTTCTCTTCCGTCACTGGACCAAATGCGCACTGGATGGCCGTCGGCGTTGTACTGGTACTGCACCGTATTGCCGAAGCGATCCTCGACTTTGCTGGCAAGAAAATAGATCTTCGTGCGGCCAACTCGGGCAACCCCTCCCAGCCCCAGAGTCTTGCGCATACTTCCGGCTAAACGAGTAGTGGCGATATCGAAGTAGTAGCGAATTCCAGTAGGCGTAGTAACCCGATAGCCTTCCCCCGCAAGACCGGCCTGCATTGGTATGCAGTCGATAGCATCTCTCTGACTGGTAGTCCACTTGCGTGCTATCCCGTCGGAAGGTCTTGGAGTTCCCGTCTCCAAACCAAGCAGCGTTCGGTCGCCATCGCCTGGAATATGAATCGTATTCCCCTGCCAGACTTCGGTCAGCCTGAAGGCGGACGGAACATTCGGGACCATCGAACCACTGCAGCGTTGCTCAGACCAACCATTACTCGGGAACATGCCCGCGATATAAGGCACTTCGACATCCCATGCCCCGGCACCCTCGATATTGGAATTGAAATTGGTGGCAGTACCGGACAGATGGATCTCGACACCGAAACGACGTTGCAACCGAACAGGCAATGCGCTGTTCCCTGGCACATCGATGTCGGTTGCGTAAAAATCCGTCTTGCCGTTATAAAGGCTCACGCTCTCGCCAAACAGGCTACTTTTGAGTGCCGTTATATTTTGCGAAGACTCGATACGCTTGCGATATTCCTGATATGGCTCAGTTGCTTGCAGACTGAAAACATTCGCGCACAGCAACAGCCCTGCGCCCAAGCGCCAGGCAAGACCTACTTTGACATCCACCCCTGATCTCTCCTTGATGAGTCTCGCCGTTGCGGCGAGCTCGCTTCCAATAGCCGCACGATGTTGGCACGACTCGCTCGTACCTATGCATCAAATACGGATCTACACCGCTAATGCTGGATTAGTTGGGTTGCAGTCGTCAAGTTTGGTCGCGCTTACGGCTCTTCGATGCGCACACACCTCGCTTCATGGAAGCCATGCAGAGTCACTTCTTATCTAAGCAAGTGCTTGTTCACGAACTCTTGGCTCCCATCGCCCAGCGCAGCATAAGCACGCCGCAGCTCCTCAGTGAAGCGCACATCTCTTGACAGCGGAGCAAACACAGCATCCAGCGTGAGGAAGGCATCAACATCACGGCTCGCATCGCCAGTCGCGCTACGTCCAATCTTAGTCAGCACCTCGCTCATCGGATCCACCAACACCACATCAGCGCGCGCCTGGCGCCGCACGAACTGCATCCACGCCGCGATCGGCAGGCACAGGCGGTCGATGCGGCGGCCGGCGGACAGGGCGTCGGCGATGGTGCCGAGCAGGCGTACCGGGAGTTTTTGCGAGCCGTCCCAGGCGATCTGAGCCAGGCGGTGGGCGATGGCCGGGTTGCGGAAGCGGGCGAGGATGGCGCCGGTGTAGTGCTGCGGGTCGAAGCCGGGCATCGGTTGCAGCGTCGGCGCGATGTCTTCGCGCATCAGGGTTTCGATGAAGGCGGCCAGTTGCGGGTGGCGCATCGCGTCGGCGACGGTGTCCAGGTCGAGCAGGGAGCCCAGATACGCCAGTGCCGAGTGCGGGCCGTTGAGCAGGCGCAGCTTGGCGCGATCGAAGCCGGCGATGTCGTCGCTGAGGGTGACGCCGGCACGCTCGAAGGCGGGGCGGCCGTTGCAGAAGTTGTCTTCGATCACCCATTGGCTGTAGCGCTCGCGCTGGATCGGCCAGGCGTCGTGGCAACCGAGTTGCGCGGCGACGCGGTCGCGCAGGGCGTCGTCGCTGGCGGGGGTGATGCTGTCGACCATCGAGCGCGGGAATGCGGCTTCGGTTTCGATCCAGGCGGCCAGGGCCGGGTCGATGGTGTGCGCGAACTGCAGCACGGCGCGGCGCAGCTTGCCGCCGTTGTCGGGCAGGTTGTCGCAGCTGAGTACGGTGTACGGCGCCAGGCCCAGGCGCAGGCGTTCGCGCAGGCCGGCGACGAGGTAGCCGATGGCGCTGCGCGGGGCGCGCGGGGCGGCGAGGTCGTGGACGATGTCCGGGTGCGCGAAGTCGAGCTGCTCGCCTGACAGGCAATAGCCTTTCTCGGTGACGGTGAGGGTGACCAGGCGCACCGCCGGGTCGGCCAGGCGGGCGAGGACGGCGGGCTGTTCGTCCTGCGCGCACAGCACTTCGCGGATGGCGCCGATGAGGCGCAGCTGCGGGTATTCGTCGAGCAGGGCGAGGGTGTAGAGGCCGTCTTGCGGACGCAGGGCGTCGCGTACCTGTGGGCTGTGCAGGGAGATGGCGCTGATCGCCCAGTCTGGTTCGGCTGCGAGCAGGTCGTCGATGTACACCGCCTGGTGGGCGCGGTGGAAAGCGCCGGCGCCGAGGTGGACGATGCCGATGCGCACCCGGTCCAGGGGGTAGCTGGGGCGGGCGATGCTGGGCGGCAGGCTGGGGAGCGTGGCGGCGGTGAGGCGTGGTTCGGTCACGGGCGGTCCAGGAGGAGGGTTTCTCTGTCTGAGAGTTGGTCGGTAAGGCTGTCGGGACTGAAGTCCCTCCCACAATGGGGCTGAGGCGCGCTGGTGGTTGGTCGGTGAGGCGGTCGCGGCTGAAGCCGCTCCTACAGGGAATCCATTGGGCCGGATGCATGGTCGGTGACGTGACTGGTGCTGAACGCCCAAGGCCATCCGCCGCAGCTCCTTCGGTGGTGCGAGCGTTGAAGGCTCGCACCACCGAATCGCGGTCACTTGTGCGGCTTTGCCTGAGTCGGAGGCGGCGCCTGCACGCTGAAGCGCTGGCGCACGCGCACGTCGCTGCTGGAGGTGCCGACCTGCAGTTCGTAGTCGCCCGGGTCCACCACGTAGGCCTTGCGCGCTTCGTCGTAGATGCGCAGGTCGGTTTGCGGGGAGATGGCGAAACTGACTTCGCGGGTTTCGCCCGGTTGCAGGGCGATGCGCTGGAAACCGCGCAGTTCCTTGGTGGCGCGTTCGCGTTGCGGCGCCACCGGTTGCAGGTACAGCTGCACCACTTCGTCGCCGGCGCGCTGGCCGGTGTTCTTCACCTTCAGCGTGGCGTGCAGGCGGCCGTCGGCCGCGAGCTTGCTGCGGTCCAGGCGTAGGTCGGAATAGGCGAACCGGGTGTAGGACAGGCCGTGCCCGAACGGGTACAGCGGCGTGCCGGCGAAGTAGCGGTAAGTGCGGCCGCGCATGGCGTAGTCGTCGAACGCGGGCAGCGTTTCGCTTTCCTTGTAGAAGGTGACCGGCAGGCGCCCGCCGGGGTTGGCGTCGCCGAACAGCACGTCGGCCACGGCGCTGCCGCCGCGCTGGCCGGGGTACCAGGCCAGCAGGATCGCCGGCACGTGCTGCTGCGCCCAGTCGATGGCCAAGGCCGAGCCGGTGGTCAGCACCGCCACCACCGGTTTGCCGGTGCCGTGCAGCGCTTCGAGCAGGTCGCGTTGCGGCTTGGGCAGGCGCAGGTCGGTGCGGTCGCCGCCGGCGAAGCCGGGATAGTTGACCTTCATCTCCTCGCCTTCCACGTCGCCGGTCAGGCCGCCGACGAACACCACCACGTCGGCGCGCCGCGCCGCGTCCAGCGCTTCCTGCAGCGGCGGCTTGGCGCCGGGCTGGCGCCAGGCCAGGCGGATGCCGGCGTCACGCTCGCCTTCGTAGTACTCCAGGCGCAGGTCGTAGCTGCGGCCGGCTTCCAGGCGCACATCGACGCCGTCGGCGTGCAGGCGGTCGCTGGCGCTCCAGCGGTCGATCAGGCGCTTGCCGTCCAGATACAGGCGCACGCCGTCGTCGGCCGCGGTTTCCAGGTGGTAGGTGCCGGTCGTCGGCGGCACCAGCTTGCCGCTCCAGCGGATGCTGAAGTTGTCGGCCGGGATCGCCTGGTCCGGGCCGGCTTCGCCGCGCGCGAGCAGGTTGTCGGTGGGCGAGCCGCGGTCCCACTTGAAGCCGATCTGCGCATCGGTGCGCACCAGTGCCGGAGGGCCGGACAGGTCGCGGTTGCGGAAGTATTCGCCGCGCAGGCCGCGCTCGGGCGAATCGGCCGACGGACGCAGGTATTGCGGTTCGATCAGCGGCGTGGCCGCGGGATCGTCGCGGCCTTCGACCAGGTCGGCGCCACGCGCGTAGAGCACTTCGGCGTCGGGCGCCGCGTCGCGGATGCCCTGCAGCACGGTGACCGGCGCGGCCGGCGTGCCGTAGTAGTTGCCGAGCAGCGCCATGGTGTCGTCGGCGGTGGGACCGATCACCGCGATGCGCTTGAGCTTGGCGCGCGACAACGGCAGCACGCCGTCGTTCTTCAGCAGCACCAGCGATTCGCGCGCGGTACGCCGCGCCAGTGCGTCGTGGCCGGGCGACTGGTTGGCCGAGATCGGGATCTGCGCCCAGCGCAGCGTGTCCGGCGGATCGAACATGCCCAGGCGCATGCGTGAATACATCAGCTTCCGCAGCGCTTCGTCGACCTCGGCTTCGCTGATCAAGCCCTTGCGCACCGCGGCCGGCAGCGTGGAGTACTCCTCGCCGCATTCCAGTTCGGTGCCGTGTTTCACCGCCAGCGCGGCCGCCTCCTCGCGGGTGGCGACGATCTTGTGGTTCTTCCAGATATCCACGATCGCCCAGCAGTCGGACACCACGTAGCCGTCGAAACCCCAGGTGTCGCGCAGCACGTCGCGCAGCAGGAACTTGCTGGCGCTGGCCGATTCGCCGTACACGCGGTTGTACGCGCCCATCACCGCATCCACCTTGCCTTCCTTGACCAGCGCCTCGAACGCCGGCAGGTACGTCTCGTACAGGTCGCGCTGGGTCGGGTGCGCGTCGAAGTGGTGGCGGTCGGCCTCCGGGCCGCTGTGCACGGCGAAGTGCTTGGCGGTGGCGTCGAGCTTGCGGTAGGCCTCGCCCTGCGCGTTCTTCGGCACGTCCGCGCCCGCGCCCTGCAGGCCCTGCACGAAGGTCACGCCCATGCGCGCGGTGAGGAACGGATCCTCGCCGTAGGTTTCCTGGCCGCGGCCCCAGCGCGGGTCGCGGAAGATGTTGATGTTCGGCGACCAGAAGGTCAGGCCCTGGTAGCGCGCGTGCTGATCGTGGCGCAAGGCTTCATGGTGCTTGGCGCGCGCCTCGTCGCTGATCGCGGTGGAGACTTCATGCATCAGCGGAATATCGAAGGTGGCCGCCATGCCGATCGCCTGCGGGAACACGGTGGCGCCGCCGGCGCGGGCCACGCCGTGCAGCGCTTCGTTCCACCAGTCGTAGGCCGGCACGCCCAGGCGCGGGATCGCCGGCGCGGCGTTCTGCATCTGCGCGGCCTTTTCCTCCAGCGTCATCCGCGACACCAGGTCGGCGGCGCGCTGCTCGAAGCTGCGCTGGGTGTCCAGATACGGCGGTGGCGCTTCGGCGGCCGCCGCCACGCACGGCGCGAGGGCCAACAGCAACGCCAGCGTCGATACGCGGCGGCCACGTCCTTGGTACGGCGCAGTCTCGGTGTGCATTGCCTACTCCTTGCTGGATCGATCCGGTTCGCGGCGGGCGTACGGCCCGAGGGTGGTGCCGGTGAAACCGCCGGCCACGGCGGTGCTGAGCATCGCCGCATCGTCGTCGCGGCGCAGCCACTGCCAGTCCTGGCCATCGGCGGCGAAGGCGAAGCCATAGCGGCCGCCATCGCCGGCGATCTTCAGGCGCAGCGCGCCCTTGGCAGCGACGGCGCTGCGCGCGACGGTGGTGGTGCGCTTGCCGTCGCGCTTGTCGAGGAACACTTCGGCGCGCGCGCCGCGGCGGCGCACGCCGAGCACGTACCAGGCATCGGCATTCTGGAAGGCGGCCAGGCCGGCGACCAGGCCCGGCTGCGCCGGTATCTGCACGGCGGCGCTGGCGTCGAAGCGCATGTGCTGCTGCCGGTAGCCCAGGAAGGCGGGATTGCCGCTGTCCTCCAGGCCTTGCGTGTCGGGTTGCAGCGTCAGCCAGCCCGGGCGCGCGCGCAGGTCCAGCCATTCGCGCTTGGGCGTGCGCAGCAACAGCCAGCGGCGATCGCGCGGCGGCGCATCGAAGCCGTCGCGCCAGGTGAAGTTGCCGCTCAGCGGCGCTGTCTCGTCATCGGCGCGCAGCCCGGCCGGGCCCGGTGCGACGTAGGGAATCGGTTGCCCGGCGGGCAGGATCGAGGGCCAGCCGTCGTGCCAGGTCACCGGCAACAGGAAGGTTTCGCGGCCGGTGTTGTAGCGGTCCTGCGCGTACGGGCGGCTGGCCAGGAACAGCGCCCACCACTTGCCGTCGGGGCCTTCGACCAGATCGGCATGGCCGGCGTTGCTGATCGGGTCGGCGCGTGTGGCGGGCAGGTCGCGCTGGGTCAGGATCGGATTGTGCGGCGCCGGCACATACGGTCCCCACGGCGTGCGGCTGCGCAGCGCCACCTGCGAATGCTGCGGGCCGGTGCCGCCTTCGGCGCAGGACAGCACGTACCAGCCGTCGCGCTTGTACAGGTGCGGTCCCTCGATCCAGATCGGCTTGCTGGCCAGGTCGGTGCCGCCGTTGACCAGCACCTTGCGCGGGCCGACCGGCTGCATCCGCGCCAGGTCGAAGCGCTGCATCCAGATCGCACGGTGGCCTTCGTACAACGGCGCGCCCTCGGGCGGGCCGTTGTTGAGCAGGTAGGCGCTGCCGTCGTCGTCGAAGAACAGCGACGGGTCGATGCCGTCGATGTCCGGCAGCCAGTGCAGCGGCGACCATGGCCCGGCCGGGTCGTCCGCCGTGGCGATGAAGTTGCCGCCGCTGTCCACCGCGGTGCCGACCACGTAGAAGCGGCCCTGATGGTGGGCGATGCTGGCGGCGAACATGCCGCGCGACACCTTCAGGCCGTCGTAGTCCAGCTGCTCGGCACGCTCGACCACGTTGCCGACCTGCCGCCAGTGCACCAGGTCGCGGCTTTCGAACACCGGGAGCGCCGGGAAATAGGCGAAGGTGGAATTGACCAGGTAGTAGCGGTCGCCGGCGCGAGTGACGCTGGGATCGGGATAGAAGCCGGCCAGCACCGGATTGCGGTAGTGGCCGGGCGGCAAGGGTTTGGCGAACACCGCATCGTCGCCGCGGTATTCGAACCAATCGAATTCGGCAATGTCGGCGACCCGCCCGCGCTGCGCCGATGCCGTCTGCATCGCCACGCCACACAGCAGCGCCAAAACCAGTGCGCGTCCCCAGCGCATGCGCATCACCAGTCCCACATCGCGCCGTCTTCCAGGCGCGCGATCGGCAGCTGCTTGGGCGCGTATGGATAGCGCTTGGCCAGGGTCTCGTCGATGTCCACGCCATGCCCGGGCGCCTCGCCGCAATGCAGGCGGCCGGCATGGAAGGTGTAGTCGTGCGGGAACACCGCGTTGGCCTCGTCGGAATGGAACATGTATTCCTGGATGCCGAAGTTCGGCACCCAGGTGTCGAAGTGCAGCGCCGCGCCCATGCACACCGGCGACAGGTCGGTGGCGCCGTGGAAGCCGGTGCGGACCTGGTGCAGCGCGGCGAAGTCGGCCAGCCGGCGCACGTGGGTGATGCCGCCGGCATGCACGATGGTGGTGCGGATGTAGTCGATCAGCTGGTATTCGATCAGGTGCTTGCAGTCCCAGATCGAATTGAACACCTCGCCCACCGCCAGTGGCGTCACCGAGTGCTGGCGGATGGTCTCGAATGCGCGCTGGTTTTCCGCAGGCGTCGCGTCCTCCAGCCAGAACAGCCGGTACGGTTCCAGGTCGCGCGCCAGCCGCGCCGCTTCGATCGGGGTCAGGCGGTGGTGCGCATCGTGCAGCAGTTCGATCTCGTCGCCATGGTCGGAACGCAACTGTTCGAACAGCTTGGGCACCACGCCGAGATAGCGCGGCGTGGACCACACGGTCTCGGTCGGCAGTTCGCTCTCGGCCGGTTCGTAGGGCTTGCCGCCGCTGGAGATGCCGTAGGTCTTCTTGATCCCGGGCACGCCGCACTGCGCGCGGATGGCGATGAAGCCGAGTTCGCGGAAACGGGCGACTTCCTCGCTGGTCTCGGCGATGTCGCGGCCGTTGGCGTGGCCGTAGACCAACGCGCCCTCGCGCGAGCGCCCGCCCAGCAGCTGGTACAGCGGCATCCCGGCCATCTTGCCGAGGATGTCCCACAGCGCCACGTCCACCGCGGCGATCGCGGTCATCGTCACCGGCCCGCGGCGCCAGTACGCGCCGCGGTAGAAGAACTGCCAGATGTCCTCGATACGGCCGGCATCGCGGCCGATCAGGTTCGGCACCACGTGGTCCTGCAGGTACGACGCCACCGCCAGTTCGCGGCCGTTGAGGGTGGCGTCGCCCAGGCCGTACACGCCGGAGCGGGTGACGATCTTGAGGGTGACGAAATTGCGCCCCGGGCAGGTGACGATGACCCGCGCCTCGACGATCTCGCGATCGCGGGCCGAGCCTTGGGCGGAAGAGGCGCTGTCGGAAGTCTGGTTCATTGCGGATCGCTCACGGGGAAGGAACCGCGGCCGTGCGGGCCGCGGACGGGAGGGAGAGTTCGAACGGACCGGCCGGCAACCCGGCGCGGTCGAACAACGTGCAGACCGGGCTGTCGGCCCAGCAGTAGCGCACGCGGGTCGGCGCGGCGCCGGCGGGAACCGGCAGGCGCACGCTGCGGCCCTGCAGTTCGGCCCGCGCGTAGCGGCAGCTGCCGGATGCCGCGCCGCACAGTTCGAAACCGATCGGCGCATCCGCGCTGTAGGTCTGCAGGGCACCATCGACGTCGTCGAAATCGACGACCAACGCGGCGCCATCGCGACGCAGCGCATGCGGCACCGGCCCGGACGGCGCCAGCGTCTCGCCGTAGACCACGTGCCGCGCCGCGCGCGCCAGGCGGCGGCCGAGTTCCTGCTTGTTGGCCGGATGGATGTCGTAGCGGTCGCCGATGTCGATCGCCACCGCCAGCCCGGCATGCGCATCGGCGGCGACGAAGCGCCGTTGCGCCTCGCGCAGCTGCGCCCAGCCGCTGTCGCCGGGCTGGGTGGGCGGCGCGCCGTAGTTGGCCAGCTGCACCAGCAGCAGCGGCAGTTGCGCGCCGAAGCGCTGCCGCCAGTCGCGCTGCCAGGCGTCGAGCAGCGCCGGATAACCGGCCGCATCGCCGGTGTTGGATTCGCCCTGGTACCACAGCACACCGCGCAGGCCGACCCGGCCCAGCGGCGCGATCATGCCGTTGTACAGCGTGGTCAGGCCCGCGGCCGAGGACCACGGCGCACGCGGCGGCATGCCCAGTTGCGGCGGCACGATGCGGTACTGCCACCCGGTCAGCGCCACCCGGCTGCCGTCGCCCAGCTGCAGCTGCTGCGCGTACGCGTCACCGAGCAGGCCGCCGCGGCGGTAGCTGTTGTAGACGTTGACCACCACGGTGTTCCTGCCCGCGTGCAGCACGCCGCGCGGCAGGCGGTAGCTGCGCGGCTGGTCGGCGCCGTAGCTGCTGCCCACCGCCTGGCCGTTGACCCAGGTCTGGTCGAGTTCGTCCACCGGCCCCAGCGCCAGCGTCGCCTGCTGCTGCGCCTGCTCGGCGCTCAGCGTGACCGTGCTGCGGTACCAGACCATGCCATTGAAATTGACCAGCTGCGGCACGCCCCAATCGTCCCAGGCGCCCAGCGCCGCGGGTGCGTCGCGCCAGTCGCCGCCTGCATCGTCCGGCTGCCACGGCGCGCCGCTGGCGTGCGCGCGCCACCACGTCTCCCACAACCGGCCCCAGCGCGGCGCCGCCTGCTGCGGATCGGTGGCGTAGCGCGCCAGCACGTCCAGCGCCGGCGCGTTGCCGTCGACCTTGCGCAGGGCGGCGTCGCCGATCCACGCCTGCATCTGCGAACCGCCCCAGGAGGCATTGATCAGCCCCATCGGCACGTCCACGGTCTTGCGCAGTTCGCGCGCGAAGTAATAGCAGGCCGCGGAAAAGTCGCCGACCGTCTCCGGCGTGGTCGGCTGCCATGCGGCGGGGCCGCCGAACTGCGCCTGCGGGGTCGGGCTGGACTGCGCCGGCACCTTGAACATGCGGATCGCCGGCTGCTGCGCATCGGCGATCTCGCTGCGCGTATCCAGCGTGCGCAGCACCGGCAGCTCCATGTTCGACTGGCCCGAGCACAGCCACACATCGCCGAGCAGCACGTCCTCGGCGCGCTGCACGCGGCCGTGCGCGGTGCTCGCCTGCAGGACGTACGGGCCGCCGGCCGGCAGCGCCGCCAGCTGCGCCTGCCAGCGGCCCTGGCGATCGGCGCGCGCCTGCACGCGCTGCTGCGCCAGCTGCACGGTCACGGTCTCGCCGGCCGCCGCTTGCCCCCAGACGCGGATCGGCGCGTCGCGCTGCAGCACCGCGTGGTCCTGGAACAGGGCATTCAACAACGGTGCGTCGTCGGCATGCGCGAATGCGGGTACGCACAGCGCCACCAGCAGCAGGCGGCGCGCGAGGTGGACAGCGGAACGGTAGGGCGTCATTGCGGATTTCCCGGTGCGTACGGAAACGACAGCGCTTGGTAATACGCCAGCGGATGCGCCGGCGGCGCGGTGCCCGGCGGCAGCGCCCGGCCGGACACCTGTTGCCAGTAGGCGATGCTGGCATCGCGCCACCACTGCGCTTCTTGCTGCTGGATCGCCAGGAAGTCGGCGACCTGGCGATAGCGCTGCGCATCCACGTAGGGCGCCAACCCGGCCCAGGTCGCGCGCATCCGCGCCACTTCGGCCACGCCGTGGTCGTAGTGGCCGATCAGCGCGTTCCACAGCGGTTGGCCGGACGCCATGCGGTGGTCCCACGGCACGTGGTGGAACCACAGCAGGTAGTGTTCCGGCACCGTGCGCACGTCGCCGAAGCGGCGCGCCAGCGGCGGCGCGTACTGCGCCACCGCATTGCTGCCGGTCGCGCTGCGGTCGAAGCCGATGCCGTTGCGGTCGGCGCGGTGGTAGTACACCGGGTCCCAGTCCGGCCGCGCGCTGCCCGCGTCCCAGGGCGCCGGGCCGTAGTGGTGGCCTCGCCCCATCAGGTGATGCAGGCCGAGCGGGGTCATGTAATCGACCGCCGCTTCGTGCGAGGCCATCATCATGCCGACCACCGGCGCGACCAGCGCCGGCGCGTTGCCGAAGGTCATCCGCACCCAGTCCTCGGCGATGGCCTGCGCATCGCCCTGCGGATCCCAGGCCAGCCGCCCGAACGCGTACCAGTTGGCCTGGTCGAAGATCGAGCCGCACCAGTTGCGGTCGGCGCCGATGTTGGCGACTCCGGCGATGCCGCTGAGCGCATGCCCGTCCACCGCGCCCTCCACCACCCGCGCCACTGTCGCGCGCTTGCCGCGGTACGTGTTCGCTTGCAGGGTCTCCTGGTACAGCGTGCCCAGGTAGACCAGGTGCGTGGCGAAGCCCAGGTACTCCTTGGTGATCTGGAATTCCAGCATCAGCGGCGTCTTCGGCATCGCCCCGAACAGCGGATGGAACGGCTCGCGCGGCTGGAAGTCGATGGCGCCGTTCTTGACCTGCACCACCACGTTGTCGCGGAATTTCCCGTCCAGCGGCACGAACTCGCTGTAGGCCTGCTTGGCGCGGTCGTCGGGCTGTTCGTGCGAATAGACGAACGCCCGCCACATCACCACCCCGCCATGCGGCGCCAGCGCGTCGGCGAGCATGTTGGCGCCGTCGGCATGCGTGCGCCCGTAGTCCTGCGGGCCCGGTTGGCCTTCGGAATTGGCCTTGACCAGGAAGCCGCCGAAATCGGGAATGCGTGCGTAGATCTCGTCCGCCTTGGCCTTCCACCAGCGTTGCACCGCCGGGTCCAGCGGGTCGGCACTGCGCAGTCCGCCGATCTCGATCGGCGCGCTGAAGCGCGCGCTCAGGTACACGCGGATGCCGTACGGGCGCAGCGCCGCGGCCAGGGCCGCGGTCTTGTCCAGATAGGGCGCGGTCAGGCTCACTGCCTTGGCGTTGACGTTGTTCAGCACCGCGCCGTTGATGCCGATCGAGGCATTGGCGCGCGCGTAGTCGGTGTAGCGCGGGTCCACGTAGCCGGGCAGCTTCTGCCAGTCCCAGAGCGAGGCGCCGGCGTAGCCGCGTTCGACCACGCCGTCCAGGTTGTCCCAGTGATCGAGCACGCGCAGCTTCACCCGCGGCGCATCGCGCAGCGCCAGCGGCGCCGGCGCCTGCCCGGTCTGCAACAGGCGCAGGAAGCGGAACGCCGCATACAGCGCGCCGCGTTCGCCACCGCCGACGAGGGCGGTGAGCGGGCGGCCGTCGACCACCACGCTGCGGATCAGGTAGCCCTCTTCGCCCAGGCCGCGCGTGTCCAGCCGCAGCCGCGCGATCGCCGGCGTGGCCGGGGTGCCGAGCACGATCGCGCCGGCGCGGTCCGCGCTTGCCGCCAGCGGCGGCTCGGCGCCGAGCAGGCCGCCCAGGCCGCGCCGCAACTCGTCGCGCGCGGCCCGCTGCATCGGCGTCTCGTCGCCGGCCACCAGCTGCGTGGCGGCCGCGCGCCACGGCGCGGCCTGCGCTTCGGCGAGCGGCTGGTAGCGCAACCATAAATCGTAGCCATCCTCGGCCTGGGCCACGGCGATCGGCAACAACAGCGCCAGCCACAGGCACGCGCTGCGCAGCCACCCGCCACGCAGCGGGCGCCGACGCGGCAGCGCGCGCGGCGGCGGGCGGCCGCTCATGCACGCCCCCTCTGGCACGCTGCCGGCGCATGCCTGCAGTCGCCGCCCACCCGGCTTCCCGGTACCATGCAGCCGTCACCCGTGTCGGGATCCACACCGTGTCGCGGCGCTGTCGCACACGCGGCTTGCGCAGCACGTCCCCGGTCGCGATCCACGCCCGCAAGCCAACGAAGAGGCGCATCTTGGAGAAGGTCAGGAAATCGGTTCGCCGCAAGAGCCTCGCCGTGACCATCGACGAGGTGGCCGCACTGGCCAAGGTCTCGCCGATGACCGTGTCGCGGGTGATCAACGGCCAGGGCAACGTGCGCGACAGCACCCGCGAACAGGTCATGCGCGCGGTCGACACGCTCGGCTACACCCCGAACCTGGCGGCCAGCGCGCTGGCCGCCGCGCAGAGCACGCGGATCGCGCTGATCTACAGCAACCCCAGCGGCGCCTACCTGGGCGAACTGCTGGTCGGGGTGCTGCGCGCGGCCTCGCGCACCTCGATCCAGGTGGTGATGGACTACTGGGACGACCTCGGCGCCGAGGCCGAACGCAAGGCCGCGCGCACGCTGGCCAAGAGCGGCGTGGCCGGGGTGATCCTGCCGCCGCCGCTGTGCGAATCGGATGCGGCGATCCGCGAGCTGGTGCGCGCCAAGGTGCCGGTGGTGGCGATCGCCTCCGACCGCTTCAGCGACCGCGTCGCCTGCGTGCGCATCGACGAGTTCAACGCCAGCAAGGACATCACCGCCTACCTGATCGCGCAGGGCCATACCCGCATCGGCTACATCGCCGGCCGCTCCAACCTGTCGGCCAGCGCGCGCCGCTTCGAAGGGTTCCAGGCGGCGCTGGCCGAGGCCGGGCTGCGCCTGGACCGGCACCTGCTGCAGCCGGGCGACTACACCTACCGCTCGGGCCTGGACGCGGCGGAAAAACTGCTGTCGCGCCGCCATCGGCCCAGCGCGATCATCGCCAGCAACGACGACATGGCCGCCGCCGCGATCTCGGTCGCGCACCGGCGCGGCCTGGACGTGCCGCGCGACCTGTCGGTGGTCGGCTTCGACGACACCTCCGCCGCAACCACCGTGTGGCCGGAACTGAGCACCATCCGCCAGCCGATCGCGGCCATGGCCGATGCGGCGGTCGACATCCTGCTGCGCAGCATCCGCAGCAAGGAACGCACGGCCCGGGCGAAGATCGATCATGTGCTCGCTCATCAGCTGGTCAAGCGCGATTCGGTGGCCGTACCGGCCGCCGCGCGCACCGAACGGCGCTGACGCGGCGGCGGGCGGCAGGGTCCGCATCAGCGGATCAGGTACTGGTTGATCAGGTTCTCGTAGGCTTCCTGGCGGCCGCTGACCTGCCTGGGCTCGCCGGCCTTGGCCGCGTGCGCCGCCAGGTCCGCCAGCGTGCTGTTGCCGGCCGCAAACGCCGCGCCGGCGCCGCTGTCGAAGCTGCTGTAGCGCTCCGCCCGCCACTGCTCCAGCGGCGAGGCGGTCAGCAGCGCATGGGCAACCTCCAGGCCGCGCGCGAACGCGTCCATGCCGCCGATGT
>Ga0209371_1000154_pt1 | contig 108161 bp, 93 predicted proteins | sample AgamicAtAmrz_FD_187165 | JGI IMG/M metagenome (GOLD analysis project Ga0209371, IMG submission 187165) | Agave microbial communities from Guanajuato, Mexico - At.Am.rz (SPAdes) (version 2) | ecosystem: Host-associated > Plants > Roots > Rhizosphere | place: Guanajato, Mexico | collected 2012-06-07 | reverse complement strand
GCGCCCGTGGTGAGAAGTACTAAGGAACTGAATCATGGCTAAAGGTATTCGTGAGAAGATCAAGCTGGTTTCCTCTGCTGGTACAGGTCACTTCTATACCACCACGAAGAACAAACGTACTAAACCAGAGAAGCTGGAACTGAAAAAGTTCGATCCGGTTGTACGTCAGCACGTGATCTACAAAGAAGCCAAAATTAAATAATTTTGGTGTTCTGTGAAAAACCCGGCTTCGGCCGGGTTTTTTGTTTTTGCCGCTTTTTGAGGAGAGAACATGCCGGAATTACCCGAGGTTGAAACCAGCCGACGCGGCATAGAACCGCATCTGGTGGGCGAAAAGATTTTACATGCCGTGGTGCGTAACTCACGTCTGCGCTGGCCGGTGTCGCAGGAGATCCATGCGCTCAGCGACCAGCCAGTATTAAGCGTACAGCGCCGCGCCAAATATCTGCTGCTGGAGCTGCCGCACGGCTGGATTATTATCCATCTCGGCATGTCCGGCAGCCTGCGCGTACTGCCAGAAGAGCAGCCCGCCGCAAAACATGATCACGTCGATTTAGTGATGAGCAACGGCAAAGTGCTGCGCTACACCGATCCGCGTCGCTTCGGTGCCTGGCTGTGGAGCACCGATCCTGAAGGCAGCAACGTGCTGGCGCATCTGGGGCCGGAACCGCTCAGCGACGCCTTCAGCGGCGACTATCTGTATGAGAAGTCACGCGGCAAGCGTACCGTTGTAAAGCAGTGGCTGATGGATAACAAAGTGGTGGTCGGCGTGGGCAATATCTACGCCAGCGAATCGCTGTTTACCGCCGGGATCCTGCCCGATCGTCCGGCGATGAGCCTGAGTAGTGAAGAGGCTCAGCTACTGGCTGCCACCATTAAAGCGGTACTGCTGCGCTCGATAGAGCAGGGCGGCACTACGCTGCGCGATTTCCTGCAGAGCGACGGTAAACCAGGCTACTTTGCGCAACAATTGCAGGTGTATGGCCGCACGGGTGAGCCTTGTCGCGCCTGCGGCACGCCCATTGTCAGCGGTAAACACGGGCAGCGCAGCACCTTCTGGTGCCCCAACTGCCAGCATTAAGTCAGGCAAGCTTCGCCAGCAAAGCCTGATGCACGTGCTGTGGAAGAAACGCGCTGACGTCACCGCCGTGGCGCGCCACTTCTTTCACCAGCGAGGAAGAGACAAACGAGAAGCCTTCTGACGGCATCAGGAATACGCTCTCCAGCGTCGGCAGCAGATGGCGATTCATATGGGCGAGCTGCAGTTCATATTCAAAGTCCGACACCGCACGCAGGCCCCGTACCAGCACGTTGGCCTGCTGCGCGCGCGCAAAGTTCGCCATCAAATCACTGAATCCTGCCACTTCCACATTCGGCAGATGCGCCACGGCCTGACGCGCCAGCTCAATGCGCTCTTCCAGGTTAAACATCGGCTTTTTGCTGGGACTGGCGGCGATGGCCAGTACCATCTGGTCAAACATCTGCGCGGCGCGGGTGACGATATCGAGATGGCCAAGCGTGATGGGATCGAAGGTACCGGGATAAATCGCTTTCGTGCTCATAGACGGCCCTTGTCTGCGGCATGATTCAGCGCCCAAAGCGCGGAATATTTGTTGAAGGTGTACTGCGCGTTGACCACGGCGAGGATGCAACCCTGTTTGCCGTCGAGGAATCCGGCGCGCAGCAGGAACGTTTTCAAAAATGCGCCCAGCGTGTGGGAAAATACGGAAAACAGGCCACAGCGCTTGCCACGCTGATGGCGCTCTTGCGCCCAGGCGGCCGCGTAGGCCAGCTGCTTTTGCTGGAACGCGATAAGATCGCGGCAGGTCAGATGTTGCAAATCGCCCTGTAGCCTGACCACGGGCGCGCCTTGCGTTTCCAGCGACTCATGCACCAGATTATCGTTATAGCTCAGCGCACGTGGGTAAAGGCGCATCACACGGTCCGGATACCAGCCGCTGTGGCGCATAAAACGGCCAAGAAACAGGTTGCTGCGGCTCAGGCTATAGACTGTGGTAGAAGGCGGCTGCGCCAGTACCGCTTCAATACTGGCACGCAGCGGCGGCGTCACGCGCTCATCGGCATCGATCATCAAAATCATATCGCCGCTGGCATAGTGCTGCGCACGCTGGCGCTGCTTGCCGAAGCCTGCCCACGCCTCGGCGTGAAAAACCTGTGCGCCCGCGCGAAGCGCGATATCGGCAGTGTCGTCGCTGCTGCCTGAATCCAGCACAATAATTTCGTCTGCCCAGCCAACGGAGTCGAGACAGGCTGGCAGCAGCGCCGCTTCGTTTTTGGCGATCATCACCACAGAAAGACGTTGGCGAGCAGTCATCAATGGGCCCGTGGCGGTAAATGAGGTTCGAGTAACTGTAGCAGACGCTGCAATGCGCCCTGGTTCTGGTGCAGGACCTCGACCGCATGACGGCCATAGTAGAGGCGATAATCCTCATCGTGCAGCAGATTTGTGACCTCTTTCTCCAGGGATACCACGTCGGTCACGGTGATGAGGCCCTGCGCTTCCTGCAACTTGCCGCAGATATCCTTGAAGTTCCAGATATGTGGGCCCATCAGTACAGGGATCGCGTGCGCGGCGGGCTCCAGCGGGTTATGTCCGCCACGCTCCACCAGGCTGCCACCAACGAAGGCGAGGTCGGCGATGCCGTACAGCAGCATCAGCTCACCCATGGTGTCGCCAATAACCACCTGCGTCGAACCGGAAGGGATTTCGCCGCTGCTGCGCAGGATAAAGCTGAAGTTGCGTTTTTGCGTCAGGTCACGCGCATCGCTGAAGCGCTCAGGATGGCGCGGCACCAGAATCAGCAACAGATCGGGAAAGGTCTGCAATAAACGGCGATGCGCGTCCAGCACGATCGCCTCTTCGCCTTCGTGCGTGCTGGTGGCAATCCACACCGGGCGGCGTGGTGCCCACTGGCGGCGCAACGTTACCGCTCTGGCAGCCAGTTCAGGCGTCACGGAAATATCAAATTTCAGGCTGCCGGTGACGGCCAGCTGCGAACGCTTCAGGCCCAGCGCCAGAAAACGGTCGCCGTCTTCCACATTTTGCGCGGCAATCAGGGTAATGCTTTGCAGCAGATCGCGCATAAAGCCGCCCAGTTTGCGGTAGCCTTTGGCCGAGCGCTCAGAGAGGCGGGCGTTGGCGATTACCAGCGGAATCTGGCGCTGATGCAGAATGCGGATAATGTTAGGCCACAGTTCGGTTTCCATGATGATCACCAGACGCGGATTCACCGTGTCGAGGAAACGGTTAATTGCGCCGGGCAGATCGTAAGGCAGATAGACGTGATGCACATCTTTACCAAACGCCGACTGCGCCCGCTCCGAGCCGGTCGGCGTCATGGTGGTAACGGTAATTGGCAGGGTCGGATAGCGGTGACGCAGCGCGCGCACTAACGGGATTGCCGCCAGCGTCTCGCCGACCGAAACCGAGTGCAGCACGATGCCGTCCGGCTCCACTTTGCCCATGCAGTAGCCGTAGCGTTCTGCCCAGCGTTTACGGTACGCCGGCGCTTTGCGACCACGCAGCCAGAGGCGCAGCCAGATGAGCGGCTGAATGAGGTAGAGCAGAGCGGTATAAAGGGTTGTCATAGTTATCGTTTCGACAGCCTGGCAGAAAAAATTTCACATAAATCAATCTATGTTATCAGAAAGCCCAGGCGCGCTCACCACTTTGTCAGCGGCGCGCCAGCACCTGCTGATAAAGCGATGTCAGCGACTGCGCCAGCCGCTGCGGGCCATAAGGCTCAATTCTGCGTCTTGCGGCTTCGCCTAAACGCGAGTCCGCTGAAAGCGACGGTATCGCCATAATAGCCTGGTTTAACGCGTTGATATCCAAAGCATCACAAACGAAGCCTTCCTGACCAGCAGTAATAAATTCTGCGCCGCCACAGCCGGTGCTGGTAATAACCGGCAGGCCGCAGGCCATTGCCTCCAGCACCACATTGGGGAAAGGATCGTAAAGCGTCGGCAACAGCAGCCCGTCGGCGGCGTGGTAGAAGGGCTGCACATCCTGCTGAACACCGACAAAGCGCAGGCGATCCAGACAGTTCAGCTGATTCGCCAGCTGCTGATAGCGCGACAGCTGCTTGTCCTGACCGACCACGATCAGGTAGCGGTCGCTGTGCGCCAGCGCCTCAATCGCCGCTTTTAGCCCTTTGCGCTCAAAGCCGGAGCCAACATAGATCAGCACCGTCGCCGTGTCCGGCAGCTGGAGCTGCTGGCGCGTGGCATGGCGGCTCGCCTCGCTGGCTGGCTGGAAACGCTGGGCGTCGATGGCGTTGTGAATAACGTGAATCTTCTCCGTGCCGAGTGAAAAACAACGCAGGATATCGCGCTTTACCATCTCTGAATTGCAGATCACCGCTTTCAATGATGGCGAGTTGAACATCTCCGCTTCTGCCTGCAGCACGTAGCGGTGATAGGGGCTGACAGCGGCGCTCAGGCGCTGCCACGGCGAGACGATACGCGCACGTTGCTCCAGCCAGACGCGATGCACGCCGTCACCGGCGCGGAAAATGTCGCAACCCGCGATACGCTCGTGGCTCTGGACAATGTCAAAGCGCTCTTTTTCCCAGCAGGCGCGCGCCGCACGCGCAAAGCCACGCTCGCGCGAGATACGGCCCAGCTTAGGTGGATTGCAAATGTGCAGATGCCAGTCGGGATTGGGCGTGCCCTGCCAGCTGCGCGTGATGATATTAAGGTCCAGCTGCTCGCTGCCAAGCGCTTCCAGCGCGCGAGAAATAAAGCGTTCCGCACCGCCGTCGGGACGGTATTTCTGCCGGACAATCGCCAGGCGTAATTTAGTCATGTAAAAAATTCCTTGCGGCCTCGACTACATCTTTGACCGGAATGGCGCTGAGATAACGCTGGCGGGTATTGGTATCAATGGCGTCAGGATCGGGCAGCGGGCCATAATCGCCCGCCCAGATCACGCGGTTGTGATCGCCCCACGGACGCCAGAACTGGAGCTTGGTCGGGCCGAACAGCGCGATGCAGGGCGTGTCGAGCGCGGCGGCCATATGCATCGGCGCAGAATCGACGCCGATAAACAGTCTGGCACGGGCGATCAGCGCCGCCAGCTGCGGCAGCGACAGCTGGCCTGCCAGCGACACCCGATGGGGTGTGGTACAGAGCGCCTCAATACGCGCGATCATCTCCAGCTCGTGCTTGTCGGGCGCGGCGGTCAGGACGACTTTGCGGCCCGCCTGCGCCAGTTGGTCAATGGTGGCGGCCACTTTCTCCTCTTCCCAGCATTTGAAGTTCCAGCGCGAGGTGGGCTGAAACACAATAAAGGGCGAGTCGACGCCCTGTTCCGCCAGCAGCGTATCGACTTTTTGTCCGTCTACTGCGCTAAAGTGCATCGACGCGCGCGCACCCTCGGGTGAAATGCCGAGCGGCGTCAGCGCCGTCATATTCTGCTCAACCGTATGAAGCTGGTTATGATTGCTGGTCGATACCAGACAGTTGTGGCACAGCCGCCAGAAGGCGTTGTCGCGCTTATTGAAGGCGAAGCCGATACGCAGCGGCGCACCGCTAAACAGGGTAACCAGCGCGCTGCGCCACTGATCGGCGAGATTGATGACGATGTCGTAACGGCTGGCGCGAACGGCGGCGATCAGGTGGCGTTCATGCTGGAGTTTGCGCCAGCTTCCTTCCTGTTTCCATTTACGGTCGATAACGTGTAGCTGGCGGATGGCCGGGTGCGCCTCCAGCATCGGCCGCGTCTCTTTATAGAGCAGCACATCGATGTTGGCCTGAGGATAGCGCTGGCGCAGCGCGTTGATAACGGGCGTTGTCAGCAGCATGTCGCCGTGATGGCGCAGCTTGATCAGCAAAATATTGTGTGGGTTAACGTCTGCGTGAGTCGGGTTTGCCATACACAAATGCTCTTAATTTTCAGTGAGCCGATTGTAGGGCAAACCCTTCGGTGGTTAAACCTGCGGCGACGGTTATTTGTCGCGCCAGCGCCAGAGTCGAACCAGCCACAGCAGCAGCTGATACCACTGTTTGATGCCGCGCGCGTTGCGCAGCATACGCAGATGGGTTTTGCTGGCAAAAATATCACGGATAATCGCCTGCTTCGCGGCCGGATCGGGCTCGCGTCGCACGCAGTGGCAGACGCTGAGCGCTTCATGGGTGATCTGCGCGTGAAAAGCCGGGTAGATCCGCACGCTCGCTTTATAGCGCGCGTTTAGCTCGTCCAGCATGCGGGCAATTTTCAAATAGTGGCGCTGATACTCGACATTGCGCTGGCCGGTGCGCTTGCGGTTGCTGATAGAGGCGTCGTGCAGGTAGTAGCGATAAAAAATCTGCTCGGTATAGCGGACACGCTGCGCGTTAAACATAAATTCGGTGGTCCAGGGAATATCCTGATGGTGCAGACCCGGCTCGAACGCCAGCTGCTTTTGCTCGATCAGCGAGCGACGATAGATGCCCAGCCAGACCACATGCAGATAGCGTCGCGTTTTCAGCGCAGTATTGAGCCATTCGGCACCCTTCAGCACCGGCGTGCTGCGCAGCCGATCCAGCGGGATCATGGGACGCGTACGCTGGTCGCGCTGAAAGAACCACTCAGCGTTGCACTGTGCAGCGTCGAGATCGTCCTGCTCTGCCATCTCAACCAGCGTCTTGTACATCTCGGGCTGCATGGTGTCGTCGGCATCGGGAAAGGTCACATACTTACCGCGTGCAATATGCAGCCCGGCATTGCGCGCGCGCGACACACCACCATTTTCCTGATGGATCACCCGGATATGTGGGTACTGAGCCGCATACGCATCGGCGCGCGCGCCGGAATCGTCGGTAGAGCCGTCGTCGACGATAATGATTTCCAGCGAGGTCAGCGTCTGCGCCAGCAGCGACTGCATAAAGGCATCAAACATCTCGCCTGCGTTGTACATGGGAGAGATGATGCTGAGCAGCGGTGGAGTTGAAGATAAAGGCATAAGCTCTGTTTTTTTAGTTAGTGCTTTAGAAATTCTGACGACATCCTTTAACGCCAGCCGTATCGTAATAATGCGCTTTAAAAAACGTCTGGCTTATTATGAGGGCTGGTAAGCTTTTTTAAACGCATTTCATGCGGTTAGTGAAAAAAGCGGCCTGTAATTCTAGTCAGCAGGCCAGCCTGCTTAGTTCTGGCGGCGAGCCTGCGTAAAGCTGGTGTGATATTCCGTCAGCGTGCGTCCCTTAAAACGCGGGCCAACCCAGTTGAAGAGCGCTTCCAGATCCTCATAAAGACGTTCAATGTCCTGCTCATTTTTAAACGTTGGGCTGCCGTCTGGCATAAATTCCGACGAGTGCAGCATAAACTCGACGTAATCCTGGCCTTCTGCCAGCGACTGTTCAATGACGCGTTTCATGCTCGCCACATTGCCGCCGGACGGGCGCAGCCAGTAAACCGCCGGGCTGCGCTGTTTGCCGCGCAGCTTATAAATACCCTGTTTAAACGCGCTCATCAGTGGAGAATATTTATACTGAATGCTCATTGGCACTTCCAGTAAGGGTGAATTACCAGGACGAGAAATGTCGCGAGGATCGATAAAGTAGGCGTTGTGTGGAAAGTGCGTGTAGTCCGTGCCGCCGTTGCCCTGCGGTGCGCCACGGTTAAAGCGCCAGTTAACGCGCGGCGTAACGGAACAGTCGACCAGATAGCCCAGTTCCGTCAGCGCTGCCGCATAACGTTCGTCAAAAGCCCAGCGGCCCGCGCGGTGGCTGCGCATTTTGGTCTGGAATGTCTCTTCCAGCAGCTGCGTCATAAAGGCGACTTTGGCGCGCAGCACGTCGTCAGGATATTCAATCAGGTAAGGCTGCCAGCGCCAGTCATCATCGGTTAATGGCGCTTCCGGCGGGCTATTCCAGGCATGCAGATGCATACCCACCTCGCCCTGGTTGCGGGTAATGACATCGCGGGCGAATTCTACATAAGCGGGATCAACCGCCATTTCGTAGTTGGTCAGCCAGGTTGGCTTCAGGCCAAAGCGTTCACACAGCGACTGAAAGCGCGGCAAAAAGGCAGTATTGCGCGTGGTAATGGTGCGATGGTTGCGCCAGAGGTTATCGCCTTCAGTATCAATGGTAATAAGGAATGATGGCTGTGTCATAGTGTCTTCCTGAACGCCCTGCAAAGGCGCAATAGTACGCCTGGCCGTAAGCTGGCGCAAAGTGTTACGTAATGGTGACGCTGGCGTCAGCGCGATTTACTGCCCGTCGGCGCTTCCGTACTATAGCCGGGCAAATGGCGGACTTTTCTCAGTCAATAAGGAAATATTTTGTCGAAACGCATCCTGATGGTGATCGATGGCCTGCCCGGCGGCGGCGCGGAAAAAGTGGTGATAACGCTGGTGGCGGGTCTGCTGGCGGCCGGACACCGCGTTTCTCTGTTCTCGCTGCGCAAGGTTTGTGAATATGCGCTGCCTGCGGGCCTGGATTATCAGGTTATTGAGGATCGTTGTCGTCATCCTTTGCGTAAGCTAACAGAGCTGGGACGCCGTGCGCGCCAGCTGGATAAGGCGGTGCAGGCAGCGGAGCGCACCGACGGTGAATTTGATCTGATCGTCTCGCATCTGCACAAGACCGACCGCATTGTCAGGCGCTGTGCCGCCGTAAAGGCGGAGAAGACCTGGTTCTGTCTGCATGGCGTGTTTTCTGCGTCTTATCTGGGACACCGCAGCGGGCTGTCTCGCTGGCTCAAGGCGCGCAAGATCCAGCGGGTTTACCAGCAGCGTAACGTTATTGGTGTTTCCGCCTATGCGCTGGAGGATTTGAAGAGCGCGTTTGGCGTCAGCCTGCGCCGCGAAGCCGTTATTGCGAATCCTTTCGATATTGCGACCATTAAGTCGCTGGCGCAGGCACCGCTTACGCCACCCGCCAGTGAATTTATCCTGCACGTTGGCCGGTTCCATGAAACCAAACGCCATGACCGCCTGTTACAGGCTTATGCGCTGACCGATCTGGCGATACCGCTGGTGCTGCTGGGCAAGGGAAGTGCGGAAAAAACGGCAGTACTGCGTGCGCAGGCCAAAGAGCTGGGCATTGAGCACCGCGTGATTTTTCAGGGATTTTCTGACAATCCCTATGCCTGGATGGCACGTGCCAGCCTGCTGGTGGTCAGCTCCGACAGCGAGGGCTTTGGCAATGTGCTGATCGAGTCGATGCTGTGCGGCACGCCGGTAGTCAGCACGCGCTGCCCAGGCGGCCCGGTTTCGTTGTTGCAGGGCGAACTGGCGCGCGGGCTGGCCGATCTTAATCCCGTTTCTCTGGCAAATGCGATGCTGGAGATTTACCAGCAGCCGCCTGACCTGACGCAGAGCGATTTCTCCGCTTTCGATACGCCGGTGGTTTGCCAGCAATACCTGGCATTAATGTCGCCAGGTCTTGCAGGTAGCTGAAAATCCTGAGAAGCGGGTGGCTGGGAGGGAAGAGCCTATGGGTTTTAATCCCAGCTCAGCACCACTTTTCCTGAGCGCCCGGAGCGCATCTCGTCGAAGCCCTGCTGGAAATCATCAATAGGGTAGCGATGCGTGATAATCGGCGTCAGGTCGAGCCCTGACTGGATCAGCGCCGCCATCTTGTACCAGGTTTCAAACATTTCACGGCCATAGATGCCTTTGATAAATAGCCCTTTGAAAATCACTTGGTTCCAGTCGATTGCCATTTCGCCCGGTGGAATGCCCAGCAGAGCGATACGTCCACCGTGGTTCATGACCTCCAGCAGCGTGCGGAATGCAGGCGGTGCGCCGGACATCTCCAGACCGACATCAAACCCCTCCGTCATGCCCAGCTCACGCATCACGTCGCGAAGGTTTTCCTGCGCCACGTTCACCGCGCGCGTCACGCCCATTGAGCGCGCCAGCTCAAGGCGGTAGTCATTGATGTCAGTGATCACCACGTTGCGTGCGCCAACGTGTTTACATACCGCCGCGGCCATAATCCCGATAGGACCTGCGCCGGAGATCAGCACATCTTCGCCCACCAGATCAAACGACAGCGCGGTGTGCACCGCATTGCCGAACGGATCGAAAATCGCGGCAAGCTCGTCGGGGATATTGTCGGGAATGCGGAAAGCGTTGAACGCCGGGATCACCAGATATTCGGCAAAGCAGCCCTGGCGGTTAACGCCTACGCCGATAGTGTTACGGCACAAATGGGTGCGCCCGGCACGGCAGTTGCGGCAGTGCCCGCAGGTAATATGCCCTTCACCAGAGACGCGATCGCCGATAGTAAAGCCGCGTACCTCCTGGCCGATGGCCACCACTTCGCCCACGTATTCGTGCCCGGTAATCATCGGCACTGGAATGGTTTTACGCGACCAGTCATCCCAGTTGTAGATATGGATATCGGTGCCGCAGATAGCGGTTTTGCGGATTTTAATCAGTAAATCGTTATGGCCAGGTTCCGGGATCGGCGCATCGGTCACCATCCAGATGCCTTCCCGGGCGTGAAGTTTGGCTAAGGCTTTCATTCTGGGCTCCTCAGGCGATAACGCCGAGCTGTTTGCCAATGCGGGTAAAGGCGTCGACCGCGCGTTCCAGCTGCTGCTGGGTATGCGCCGCCGAAATCTGCGTGCGGATGCGCGCCTGGCCGCGTGGCACAACGGGATAGAAGAAGCCGGTAACGTAGATGCTTTCCTGCTGGAGCAAACGCGCAAACTCCTGCGCCACGCTCGCTTCGCCCAGCATCACGGGGATAATGGCGTGATCGGCTCCGGCCAGGGTAAAACCGGCCGCTGTCATCTTCTCACGGAAGAAGCGCGCGTTGTCCCACAGGCGCTGACGCAAGCCATCGCCTTCGCTCAGCAGGTCGAGCACGCGGATAGAGGCGGCAACAATGGCGGGAGCCAGCGAATTGGAGAAAAGGTAGGGGCGCGAGCGCTGGCGCAGCCATTCAACTACTTCAGCGCGCGCGGCGGTGTAGCCACCGGATGCGCCACCCAGCGCTTTGCCCAGCGTGCCGGTAATAATGTCGACACGGCCCATCACGTCGCAATATTCATGCGTGCCGCGTCCCGCCGCGCCGACAAAACCGACCGCATGCGAATCATCAACCATCACCAGCGCATTAAACTCGTCGGCAAGATCGCAGATAGCGCGCAGGTTGGCGATCACGCCGTCCATGGAAAAGACGCCGTCAGTAGCGATAAGGATATGGCGCGCACCTTTTTCTCGTGCTTCTACCAGGCAGGCACGCAGCGCCTGCATATCGTTATTGGCGTAGCGATAGCGCTGCGCCTTGCAGAGCCGTACGCCGTCAATGATGGAGGCATGATTCAGCGCATCGGAGATAATAGCGTCCTCTGCATCCAGCAGGGTTTCAAACAGGCCGCCGTTGGCGTCGAAGCATGAGGAGTAGAGAATGGCATCGTCCATGCCGAGAAAGGCGGCCAGCTGTTTCTCCAGCTGCTTGTGGATATCCTGCGTGCCGCAAATGAAGCGCACCGACGCCATGCCAAAGCCGTGTGAATCCATACCTTCTTTCGCTGCCTGAATCAGCGCCGGATGATTGGCCAGCCCTAAGTAATTGTTGGCGCAGAAATTAATAACGTGTTCGCCCTCACCGACCTCGATATCGGTACGCTGAGCGGATGTGATGATGCGCTCCTGCTTAAACAACCCTTCCTGGTGCGCTGTGTCTAGCTGCTGGCGGATCTGCTGATAAAATTGCGCTGGCATCATTGTTCTCCTCAGATAGCGGAAATTTGGCACATCTTACTGAAGGAGAGGGGTGCTAACGATAAATCGACCAGGAGAATGTGAATTTTGCAGCATAGTTCACGTCAGGGAAGGGAGGAAAGGCATCGTGTCAGAGTCATCTGGCTGCCTGCACCGAGATGAAATGTTATGATGTGAGACATGAGCGCGTGAAACCGCCTGTTTCACACCCACAACTTTTAAGGTACAGCACATGATTATCGTCACCGGCGGCGCAGGAATGATTGGCAGCAATATCGTCAAGGCGCTTAACGATCGCGGCATTAGCGATATTCTGGTGGTCGACAACCTGAAGGACGGCACCAAGTTCGTCAATCTGGCCGACCTGGATATCAGCGACTACATGGATAAAGAAGAGTTTCTGACCTATATCGCGGCGGGCGAAGATTTTGGCCCGATTGAGGCGGTATTCCATGAAGGCGCCTGTTCTGCCACCACCGAGTGGGACGGCAAGTACATGATGGATAACAACTATCAGTACTCTAAAGATCTGCTGCACTACTGCCTCGAGCGTGAAATCCCGTTCCTTTATGCCTCCTCTGCGGCGACCTACGGCGGCCGCAACGACAACTTCATCGAAAAGCGTGAATATGAGCAGCCGCTGAATGTCTACGGCTACTCAAAAATGCTGTTCGACCACTATGTGCGTCAGATCCTGCCAGAAGCGGAATCGCCGGTCTGTGGTTTCCGCTACTTCAACGTGTACGGCCCACGCGAAGGCCACAAGGGGAGCATGGCGAGCGTGGCGTTCCACCTCAATACGCAAATCGCTGCTGGCGAAAACCCAAAACTGTTTGAAGGCAGCGACGGCTTTAAGCGCGACTTTATCCACGTTGATGACGTGGTGGCGGTGAACCTGTGGTGTTGGGAAAATAACATTTCTGGCATCTATAATTGCGGCACCGGCCGTGCCGAGTCATTCCAGGAAGTGGCGGACGCGGTGCTGAAATTTCATCAGAAAGGGCAGATCGAGTACATCCCTTTCCCGGACAAACTGAAAGGCCGCTATCAGGCATACACCCAGGCGGACCTGACTAACCTGCGCGCGGCGGGCTATGACAAACCCTTTAAAACCGTGGCGCAGGGCGTGGCCGACTATATGGCCTGGCTGAACCGCAGCGCATAAGGAACGCGTACCGGCGATGAAAATTCTGGTAATTGGCCCGTCGTGGGTCGGCGATATGATGATGTCGCAAAGTCTCTATCGCACCCTCAAGGCTCAACATCCTGACGCGATGATTGACGTGATGGCACCCGCCTGGTGCCGTCCTTTGCTGTCGCGCATGCCAGAAGTTAACCAGGCGCTGGCAATGCCGCTGGGTCACGGCGCACTGGCGATTGGCGAACGCCGCCGCATCGGTAAAACGCTGCGCGCCAGTGGCTACGACCGCGCCTATGTGCTGCCAAATTCCTTCAAATCGGCGCTGGTACCTTTCTTCGCTGGAATCAAACGTCGTGTCGGCTGGCGTGGTGAAATGCGTTACGGCTTGCTTAACGATGCGCGCGCGCTGGATAAAGCGGCGTTTCCGCTGATGGTGGAGCGTTATATCGCGCTGGCATACGATACGCCGGTTGCTTCGGCGCAACAGCTGCCGCAGCCGCTGCTCTGGCCACAGCTTCAGGTCGAAGAACATGAGATGATCGAGACCGCCGCCCAGTTTCAGCTGTCGGCTGAGCGGCCGCTGATCGGTTTTTGTCCTGGCGCGGAATTTGGCCCGGCGAAACGCTGGCCGCATTACCATTATGCCGCGCTGGCGCAGCAGTTGATTGCTGAAGGCAAGCAGATTGTGTTGTTCGGCTCGGCAAAAGATCGCGCCTGTGGCGACGAGATTATCGCGGCGCTGTCTGCAGAGGCGCGCCACTACTGCCGCAACCTGGCAGGTGAAACGCAGCTTGAGCAGGCGGTTATTTTAATTGCGCGCTGCGATGCGGTGGTCAGCAACGATTCCGGGCTAATGCATATCGCTGCTGCGCTTAACCGTCCGCTGGTGGCGCTGTACGGCCCAAGCAGCCCCGATTTCACGCCGCCGCTTTCAAAGCAGGTGCGCATTATCCGTCTGATTAGCGGCTACCATAAAGTGCGCAAAGGTGATGCCGAGCAGGGCTATCATCAAAGCCTGATCGACATCCAGCCGCAGCGCGTTCATCAGGAACTGAACGAACTGCTGGCGCATCCGCAGGAGACGGCATGCACGTCCTGATCGTCAAAACGTCGTCGATGGGCGATGTGCTTCATACGCTTCCCGCTTTAACCGACGCCATGCAGGCGATCCCTGGCATCCGCTTTGACTGGGTAGTGGAAGAAAATTTTGCCCAGATCCCAACCTGGCATCCGGCGGTGGACAAAGTCCTGCCGGTTGCCATTCGTCGCTGGCGTAAACACTGGTTCGGCAGCCAGCAGCGTGAAGAGCGCGTGAGCTTTAAGCGCGATTTACAGTCACGCCAGTATGACGTGATCATTGATGCGCAGGGCCTGATCAAGAGTGCCGCGCTGGTCACGCGCCTGGCCAGAGGCGTTAAGCACGGCCAGGATAGCCGCAGCGCGCGCGAGCCTTTCGCCAGCTGGTGGTACGATCAACGCCACGAGATCGATAAAAAGCAGCATGCGGTAGAGCGCACGCGTGAGCTGTTCGCAAAAAGCCTGGGTTATGAAAAACCGGAAACCCAGGGCGACTACGCTATTGCCGCGCATTTTCTTCAGGATGTGTCGCAGGATATCGCACCCTATCTGGTGTTTCTCCACGCCACAACGCGCGACAACAAGCACTGGCCGGAAAGCCACTGGCGCGAGCTGATCGGCCTGCTACAGCCTACCGGGCTGCGCATTAAACTGCCCTGGGGCGCTGAACATGAACATCAGCGTGCGCAGCGTCTTGCAGACGGTTTTGACTACGTTGAGGTGCTACCGAAACTGACGCTGGACGCGGTTGCCCGTGAACTGGCAGGCGCAAAAGCAATCGTCTCGGTGGATACTGGCTTGAGCCATCTGGCGGCAGCGCTGGACCGCCCAAATATCACGCTTTATGGGCCGACAGATCCGGGGTTGATTGGGGGATATGGGCAGAATCAGCAGGCATTAAAAGCCAGCAATGGCAATATGGATTCGATCGATGCCGACCAGGTGTTCGTTAAGCTCAGGGAATTATTTTGAATGGGATCGCTCTGGAAACAGATTTATCGTTATACCCATCCACGCGTTTACCGGCACAGTGAAAATTTATGGCCGCACGTAAAAATAAAGCGTGCGCCGGAAGGGCATATCAGTTCGCTGGTCTGGAAAGGCAGGCCGGTTGCGATTGAAGATCTGTCAATGCTGCGCGCCAGCCATCACGCGCCTCTGACTATTGTGGCGACCGGGCCGTCAGTCAAGACGCTGGATACGCAGAAGCTGTCGCAGTTTAGTTCGCTGGGTGTTAATGGGGCTTACCACCTGCGCGATCGCATTAAATTCGATTATTACGTAATCGTTGATCGTGATTTTGTCGCAGACCGGCAGGAGATTGTTAAACAGGTTATCCAGGACCGTGAATTACTGCTGTTTATTACCGTTCATTGCCTGCATGATATATTCAGCGCTCTGGGTTGCGAGGCGGTAAAATGCCGTCTCGCCATTATTGAAGATGTCAGACATAAGATCTTTCAACCGCTGATTAAACCTGCCGATTACGCTGCAAAAAGCTCGCTTATTCCTGGATTGATCGTCGATCCTGCAAACAGCCAAATCGGTTTTTGCCGGGATATTCGGCACGGTGTTATCGATGCCGGTACGGTCGCCTACTGGGCGTTGCAAATCGCCTGCTATTTAGGCGCAAAGACTATCCTGATTGCCGGTGTGGATATGACCAATTTCTCTTCTCCGCGTTTTTACGAAAAAGAAACTGACGTCATGCCGAGCCTGCTTGAAACCTGTTTCCTGTCATTAATTAAACCTTCATTCTCACATGCCAGTCGGATCATGAAAGAGGAAAACATTGTGGTTTATAATTTGTCGCTGAATAGTGCGCTGGAAAGCGAAATTTTCGAAAAGGTGTCGCTGAATGATCTCTGAGTCCAGACGTATGCTGATAGTAAAAATTGCCTCCTTTTCCTTTATGGCGTTTTTGTTTTTAATGCCGCTATTCCCTTCACAGGGCAAAGTTAGCAACTTTTTTTATCTGTCGTTAATCTTGATGGCCGTTGTTTTTTTAGCCGATCGGCAGCGGTTTAAAGTATTTATTCAGGATCTAAAAGTGCCGCTGATATGCATCAGCCTTTTCCTGCTTTATTTTAGCCTGAGTACCCTATGGAGCGATGGAGAGGGCAAGTTCTCTTCTGCTTTGAAACACGGCATCTATATCCTGTTTTTTATGCTGATGATTAAACACCTGATAAAAAATTACGGTGTATTAACGGTGCACGCAATAATCTTTGCTGCCACTTTCACGCTTTTAATCCTGACCTTTATTTTTGTTGATAAAAGTACGCTGCTGACCGGGCGCCTTGAAAATGGATTCTTTAGCGCGCCCAGCAATGTTATCGACCTGGGCGGCTATTTTGCTATTGGTATTATCAGCGCACTGATCATTGCGCGAGAAAGCGGTAAACACTGGTCTTATCTGCCCGCCACACTGCTGTTTATTGGCCTGTTACTTACGCAAAGCCGCGGACCGCTGCTGGCGTTGATCGCCTCTTCTTTCCTGCTTTTTGCCAAATATAAACATATCCATCTGCGACATATTCTTTCCACCGCTGCCTGTTTACTCTTTATTGGTCTCTTTTTCTATTTCACAGGTTATGGCAGTGAGTACTCCCAGCGGCTAATCGACGCCTATCAGCAGAGCTATGTGCGCTTTGGTATCTGGCAAAATGCGTTTGAGCTCGCAGAGCAGAAACCCTGGTTGGGCTGGGGATTCGATAAAACGCTCTCATTCACCAATAGCCTGGGTGATGTCGTTACAACGGCACACAGCGTTTATTTTGGCACGTTGTTAAAAGGCGGTATCGTTGGGCTGATATTGCTGGCAGGCGTTATCGTAGCAGGATTAGGCTGCGCCTGGCGGCGCTTCCATCAAGGAATGGCGCTGGAAGCAATGCTCTATTGCTTCTCGCTTATGTTCTTTATTACGCAGGGTATGTTCGTTATTGGCTCTCCCAGCGAATCCTGGGTGCTGTTTTGGTTGCCGCTGGCGGTTGTTATGGCCGGGCGCCGCCCTGATCAGATTGGTCGTCAGGACTAAGATACTCAGAAACGCAACAGCGACTGGATCTGCGCAAAGACAGATTCAGCGCTGATTTTCCGCAGCGGCAACGTCGCGTCATCTTCAGCTTGGGGCTCAATCCGAATAGTTTTATGCAGATGCGGATCCTGATAGGGACCAGTGTGACGCGGATTAGCGCCCACATACAGGCTAAGCGTCGGCGTTTGCGCGGTAATGGCCAGATGCAGCGGACCGGTGTCGCCGGTGACCAGCAGCGTAAAAGTGCCGATCTGCTGGATGAGCTCAATCAGGCTGGTTTTGCCGATCAAAGAAGTCATATTGTTGCGCAGCGCCTCAGGTAATAATGTTATAAATTCCTGCTCTAGCCTGGCATCCTGACGCGCGCCGGTTAATACAATTTCTGCCTGCGGATCTGCCGCTAAAATCAATGTGGCCAGTTGTACAAAACGTTCTACCGGCCAGCAGCGGTCGGGCTTGGAGGCTCCCATTTGAAAGCCGATACGGCGTTTTTCCTGCGGTTTCGGCGGCATAGCGATAGCAAGCGGAAAAGCCATACTAATATCAGTGGTATCGCAGCCTAAATGTGCCAGCGTATTTAACTTTCTTTGAATAATGTGCGTATCTTCCGGCTGTGAGTAGCTATCCAGCCAGCGGTTTAACACTTTGGGATCCTGTAAGAAATTATCGCGAACGATATAGGTTGAGCCGGAGAGTTTCGCGCACAAGATATCGTAATAAATATTGGCATGTAGAATAAAGGTGATTTCAGGTTTGAATACCCAGAGCTTTTTCAGCAGGTTGTGCATGTTTTTAATTTTATTATCCCAGACCTCAACCTGATCAAACCAGGGGCTTCCCTGCACAAGCGCACTGTTTTTCTGGCTAGTGACAAAGAGGATCTTTGCCTGCGGATAGCGTTTCTTTATTGCCTTAATGGCAGGGGTGTTAAATAAAAGATCGCCTAACGCCGTGGTGGAATAAATGGCGATACGTTTAAATTCAAGATCCCGGCTCAGTGCAGGCTTTTTTCTGTGTCCGTTAAACAGCGAGTAGAGAGCGATAACGGCGTTGATGAAATATATCTTTTTTTTCGGTTTCATTGGCATTAACAGCGACTATTCACAGAAAATTGAGCGGGACAAACTTCCCCGGCGTGCGAAATTGCGCATCCATCATAGGGGATGCGCAACGGATAACAAGCCACGCGAGGCCGTTATTACATTTTCAAACTGATATTAAAACAGTTGCCTGATGGTTGTTACTGGCAAGCTGGAGGCAATGCTCTCCCAAACCACGCCAAGCGCCTTCGTCGCCGGAACCGGCTGCGGCTGCACCTTACACAGCCCCGGCGGCTGGAAGCCCGGCTTCTGCGGACGCGACGGCTGCTGCGGTTTCGCCGGCGTTGCGCCACCGCGCAGCGCCTCATTTAGCAGCTGGCTCGGACGCACCAGCGTAATATCTGCGGGCAGTGTCGGCAGCATCTGCTGAAGCACGCGTACCGTGTTGGGATGCGGATGGCCGATGGCGATCGCGTAGCCATCACGCTGCGCCAGCTTCACCGCGCGCGCAAACTGCTGACGCACGGCGTTAATGTCCTGGCTATCGTCGAGAAACACGCGGCGCTTCAGTACCTTCACATGCGTGCCTTGCGCGGCAGGCACCGACTGGCTGTTGCCAATGGTCATGCTGTCGAGAAAGTAGAAATTATACTGATTAAGCGCCTGCATGACTTTCTGCATACCGGGCAGGCTAGAGGTCATTTTGCTGCCCATATGGTTGTTCAGACCAACAGCATAAGGCACGTTATTCACCGCGCTGCGCAGAATACGCGCAATCTCCTCGCTGCTCATCTCCGGTGTCAGAGTATCTTTTTCCAGTGGTTGCTTGCTGAGCGGTGCCATCGGCAGATGGATCAGTACTTCATGCCCGCCCTGATGCGCTTTGGTCGCCATCTGACGTGCAGCGGGCGCATTTGGCAGCACCGCGACTGAAATCGCGGCGGGCATTTGCAGTACTTTGTTCTCTTCCGCAGGGCGATAGCCAAAATCATCAATTACGATGGCGAGTTTGCCTGCATGGGCAGCATAGCTTAATAGCAGTCCGCTAATAGCAGCGGCGAGATGGCGACGTTGAAACAACACTTATCTTCCTAACCACGGGAGTGGATTGACGGCCTGTCCCTGACGTCGGATTTCAAAATAGAGCGATGGCGTGCCGCGGCCGCCGCTGGTGCCCACAAGGGCAACAGGCTGTCCTGCCTTCACCTGAGCACCAACGCTCACTAGCGCACTCTGGTTATAACCGTACAGGCTCATATCCCCTTTGCCATGCTCCAGCACGACAACCAGCCCATAACCCTGTAGCCAGTCCGCCATCAATACGCGGCCATCGGCGATTGCTTTCACTTCCGATCCTTCCGGCGCATCAATGACTAACCCTTTCCAGCGCAGTTCGCCCTGAAGCTGTTCGCCAAAGCGATGTTCGATACGACCGCGTACCGGCCAGAGCGCCTGACCGCCTGCACGACCGAGGCCGCCGGTGCGGGCCACCAGTTCGCGCTCGCTCTGTGTCGGCTGATAGGTAGAGCCTTTGGCTTTGGCCTGTGCCTGGCGCTGTCGCACCTTTTCTGCTTCACGCGCCTCACGTGCTGCGCGTTCACGCGCTTCGCGTTCAGCCCTGGCGATTTTGTCCTGTAAGCGGCTTTCGTTCTGGCGCATCTCCACCAGATCGGCCTGATCTTTTTCCAGCGCGTTTTCCAGCGCACTCAGCGTTTTCTTCCGCGCCGTGCTCGCCTGCTGCAGCTTCTCCTGCTGACCTTGCTGCTGGGCTAACAGGCTTTTTTGCTGCTGCTGTTTCTGCTCCAGCGACGCTTTTTGCTCACCCAGCGTCTGACGAGTTTTTTGCAGCGCGTCAATGCTCTGCTGGCGTGCGTCGTTAAGGTAGCCGAAATAGGCAAGAATACGTTCGCTGCGCTGGCTCTCTTCACCGCCGAGCAACAGCTGTACGCCGTTGTGTTTGCCCTGACGGAAGGCCGCATCCAGCTGCTGCGACAGCAGGCTTTCCTGCTGCGCCTGTTGCTTCTCGAGACGGGCGATGGAGGCGGTGAGCTGGCTGATTTCGCCGTTAAGCGCATTGAGACTATTGCGGGTTTCACGTAGCTGACGGCTGGCCTGCGCAATCACTTTTTCCTGGCTTTGCAGCTGATCGAGCAGCTGGCTGCGCTGGAGTTTTTGCGCTTTAACGCTTTTCTCTTTTTCGGCGATATCTTGCTGGATAGATTTCAGCTGCGATTTACTGTCGTCAGCGCTGTACGCAGCGGCGGGCAATAACAGAACGCCCGCGCAAAGCAGGCTGAAGGAGAGAACGGACAGGCGTCCAGGCAACGGGTGTTTTTTTCCGCTGTGACGGGTCCTTGTGGCTAAAACAGTCGCTTTTCCCTTCATAGGCCAGTGATTATTCCACGATGAACAGCCGCTTACCAGCGTAACGCCATGGGATTTCCTTTTCGAAAGATGTCGGCATTTATCCCGATCCCGCATAAGCGTTACGCCATTTTTGCGATACGGCAATTTTTTTTGGAAAATGACGCACAAATCGTAACTCTGGTTGCTTAGCGTCTGTACATGAGAAGTGGCGCAGGTATACTCAGAACCCTTGTTTTTAGCTTAATTAGCCCGGTCTGGAGTCTTTACCCCTCATGCAAGAAATTATGCAGTTTGCAAGCAATCACACCATCCTCAGTCTGGCATGGGTCGTTTTACTGATTTTGGTGATTGTTACCACCTTTAAAGGGATGTTTTCTAAGGTGAAAGTTATCAGCCGCGGCGAAGCGACCCGCCTGATTAACAAAGAAGAGGCGGTAGTAGTGGACGTGCGGTCGCGTGACGATTACCGCAGAGGACATATTTCGGGCGCGCTGAACGTTGCGGCGGCGGACATCAAAAAAGGCAGCTTCGGCGAGCTGGAAAAGCATAAAGCTCAGCCCATAATTGTGGTGTGCGCCACCGGCCAGAGCGCGAGCGAGCCGGCTGAAAAACTGAGCGCCGCCGGCTTTAGCCAGGTGACCGTTCTGAAAGACGGCATTAGCGGCTGGAGCGGAGACAACCTTCCGCTGGTGCGCGGAAAATAACATCTACCGAGGTACGTAACATGGCTAATGTTGAGATTTACACCAAGGCGACCTGTCCTTTCTGCCACCGGGCGAAGGCGCTGTTGAGTCAAAAAGGTGTGTCGTTTCAGGAGATCCCTATCGACGGGAACGCCGCGAAACGCGAAGAGATGATCAAACGCAGCGGCCGTACCACCGTGCCTCAGATTTTCATTGACGCGCAGCACATCGGCGGCTGCGACGACCTTTACGCGCTGGACAGTCGTGAAGGATTAGATCCGCTACTGCAGGCGTAAGAGCGGCGCAGGATTTTTCAACTCACAGGACTTAGTCAGATGTCAGAACAAAACACCAACGAAATGCAATTCCAGATTCAACGCGTTTACACCAAAGACGTTTCTTTCGAAGCGCCGAACGCGCCGCAGGTTTTCCAGAAAGAGTGGGAGCCGGAAGTGAAGCTGGATCTGGATACTGCGTCATCACAGCTGGCTGACGAAGTTTATGAAGTGGTGCTGCGCGTGACCGTGACCGCCAGCGTTGGCGAAGAAACCGCATTCCTGTGCGAAGTTCAGCAGGCGGGCATCTTCACCATCAGCGGCATCGAAGGCACGCAGATGGCGCACTGCCTGGGCGCTTACTGCCCGAACATCCTGTTCCCGTACGCGCGCGAATGCATCACCAGCCTGGTGTCTCGTGGCACCTTCCCGCAGCTTAACCTGGCGCCGGTAAACTTTGACGCGCTGTTCATGAATTACCTGCAGCAGCAAGGCGAAGGTGCCGAATCACATCAGGATGCCTGATGACTACACACGCTTCGATTAGCGTCATCGGTGCCGGCTCGTACGGCACCGCTCTGGCCATTACCTTAGCCCGCAACGGCCATCCCGTGCTGCTGTGGGGACACAATCCCGCGCATCTGGCGCAGCTGCAGGCCGAACGCTGCAACAGCGCTTTTCTCCCCGACGTGCCTTTTCCCGATAACCTTGAGCTTGAGCCCGACTTAGCCCGCGCCATTGCGGCCAGCCGCGATCTGCTGGTGGTGGTGCCGAGCCATGTGTTCGGCGACGTGCTGAAGCAAATTAAACCGCATCTGCGCGCTGAGTCGCGCATCGTCTGGGCGACCAAAGGGCTGGAGAGAGAAACCGGAAGGCTTCTGCAGGATGTGGCGCGCGACATCCTCGGCGACGCGACGCCGCTTGCAGTCATTTCCGGGCCGACCTTTGCCAAAGAGCTGGCGGCGGGCCTGCCGACCGCGATCGCGCTGGCGGCGACCGATGCCACTTTCGCCGACGATTTGCAGCAAAAGCTGCACTGCGGCAAGAGCTTCCGCGTTTACAACAACCCTGACTTTATCGGCGTGCAGCTGGGCGGCGCGGTAAAAAATGTCATCGCCATCGGTGCGGGCATCTCCGACGGCATCGGCTTCGGCGCCAATGCGCGTACCGCGCTGATTACGCGCGGCCTGGCGGAAATGAGCCGTCTCGGCGCCGCGCTGGGGGCTGATGCCACCACTTTTATGGGCATGGCCGGCTTAGGCGATCTGGTGCTGACCTGTACTGATAATCAGTCGCGCAACCGCCGTTTCGGCCTGATGCTGGGCCAGGGCGAAGAGGTGGATAACGCGCAACGCATTATCGGACAAGTTGTAGAAGGCTACAAAAACACCAAAGAAGTCAAGGCATTGGCTGAGCGTGTCGGCGTTGAAATGCCGATTACCGAGCAAATCTATCAGGTACTCTATTGCGGAAAACCGGCGCGAGAGGCAGCATTGAGCCTGTTAGGCCGTACAAGGAAGGATGAAAACGGTTCAGGCTGATGCGGGATGCGCAGCATAGTCACCTGTAGCGCCATTCAGGCGCTTTTTTTTCGGGAGAAAACTGCAATGTCGTCTGATGAGTTAGAACTGGTCTGGAACAACATCAAAGCGGAAGCGCGCGCGCTGGCCGATTGCGAGCCGATGCTGGCCAGCTTTTATCATGCGACTTTGTTGAAACACGAAAATCTCGGCAGCGCCCTGAGCTATATGCTGGCCAACAAGCTCGCCAATCCCATTATGCCCGCTATTGCCATTCGCGAAATCGTCGAAGAGGCCTATCGTCAGGATCCTTCAATGATCGCCTCGGCCGCGCTCGACATTCAGGCGGTACGCCAGCGCGACCCGGCAGTAGATAAATACTCTACGCCGCTGCTCTACCTGAAAGGTTTTCATGCGCTGCAGGCCTATCGCATTGGGCACTGGCTGTGGAACGAAGGGCGTCGCGCCTTAGCGGTCTATCTGCAAAACGAAATTTCCGTCTCGTTCGCCGTGGATATTCATCCGGCGGCCAACATCGGCCACGGTATCATGCTTGACCACGCCACCGGCATCGTTATCGGCGAAACGGCAGTCGTGGAGAACGACGTCTCGATCCTGCAGTCGGTGACGCTGGGCGGTACCGGCAAAACCAGCGGCGATCGCCATCCGAAAATCCGCGAAGGCGTGATGATCGGCGCGGGGGCGAAGATCCTCGGCAATATCGAGGTCGGACGCGGCGCGAAAATTGGCGCAGGCTCGGTGGTATTGCAGCCCGTACCGCCGCATACCACTGCCGCAGGCGTGCCAGCGCGCATCGTCGGCAAACCGGCGAGCGACAAACCCTCAATGGACATGGATCAACACTTCAACGGCACCGTGCCGGGCTTTGAGTTCGGCGACGGGATCTAACTGAGCCGCGCGCCTGCGTAATCGAGCTGGCGCCAGGCTTCATACACCACCACCGATACCGCATTCGACAGATTCATGCTGCGGCTCTCCGCGCGCATCGGGATACGGATTTTATGCTCTGGCGGCAGCGCGTCGAGGATCCCGGCGGGCAGTCCGCGGCTCTCCGGCCCAAACAGCAGATAGTCGCCCGCCTGGTAGCTCACCGCGCTGTGCGCCGGCGTTCCCTTGGTGGTGAGCGCAAACAGCCGCGTGGGCTGCTCAGTGCGTAGAAACGCCTCATAGCTTGCATGCTTCTGAATCGCGGTAAATTCGTGATAGTCGAGACCGGCGCGGCGCAGCCGTTTGTCGTCCCATGCGAAACCAAGCGGTTCAATCAGATGCAGCTGAAAGCCGGTATTGGCGCAGAGGCGAATAATATTGCCGGTATTCGGCGGGATTTCTGGTTCAAATAAGACGATGTTAAGCATAAGGCCCCCGATAACAGGGGCCGAAGCATAGCAAATTATTGGCGGCTGGAGGAGTAGAGCGGCAGCCAGAGCGTCAGGCGCAGGCCGCCGAGCGGGCTGTCGTCGGCCTTCACCCAGCCGCGGTGCTGCTGGATGGCGGTTTCGACAATCGCCAGACCGAGCCCCGTGCCGCCTGATTCGCGGTCGCGTGCCTCATCGGTGCGGTAGAAGGGACGGAATATCTGCTCGCGATCTTCCGGGCTGACGCCCGGGCCGTCATCGTCGACGTGCACCGTCAGGCCGCTGATATCCACCGAAAAGCTGACGCTGATATGCGAGTGCGAGTAGCGCAGCGCGTTGCGTACGATGTTCTCCAGCGCGCTCTCCAGCGCATGTGGGTTGCCGTAAAGCGGCCAGGGACCGGGCGGATAGGGCACGTCGAGCTGCTTGCCCATCTGCTCCGCTTCGAACTTCGCATCTTCCAGCACGTCGTTCCAGAGCTGATTCGCTTTCATTGCCTCGCTGACCAGCGCGTTCTTGTGCTGGGTGCGCGACAGCACCAGCAGATCGTTGATCATGCCGTCCAGACGCTGCGCTTCCATTTCGATACGCTCCAGCTCTTTGCCTTCGCCGTGGCGGCGGCGCAGCAGCGCCGTGGCCAGCTGCAGACGCGTCAGCGGCGTGCGCAGCTCATGGCTGATATCCGACAGCAGACGCTGCTGCGAGGTCATCATGCGCTCGAGCGCGCTCACCATCTGGTTGAAGCTGGAGCCGGCGGCGAGAAACTCCTGCGGCCCCGACTCCAGTTCTGGATGTTGACGCAGGTTGCCGCTGGCGACTTCATCCGCCGCGTATTTCAGCTTGCGTGCCGGACGCGCCAGGCTCCACGCCAGCCACAGCAGCAGCGGCGAGCTAATCAGCATGGTAACGATCAGCAGCAGCAGCGGCCGGTCAAACAGCAAATTGATAAAATCGAGCTGCGAGCTGGTCGCCGGTCGGATCAGATAGAGCTGGTAGTTATCTTCGCCGTCGCGCACCGCGAAGGGACCAACCATTTCGATACGGCCATACTTCTTTTTCTGCGGATGATCGGCGTTGTCGGACTGGCCGATAAAGTTGCGAATCACCTGCATTTCATTATGCTGCGCGCCAATGACGCGGCCTTCGCTGGTGACCAGCAGCAGGCGCTGGCCCGGCGGCGCCCATTTGTCGATAGCGCGCGAGAGCCGGCGCCACCACATCAAATCGTTGGGCGGATCCTGCGCCAGCTCCAGTTCGACATGCTGTTCAATCATGGTGCCCTGGCGCTGCTCGCTATCGAGCAGCGAGGCCATCTGGCGGGAATCCAGTTTGGGCACCATCAATACCAGCATCAACACCAGCGCCAGGGTTAGCCAGAAAATGGCGAAGATGCGGGTGGTGAGGCTACCAATCATGAAGCCGAAACCATCAGATAGCCGCGGCCGCGCAAGGTTTTGAACCAGGGGTGGCCGTCGCGGCGCTCAGGTAATTTGCGGCGCAGGTTGGAGATATGCATATCGATAGCGCGGTCAAACGGCGTCAGACGCTTGCCAAGCACCTCCTGGCTCAGATGCTCGCGCGAGACGACCTGGCCGAGATGTTGCGCCAGCAGGTAGAGCAGGGTGAACTCAGTGCCGGTAAGATCCAGCGTCTGGTTGTCGAAACTCGCTTCCTGACGGCCTGGGTTCAGGCGCAGGCAGTCCACTTCCAGCGTCGGCGAGCTGCTATCGTGCTGCTGTTGCTGTTCGCTCCAGTTGGAACGGCGCAAAATCGCGCGTATACGCGCCACCAGCTCGCGATCGTTAAACGGCTTAGGCAGATAGTCATCTGCGCCCAGTTCGAGCCCCAGCACGCGATCCAGCTCGCTGCCGCGCGCGGTTAGCATGATGACGGGCGTTTGATGTTGCTGGCGTAGCTCTTTCAGCGTGTCGATACCGTTCTTTTTCGGCATCATCACATCGAGCAAAAGTAGATCAATAGAGGTATCCAGCAGGCTTAACGCCTGTTCGCCGTCGCTGGCTACCACCACTTCAAACCCTTCCATTTCTAACAGTTCTTTAAGCAGCGAAGTCAATTCGCGGTCATCGTCAACCAACAGGATTTTATTCATTTTTTATTGCCCTCCGCAGGCAAAATACCGTGTTCCTGACTTGTCAATCCAACGCTTTACGTAGTTTTACACCCCCTGACGGATGTTTGCAGCTATCGCCGTACACTGGCTCTCGTTGAATCGCAAAACGGAACGAACTGGAGTAAACGATGCGCACAGTAACCGCCGTCGTCCTTGCCTCAGCGATGGTTCTCAATCACGCCAGCGCAGGAGCAGCAGACACGACGACGATTGACGAAATGCATCACGGCGGATTGACGACAGGCAGTATGACGCAAAATCCGCAAAGCCACATGTTCGATGGCATTGAATTGACGGAAGAACAGCGTCAACAGATGCGAGACCTGATGCAGCAGGCGCGACATAAACGTTCTCCTGTCAGCATCGATGACATCGAAAGCATGCATGGCATGATTACGGCAGACAAATTTAACGAAGCGGCTATCCGCGCCCAGGCTGAAAAAATTGCACAGGCGCAGGTCGAACAGCATGTCGAGATGGCGCGCATTCGTAACCAGATGTACCACCTGCTAACGCCGGCCCAGCAGGCCACGTTGCAAAAGAATTACGAGCAGCGTCTCAACGAGCTACGCGAGCTCTCAAATTTGCAGTCAGCGTCATCGCTGCAAGCAGTGAGTAGTACCAGCAGTAACCAGTAACATAGTATCCCTGTTTTCCTTGCCATAGACACCATCCCTGTCTTCCCCGCCATGATGGCGGGGTTTTTTTTGCCTTTTTTGCGCGCTTCTGGCTGTTCTGTCAACTTCTGACTTTTGTTGTGATAAAAGCATTAACACTTCATTTAAGAAGGGTACTAACACCCTAAATTAAAAGGTAATTAACAGAATATTTTTTTACTGGCGCCTCGTTTAAATTTTCTAAGGCATAACATATGCAGGCTAAATATATGCATAAACGAATCAAATCTATTATTTAAAGCGAGGCGACAATTTATTTAAATATATGATAATAAGAAACCAATTCTTAACGAGTTAAGTGAATTGATATAAAAAACATAGAGTTATTATTTTATTCTTTTTCTTGAATTCTCTCTTGTTGCTTCTACAATTAATCCTGTCGCAGCAAGGAAGGCGCACATCCCGGGAATTTAAATGGAGTGCATTAACCACATTACGTAAATCAATCTGAATATATTAACGGAGTAAGTTATGGCAGAACATCGTGGTGGTTCAGGCAATTTCGCAGATAACCCGCAGAAAGCCTCTGAAGCTGGTAAAAAAGGCGGACAACAGAGCGGCGGTAACTTCAAAAACGACCGTGAAAAAGCCTCTGAAGCAGGCAAAAAAGGCGGTCAGAACAGCCACGGCGGCGGCCGCAGCTCATCCTGATGTTTAAAAGAGCTCAGCTGTAATCGTGCGTTTCCCGACTGGGAAACGGTACCCCGTCCTCTTTGAGGGCGGGGTTTGTTTTTATAAAGCAGCCTCTTTGGCTTCCCCTCCTGGTTACCTGATGTTTAGGCGTAGCGACAATCCAGATGTTAAACTTTAAGCATTCCTTTGTTTTGGGTGCAGCCGGTAATGGCACAGGGAGCAAATTATGCAGCCCACCTATGCTCGTCTGGTAAAGCGCGCTGCGCTAGCCGCCACTATTCTGGCGACCTGCCTGTTAATCGTTAAAATCTTTGCCTGGTGGTATACCGGTTCTGTCAGCCTGCTGGCTGGGCTGGTCGACTCGCTGGTTGATATTGCCGCCTCGCTAACCAATCTTCTGGTCGTCCGCTATGCGCTACAGCCCGCTGATGCTGACCATACCTTTGGTCATGGCAAAGCCGAGTCGCTTGCGGCGCTGGCGCAGAGTATGTTTATTTCAGGATCGGCGCTGTTCCTGTTTTTAACCGGCATTCAGCATCTGGCGACACCCAATACCCTACGCGCGCCAATGGTTGGTGTGATTGTTACCGTCATCGCGCTTTGTTCGACGCTGCTGCTGGTGGCATTCCAGCGCTGGGTTGTCCGCCATACGCATAGTCAGGCGATTCGTGCCGATATGCTGCATTATCAGTCGGATGTGATAATGAACGGCGCTATCCTGATTGCCTTAGGATTAAGCAGCTATGGCTTTGCTCGCGCTGATGCGTTGTTTGCGTTAGGCATCGGCATCTTTATTTTGTATAGCGCGCTGCGTATGGGTTATGAAGCCGTACAGGCATTGCTGGACCGCGCTTTACCTGAAGAAGAGCACAACATTATTCTGGATCTCGCCCTTAACTGGCCCGGCGTTGAAGGTGTTCACGATGTGCGCACGCGGCAGTCTGGACCGACTAAATTTATACAGTTACACCTGGAACTGGATGATGATTTGCCGCTGGTGCAGGCGCATCGCGTTGCAGATCAGGTTGAAAAGGCGCTGCTGGCGCGTTTCCCAGGATCTGACGTGATTATTCATCAGGATCCTTGTTCGGTGGTGCCCATCGAACAGCAGAATTCGCCCGGCTTTTAACCTGATTGAATCAGTTTTATCTATTTAAAATGACGAAGCGCTAACATTACTGCAAAAAATTTAGTGAAAACTTGTCTGACCTGAATCAATTCAGCAGCAAGCCTTTGATATACTATCTGCCATCACGGGTCGCGCATAACGATATGCCGCTTGGCGGCGCACGACAGGCAGGATTAACTTTTCGTTTTAACAATCCAGAGGTTGTCATGATCAAAAAAATTGGTGTATTGACCAGCGGCGGTGACGCCCCAGGCATGAACGCAGCCATTCGCGGTGTTGTGCGATCAGCGCTGAGCGAAGGACTGGAAGTTTTTGGTATCTATGACGGCTATCTGGGCCTGTATGAAGACCGCATGATCAATCTTGACCGCTACAGCGTATCAGACATGATTAACCGCGGCGGCACCTTCCTCGGCTCAGCGCGTTTTCCTGAATTTCGTAATGATGAAGTGCGCCAGACCGCGATTGAGAACATGAAAAAGCGCGGCATTGATGCGCTGGTGGTTATCGGCGGTGACGGCTCTTATATGGGCGCAAAACGTCTGACTGAAATGGGCTTCCCGTGCATCGGTCTGCCTGGCACTATCGACAACGACGTGGCGGGAACCGACTACACGATTGGCTACTTCACCGCGCTGGAAACCGTGGTTGAAGCGATTGACCGCCTGCGCGATACCTCATCGTCACACCAGCGTATCTCTATCGTTGAGGTGATGGGCCGTTACTGCGGCGATCTGACGCTGGCCGCGTCAATTGCGGGCGGCTGCGAATTTATCGTCCTGCCAGAAATCCCTTACACGCGTGAAGAGCTGGTAATGGAAATCAAAGCGGGCATCGCCAAAGGGAAAAAGCACGCGATTGTGGCGATTACCGAGCACATCTGCGACATCGACGATCTGGCGAAGTACATTGAAGCGGAAACCAAACGCGAAACGCGCGCCACCGTGCTGGGTCATATTCAACGCGGCGGCGCACCTTGCGCTTATGACCGTATCCTCGCATCGCGCATGGGCGCTTACGCCATTGAGCTGCTGCTTCAGGGCTACGGCGGCCGCTGCGTCGGTATCCAGAACGAGAAGATGGTGCATCACGACATTATCGACGCCATCGAAAACATGAAGCGTCCGTTCAAGCGTGACTGGCTGGAAACGGCGAAAAAGCTCTACTAAATTCTGGCCTTCTGGCGGCGCGGTTTTCGGGCGCGCCGTTATGCTGATTATCTATATTCCTATCAGTTATAAAGCCTTATTTTTAATTCTTTTAGCTCTAAAATGGTTTATGTCACGCTACCGGCCTAATGACATCGGGAGAGTGCATAATGAACAAGTGGAGTATTGGTCTTACCCTTCTGCTGGCCTCTGCCAGCGTTCTGGCAAAGGATTACCAGCTGCTGAACGTCTCTTACGATCCAACGCGTGAGCTGTATGAGCAGTACAACAAAGCTTTCGCGGCGCACTACAAGCAGGAAACCGGCGATAACGTGGTGATTCGCCAGTCGCACGGCGGCTCGGGCAAACAGGCTACTTCCGTTATCAATGGTATTCGCGCCGATGTCGTTACGCTGGCGCTGCAGTCTGACGTTGATGCCATCGCCGAGCGCGGCCGCATCGATAAGAACTGGCTTAAACGTCTGCCGGACAACTCTGCGCCCTATACCTCCACCATTGTTTTCCTGGTGCGCAAAGGCAATCCAAAAGGTATCCACGACTGGCCTGATTTGATCAAGCCGGGCGTCTCTGTGATTACGCCAAACCCGAAAACCTCAGGCGGTGCGCGCTGGAACTATCTGGCGGCATGGGGCTGGGCGCTGGATCAAAACAACGGCGATCAGGCAAAAGCGCAGGCTTACGTCAAATCGCTGTTTAAAAATGTTGAGGTGCAGGACTCCGGCGCGCGCGGCGCAACCAACACCTTCGTAGAACGCGGCATCGGCGACGTGCTGATCGCCTGGGAAAACGAAGCTTACCTGGCGGTTGATAAACTGGGTAAAGACAAGTTTGAAATCGTTACCCCGAGCGAATCTATCCTGGCGGAGCCAACCGTCTCTGTGGTCGACAAAGTGGCTGACGAGCAGGGGACGCGCAAAGTAGCTGATGCCTATCTGAAGTATCTCTACTCGCCGGAAGGCCAGACCATCGCGGCACAGAACTTCTATCGTCCGCGCGACGAGGAAGTGGCGAAGAAATTTGCCAGCACCTTCGCGCCGGTGAAACTCTTCACTATCGACAATAAGTTTGGTGGCTGGGCACAGGCGCAGAAAGCGCACTTCGCCGATGGCGGCTCCTACGATCAGGTGATGAAGCCTTAATCGTACCTGGGCAGTGAAAACGGTCAGCCAGCGTGCTGGCCGTTTTTATTTGTACGTGACATTGAGGCGCAAGCAGGCGAGGATGCGGGCACATGTTGGAAGAGGAGCCTTGCCATGCAGGGACGTCGTCTGATTACGCTGCTGCTGTTCATTCTTGTTAGTGGTTTAGTGATTGCCGCCATCCACCTGCAAAAAAACAGCGATGCGCTGTGGCAGATCGTCAGTGAAAAGTGCGAGCCGAACCAGCGCACATCAGGCACGCCAGCACCCTGTCAGCGCGTTGATCTTGAAAACGGCTATGCGCTGCTGAAAGATCTCAACGGACCGCTCCAGTATCTGCTGATCCCGCTGGCAAAAATCACCGGTATGGAGAGCCCGGCGCTGCTGGATCCCGTCACACCAAATTTCTTTGCCTTTGCCTGGCAGTCTCGCACGCAGCTGGCTATCCATCGAGGCCTCCCTATAGCAGACAGCGCGCTGTCGCTGGCAATCAATGCCGAATATGGACGTACCCAGAATCAGCTGCATATCCATATCTCCTGCTTACGCCCTGACGTGCGGCACACGCTGGATCGTCTGGCCCCCGCGCTCTCCAGCCGCTGGCAGACGGAAAAGCTGCGCCAGCACACGTACCTGCTACGCACGCTTACGCTGCCAGAACTGTCGCGGCAAAGCCTGTTTATCCGCATAGCGGATGAGATTCCCAATGCGCGTGGCGAAATGGGTAAATATGGCGTGGCAATAGCGGCGCTACCGGACGGCCGCCTGGCGGTTATGGCGCTTGAGCGTAACTGGCTGTTGCTGAATCGCGGTTCGGCGGAGGAGTTGCAGGACCACAGTTGCCAGATTTTGCAGCCATAAAAAAAGGCGGCTCGAAAGCCGCCTCTTTTTTTATCTGGCATTATGCCTTTTTCGCTTCCGCAGCGGCTTTAACGATAACAGCAAACGCATCTGCCTTCAGCGACGCGCCGCCAACCAGCGCACCGTCGATGTCCGGCTGGGTGAAAAGCTCAGCGGCGTTTTTGTCGTTAACGGAACCGCCGTACTGAATAATGACCTGCTCAGCGACCGCAGCATCTTTTTTCGCGATATGCTGGCGAATAAATTTATGTACTGCCTGCGCCTGCGCAGGCGTTGCTGACTTGCCGGTGCCGATAGCCCAGACGGGTTCGTAGGCGATAACCACGCCGTTGAACGCTTCTGCGCCCTGGGTTTCCAGCACGGCGTCAAGCTGGCGTGCACACACCTCTTCCGTCTGGCCCGCTTCGTTTTCTGCTTCGGTTTCACCGATGCAGAGAACCGGCACCAGGCCAGCTTCTTTCAGCACGGCGAATTTCTTCGCGATGAACTCGTCGCTCTCTTTATGGTAAGTACGACGCTCAGAGTGGCCGATAATGATATATTTTGCGCCGATGTCTTTCAGCATCTCAGCGGAGGTTTCGCCGGTGAACGCGCCGGAGAGATTCACGTCAACGTTCTGTGCGCCCAGTGCAATATGGCTGCCGGAGATAGCGTGCTTCGCCTGGTCGAGATAGAGAGCTGGCGGTGCGATCGCCACGCCACAACCATCAACGCCGGAAAGCGCTTTGCGCAGGCCGTCGATCAGCTCGCCTGTCATCTGCTTGCTGCCATTCAGTTTCCAGTTACCCATAACCAATGGATGTCGCATTCTATCCTCCGCGTTACGCGATTCATTAAATTGCACTGCCGACAGGCAGCGTAGACTGCCAGACAGTATAGAGATCTATCAGGTCAATGGCTTTGCTTTTCGTCATTTTTGCCGCCCTGATCGGCGGTCGGCAACGTCAGTTTTATCGGCTCAATGGCGAAGGTCAGTCCCTTATCACCGTTGTCGGCGACGACGAAACGCAGCGCTCCTTCAGTGCGAGAAAAAAAGCGCGCGCCTTTGCCTGCGCTGAGTAACCCGTTGAGCTTTTGCCGTGCCTCATCCGGCGGCAAACCCGAAACAAAAAAGCGCAGCAGCGCCGTCATGTAGGCCATCGCCTTCTCCTGCGAAGCCTTTTCATCCGGACCCGGCACGGGAAGCCAGGTCAGCTGCAGCGTTTTGACTTTGCCGGTTCCCTGCTCCAGCGCGGTGGAAGCGTAGAGCGTTTCGCTGATTTTACTCGCCGCTCGCGTCAGATGGCTGCTGTCGTTTCGATTGTCGATGGCGCGATACTCCATCAACGGCAAGTCTGCATTGGCGGCGTTATATTTTTCACGGAACTGGCCGATAGTCATATCAAACGTAGGTGCACCCGCCAGCAAATAGGGCGCAGCGGGTACGGCGTCGCTACGCTCGTGCAACGGTAGGTCGGCGGCAAATGCCGGGGCCGTCAGCGCAAGACTCAGGAGTAGCGCGCCAGGCAATTTCTTCATTTCATTGGCTCTGACCAGTAAATTCAGCTCTAAATTAGAACGGTTTTTACCTGTAAAAGTCAAAAGTGCTGCGGGCAAAATTTCACTAAAAATAAGACGAATCGCACAACCCTAAGGCTTACCAATAGTGTTCGCTGGTGATATGCCCCGGTTTACGCTTCAGGTGTTTACGCATATCGCGTGTCTCTTTCAGCAGTTGTTGCGTATCGCGCACCATTTGCGGGTTGCCGCACAGCATGATATGGCTCGATTCCGCCTCCATAGGCAGCCCTACCGCGCGCTCCAGCTCGCCGTTCTCAATCAGCGCCGGTACGCGACCGGTCAGCGAGCCGGGTGCGTTTTCGCGACTGACGACGGTCTGAATACGCAGCTTACCGTTGTAGATCTGCTGTAGTGACTGCATCAGCGGCAGATAGCTCAGGTCGGCTGCGTAGCGCACCGCGTGCAGCAGAACAATATGCTCGAAGCGATCCAGCCCTTCGCCCTGCTGCAGAATGGATAAATAGGGGCCGATGGCCGTGCCGGTCGCCAGCATCCACAGGGTGTTACACGGTGGGATCTCATCCAGCACGAAAAAACCGGCGGCCTCTTTAGTCACCATCACGTTGTCGCCTGGCTTGAGCGCCTGCAGACGCGGGCTCAGTTTTCCTTCTGGCACCGTCACCAGATAGAACTCCAGCAGCGGATCGCTGGGTGCATTAACGTAAGAGTAAGCGCGCTGCACGCGTTCACCGTCAATCTCCAGCGCCAGCTTGGCGAACTGCCCGGCGGTGAAGGCGTCGATCGGCGCGTGCACCCGCAGGCTGAACAAGGCGTCCGTCCAGTTTTTGACTTCCTTTACTTGCGCATTGACCCATTCGGCCATCGTTACTCTCCCGGTCGTTGATTTTTCAGGCACAGAAATAGCATCGCGGCTGCACGGCTGAATTTCCACCTGTGCACCGGTTTTTAGGCTCTAATCGACAAATGTACCGCACACCTCAACACGTCGTTACTGCCCGTTGACAAGGTGGTACGAAAACTTGACGCCTCTGCTCTGACAGCTTTATGCCTGCCTCTCGATTTGTCACGTAATCCTGATATTTTGCCCGCCATAATCCCTCTACAGCGCGTTTTGCTGCTGTATTAACCTTATTTCCCAGACTGAGATGTCGATGAAGAAGATGGAAAACCGGCCGCTGCTGCTGATGTTGATTTTGATGCTGGCGGTTGGGCAGATGGCACAGACCATTTATGTTCCGGCGATGGCCAGCATGGCAGAGGCGCTCAACGTGCATGACGGCACGCTACAGCGCGTAATGGCGGCCTATCTGATGACCTATGGCGGATCGCAGCTGATCTACGGTCCGCTCTCAGACAGCATTGGCCGTCGTCCGGTGATCCTCGCCGGAATGACGATCTTTATGATCGGTGCGGTGACTTCCATGCTGGCACCGTCGCTGAACGTGCTGGTGCTGGGCAGCGCTATCCAGGGGCTGGGCACCGGCGTGGCGGGCGTCATGGCGCGCACCATGCCGCGCGACCTTTATGCCGGCGTTGCGCTGCGGCAGGCCAATAGCCTGCTGAATATGGGATTGCTGGTCAGTCCGCTGCTGGCGCCGGTGATTGGCGCGCTGCTGACGAAGCTGTTTGGCTGGCACGCCTGCTTCGCCTTTCTGCTGCTGCTCTGCGTGGCGGTGACGGGCGCGATGATGCGCTGGCTGCCGGAGACGCGCCCGCACGGCGGCGAGGTTACGCCGTTTTTCCGCCGCTACCAGCGTCTGTTAAGCGACGCCAGCTTTGTGCGTTTTATCGTGCTGCTGATCGGCGCGCTGGCCGGTATCGCGGTATTCGAAGCGAGCTGTGGCGTGCTGCTGGGCGGCGTGCTGGGGCTGGATGCGTTTACCGTCAGTATCCTGTTTATCCTGCCGATCCCTGCTGCATTCTTTGGCGCGTGGTTTGCCGGACGCGAAGCGCGTTCCTGGCACAGCCTGATGTGGACTGGGGTTAACAGCTGTCTGCTGGCAGGTGCGCTGATGTGGATCCCGGCGTGGTTTGGCGTGATGAATATCTGGACGCTGCTGGTGCCCGCCGCGCTGTTCTTCTTCGGTGCCGGTATGCTGTTTCCGCTGGCGACCTCAGGCGCAATGGAACCCTACGCATGGCTGGCGGGCAGCGCTGGTGCACTGATTGGCGGGTTGCAGAACCTGGGATCGGGTGTGGTGGCCTGGGCCTCTGCGCTGCTGCCGCAGCGCGATCAGTTCAGCCTGGGTATGCTGATGTTCGCTACCGCGCTGGTGATGCTGCTGTGCTGGCTGCCGCTGTCGCGACAGCCTGAGAGTCAAAGCAGTACGGTTACAGGATAAAAGGATGCAGCGCCGCGTCTTTGCGGTCCAGATAGTGGATCGACTGGATGCGGCGGATAGTGCGCGACTTGCCTCGGATCAACAGGGTTTCGCTGGTGGCGATATTGCCCTGACGCGTAATGCCTTTCAGCAGGTCGCCGCTGGTAATGCCGGTGGCGGCAAAAATCACGTTATCGTTGCGTGCCATGCGCGCCAGCGGTAACACCTCGCCCGCTTTAATGCCCATCTCGTCGCAGCGTGCCAGTTCCTGCTCGCCGATGCGGCGATTCTCTTCGCTTTCGCCTTTGACCTCGTGGCGCGCCAGCAGACGGCCCTGCATATCACCATCCAGCGCGCGGATGACTGCCGCCGATACCACGCCTTCCGGCGCACCGCCGATGCCATAGAGCACATCGACTTCGCTGTCGGGCATACAGGTGAGGATTGAAGCCGCTACGTCACCGTCCGGGAAAGCGAACACGCGCACGCCGAGCTGTTGCAGCTGCGCAATCGTCGCGTCATGACGCGGTTTGGCAAGGATAGAAACCGTCAGCTGCGCCAGCGGCTTATTGAGCGCCGCCGCGATATTACGCAGGTTGGTCTCCAGCGGGAGGTTAAGATCGATATGGCCACGCGCCGCCGGGCCGACAATCAGCTTCTCCATATACATATCAGGCGCGTGCAGGAAGCTGCCTTTGTCACCGACCGCCAGCACCGCCAAAGCGTTGGCCTGGCCCATCGCCGTCATACGCGTCCCTTCGATCGGATCTACCGCGATATCTACCGCATCGCCGCGTCCGCTGCCGACCTTCTCGCCGATATAGAGCATGGGTGCTTCATCGATCTCGCCTTCGCCGATCACAATCTGGCCGTCGATATCAATGGTGTTAAGGACGTGTCGCATGGCGTGGACGGCAGCGCCGTCGGCACCGTTTTTATCGCCGCGACCCAGCCAGCGATAGCCTGCTAAGGCGGCAGCTTCGGTTACGCGGGAAAATTCTATGGCGAGTTCTCGTTTCATGGCCTGCACCTGATGCAAAAAGGGCAGTGTAGCACAGCGGGGAAGGGCAAAAAAAAGCCCGCGACAGAGGTCGCGGGCGAGAGGTAAGGATATAACGATTACTCTTCGTGATCTTCCCACGCCTGCGCGCGAGCCACAGCTTTTCTCCAGCCAGCGTAGCGGAAGTTACGCTCGGTGGTTTCGATGCTCGGACGGAACTCACGTTCTACCACGGCTTTGGCGCGTACTTCTTCCAGGTCATTCCAGAAGCCAACTGCCAGGCCAGCCAGATAGGCGGCACCCAGCGCGGTCACTTCGCGCACTTCCGGACGCTCAACGCGCGTGCCGAGAATGTCAGACTGGAACTGCATCAGGAAGTTGTTCGCCACTGCGCCGCCATCTACGCGCAGGGATTGCAGACGCGTGTCGGCATCGTTTTGCATCGCTTCCAGTACGTCGCGCGTCTGGTAGGCAATAGATTCCAGCGTAGCGCGGATGATGTGGTTGGCGTTTGCGCCGCGCGTCAGGCCGAAAATTGCGCCGCGTGCATAGGGATCCCAGTACGGCGCACCCAGGCCGGTAAAGGCCGGAACCATGTAAACGCCGTTGGTATCTTTCACTTTCAGGGCAAAGTATTCAGAGTCGGTGGAGTCGCTGATCAGCTTCATCTCGTCACGCAGCCACTGGATAGAGGCGCCGCCGATAAACACTGCACCTTCCAGCGCGTAGTTCACTTCGCCACGCGGACCGCAGGCGATAGTGGTCAGCAGGCCATGCGACGAGGTCACCGCTTCGGTGCCGGTGTTCATCAGCATAAAGCAGCCGGTGCCGTAAGTGTTTTTCGCCATGCCCGGCTGAACGCAGAGCTGGCCGTAGAGCGCAGCCTGCTGGTCGCCCGCGATACCAGCGATCGGAATACGCGTGCCGCCTTTACCACCGATGTTGGTCTGGCCGTAAATCTCAGAAGAACCTTTCACTTCCGGCAGCATCTCACGCGGAATATCGAGGATCTCCAGCATGCGCTGATCCCACTCCAGCTTGTGGATGTTATACATCATGGTACGGGAAGCGTTGGTGTGATCGGTGATATGCACGCGTCCCTGGGTCATTTTCCACACCAGCCAGGTATCTACGGTGCCAAACAGCAGCTCGCCACGCTTCGCACGTTCACGCGCGCCTTCCACATGGTCGAGGATCCACTTCACCTTAGTACCGGAGAAGTAAGGGTTAATAACCAGACCGGTGGTGTGCTGGATATACTCTTCCAGCCCCTCTTTTTTCAGCTTGTTACAATAGTCTGCGGTGCGCGGGTCCTGCCACACGATGGCGTTATAGATCGGCTTGCCGGTCTCTTTGTCCCAGACAATAGCGGTTTCGCGCTGGTTGGTGATGCCGATGGCGGCAATCTCATCAGAACGGATGTCGGCGTGCGCCAGCACTTCGACCAGCGTCGAGCTCTGTGACGCCCAGATATCCATCGGATCGTGCTCAACCCAACCGGCTTTCGGGTAGATTTGGGTAAATTCACGCTGCGATACGGCAACGATATTGGCGTCATGATCCAGAATAACGGCGCGTGAACTGGTGGTGCCCTGGTCGAGCGCTACAATGTATTTTTTATCAGTGGTAGTCGTCATAATGCATTCCCGATGAAAAGTGAAACTTACGCTTTACGCTGTTCAGCGCGTGCGACCGGTTTTTCTGTTTTGCTGCTAGCCAGTGCTGCACCCGGCAGATGGCGGCCAATCAGCGCACGGTAGCTAAAGGCACCCAGACAGGCTCCGACTAACGGGCCAAAAATCGGTACCAGGAAGTAAGGAATATCTTTACCGCCTGTGAAGGCAACATTACCCCAGCCAGCAAAGAAGGCGAACAGCTTGGGTCCGAAATCACGCGCCGGGTTAAGAGCGAAGCCGGTCAGCGGACCCATTGAGCCGCCAATGACTGCGACCAGCAGGCCGATCAACAGCGGTGCCAGCGGACCACGCGGTACGCCGTTGCCATCATCGGTCAGCGCCATGATCACAGCCATTAACACCGCCGTAATGACCATCTCAACCAGGAACGCCTGGCCTACGCCGATGTGCGGGTTAGGATAGGTTGAGAAAATGCCAGCAAGATCCAGGCTCTGAACCGTGCCGCGCACCATCTGATGGCTTTGCTCGTAATCGAAAAAGAGGCTGTAGTAGAGGCCGTAAACCAGCGCGGCCGCGCAAAATGCGCCTGCAATTTGCGCCAGAATGTACGGCACGACTTTACGGCCGTCAAAGCTGGCGAACAGGCAGAGCGCAACCGTAACGGCAGGGTTAAGATGCGCCCCTGATACGCCAGCGGTAAGATAGACAGCCATGGAAACGGCTAAGCCCCAGATGATACAGATTTCCCATTGACCGAATGCGGCACCAGCCAGTTTCAGCGCGGCCACGCAGCCCGCACCAAAAAAGATAATCAAGCCGGTTCCGATAAATTCGGCAATGCATTGACCTTTCAGCGTGTTCGTCGTCTGACTCATAGTGGTGTTCCTGAAGCGAGGTTAAATTTTATCAGTTTTTGTTCTCAATCCTTGAGGTTCCCAGCTCTCTTGTAGGGCTGGTGTAAATTTATCGTTAACGAGCATAAACGAGAAATAGCGAACTCGAAATCTGTGTGCTGAGTCAAAAAAATGCGCGTTTTCGCGCCTTTTGGCTTTCATGAAACATCATTTCAGGCTTTAAACCGCCTCGTTTTTATGCCCCTTGCGGCCATACAGTTATCGTCCAGGTATAAGCCGAAAAGTGTTACAGACTGCGCCCGCAGGTCCCGCGTCGCTGGACTTGCGCTATCAGGCTACATACAATCGGAAACATTGTTGCTGGCCTGGCTGATACAGGGCGTCACGCGCTATGGCTGGCATCATCAACGCCCTGCGAGAATTTAGGAGAGGTCAGAAAGATGTCATTTGAAGTATTCGAGAAACTGGAAGCGAAAGTTCAGCAGGCGATTGATACCATCACTCTGCTGCAGATGGAAATCGAAGAGCTGAAAGAGCAGAACAACACGTTGAAAAACGACGCGCAGCAAGCGGCGGGCAACCACGAGTCGCTGGTGCGTGAGAATCAACAGCTGAAGGAAGAGCAGCATCTGTGGCAGGATCGCCTGCGTGCACTGCTGGGAAAAATGGAAGAGGTGTAAGCGCCTCGGTTGAATGAAAAACGGGAGCGTATCGCTCCCGTTTTCGTTTCTGACGTTACTCGATATCGAGCGGATCTTCAGAGAGGATGATACCGGTGTTGTCGGCGTACAGGTGGTCGCCGGAGAAGAAAGTAACGCCGCCGAAGTTAACGCGCACATCGCTTTCGCCGATGCCTTCGCCCGCAGCGCCAGCCGGAATGGCCGCAATCGCCTGAATGCCAATCTCCAGTTCTTCCAGATCGTCTACCTGACGCACAGAGCCGTAAACCACCAGGCCTTCCCATTCACTTTCTACCGCCAGCCGAGCCAGCTGTGCATCAACCAGCGCGCGTCGTACCGAACCGCCGCCGTCAATTACCAGCACGCGACCCCGGCCATTCTCTTCCAGCAAATCGTAGAGCAGGCCGTTGTCTTCAAAACATTTCACTGTGGTTATCTGACCACCAAATGAGGTGCGGCCACCGAAGTTTGAAAAAAGCGGCTCAACAACGTTCACTTCTTCATGGTAGATGTCGCAGAGTTCAGAGGTATCGTATTTCATGGTGGTTCCATCTGTTTGCCACAGGAGCGGTAAGTATACCGCCAGTTGCAGATTGTTGGCAAAATCATCGGCGGAAAAAAAGACGCTGCATCAGCAGCATGCAGATAAAAAAAGCCCGGCGCAGTGGCCGGGCTTTGCGCAAGCGCATAGAAAAATTTAATTACAGGATGAAGCGGCTGAGATCTTCATCGGCCACCAGCTCATCCAGATGCTTGCTGACATACTCTGCATCAATAGTGACAGAGTCGCCGTGACGATCGCTGGCGTCATAGGAGATATCTTCCATCAGACGCTCCAAAACGGTGTGCAGACGACGTGCACCGATATTCTCGGTGGTTTCGTTCACCTGCCATGCCGCTTCTGCAATGCGGCGGATACCGTCATCAGTAAACTCGACGTTCACCCCTTCGGTACCCATCAGCGCTTTGTACTGTACGGTTACAGAGGCGTTCGGCTCGGTCAGGATGCGCTCGAAATCGTTAACGGTCAGCGCCTGCAGTTCGACGCGGATCGGCAGGCGGCCTTGCAGTTCCGGGATCAGGTCTGACGGGCTGGCAACCTGGAACGCGCCTGAAGCGATAAACAGAATATGGTCAGTCTTCACCATGCCATGCTTGGTGGAGACGGTGCAGCCTTCTACCAGCGGCAGCAGATCGCGCTGTACGCCTTCACGCGAGACGTCAGGGCCAGACGACTGGCCGCGCTTACAGATTTTGTCGATCTCGTCGATGAACACGATGCCGTGCTGCTCTACGGCTTCGATTGCATCCTGCTTCAGCTCTTCTGGATTAACCAGCTTGGCCGCTTCTTCTTCGATCAGCAGCTTCATCGCGTCTTTAATTTTCAGCTTGCGCGGCTTCTGTTTCTGGCCGCCCAGGTTCTGGAACATCGACTGAAGCTGGTTGGTCATCTCTTCCATACCTGGAGGCGCCATGATCTCTACGCCCGCTGAGGAGGCAGCCAGGTCGATCTCAATCTCTTTATCGTCCAGCTGGCCTTCACGCAGCTTTTTACGGAACGACTGGCGAGCCGCAGAGGGTTCGCTGCTCTGCTCAGGCTGGCCCCAGTTATTTTTGGCCGGCGGGATCAGCACGTCGAGAATGCGCTCTTCTGCCATCTCTTCAGCGCGGTATTTGTTCTTTTCGATCGCCTGGCTGCGCACCATTTTCACGGCGGCGTCGGTCAGATCGCGAATAATGGAGTCTACTTCTTTACCGACATAGCCCACTTCGGTGAATTTTGTGGCTTCCACTTTAATAAACGGCGCGTTGGCGAGCTTCGCCAGGCGACGGGCAATTTCGGTTTTACCGACGCCGGTCGGGCCGATCATCAGAATGTTTTTCGGCGTCACTTCGTGGCGCAGCTCTTCGTCGAGCTGCATACGACGCCAGCGGTTACGCAACGCGATGGCGACGGCTTTTTTTGCGCCGTCCTGGCCGATGATAAAGCGATTCAGTTCGCTGACGATTTCGCGGGGAGTCATCTCAGACATGTTTAATCCTTACGCCCTGGCCGGCAGTTCTTCGAAGTTAACATTGTGGTTGGTGTAGATGCAGATGTCGCCCGCGATATCTAAGGATTTCGCGACGATGTCATGCGCGCTCAGTTCGGTATTTTCCAGCAGCGCGCGCGCTGCCGCCTGAGCGAAGGGGCCACCAGAACCAATGGCGATCAGATCGTTTTCGGGCTGGATAACGTCGCCGTTGCCGCTGATGATCAGCGAGGCGTTTTCATCCGCCACCGCCAGCAGCGCTTCAAGACGGCGCAGCATACGGTCGGTGCGCCAGTCTTTTGCCAGCTCAACGGCCGCTTTCACCAGATGACCCTGATGCATTTCCAGTTTACGTTCGAAGAGTTCAAACAGCGTGAAGGCATCTGCAGTGCCGCCAGCGAAACCGGCAATCACCTTATCGTTGTAAAGACGACGCACTTTTTTAACGTTGCCTTTCATGACGGTATTGCCGAGCGTCGCCTGGCCATCACCGCCGATAACGACTCGTCCGTTGCGTCGTACGCTTACTATTGTTGTCACGGGCAGACCCCTTGTTGCAGTAGAAAAAAAGCGCCGCGCGGCAAGGCGCGGCGCATCATGCAACCAGATATGGGGCGGGTTTGGCGGGTTTCAACCCCCGACGGAGAGCGGAATACAGTTTGAATGGCCGTTGCCGCGCAGTCGCTTCAGGGTGCTGTCAGCGCTGCTGCGATCCTTATAAGGACCGATGACTACACGATTCCAGCCACCGCCGGTAGTAATGCGGCTTTCGAAACCTTCAAATGCCAGACCCGCGCGGACAGACTCCGCCTGATCGGTGCCTTTGAACGATCCGCACTGCACCATCCAGCGCTGCGAAGAGGCCGGTTTTTCCGCTGGCTTCTTCGCGGTCTCCTGAGCCGGTTCACGCGTTACAGGCGCAGGCTGCTGGGTTTGCGTCTGACGCGGCGGTGTCACCTGGCGCGTAGCCTGCTGCTGCGTCTGCTGAGGCTGATGGGCGCTCTGCTGCTGCACAGGCTGGGTCTGCCGCGGCGGTGCGCTTTGCTGCGTCTGCTGCTGGCGCGACTGCATCTGCAACTGCTGCTGGCGCTGCAAAGTCTGCTGACGCTGCGCCGGCGTCTGTTCATTCCAGGGCACTTCGTTCAGCTGCGTCGGTGACTGGCGCATATCCGCCTGCATCTGTTCCAGCAGCTGGCGCTGTTCATCCGTCAGCTGGGTGTGTGACTGCACCTCGCCGCCCGCCGAAGGTTCGGTTGGCGTCGGCACCGTCACCTGACGGTTTTCCAGCTCTTTAATATATTTCCAGCGCTCTTCAGGTTTCGGCGGCAAACCGTTGCCGTTGGCTTTATGATCCGGGATCACAGGCACATCTTCTTTTTTATGATGCGCAAGGAACCATAAACCACCGGCAAAGGTCACCAGCACCGCGACGGCCAGTCCTGTCATGAGTTTGGAAACACCTGAACCGCTTTTGCTTTTCTTTCCACGGCTGGTGCTGCTTTTTTTGCGACGCGTCCCTGTTGAACGCCCGCGGCTTACGTAATCTCTCTGTGCCACTCTCGTTCTGATACCCTTCAAAAAAATCGTGCAACTGGGCGAAAACGCTTTGTAAGACCGCCCGGCAAGGAGTCCGCCATGTTACTCAAGGGTCGGAACTTTGACCAGCAGTGTTCGCCTTAGGAATCTACTGAAAATATCGGAAAATAGCGGCTATTTCTCGCGCTTATTTTCCGGAGCCGTGCTGCCGCGTACGGTAAGTTCGGCATCCAGCAGACGTGAGCCGTTATTGACGCGCTTGCCCTGTAGCTCGTCCAGCAGCAGCAGCATCGCTTCGCGGCCAATCTGGTAGCGCGGCTGCGCGACAGTGGTAAGCGGCGGTTCGCAGTAGCGTGACAGTTCTATATCGTCAAAACCAACAATCGACAGATCCTGCGGCACGCGCAGGCCAAGACGCTTAGCCTGATTCATTGCGCCGAGCGCCAGCATATCGCTGTGGCAGAACAGCGCGCGCGGCGGCTGCGGCAGTGCCATCAGCTGCATCAACGCCTGCGCGCCTGCTTCAAAGCTAAAATCACCGCGTACAATATAGCTCGGGTCGATGGTCAGATTGCTGCGGCGCAGCGCCTGAATATAGCCCTGCGTGCGGTACTGGCACAGCGGCATCTCTTCCGGCCCCGCAATGCAGGCGATCTGGCGGTGGCCCAGCTGCAACAGGTGGTTTACCGCTTCGAAAGCAGCGGTCAGATTATCGATATGCACGGTGGGCAGCGACATTTCAGGGGCGAACTCATTCGCCATTACCATCGGCGGCAGGTTGCGCTGCTCCTCATTGAGTGGATCGAAAGGGATCTGCGAGCCGAGCAGGACCATACCGTCGATCTGGCGCGTCAGCAGCAGATCGAGAAAGTTTTTCTCCTGCTGGTTCTGGTGCGCACAGTCGCCAATTAGCACCAGGTAGCCTTCCTGCGCCGCCGTGACTTCAACACCGCGAATAATCTCACTAAAGAAGGGATCGCAGATGTCAGGCACAATCACCAGAATGGTTTGCGTATCGCCACGGCGAGCGTTGCGCGTCAGGCCGTGCGGCGCATAGCCGACAGCAACCACTGCCTGCTCGACTTTTTGCCGCGTCGCAGCCGACACCTTTTCCGGATTCATTAGCGCGCGCGAGACGGTCGCCGTTGAAACGCCTGCCTGCTCGGCCACATCTTTCATGGTGGCGGTGGGCGCTTGGGGATTGTGTTCCAACACTCTACTCCTGACGCATTCGAAGGATGGCTATGGCGATAAAAAAGCCACACCGCGCACATTGTTAACGATTGCGCGGCCGGGTTGTTACTTAATTTGCATAAAAATTGTGACTTGTGCGACTTTTTTCGATCTGGCTCGCAGGCTCAGCTCTCGGTGGGGTCGATATCCAGCGTCCATTTGACTTTGCGTGCGGCGGGCAGCGTCGTAATCAGCGGCAATGAGCTATTGAGCAACTGTTGCAGGCGTTTCCGTGAGGCGTGCTGCACCAGCAGCTGCCAGCGCCAGCGTCCGCCGCGCTTTGGCTGCAATGCCGGAACCGGGCCCATCAGCCACATGGCTGTGTCTTTCAGCGGGCTGGCGTCCAGCAGATTGCGCAACTGCTGCAAAAATTCGGCGGCCTGCTGGTTATCGTGATCCTCAGCGCGGAATAGCGCATGGCTGGTCCAGGGCGGCAGCATCACCGACTGGCGCTCCAGCAGCGTCTGTTGGGCAAAGGCGAAGTAGCCCTGATGCAGCAGCGTCTGTAATAGCGGATGGTCTGGATGGTGGGTCTGCAACAGCACTTCGCCCTGTTTCCCGGCACGACCCGCGCGACCAGCGACCTGGGTATAAAGCTGCGCAAAGCGTTCGGCAGCGCGGAAATCAGCGGAGAAGAGTGCGCCATCCACGTCCAGCAGCGACACCAGCGTCACGTCCGGGAAGTGGTGGCCTTTCGCCAGCATCTGCGTACCCACCAGAATACGCGCGCCGCCGCGATGCACATCGGCCAGATGCTGCTCGAGCGCACCCTTGCGGCTGGTGGTATCGCGATCGATGCGTGATACCGGCACGCCGGGAAACAGCGTACCCAACTGCTGCTCCAGCTGTTCTGTGCCGACACCCACTGGCAGCAGGTGCGTAGAGCCGCACTGCGGACACTGATTGGGCAGCGGACGCTGGCTATCGCAGTGATGGCAGCGTAACTGGCGCTGCTGCTGATGCAGGGTGTAGTAACGTTCGCAGCGCTGGCACTCCGCAATCCAGCCGCAGTCGTGACAGAGCAGCGCAGGGGAGTAGCCGCGACGGTTCAGGAACAGCAGCACCTGGTTATCCGCCTGCAGATGCTGGCGCATTTTGCCAATCAGTGCCGGTGCCAGCCCGCCAATGAGCTGCTGGCCTTTGAGATCGACCAGTTGTTGCAGCGCGGGTTTCGCATTCCCGGCGCGCTTAGTCAGATCGAGCTGGCGGTATTTGCCGCTGCGCACGTTGTGCAGCGTCTCCAGCGCGGGCGTCGCCGAGCCCATCACAATGGGAATATTCTCTTCGCGCGCGCGGAACACCGCCAGATCGCGTGCCTGGTAGCGCCAGCCTTCCTGCTGCTTATAAGAGCTGTCGTGCTCTTCATCAATAATGATGACGCCCGGACGCGCCAGCGGCGTAAACAGCGCCGATCGCGTACCGATGATAATGGCGTTTTCGCCCTGGCGCGCGCGCAGCCAGACGGCGAGGCGCTCGCTGTCGTTCAGCGCGGAGTGCAGCACGTCGACGGGCGCGTCAAAACGCTCCCGGAAACGGGCAATGGTCTGCGGCGTCAGGCCGATCTCCGGCACCAGCACCAGCGCCTGTTTGCCGCGTGCCAGCACGTTCTCCAGCACGCTGAGGTAGACTTCGGTTTTGCCCGAGCCGGTAATACCTGCCAGCAGCCAGGCGGCATACTGTTCATCTTCGCTGCGGATCGCGCCAACTGCCATCGCCTGATCGGTGTTAAGCCGTAAGCGCTCGCCTTTTACCGCAAAGGTTTCACGCCAGTCCTGCCGTTGCGGCTGATGTTCGCGCAGCTCGCACAATCCTTTGGCGCGCAGCGCCTGCAATGCCGTGTCGGTAAGCGCCTGCTCAGCGGCCTGATGGCGATAGAGCGGCCGATGGCGCAGCGCAGCCAGCGCCTGCTGCTGCTTTGGTGCGCGCTTCAGGCTTTCCGGCACGGTCGCCTGGCCCTGTTCAGTAATCACCCACTGCCACAGCGGCGCGTCCTGCGCGGGTTTCCCCTGGCGCAGCAGCACCGGCAGCGCATGGCTCAATACTTCGCCAGCAGGCGAATGGTAATAGCCTGCCGCCCAGTTCAGTAGCCGCCACAATGAAGGCGGATAGAGCGATTCGGCGTCCAGCACCTCGGCGACACGTTTGAGCTGCGCTTCCGGCAGGTCGCTCTGTTCGCGAAAGCCCACCACAATGCCAACCATTTTGCGGTTACCAAACGGCACGCTGACGCGTCCGCCCACGACTGGCTGCGCACCATGCGGCGGCAAGTAGTCAAACAGACGGGGTAGCGGAACGGGCAGGGCAACCTGAACGACGGGCATAGCGATCTTTTTCCGGTTCAATGATTCGTAGCGGGATGCCTAGTGTACACGCTGGCGCGACCAGCGGGTATCTTGCGGAAGATTTGCGTAAAGCGGTTATTTTCTGTATAGTATGCCGCCTTTGGTGAGAAAGCTCTCGCCAGAGCCTAAACATTAATGTTCAACCGCGTGTGGTGCTGTGCAGGCTTTAGCCTGGCACGGAGAGCGACACGGCCTTTTATGAGGTTCTCCCATGAAACAAGGTATTCACCCGAAATACGAAGCTGTGACCATCACTTGCACCTGCGGTAACGTGATTCACACTCGCTCTACTATGGCTCACGACATGAACCTGGACGTATGTGGCCAGTGCCACCCGTTCTACACCGGTAAGCAGCGTGAAGTTGCAACTGGTGGCCGTGTTGACCGCTTTAACAAGCGTTTCGCCATCCCGGGCAGCAAAAAATAAGATTACCTGTCAGCTGAGCCTTCGGGTTCAACGGCAAAAAAAAACCCAGCTCTGGCTGGGTTTTTTTGTATCTGACGAATCAATATTCCCAGGTATCGGGATCAATATTCATCTCGCGCATGATCTTTTTCGCTTCTTCCGGGATTTCATCGCTGCGCTCTTTACGAAGATCGACGTCGTCTGGCAGAGGCTGTCCGGTAAAGGCGTGTAAAAAGGCTTCGCACAGCAGTTCGCTATTTGTCGCGTGACGCAGGTTGTTCACCTGACGACGGGTACGCTCATCCGTTAAAATCTTCAGCACGCTCAACGGGATAGAAACTGTGATCTTTTTGACCTGCTCACTCTTCTTACCGTGTTCAGCGTAAGGGCTGATATATTCGCCGTTCCATTCAGCCATGGGTTACCTTAATCAATAAAAGTTAAAAGTGGGGAAATCCGTGGATTATGCCCGATTTTACCGTGCCTGACCTGTTGAACTGCTGGGTTTCTTCATCCTGGCCGCGAATAGGGGCGCAAAACGCAGGCAATCAGGGGCAATTTTAGCGGGTTATAGCGTTCTGCTCAATCTATACGCAAAGACATTTAGATGTCCAGATGTATTGACGTCCAATTGTGGAGTGTTATCCTGTTGCCTCTTTGTTAATTCCTCAGGAACGGTATGCACCATGACGCGTAAACAGGCAACTATCGCAGTTCGCAGCGGTTTGAATGATGACGAGCAATATGGCTGCGTTGTCCCACCGATTCACCTCTCCAGTACGTATAACTTCCTCGATTTTAATGAACCGCGTACACACGACTATTCACGTCGTGGCAACCCAACGCGCGATGTGGTGCAGCGCGCGCTGGCGGAGCTGGAAGGTGGAGCGGGCGCGGTATTAACCAATACCGGCATGTCAGCGATTCATCTGGTGACGACCGTATTCCTGAAGCCGGGCGATCTGCTTGTTGCGCCCCATGACTGCTACGGCGGCAGCTATCGCCTGTTCGACAGTCTCGCGAAGCGCGGCGCTTATCGCGTGAAATTCGTCGATCAGGGCGACCGTGCAGCGCTGGAGGCAGCGCTGGCGGAAAAACCAAAGCTGGTACTGGTAGAAAGCCCGAGCAATCCGCTGCTGCGCGTGGTCGATATCGCTGCAATCTGCGAGGCGGCGCGTAACGCAGGTGCGGTCAGCGTGGTCGACAACACCTTCCTGAGTCCGGCGCTGCAAAACCCGCTGGCGCTGGGCGCGGATCTGGTGATCCACTCCTGTACAAAATATCTCAATGGCCACTCAGACGTGGTTGCCGGTGCGGTGATTGCGAAAGACCCGGCGCGGGTGACTGAACTGGCATGGTGGGCGAATAACATTGGCGTGACCGGCGCGGCCTTTGACAGCTACCTGCTGCTGCGCGGCCTGCGTACGCTGGCCCCGCGCATGGCAGCAGCACAGCGCAACGCGCTGGCCATTGTGGACTATCTGCAACAGCAACCGCTGGTGAAAAAGCTGTATCATCCTTCTCTGCCGGAAAACGCCGGGCACGAATATGCGGCGCGCCAGCAGCGCGGCTTCGGTGCGATGCTGAGCTTTGAGCTGGACGGCGACGAAGCGCTGTTGCGCCGTTTCCTGAAGGCGTTACAGCTGTTTACGCTGGCTGAGTCTCTGGGCGGTGTTGAGAGCCTGATTTCCCATACCGCGACCATGACGCATGCTGGCATGTCAGCAGAAGCGCGCGCGGCGGCGGGCATTTCAGAAACCTTGCTGCGCGTCTCCGTGGGCATTGAGGATCATGAAGATTTAATTGCCGATCTGGATAACGCATTCCGGACGGCATCCGAGGGTTAAAAATGACGATTTCAGCCGGCGCGGTAACGCCGAATATAAAGCAGTTGCACAAGTTTGGCGGCAGCAGCCTGGCCGATGCGCGCTGCTATCAGCGCGTCGCCAGCATCATGGCGGATTACAGCCAGCCGGGCGATTTGATGGTGGTTTCAGCGGCGGGTTCAACCACTAACCAGCTGATTAGCTGGCTGAAACTCAGCCAGAGCGATCGCCTGGCCGCACACCAGGTGCAACAGGCTTTACGACGTTATCACAGCGAGCTAATCGCTGGGCTGCTGCCTGCTGAGTATGCTGAACCCCTTACCGCCACTTTTATCCGCGACCTGGAAAAACTGGCTGCGCTGCTGGACGGTACGATTAGCGATGCGGTTTATGCCGAAGTGGTGGGTCACGGCGAAGTGTGGTCGGCGCGGCTGATGGCCGCCGTGCTGAGCCAGCGCGACCTTGACGCCTGCTGGCTCGACGCGCGTGACTTTTTACGTGCGGAACGCGCCGCCCAGCCGCAGGTAGATGAAGGGAAATCCTGGCCGCTGCTGCAAACGCTGCTGGCGCAGCATCCGCACCAGCGCATTGTGGTCACTGGCTTTATCAGCCGCAACGACGCGGGCGAAACCGTCCTGTTGGGACGTAACGGATCCGACTACTCTGCCACGCAGATCGGCGCGCTGGCGGGTGCGAATCGCGTTACTATCTGGAGCGACGTCGCTGGCGTGTACAGCGCCGATCCGCGCAAAGTTTCTGATGCCTGTCTGCTGCCGCTGCTGCGCCTCGATGAAGCCAGCGAGCTGGCACGCCTTGCCGCGCCGGTGCTGCATACCCGTACCCTGCAGCCGGTTTCCGGCAGCGATATCGATTTGCAGCTGCGCTGTAGTTACCAGCCGGAGCAGGGTTCAACGCGTATTGAGCGCGTGCTGGCGTCCGGTACGGGCGCGCGCATCGTTACCAGCCATGACGATGTCTGCCTGATTGAAGTGCAGGTGCCGGATCAGCACGATTTCGCGGCGCTGCATAAAGACGTCGAGCTGCACCTTGCGCGGGCGCAGCTGCGTCCGCTGGCAACCGGCGTCCATCCCGATCGCCAGCTGCTGCAACTCTGCTACACCTCTGAAGTGGTCAACAGCGTGTTCCAGCTGTTGCAGGATGCGGGCCTGCCTGCGCACCTGCAACTGCGTGAAGGTCTGGCGCTGGTCGCGCTGGTCGGCGCGGGCGTGACGCGTAACCCGCTGCACAGCCACCGCTTCTGGCAGGAAATTAACGATCAGCCGGTTGAATTTGTCTGGCAGTCAGAAGATCACATCAGCATGGTGGCGGTGCTGCGCGTCGGCCCGACACAGTCGCTGATTCAGGGATTACACCAGTCGCTGTTCCGCGCGGAAAAGCGCATCGGCCTGATCCTGTTCGGCAAAGGCAATATTGGCTCACGCTGGCTGGAGCTGTTCGCACGCGAGCAGGAAGCGCTCTCGGCGCGCACCGGTTTTGAATATGTGCTGGCGGGCGTGGCGGACAGCCAGCGCAGCCTGCTGAGCTATGACGGGCTCGACGCCAGCCGCGCGCTCGCCTTCTTTGACGACGAGGCAGAAGCGCGCGACGAAGAGTCGCTGTTCCTGTGGATGCGCGCGCACCCGTTCGACGATTTGGTGGTGCTCGACGTCACCGCCAGCACGCCGCTGGCGCAGCAGTATCTTGATTTCGCCAGCCACGGTTTCCACGTTATCAGCGCCAATAAGGTTGCAGGCGCGTCCGACAGCCAGACCTGGCGGCAGATCCGCGATGCCTTTGCCAAAACCGGGCGTCACTGGCTCTACAACGCCACGGTTGGCGCAGGCTTACCCATTAACCACACGGTGCGCGATCTGCGCGACAGCGGCGATACGATTCTGGCTATCAGCGGCATCTTCTCCGGTACGCTCTCATGGCTGTTTTTGCAGTTCGACGGCACAGTGCCCTTTACCGAGCTGGTAGACCAGGCGTGGCAGCAGGGCTTAACCGAGCCAGACCCGCGCGTTGATCTGTCAGGTCAGGACGTCAAGCGCAAGCTGGTGATCCTGGCGCGTGAAGCGGGCTACAACATCGAACCGGATCAGGTGCGCGTGGAGTCACTGGTGCCTGCGGGCTGTGAAGAGGGCTCGATCGATGACTTCTTCGAGCAGGGCGACGCGCTTAACGACCAGATGCTGCAACGGCTGGAAGCCGCGCAGGAGATGGGCCTGGTGCTGCGCTACGTTGCGCGTTTCGACGCCAGCGGCAAAGCGCGCGTTGGCGTTGAGGCGGTACGTCCGGAACATCCGCTGGCGTCGCTACTGCCGTGCGATAACGTCTTTGCCATTGAAAGCCGCTGGTATCGCGATAATCCGCTGGTGATCCGTGGTCCTGGCGCTGGGCGCGACGTCACAGCCGGTGCAATTCAGTCCGATATTCATCGGCTTGCCCAACTGCTGTAATGATTTTGCGCCTGTCCCAGCGGCAGGCGCTTAATAGCCCGTCTGCCATCCGCGTGAATTCTCCTCATCCTGTTTGAATATTTGTCACACCGCTTCATCACTTTTCAGTTGACGCCTTCGTGAGATTCGTTCATTTTGTGCATCTGGACGTCTAAACGTATGGATGTTCGGAGGCAACAATTTAACCGACGTTTTTGATGAGGTAAGCAGGATGAGTTTCTTTCATGCCAACCAGCGCGAAGCGCTGAACCAGAGCCTGGCAGAGCTGAACGGGCGAATCAATGTGTCATTCGAATTTTTTCCGCCCCGTACCAGCGAAATGGAAGAGACCCTGTGGCACTCCATCGACCGCCTCAGCAGCCTGAAGCCAAAGTTTGTCTCCGTGACCTACGGCGCTAACTCTGGCGAGCGCGACCGCACCCACAGCATTATTAAAGGCATTAAGGATCGTACCGGCCTGGAAGCTGCGCCGCACCTGACCTGTATTGATGCCTCGCGCGAGGAGCTGCGCACTATTGCCCAGGACTACTGGGACAGCGGCATCCGCCATATCGTGGCGCTGCGCGGCGATCTGCCTGAGGGCAGCGGCAAACCCGATATGTATGCCTGCGATCTGGTTTCCCTGCTGAAGGAGGTGGGTGATTTCGATATTTCTGTCGCCGCCTACCCGGAAGTGCATCCAGAAGCGAAAAGCGCGCAGTCCGATCTGATTAACCTGAAACGCAAAATCGACGCAGGCGCCAGCCGTGCCATCACGCAGTTCTTTTTTGATGTAGAGAGCTATCTGCGCTTCCGCGACCGCTGCGTCGCGACAGGGATTGATGTCGAGATCGTGCCGGGCATCCTGCCGGTATCGAACTTCAAACAGCTGACGCGCTTCGCCACCATGACCAACGTGCGCGTGCCGGGCTGGATGAACGCGATGTTTGCGGGGCTGGACGACGATGCCGAGACGCGCAAAATGGTCGGTGCCAATATCGCCATGGATATGGTGAAAATTCTGTCGCGTGAAGGGGTGAAAGATTTCCATTTCTACACGCTGAACCGTGCAGAGATGAGTTACGCCATCTGCCATACGCTGGGCGTGCGTCCGGTTATCGCCGCGTAACGCTTTTTAGCGGGCAGTCTCGCGCTGCCCGGCTGAAGCTTAAAACACCACCGCCTGGCCATCCTTCCTGCTTTCTGTCGCCGCGATATAAAATCCCTGCGGATCGCGCACTATCGCCTGCGCGCCGCCAAAGTTATAGCCCTGCAACGGATCTTCCAGCGTTACCTGATGGCCAAGGCGTCGCAGCGCCGCCAGCGTATTGCGCGCCAGCGACGCCTCGAACACCACTTCACGGCCCTGAACCACACGCCAGCGCGGCGCGTCGATCGCCGCCTGCGGATTCTGCTTGTGCAGCATAATGCGCAGCGCCAGCTGTAAGTGTCCCTGCGCCTGCATCGGGCCACCCATCACGCCAAAGGACATCAGCGGCGCGCCCTGCGCGTCGAGCGCGAAAGCGGGGATAATGGTATGGAAAGGGCGCTTGCCGCCTGCCACCACGTTGGGATGCGCGGGGTCGAGCGAAAAGCCCGCGCCACGGTTCTGCAAACTGATGCCGGTTTCCGGTACGACCACGCCAGAGCCGAAGCCCATAAAGTTCGACTGAATAAAAGAGACCATCATGCCGCTGGCGTCGGCGGCGCTGAGGTAGACGGTGCCGCTCTGCTGCGGCGCGCCAAAAGTAAAGTCGCCCGCATGTTCAGGATCGATGAGCGCCGCACGCTGGCGCAAATAACCTTCGCTCAGCAGGTGTTCCGCCGGGAATTCAAGATGATCTTCATCGCTGACGTAACGCTCAAGATCGACCAGCGCCAGCTTCATCGCCTCGATGGAAAGATGTAGCCAGGGCACAGAATCGGGCTGATAGCGGCCAATGTCGAGCTGTTCAAGAATGCCCAGCGCAATCAGCGTGGCGATGCCCTGGCCGTTGGGCGGCAGCTCCTACACTGAGCCACCGGCAAACGGCTGCGACAGCACATTGACCCAGTTGGCGCGATGGTTGTGTAAATCTTCCAGCGTCAGCGCAGCGTTGTGCTGGCGGGCAAAGGCGGCAATTTTTTCCGCCAGTTCGCCGCGATAGAAGCTTTCACCGTTGCTCTCGGCAATTTTTTGCAGCGTGACCGCCTGCGCCGGATTGCGGAACAGCTCACCGACGCGCGGCGGTCGTCCGTCTGGCGCAAAGCATTCGCGGAAGCCAGGCTGATGCTGAAGCTTATCGTAGCCGCGCTGCCAGAGTTCGGCGATCAAGGGTGAAACCGGAAAGCCGTCACGCGCATAGTCGATAGCAGGCTGCGCCAGCGTGGTCAGCGGCAGTGTGCCGAACCGCTCCGCCAGCGTAACCCAGGCGGATACCGCACCCGGCACCGTCACCGCTTCCCAGCCAATTTCCGGCATGCGGGTACGGCCGACAAAGCGCTCAGGATGCCAGGCCGCAGGCGCGCGTCCAGAAGCGTTCAGGCCATGCAGCTTTTCCCCGTCCCAGATAATCGCAAAAGCGTCGCTGCCGATCCCGTTGCCGGTCGGCTCCAGTACGGTAAGCGCCATCGCGGTAGCGATCGCTGCGTCAACTGCATTTCCGCCTTGCTGCAACATGCGAAGGCCTGCCTGCGCCGCCAGCGGCTGGGAAGTCGCAACGGCATTGCGGCCCATCATCGGCACACGATGCGACGCATAGCTGGCGTGAAAATCAAACTCTGAATGCATTTCCGTTTCCTTAGCAAAGGGCAGTTGCGCCAGAAAGGTGCGCTGCTGCGGTGCAGCAATCACTCTGTCGCAATCTGGCGGAGAGGGGAACCATGAAAAAATCACAGGCTTTGCAAGTTGGCGCGAATCTTGCCTGTTTTTTAGGCAGGAAGCGTAACTGTAGCAGTGTAAACGGTGAGCATTTTTTGCAATTTTTGCGCTTTTTTTAAGCGAGGCGGTAGGGGTTACTGTTTTGTGATCAAGAGCTTAATTTGCTTATAGCGGAAAGCTCATTTTCCGCCAAAAAAATAATCATTATTCACGCAGCAAATAGTCAGGTCTCTATCCATACTTAGAATCCCGACGAAATACCGCACTGTTCTGACAACGTTGTCAGAGGGTGCAAATCAGGCTGTGTCCCTTAAGGGTTTTAATAACAAAAACGATAAACCCTTGCGGGATACAGCCTGCTACGACCGGTGTGTGAACCATTTGGTTTTTACCTCTACTTTCACGTGATTCATAGTGAGTTTTAAGGAGTTCTCTATGGAAGTAAAAGATCCTGTTTTTGAATTGCTCAGCAGCCTTGAGCAGATTGTTTTGACACGTGATGCAACACCTGCCACAACTGAAATTCAGCTTCAGCCCGCCATGCCAGAGCCGCAGCGCCTGCGTGAACTAACCGGTATGAAAGTAGATGAATTTGCCAAAGTGATGGGCGTCAGCGTCTCCTCAGTCAAAAGCTGGGAAGCGCGCCGGACACGTCCTTCAGCGACGGCGCAGAAACTAATGAAATTGCTGCATGCCAATCCTTATCTCGGACGGCAGTTACTGGACTAAAAAGAAGAAAAAAAAGAGAACCCGCCAGAGGCGGGTTTTTTTTTAACTGAGGCCGCCGTATTTGGCCGCCTGTTTAACGAACCAGCTTTCCGGCACGCTGTAGGGCGGTTTCCCTAGCTGCGCAATACCCTGTTCGATAATCGTGCTGGCCTGCTGCCATAGCTGCGCGTCGCCCTGTTTTAGCAGACCGATCTGAATCCGTTTTTCTACCAGGTAAACCCGCGCGAAGTGGGGGTCGAAACGTACGATGGCGCGCGTATTGTCGATAATGTCGGCCAGTTTGATGGTCTGCGCTTCGGGCGAGGCGTCCGCGGTGTGGCGGAAATGCGCCAGCTTGCGCGCTGCCCGGTTTTTCGCCTGTGGCTGGCTGCTGTCGGTAAGCATCTCAACCAGCTGCGCGACGCGCGAACCGAAATGGGCTTCGATGTCGCCCAGGGTAGTGCCCGTATCCTCTACCGTATCGTGCAGCCAGGCCGCTGCCAGCAACTCATCGTCCGCGCTCACGCTACGAACCAGTTCTGCAACGGCAGCGGGATGAACGATATAGGGCTCGTCAGTATATTTTCGCCGTTGACCAGCCTCAGCATGAGCGCGTGTCGCATAGCGTCGTGCCTGCTCTTCCAGAGATTCCAGCATGCAAAAGCCCTCTTGATTAAAAGTTGCTTGCAATTATCTAGCGCGCTATTTATATTGCTTTCCATGAACAGTAAACAAAATGACAAAAAAGTGAAGGCGACGCCACTGTTGGTCAATCAACAGCTCTGCTTCGCGCTCTATTCCGCCAACCTGGCGATGAATAAAGTTTATCGGCAACTGCTGTCGCAGCTCGACATTACCTATCCGCAATATCTGGTGATGCTGGTACTCTGGGCGCAGGACGATCTCACCGTGTCTGAAATCGGCGAGCAGCTGTTTCTTGATTCCGCCACATTGACCCCGCTGCTGAAGCGGCTGGAGAGTGCAGGGCTAATCAACCGCCAGCGTTCACGTCAGGATGAGCGTCAGGTTGTGGTGACGCTGACCGAGCAGGGGCGTGCGCTGCAAGAGCAGGCGAGCACTATTCCGGAAGCGGTACAGTGTGCAACTGCCTGCGATGATGAGGCGCTGCTGTCGCTGAAGAGTGAACTGGATTTACTGCGCGGTAATCTTAACCGGTCGCGCTAAAGATTTACCGGGCGCTCGCGCCCGATGAAACACCTGCTACACTTTTATAAATCGTGTACGATTAAATCGCATCATACAGAGAGGGAATTATGTCTTTAGATAAAGTTGTTTATACCGCAAAAGCCAAAGCCACTGGCGGCCGTGATGGTCGTGCGACATCCTCTGACAGCGTGCTGGACGTGAAGCTGGGCGTGCCAAAAGAGATGGGCGGCGCAGGCGGTGAAGTGACCAACCCGGAGCAGCTGTTTGCCGCGGGTTACTCTGCCTGTTTCCTCGGTGCGATGAAATTCGTAGCCGGTCGCGACAAAATTGCTATGCCGAAGGATGCATGGATTGAAGGTGAAGTGGGTATCGGCCCGATCCCGACCGGTTTCGGCATTGAAGCGAAGCTGAATATCCACCTGCCGGAAATGGACGAAGCGGAAGCGCAGAAGCTGGTTGATGCCGCACACATCGTTTGTCCGTACTCTAACGCCACGCGCAATAACATCGACGTGACGCTGAATATTATCCGCTAAGTTCTACGGGCCCTTCAGCGGGCCCGTTATTTTTGCCCTTCATCGCTTCTCGTTTCGTCATCTCTGGCCTGGATGGTTAATTTATGTTCTACTGTGCCGCCTCGTGAAAGAGCCGTCCGATCCCGTTCAGATTCTTCCTGTTCGTCAAAAAATCGTCATGTCTCTGCGCTGAATAAGCGAACTCTTCCGCGTTGCGATAGTCACAATAGCGTTAAACATTATGCTCCAGCCCCAGGAAAACCCTGCAATATGAATTATATAAAGACGATAACCCAGCAAAAACTCTCTTTGCTGCTGGCGTTATACATCGGCATTTTGCTGAATCTGCCGATTTTTTACCGTCGCTTTGACGGCTTTTTAACAAAATCCACCGTGACCAACTGGCTGACGGCTGTCACTGAAGTGATGGCCATTGTCGTGCTGACATTTTTCCTTATGCGGCTGTTGTCGCTGGGCGGAAAACGTCTATACCGTGTGCTGGCGACGATGCTGGTGCTGATTTCCGTTGCCGCAGCCTATTACATGGCGTTTTTCAACGTGGTGATCGGCTACGGCATTGTGGCGTCGGTGATGACCACGGACGTTGACCTGTCGAAAGAGGTGGTGGGCCTGCACTTTGTGGTGTGGATGGTCGCCGTTAGCGCACTGCCGCTGCTGATGATCTGGCGTAATAATCTCAGCCAGACGCTAATTGAGCAGCTGCGAACGCCGGGACAGCGTCTGAAGCCGACGCTAATGTTGCTGCTGTGCGTGGCGCTGGTGTGGCTGCCGATCCGCTATTTCGACAAGCTGCAAAAAGCCAACGAAGAGATTACCAATATCGATTTGCCGAGTTATGGCGGTGTGGTAGCGCACTCTTATTTGCCGTCGAACTGGCTGGCAGCGGTAGGGCTGTTTGCCTGGACGCGCATTGATGAGACGCTGGACAGCCAGGAGCTGCTCGATCCGGCGAAGAAGTTTACCTATGTTGCGCCGCCGGGCATTGACGATACCTATGTGGTGTTCGTGATTGGCGAGACCACGCGCTGGGATCATATGGGGATGCTGGGCTACGATCGTGACACCACGCCAAAGTTGTCCAAAGAGAAGAATCTGGTGGCGTTCCGCGGCGAGTCCTGTGATACCGCGACCAAGCTGTCGCTGCGCTGTATGTTTGTGCGCGAAGGCGGTGCTGCAGAGAGTCCAGGCCGCACGCTGAAAGAGAAAAACATTTTTGCCGTGCTGAAAGAGCTGGGCTTTTCGTCTGAGCTGTTCGCCATGCAGAGTGAGGTGTGGTTTTATGATAATGCGGAAGTGAATAATTTCGCCTTCCGTGAGCAGATTGGTTCTGAGCCACGCAACGCAGGCAAGTCCGTGGACGATATGCTGTTAGTTCCCGAACTAAAGGCATCGCTGGATCGTTATCCGCAGGGCAAGCACCTGGTGGTGCTGCATACCAAAGGGTCACACTATCTTTATTCGCAGCGTTATCCGCGCAGTTTTGCGCGCTATCAGCCTGAGTGTATGGGTGTCGATGAGACCTGTAGTAAGGCGCAGTTGATTAATGCCTACGATAACTCGATTCTCTATGTTGATAGCATGCTGGACAGCGTGTTCGACCAGCTGCGTGATAAGAAGGCGATTGTCTTTTATGCCGCCGATCATGGCGAGTCGATTAGCGAGAATACCCATCTGCACGGTACGCCGCGCGAGCTGGCACCGCCGGAGCAGTTCCGCGTGCCGATGATGGTGTGGGCGTCAGATAAGTATCTGGCCGATGCTAATAACCGCGCGAATTTCGAGCGTTTGCAGGCGCAGCAGCGCGTCGGGAAGACGCATCGTCACGTTGAGTTGTTCGACTCGATTCTGGGTTGTCTGGGTTATACGTCGCCGAACGGCGGCATTAAGGCGGCGAATAACTGGTGTCAGGCACCGGTTTCTTCCCATGCCAGCGCGCTGTAAGGCGGGCTGGAACGGGCTGATCGGCGGGCATTTTTGTTGTTAGTTTGCTTTCCAGGCGATTGCGGTTAAATGGTGAAAAAGCGGTTGACGCTTAGAAACCGGCGCAGTAACATGCGCCCGCATCGGTGAGTGGCGCAGCCTGGTAGCGCACTTCGTTCGGGACGAAGGGGTCGGAGGTTCGAATCCTCTCTCACCGACCAAATTTAAGAAACCTGCTTGTAAAAGCAGGTTTTTTTTCGCCTGTAGCAAAGAGGATGAGAACCTCCGAAGGAGGTTTGAGTCGAGCGCAGCGAGACAACGTTGCGCAGCAACGGCCCGAAGGGCGCTTATCGAAGATAAGCGTAATCCTCTCTCACCGACCAAATTTAAGAAACCTGCTTGTAAAAGCAGGTTTTTTTTCGCCTGTAGAAAAGTCGCGCTGTGGGTTGGGGTGCTGACGTGGAGGGTATGGACGGATCGCAAAGTCGCTTTACGCATCCATGCTCGCTCGGCCCGCGACGTCCTTGTCGCGGGACGCTTTGCTCTTCCGTCCATACCCTCCACGTTTTAGCTGATGCGCTGCCTGTTTAATAGCAGTGAGCCGAACTCGTGCTTGCGGGACGCTTTGCTCTTCCGTCCATACCCTCCACGTTTTAGCTGATACGCTGCCTGTTTTAATAGCAGTGAGCCGAACTCGTGCTTGCAGGACGCTTTGCTCTTCCGTCCCTATCCTCCACGTTTTAGCTGATGCGCTGCCTGTTTTAATAGCAGTGAGTCGAACTCGTGCTTGCGGGACGCTTTGCTCCTCCGTTCAGGCTCTCGGCGCTATAAAGTTTATGAGCTGGTGAAAAAGAAATTCGTTGTTCGCATAAGTTTTTGTGAGGTGTCAGAGAAAGCTGGAAAAAGAGAATCGGCGCTTATTCCCTGACAGAACCTTCGTTCTGTCCCGACCTCAAATTTCTCCTGCCTTTTCCTTAAACATGATGAAATCCTGCTTTGCCTTTGTCCGTCACCTGGCCGCCCGATTAATCCTCTTTTTCTTTCGATAACGCCCGCTGCATCAGGCCCAGACGCTTATTTCGCAACGCGTTTTTCTTATGACAGTATTTATTGTCATCCAGATTTCTTATGCCTGTAACCCAGCATTTTCCACTGCCTGGACGCGATAACGCACGCTAAATCGTTCAGTTATTCAACATTTATCGGGTAAGCGCTCATGTTTTTTAGCGGTGAAAATCACTGGCAATAACCGTCACTGTTAGTGAGATATATGGTTTGGTAGATAAAAGCGCTGTGCAATATTTGGCAATTAACGGCAGAGGCTTTTTTTTACCGTTGCTTGCTATTCCTCACACTCTGTGTAAATAACTCGCGGCTGTATTGACGTTCATTGCAACTGTTGACAAATTGATGCGTCACTAAAGTTGCAGAAGCGGCGTGATCCGGCAGTTTCCACGGCGTCGGAATAACACAACAAGAACGCTCCGCACTTTCGACCACGTCAGTGGTCAGCCTGAACCGCATAAAAAAAACAGAGGTCGGGCAATACACACAACAACACATCACAATGGAGCAAAAGCATGATCAACTCCCTGGCCAAATCCAGGATGCTGAAGGTCGGTCTGAGCCTGATTGCTATGACCGTCGCCGCCGGTGTTCAGGCAAAAACCCTCGTTTACTGTTCAGAAGGCTCGCCGGAAGGCTTCAACCCGCAGCTGTTCACTTCAGGCACCACTTACGATGCCAGCTCCGTGCCGATCTATAACCGTCTGGTTGAGTTCAAAACGGGCACCACCGAATTACAGCCGGGCCTGGCAGAAAAATGGGACGTCAGCGAAGACGGCAAAACCTATACCTTCCATCTGCGTCAGGGTGTGAAGTGGCAGACCACTAAAGATTTCAAACCAACGCGTGAATTCAACGCCGACGACGTGGTGTTCTCTTTCGAACGTCAGCTGGATAAAAACAACAGCTACCACAACGTCTCTGGCGGCAGCTACGAATACTTCGAAGGCATGGATATGCCGAAGCTGATCGGCAAAATCGAGAAAGTGGACGACCACACCGTGCGCTTCACGCTGACGCGTTCAGAAGCGCCGTTCCTCGCCGACCTCGGTATGGACTTCGCCTCTATTCTGTCAAAAGAGTATGCGGACAACATGCAGAAAGCCGGTACGCCGGAGAAGCTGGACCTGAACCCGGTTGGCACCGGCCCGTTCGTGCTGCAGCAGTACCAGAAAGATTCCCGCATTCTGTATAAAGCCAACCCGGATTTCTGGGGTACCAAACCGAAGATCGATCGTCTGGTGTTCTCCATTACGCCGGATGCGTCTGTGCGTTACGCCAAGCTGCAAAAAGGCGAGTGTCAGGTGATGCCGTATCCAAACCCGGCCGACATCGCCAGCATGAAAAAAGATAGCAAGATCAACCTGATGGAACAGCCTGGCCTGAACGTTGGCTACCTCTCGTTTAACACCGAGAAGAAACCGATGGATAACGTCAAAGTGCGTCAGGCGCTGACCATGGCGGTAAACAAACAAGCGATTATCGACGCCGTTTATCAGGGCGCAGGCCAGGCCGCGAAAAACCTGATCCCGCCGACCATGTGGGGCTACAACGACGCGATTCAGGACTACGCCTACGATCCGGAAAAAGCCAAAGCGCTGCTGAAAGAAGCGGGTCTGCCAGATGGCTTCTCTATCGACCTGTGGGCGATGCCGGTTCAGCGTCCTTACAACCCGAACGCGCGCCGCATGGCGGAAATGGTTCAGGCTGACTGGGCGAAAATCGGCGTGAAAGCCAAAATCGTGACCTACGAGTGGGGCGAATACCTGAAGCGCGCCAAAGCGGGCGAGCACCAGTCGGTGATGATGGGCTGGACCGGCGACAACGGGGATCCGGATAACTTCTTCGCCACGCTGTTCAGCTGCGCGGCGGCAAAAGATGGCTCTAACTATTCACGCTGGTGCTACAAGCCGTTTGAAGATCTGATCCAGCCGGCGCGTGCGGAATCTGACCACAACAAACGTATCGAGCTTTACAAGCAGGCACAGGTCGTGATGCATGACCAGGCACCGGCGCTGATTATCGCGCACTCCACGGTGTATGAGCCGGTAAGCAAAAAAGTCTCTGGCTACGTGGTCGATCCGTTAGGTAAACACCACTTCGAAAACGTCGATATTCAGGAATAATTCCTGCGGTCTGGGCCGACCCGTTCGGCCCATGAGCGGGCGCTGGCCCGCTCAGACACCGCGCTTTTTCGGCTAACTTCTTCGAATTAAACCCAACATCTTCGCGCTGCAGGAAGGCGGCGAGCTGACCCCTCTCCGACGTTTAGCGGAGATAGCGTCAGGGCTACCGCGCCTGCCCAGTGAAAGATGACGGTTAAACGCACTTTGCGTCGCGCCCGACGCTTTTGTTGGACGCGAGTTGTGAGCAATAAATCCCGCGCGTATCACGGCGGGAAACGACTGAGAATCCGGCTTATGCTGCAGTTCATACTCCGACGTCTGGGACTTGTCATCCCGACATTTATCGGTATTACCCTGTTGACCTTCGCGTTCGTCCATATGATCCCTGGCGATCCGGTGCTGATCATGGCTGGCGAACGTGGGATCTCCCCGGAGCGCCACGCCCAGCTGATGGCGGCCTTTGGCCTCGATCAGCCGCTGTGGAAACAGTACGTCAATTACATTTACGGCGTACTGCATGGCGATCTGGGCATGTCGCTCAAGAGCCGCATCCCGGTATGGGATGAGTTCGTGCCGCGCTTTAAAGCGACGCTGGAACTGGGCATCTGCGCCATGATTTTCGCCGTTGCCGTCGGTATTCCGGTTGGCGTCATTGCGGCGGTAAAACGCGGCTCCATCTTCGACCATACGGCGGTTGGCATCTCCCTGACCGGCTACTCGATGCCGATTTTCTGGTGGGGCATCATGCTGATCATGCTGGTGTCGGTGCAGCTCAACCTGACGCCGGTTTCCGGGCGCGTCAGCGACACCGTGTTCCTCGACGACAGCAATCCGCTTACCGGTTTTATGTTGATCGACACGCTGTTCTGGGGTGAGCCGGGCGACTTTAAAGATGCAGTAATGCATATGATCCTGCCCGCTATCGTGCTCGGTACCATTCCGCTGGCGGTGATTGTCCGTATGACGCGCTCAGCAATGCTGGAAGTGCTGGGCGAGGATTACATTCGCACCGCGCGCGCCAAAGGTCTGACGCGGACGCGCGTGATCGTTATCCATGCGCTGCGCAACGCCATGCTGCCGGTGGTGACGGTTATCGGCCTCCAGGTTGGCACGCTGCTGGCGGGCGCTATCCTGACGGAAACCATCTTCTCCTGGCCGGGCCTTGGGCGCTGGCTGATTGAAGCGCTGCAACGCCGCGACTATCCGGTGGTGCAGGGCGGCGTGCTGCTGGTGGCCATCCTGATTATCCTGGTCAACCTGCTGGTTGATCTGCTCTATGGCGTGGTTAACCCGCGCATACGACACAAGAAATAAGGGGCGATCATGTCTGTTGTTGATCCTGCAAGCGTACCCGCTGCACCTAAGCCGATGACCCCAATTCAGGAATTCTGGCACTACTTTAAACGCAACAAAGGCGCCGTTGTCGGCCTGGTTTATGTCGTACTGATGCTGCTGATCGCTATTTTCGCTGGCGTGCTGGCACCCCATGCGCCAGCTGAGCAGTTCCGCGACGCGCTGCTGCATCCGCCGGTCTGGCAGGAAGGCGGCAGCTGGAGTTATATCCTCGGCACCGACGATGTCGGCCGCGATGTGCTGTCGCGCCTGATGTACGGCGCGCGCCTGTCGCTGCTGGTGGGCTGCCTGGTGGTAGTGCTGTCGCTGATCCTCGGCGTGGTGTTTGGCCTGATGGCTGGCTACCTCGGCGGCGCAGTCGACGCGACTATCATGCGTCTGGTGGACATTATGCTGGCACTGCCGAGCTTGCTGCTGGCGCTGGTACTGGTGGCGATATTCGGCCCGTCCATTGTCAATGCGTCCATCGCGCTAACCTTCGTTGCGCTACCGCACTATATCCGTCTGACCCGTGCGGCGGTGCTGGTTGAAGTAAACCGCGACTACGTGACCGCCTCCAGCGTCGCGGGCGCGGGCACGCTGCGTCAGATGTTCGTCAATATTCTGCCTAACTGCCTGGCACCGCTGATCGTGCAGGCCTCGCTGGGCTTCTCCAACGCCATTCTGGATATGGCGGCGTTGGGCTTTCTCGGTATGGGTGCGCAGCCGCCGACGCCGGAGTGGGGCACCATGCTCTCCGACGTGTTGCAGTATGCGCAGAGCGCCTGGTGGGTGGTGACGTTCCCTGGATTGACCATCCTGCTCACCGTGCTGGCGTTTAACCTGATGGGCGACGGTTTACGTGACGCCCTCGACCCGAAACTCAAGCAGTAAGAGGCACCGAGATGGCGTTATTAAATGTAGATAAATTATCGGTGCATTTCGGCGACGATAAAGCACCGTTTCGTGCCGTTGACCGCATCAGCTATCAGGTTGAGCAGGGTCAGGTGGTAGGCATTGTCGGTGAATCTGGCTCAGGTAAATCGGTCAGTTCGCTGGCGATTATGGGCCTGATCGATTTCCCCGGCAAAGTGATGGCAGAGAAGCTGGAGTTTAACCAGCGCGACCTGAAACGCATCTCCGAAAAAGAGCGCCGCCAGCTGGTGGGTGCAGAAGTGGCGATGATTTTCCAGGACCCAATGACCAGCCTGAATCCGTGCTATACGGTCGGCTACCAGATTATGGAAGCGATCAAGGTGCATCAGGGCGGCAACCGCCGTACCCGCCGCCAGCGCGCTATCGATCTGCTGACGCAGGTCGGCATTCCCGATCCGGCATCGCGTCTGGATGTCTATCCGCACCAGCTGTCGGGCGGCATGAGCCAGCGCGTGATGATAGCGATGGCCATCGCCTGCCGGCCGAAGCTGCTGATCGCCGATGAGCCGACTACGGCGCTGGACGTCACCATCCAGGCGCAGATTATCGAGCTGCTGCTCGACCTGCAAAAGCAGGAGAACATGGCGCTGATCCTGATTACCCACGATCTGGCGCTGGTAGCAGAAGCCGCGCAGCACATCATCGTGATGTATGCCGGTCAGGTGGTAGAGAGCGGCAAGGCGAACGACATCTTTAAAGCGCCGCGCCACCCTTATACTCAGGCGCTGCTGCGTGCGCTGCCGGAGTTTGCGGCTGACAAAGCGCGCCTGGCATCGCTGCCAGGCGTGGTGCCGGGCAAATATGACCGCCCGCTCGGCTGCCTGCTCAATCCGCGCTGCCCGTATGCGACCGATCGCTGCCGTAAAGAAGAACCTGCCCTTCGCGACATTCCGGGGCGTCAGTCCAAATGTCACTATCCACTGGATGATGCCGGGAGACCGACCTATGAGTCTTGATAATACAAAGCAGGATTACCTGCTTCAGGCGATTGACCTGAAAAAACATTACCCGGTGAAGAAGGGCCTGTTTGGCCAGCAGCGCCTGGTGAAAGCGCTGGACGGTGTCTCCTTTAATCTGGAGCGCGGTAAAACCCTGGCGGTGGTTGGCGAGTCCGGCTGCGGCAAATCAACGCTGGGCCGCCTGCTGACCATGATTGAAACACCAACCGAAGGCGAGCTTTACTGGCACGGCCAGGATCTGCTGAAGCACGATCCGCAGGCGCAGAAGCTGCGTCGCCAGAAAATCCAGATAGTCTTCCAGAACCCCTACGGTTCGCTCAACCCGCGCAAAAAAGTCAGCCAGATCCTCGAAGAGCCACTGCTGATTAACACTGCGCTGAGCAAGGCGGAGCGTAAAGAGAAGACGCTGGAGATGATGGCGAAGGTCGGCCTGAAAACCGAGCATTACGATCGCTATCCGCACATGTTCTCCGGCGGCCAGCGCCAGCGTATCGCGATTGCGCGCGGGCTGATGCTTGAACCGGACGTGCTGATCGCCGATGAACCGGTGTCGGCGCTCGACGTCTCTGTGCGCGCGCAGGTGCTTAACCTGATGATGGATTTGCAGCAAGAGATGGGGCTCTCTTACGTCTTTATCTCGCACGATCTCTCAGTGGTGGAGCATATCGCCGATGAGGTGATGGTGATGTATCTGGGACGCTGCGTGGAGAAGGGCAGTAAAGAGGCGATCTTCAACAATCCGCGCCATCCCTATACCCAGGCGCTGCTGTCAGCCACGCCGCGCCTCAATCCAGACGATCGACGCGAGCGCATTAAGCTGACCGGCGAGTTGCCCAGCCCGCTCAACCCGCCGCCGGGCTGCGCCTTTAACGCGCGCTGCCGCCGTCGCTTCGGTACCTGCGTGCAGCTACAGCCGAAGCTAAAGCGTTATGGCGACCAGCAGATCGCCTGCTTCGCCGTTGACCAGGATGAGAACCAGCCGGTCGGCGCGGCAGAAGGGATTCGCTAAAAACAGAGGCTCCGCAAGGAGCCTTTTTCAAGATAAACCCTTCACTTCACCTAAAGCATCCCCAGCTACCGCCCCAAAAGCCGCAGTAAACCTTTATCTTCACTGACGTAAGCGATCGCCGTCACACTTTAGTTAAATCGTAAAAACCCCATCAGCTTTGTGTTAAGAAGAAACGCAATAAAGTTTCAATTTTATATTGGCTGAGCCATCAAGGATTAAGACATAAATCTCTTTGCTAAAAGATAATTAGTGGCTTAAGTATATTACATAAATCTTATTAACTGATTTATTGTAAAAATCACCTGAAAAGGCTTTTCAGGGTTTTAAATCAATCTCACTGATAAAAGTATTTTATTGAATATGATGTTTTTCTAATCAGATTTTTCTCACCGCGCCTAAATGAATGTGATATATTTCCGGCAAATTTATCCCTGAATGCAGGCCACGGCCCGATGAAAAATTACGACGATTTGCAGCGTTTTAAGGAAAAAACGCAAACGCTCGATATCGCCTTCAAAGATATGTCTGGCCAGCTACAGGAACCTGCCGGAAATAGCCAATGGGCGCTCATTCGCCAGCTGGCAAATGAAGAGGCCGCTACGCCGTTCAGCGGCAGCCAGCGTATCGATCTGCCGCAGCCGCAGCCTCTGCGCGGTGATGAATTCCAGCCGCCAGCCGCCTCGCCGCTGATGCGCCAGCCAGCGGCGGCACAGCCTGCTATGGCTACGCGCAGCGCTATTCTCGACAGCCTGGCGGGCAGCGCGCCTGCAATCGCCGCACCGTCCTCATCACTGTACCCGCCGCCGCCTGAAGCGGCGCCGGTCAGCGCGCCACAGCTCGCACCCGCAGCGGTGCAGCCTGCACAGACCTTTACGTCGCCACCTGCCGCACCTGCGCCGCGAGCAGAGCCGCGCCGCTTTGGTGGCCTGTTCCGCGCGCGCCACAGCGAGCCGGTGAGCCTGTCGAAAGAGACCTTACTGAAACCGTTACTGGAGAAGATTGCTTTATGCCGTTAGTTTGTGTGTGCTCGCCGAAAGGGGGTGTTGGAAAAACCACGCTGGCGGCCAATCTGGCCTGGAGTCTGGCACGGGCGGGCAGCAAGGTATTAGCGATCGACTTTGACGTGCAGAACGCGCTGCGTCTGCATTTTGGTGTGCCGCTGAACGACGGTCGCGGCTTTGTCGCGCGCTCGGAAGAGCAGGCGGACTGGAGCCAGTCAATCCTGACCACCGGCGGTAATATCTTCGTGCTGCCCTACGGCGACGTCACAGAGCCACAGCGCGAGCGCTTTGAAGAGAACCTGGCAAAAGATCCCCATTTCCTGCGTCGCGGGCTGGATACGGTTCTGAACTATCCTGGCCTGGTGATCGTCGCCGATTTCCCACCCGGCCCAGGCCCGGCATTAAAAGCCATGAGCGCGCTGGCGCAAATGCATTTAGTGGTGATGCTGGCGGATACCGCCTCGGTCTCCTTACTGCCGCAGATTGAAAATAACCGCATGATTGGCCAGCCGCTGAATAACCAGCTTGGACACTATTTCGTGCTCAACCAGAGCGATAACCGCCGCAATATCAGCCGCGACGTCACTGCGTTTATGCAGCAGCGTCTGGGCGATAATTTACTGGGTGTGGTACACCGCGATGAAAGCGTCGCAGAGGCCAATGCTTCCCAGCAATCCGTTTATGATTTCAGTCCTGCGTCCGCAGCGGCATTCGATATTGAGCTGATTGGAAAACGCGTGGCCAATATCCTGAATATTTCCGTCGGCAATGGCGAAGTTCAGGCACCGATCCGCAGCGGTCATTATTAATTGCCCGGCGTTGCCGGGCTTTAAAACACAGCTTTTCCAGGGTGAATCATGAATAAAATCGGGTTTTACCTGTTGCTGCTGGTGCTTGCGCCAGCCGCAGCGGTGATCGTTATTACGCCGATGGACAGCCAGAAACAATATATATTTGGCTTAATCAGCATTGTCATGATGTTTTTACTGGGCTTCAGCAAAAGCCGAAAAATAACGGTGGTGATGGTTATTCTCTCCGCGCTGATGTCCACCCGATATATCTGGTGGCGCACCACTGAGACGCTGCATTTTAATTCTGAAACAGAAGCGATTCTGGGCATCGGCTTATATCTTGCCGAGCTTTATGTCTGGTTGATTTTAATCCTTGGTTTCCTGCAAACCACCTGGCCATTAAAACGCACTATTGAGCCGCTGCCGGATGACGTCAGCCTGTGGCCGACCGTGGATGTCTACGTGCCGACCTACAATGAAAGTCTCGACGTGGTGCGCGACACGGTGCTGGCGGCGCAGTGCATCGACTACCCGCGCGACAAGCTGAAGGTCTACCTGCTGGATGACGGCAAGCGCCCGGAGTTTGCGGTGTTCGCCGCCGATGCTGGCGTCGGCTACATTACGCGCGACGACAACAGCCACGCTAAAGCGGGCAACCTGAACCACGCCATGAAGATCACCAAAGGCGAGCTAATCTGTGTCTTCGACTGCGACCATGTTGCCACGCGCACGTTCTTGCAGGCCACCGTTGGCCCGTTCCTGAAAGATCCAAAGCTGGCGCTGTTGCAGACGCCGCACTACTTCTATTCGCCCGATCCCTTTGAGCGTAACCTGCGCGCCGCGCGCAGCATTCCCAACGAGGGCGCGCTGTTTTACGGTCCGGTGCAGCAGGGCAATGACAACTGGAACGCCACCTTCTTTTGCGGCTCCTGTGCGGTGATCCGCCGTTCGGCGCTGGAAGAGATCGGCGGCTTTGCAGTGGAAACGGTGACGGAAGATGCGCATACCGCGCTGAAAATGCAGCGTCGCGGCTGGGGATCGGCATTTCTGGCGATCCCGCTGGCGGCTGGCCTGGCGACCGAACGTCTCGGCCTGCACGTTGTGCAGCGCACACGCTGGGCGCGCGGCATGACGCAGATTTTCCGCGTCGATAACCCGCTGCTGGGGCGCGGCCTGAAGTGGCAGCAGCGTCTCTGCTACCTCAACGCCATGCTGCACTTCCAGTTTGGCCTGCCGCGCGTGGTATTCCTGACCGCGCCGCTCGCCTATCTGCTGTTCAACCTGAATATCATCCATTCTTCGGCGTCGCTGATCTTCGCCTATGTGCTGCCGCACCTGGTGATGTCGCTCTACGTCAACTCGCGCATGAACGGCCGTTTCCGCTACACCTTCTGGGGCGAGATCTACGAAACCGTGATGTGCTTCCATCTGGTGATCCCGACGCTACTGACGATGCTGTCGCCGAAGCACGGCAAGTTCAACGTGACCGACAAAGGCGGACTGCTGGACCAGGGCTTCTTCGATTTCCACATCGTGCGCCCGCACGTCATCGTGGCGGCACTGCTGGGTATCGGCATTACCGCTGGCGTGGTGCGCGCGGTGATGCACGACTACTTCGGCGTCGATCCCTGGGTCATTGCGCTCAACGTCGGCTGGGCCATCTTCAGCCTGATTATCCTGATGGCGGCTATTGCCGTGGCGCGTGAAACCCGCCAGGTGCGTAAAACCATCCGTATCGAGGTGCAGATCCCGGCCATCATTCACTACGCCAGCGGCATCTCCTCGCGCACCCGCACCAGCGATCTGTCGATGGGCGGCGCACAGCTCGATGCGCCGGATAACCGCCATGAAACGGATGAGATAGAAGAGATCGATCTGCTGCTACAGTCCGGGGCCATTACCATTCCGGTGAGCAAAATCTCGGGCGACAAAGATTCTATCCGCCTGCGCTTCGCCGCCATGCCGCTGGCGCGCCGCCGCGAGCTGGTGCGCGTGGTGCTGGCGCGCGCCGACGCCTGGCTCCAGCCGGAGTACAAAAAAGACAACGCGCTGCTGTCGCTGGGCACCATTATCCGCACCGTGTTCGAGCTGTTCTGGCTGAGCTGGAAAGATCGCCGTAACACTGGCAAAGAGGGCGCGTCAGCATCGGTAAAAGAGGACAGCGCAGCATGAAAACCCTGAAACATTCGCTGCTGGCCTCATCGCTGGCGGCGGCGCTGTGGCTGACGTCAGGCTGGGCGGAAACGCCCGAGAATCCCGCTGCGCCGATCAATAGCGCCGCGCCTGTCGCACCGGAATCGGCCGCGCCAGAATCAACCGCACCCGCCGCACCGGAACAGAGTGCGCAGGCGAGCAGCGCGCTGGCCGATCTGCCGCTGCCGGACGGGCTGCAACAGGCCGATCCGCAGCTTTCCTCTGCGGCTTCCGCTGCGCCGTTCGTACCCGGCCAGCCCGTTGCCGCGCCTGCCGCCGCGCTGAACCAGCCGATCAGCAGTACCATTTCCGTGGCGCAGATGGGCCAGCAGCAGGGCATCATCCTGACCGGTGGCCAGCTACAGTCCGGTATCGTCTTTACCCTGCCGGGCGATGAGGTGGTAACTAACGCGCATCTGAACCTGTCGCTGCGGGTTTCCCAGGCGCTGGCGGCGCGCAACACCTCGCTCCAGCTGATGCTGAACGGCCAGCCGCTCGGCACGCTGCCACTCGGTGCCAGCGACAGTGACGTCAACGACTACCAGCTGGAGATCCCCGCCGCGATGGTGGTCGCCAGCAATAACCTCAGCTTTAAAATCAACGATGCGGATAAGCTGCTGTGCGAGAAAGAGAGCGCGCAGAACTATCAGGTTACGATTCTGCCGAAAACCACGCTGAGCCTCGAAGGGCAGCAGCTGAATATCGGCACGCGCCTGAGCAATTTCCCGCGGCCGTTTATCGATCCGCTGCGCATGACGCCCGCGTCGGTCACAATGGGCTTCGCCAGCAACGTTGCGCCAGATGCCATTAGCGCCGCTGCGCTGGTGGCGTCCTGGCTCGGCATCCAGAGCGACTACCGCGGCATCCGCTTCCCGGTGGTGCGCGGCGAGCTGCCTGAGCAAAACGCTATCCTGTTTGGTCATCCGGGCGATCGCATCGGCACGCTGACCTTCCCGCCGGCCAGCGGCCCGCAGCTGACGCTGGTGGATAACCCCAATAACCCGGTGTACAAGCTGCTGCTGGTCTCGGGTGCAGATGATGCCCAGCTGCGCCAGGCGGCGTTGCGCCTCACCACGCAGCCGCTCAACACCGACGCCAGTAGCCTTGCCGTCCAGCCGCAGCCGCTGGTGAGCCGCAAGCCCTACGATGCGCCGCGCTGGATCAACACCAGCCGTCCGGTACGCCTGAGCGAGCTGCTGGACCCCAACCAGAACCTGACCTCAACCGGCATCTGGCACGATGCGCTGCGCGTTAACTTCCGCGCCGCGCCCGATCTCTTCCTGTGGGATGGCGATACCGTGCCGGTAAACCTTAACTACCGTTTCCCGTCAGAGAGCTGGATCGACGAGGACAACTCGTTCCTGAACGTGATGCTCAATGGCACCTTCCTGCGCAACCTGACGGTGAACAAAGTGGGCCTGCTGGAGCACGCCTGGCACCGTCTGGGCGGCGACGCGCGCCAGGAGCAGTACCAGCTTCACCTTGAACCCTGGCTGATTTATGGCGACAACCAGCTGTCGCTCTACTTCAATATCAAGCCGAAAGCGGACGCGCCGTGCGGCGTACTGCTGAACAACAACATTAAAAGCCGCATCGAAGAGGAGTCGTGGATCGACCTGAGCCACACGCGCCACTTCACCATGCTGCCAAACCTCTCTTACTTCGTGGGTGCATCATTCCCGTTCTCACGGCTGGCCGACTTCAGCCAGACCACACTGCTGATGCCGGAAAAACCAGGCGACGCGGAGATTGCCACGCTGCTCGATCTGGCCGCGCGCGCCGGTAATGCCACCGGCGTGGCGCTGGCACAGAACCAGGTCATGTTTGGCCTGCCAAACGGCGGCACGCATCTGGCGCGGCTGGAGAAAAGCGACGTGCTGGCGATCAGTACCACCGCTGACAGCGGCTTCAACCAGCAGATGCTGGCGCGCTCGCCGTTTGAAGCCAACGGCAGCACGCTGGGCGTGAAAACGCCGACTACGGTAGACAAGCTGCGCAGCTGGCTGACGGGCGACTGGTATCGCCAGCCGCTGGACGCCGATCGCTACTTCTCCTCGAACGAGGCGTGGCGCGGCTTTATCAGCTATCGCTCGCCCTGGAACCCCGACCGCACCGTGGTGATGACGGTGGCGACCAGCGATGAGCAGCTGCTGCGGCTGCATAGCGACCTCAATTCGGCGCGCATCAACGCGGCGATCCGGGGCGATACCGCCATCATCACCGATGAAAACGGCATCCGCAGTTTCCGCGTTGGCCCGCAGTTTCCGAGCGGCGAAATGCCCTGGTACATGATGGTGGTGTGGTACGCCAACCAGCACTCGGTGCTGATGGCGCTGGCGGCGCTGGTGCTGGCAGCGCTGGCGGGCGTCGCGGCCTTTGCCATGTTGCAGCGCCATGCGCGGCGTCGGCTCAACCCGCAGCATTCAGGCGATTCCGGTAAGAAGTCAGGATAAAAATAATGAAAAAAGATCTGTTAAGTACCGGTATCCGTCGCGCGCTGCTGCTGGGCGGCGCGCTGACCTTCTCTATGCCGCTGCTGGCGGCAGAAAGCACCAACCCTGCGCTACAGGCGCTGTTCGATCAGGCGGCCTACTGGCACCAGAAGGCGCATGACGATTTGGCCAAATCCGCGCTGCAAAAAGTGCTGATGGTCGAGCCGAACAACGCTCAGGCGCTCTATCTGCTGGCCCTCTATTCGCAGCAGGGCGGCAATGACGCTGATGCGGCGCGCTACCGCCAGCAGCTGAGCAGCGCCTCGCCGCAAGATGCGCGGCTGAGCGAGCTGGACAATGCGCGCCAGCTACAGACCATTCCGCAGGCGCAGCTGTCGCTGGCGCGTCAGCAGGCGCGCAGCGGCAATATCGCCGCGTCGTTGCAGACGTGGCGCAATACCTTTAACGGCAACGAACCGCCCGCCAGCGTGGCAGCGGAATATTATCTGACGATGGCGGGCGACCGCACGCTGCTGCCGCAGGCGGTCGAAGCGCTGCGCCAGTTCTCGGCATCACATCCACAGGATACCGGCGCGAAACTGGCGCTGGGCAAAGCCCTGACCTATCAGGACGCAACGCGCCGTGAAGGTATCGATCTGCTCGGCACGCTGGCGGACGGCAGCCAGGAAGCCGACCGTTCGCTGCGCCAGGCGCTGCTGTGGCTGGGCCCGCAGGCGTCAGACGCCGCGCTCTATCAGACCTGGCAGCAGCGCCATCCGCAAGACGCTGCGGTGATGGACTATTACCGTAAAAACGTTGGCGGCGCGGAGAAGGGCGCGGGCTTTAGCGCGCTGAACAGCGGCGACGTCAGCGGTGCGCAGAACAATTTTGAAAAAGTGTTGAACGCCAACCCGCAGGACGCCGACGCACTGGCGGGCATGGGCTATGTCGCGCAGCGCGGCGGCCGCTACAGCGAGGCGGCAGACTATCTGCAACGCGCCGCCCAGCTTGGCGGCGACCAGGGCGCCGAACGGCAGGAGCAGGCCAGCGACGCGCGCTTTTATGCCCAGCTGGCAGCCGCGCAGCAGGCGCTGAAAAACGGTGACAGTGCCCAGGCGCTCTCGCTCAGCGAACCGCTGACGCAGGCGGCAGGCGAGAAAGGCACCGCCGCGAAACTGTTCCGCGCCGACGTATTGCGCCGCAGCAACCAGTTTAGCGAGGCGGAGCAGGCGTACCGCGCCATTCTGCAAAGCGATGCGGACAACCGCAGCGCGAAAGAGGGGCTGTTCTACGTCCTGCGCCAGCAGAACCGCAGCAGCGAAGCCAACCAGCTGCTGGCGTCGCTGCCTGACAGCGTGCGCCAGAGCGTGGCGCCACGCGGCGGCAACAGCAGCGATCCGATTCGCCAGCAGGCGAAGCGTGAACAGCAGGCGGGCAATACCGGCGCGGCGATCGCCACGCTGCAGCAGGGCATCCAGCGCTATCCCAGTGACGGCTGGCTGCGCCTTGACCTGGCACGCCTCTACCGCGCGCAGGGCGATACGCAGCAGGCCGCCAGCGTGATGCAATCTTCTATGCGCAACGGCGCGGGCGTCAGCGAGCTGTATGCTGCCGCCATCAACGCCAGCGAAAGCAGCGGCTGGCAGCAGGCCAGCTCGCTGCTGGCACGCATTCCCGCCAGCGCGCAGACGCGCGACATGCGCGAGCTGGCCCAGCGCGTGAATTTCAACCTGCAAATGGCGACCGCTGACCAGTATCTGGCGCAGGGCGCGAACGCGGCGGCCGCCAATACGCTGAAGGCGCTGGCGCAGAATCCGCCAGCTAATCCGGTCGATGCGGGCAATCTGGCGCAGAAGCTGGCGCGGGCGGGCGATGTGACGACCGCCGTGGCTATCGTGCGCGGTAATATGCAGCGCGGCGTGCAGGGCAACGCGGGTGATTACGCGGCGCAGGTGGCGGTGCTGAACCAGGCCGGGCTCGGCAACGAAGCGCAGAGTTTCCTCAGTAATCCAGCCTTGCAGGCGCGCAGCACGCCGACGCAGCTGGCGGGCATTCGCAACGGCTACGTCATTAATGAAGTGGATCGCCTGCGCGAGCAGAAGCAGTATGCTGCCGCCTACGACAAGCTGATCGGCGCATTGCAGCACGATCCGCAGAACCGCGACCTGATGTTCGCCATGGCCCGTCTCTACCAGGACGGGAAGATGAACAAAGAGGCGGGCGTAGTCTATGACTATCTGATGACGCAGGACACCGCCACGCAGGACGCGCGCGTCGGCGCAATTAACGTGGCGCTGGCGCAGAACAATCTGCAACGCGCCAACGATCTGTCGCGTGGCCTACAGGCGCAGCAAACCCCGGAACGCTTGCTGCTGATGGCGCGCGTCGCCGATGCGAACGGCGATCACGCCCAGGCGATGGGCTATCTGCGCCGCGCGCGTGGTCAGCTGATTGGTTTGCAGGGCGCGCAAAACGGCGAGACGCCGACCGTCGGCGGCCTGGCGCTGGCCGACAACCCGTTTATCAACCGCAGCACGTCGCCAGTGGGACGCTCGCCGTCCAGCTACGGCACCGTGCTGCCGTGGCAGAGCGCACCGGCTGGCGTGGCCAGCAGCGCCGAAGGCGTTACCCTGGCGAGCGGCAACAACCTGCCGCTCCAGCAGGCGCGTACGCTGCACCAGATCGACAGCATGATGGAAGGATTGCAGGAGAAAACCGGCACCTGGGCGCAGGGTCAGGTGCAGATCCGTGGACGCGATGGCGAGTCGGGTCTCAGCAAGCTGACGGAAGCTAAAGCACCGCTGACTTTCTCCACCGTACCGTTTGGCGATGCGCGTTTCGACTTCACTATGACGCCGCTTTCGCTAACGGCGGGCAGTGCGGCGGGCGATGCCTGGCGTCGCTTTGGCAGCAACGCGCTGGAGCAGGCGAAAGTCGTTGCGGCGGGCGGCGCGAAGGTCACCGATGTACCGAGCGCGTCTACCGATTCGCAGACGGCCTCCGGCGTTGAGCTCAATCTGGCGTTGAAAGGCGACAGCTACAAAATCGACCTTGGCAGCACGCCGCTGGGTCAGGATCTCAGTACGCTGGTGGGCGGCGTACAGTGGTCGCCGAAACTGACCGACTTCCTGACGCTGATCCTGACCGGTGAGCGTCGCGCCATGACCGACAGCCTGCTCTCTTATGTGGGCGTGCAGGACAAATCAAGCGGTAAACAGTGGGGCGGCGTGACGAAAAACGGCGGCAACGCGCTGTTGAGCTATGACAACGGCGATGCCGGTTTCTACGTCGGCGGCGGCGCGTACAGCTACCTCGGCGAGAACGTGGCGAGCAACAACAGCCTGAACGCCACTGCGGGAGCCTACGTGCGGCCTTTCCATACCGATGACCGCGAGCTGAAAGTCGGCATGAGCCTGTCGTGGATGGATTTCTCGAAAAACCTCAGCTATTTCAGCTACGGCCAGGGCGGCTACTTCAGCCCGCAGAACTATGCGGCAGTCTCGTTCCCGATCGATTTTACGCGCAAGTTTGACGACCTGAGCGTGAAGGTTGGCGGCTCGGTCGGCTATCAGTCCTACAGCCAGGATCGCAGCGCGTACTTCCCGAACGATCCTTCCATGCAGTCGCAGCTGGAGTCTTATGCGGCGAGCGGCGCGGTGAAGAGCGCGTACTATAGCGGCGACAGCAAAAATGGCATCGGCTACAACCTGCATGCCGGTGCGGACTACAAAGTGAATAAAGATGTGACCATCGGCGGCCAGCTTGGTTATGACACCTTTGGCGATTACAACGAAAGTACGGCGCAGCTCTACTTCCGCTATCTGTTTGGAGACAACTAATGAGTGAGCATTTGGGCGCGGTTAGCCATGTGCACCAGCCTGGCTGGTTTGATCTGGTCAGCGTAATGGTAGAAGGCATGATCGCCAACGCGGGCAAAGAGGAAGCGGAGGCGTTTCTCTTCGGCATGGGCGATTCGCTGGCGGCGCGCTATCCTTTGCCAGAAGCGCGTACCGTGCAGGATCTGGAGCGCGAATGTAACCTGCAACTGGCCCGTTTCAACTGGGGCTTTGTGCAGCTGCAACCGCAGGATGCGGCTATTTTGCTGAAGCACCACGCACTTCCCGCAGGCGACAGCGTGCTGGATACAGAGAGCTGGCAGTCGGCGCTGGCCGCTGTGCTGGCGGGCCTGTATAGCGGCTGGCTGCGCGCCCAGGGCGGCGGCGTGGCGGTTGCGGTGGTGCTGGAGCTTAACGACGGCCATACCCTGCATTATCGGTACTAACGGAGCGACGTGATGATAAAGCCAGCCTGGCTGCGATGGACGATGTTTTTTATGGTGATGATGGTAAGCGTGCAGGCGTCGGCTGACGGCTGGAGCACCTTTAAGAGCCGTTTTCTTACCTCAGAAGGTCGCATTGTCGATAACGCCAATAACAATGTCAGCCATACCGAAGGGCAGGGCTACGGCATGCTGCTGGCGGTGGCGAACGACGACCGCGCGACGTTTGACCAGCTGTGGAGCTGGACGCGCCAGCATCTGCTGAACAACCAGAACGATCTTTTTTACTGGCGCTACACGCCGGACGCCAGCGATCCGGTGGCGGACAAGAACAACGCCTCTGATGGTGACGTGCTGATTGCCTGGGCATTACAGCGCGCCGCTGACAAGTGGTCGTCACAGGGCTACCAGCAGGCATCGGATCGTATCCAGCGCGCCATCGTGAAGCATAACGTGGTGATCTTTGCGGGCCGCACGGTGATGCTGCCGGGCGCGCAGGGGTTCAACAAAACCAGCTACGTAGTGCTCAATCCTTCTTATTTTCTTTTCGAGGCCTGGCGTACTTTTGCCGAGCACAGTCATCTCAAGGTCTGGAACGCGCTGATTAATGACGGCATGGATCTGCTGGGCGCAATGCACTTCGGTAAAACCGGCTTGCCGCTCGACTGGGTGGCGCTGAACGCGGACGGCTCGGTTGCGCCTGCGGTAGGCTACTCTAACCGCTTCAGCTATGACGCGATCCGCGTGCCGCTGAATATCTGGTGGTACGACCCGCAGAGCCTGCGTCTGGTGCCGTTCCAGAACGTCTGGCAGCGTTACGGCCGCCTGACGACGCCCGCGTGGTTTGACGTGCTGGGCAACAGCAATGCGCCTTACAATCTTGATGGCGGGCTGCTGGCGATCCGTGATTTGACACTGAATGAGACGGGATATATTAGCGACCAGCTCGCGCCGGATCAGAATTACTTTTCTGCCAGTTTGCAGCAGCTGGTGTGGCTGGCGTTGCAGGAGAAGCGCTGACGGGGCTTGCCTGCTGCGCAGGCGGCTCTGGCGCAGGTTTCGTTCGCCTGACAGCGTAGCAGTTTCATTTCGCCCGCTGCGGGCGACCGAGCAGGGCCGGTAAGCGCGTAACGCGCGTTCAGACAATACCGTTGTTAATAAAAACAGAAGACTTACAGGCGGGGCAGTGTCAGAGGCATCCGACACGCTGAGGCGCGCACGGCGGCCAGGACGAGCCGACAGGACGTCGGCGAGAGGGAGGGCCAGGCCAGGACGGCCTGTCCCGAGCGATCCGTGCGGCCGACGTAAGCAACGAAGGGACCGCGCGCGGAGCGCGGCGTGGAGGCTGCCGGAAGCCGGGATTGTTAAGGGGCTGGCGAGCCCCTTAACACGCACGCCGGCAGCGCAGCTGCTGAAACTCCCTGACGCCTGGCGGGCGGAACTTTCTCATAGCAACCAGATCACTGCGGATAAGCGACCCAGTCGCCGCCATTCAACCGGATCCAGGGCTTGCCCTGATACATCATCACCACCGCGTTATCATTCTCCGACACCACCGGCGTCTGCGGCAGCTTGTCCGCCAGCACCGACATATTCACGTTCGGCGCATTAAACACCTGCCCATCCACCACGCGGGAAACCAGCTCGGAGACCGCCAGCAGGCTGGTCGGCGCGTCGATAGTTAACGGCTGGCCCTGATGCGGCGCTTTCATCCCGACAAACTTAATGCCCACCGGTACATGAGTAATATTCGGGCTGGGAATATCGCGCAGGCCAGACATCTGCATCTTATCGCCCTCTAGCGCCGCGCCATGCTCCGGCACGACCAGCACCATAACGCGACGGCCCGACTTCTCAAGATTGGTCAGGAACGCGTCGAGCTGATCGAACAGCAGCTGCGCGCGCGGCTTCCACGGCGCGGTTTTGGTGCTGCCCAGATCGCGCGTGCCGTCGTGCAGCGGGATCAGGTTATAGAACGTGGCGCTGCGCGCATCGCTGCTCTTGTTGCGATCGTCCAGCCAGCGCTGCATCAGCTGCGCGTCGTTAAACACCGGCGAGCCGTCAAACGACGTCAGCTCCGGCGCAATGCCCGCCTGCGACATCAGCGGGGCCTGAATATTACCGTCCTCACGCAGCTCCTTCAGATAGTTACCAAACACGCCGGTATGGTCCATCATCAGCTGCTGCTTAAAGCCGAGCTTCGCAAGATTATCAAACAGATAGCAGCGCGCATCGGTCGGCTTATAGAGATCGCTGTGCGAAGTCTGGCCGCAGCTGGCGCGCAGCAGGCGAATGCCCGCCGGACCGCTGTAGCCAGTCGCGGAGTTATAGTTGTTTAGCACGATATCAAAGTGCTGCCACAGCGGATGGCTACGCAACTGGGAGACGTCGACATCTGACCAGGCGAGAGAACAGATATTAACCACCAGAATATCGAACGGCTGCGAATCGGCCGGCAAACTGTCGGGAAAGTGGGTCACGCGCTTGCGTTCGCTGTCGTAAAAGCGGTTCAGCCAGGCGGTGAGACTGGCGCTGGTGGGCGGCGCAGACTGATCAAGCCCGTCTGGCGCGCTGGCCGCCTGGGCCTGGCCTGCGGCAGGCGTCTGGTTCAACACAACTTCCGGCGTAGCGGCTTTTGTGGGCAGCAGCGACAGCGCGGGGCCAGCGATAGTCAGCACGTTAAGCCAGATAAGCATTAGCGACACCAGCACCGTGACGCGGATCCACTGTGAAACAAACAGGTAGAGCACCAGCAGCACGAAGGCCGCGCCGATCATCTGCCAGTTAATAAAGCGCTCAACCAGATCGAGCAGGTAAGCCGCGGAAAAACCTGCCACCTGGTTGCCCTGGTTGAGGATACTCTCCAGGCCAGGCAGCCAGGTATCATGCCAGAACAGGCCAAAGCCAATGGGGATCGATATCCAGCTGCGCAGGCGGTGCAGACGTGGCGAGGGCAGTGGAAACAACAGCCAGGCGAGAAAAACCAGATTGCTCAGGGCGTGGAAATTGAGATAGCCATACCACAGCAGGCCAAACTTGAGCAAAAAGTAGAAATTCCAGCCGCCCAGCCCGCGCCAGTAAGACCACAAGCGGGAAGAGTGGGCAGAAGTCGGTTGTTCATTATTCATTAATGGTTTGCATCCGTTTTCGAGGATTTACGCTGCCAGTGACCTTCAGATTTCAGCGCGCGCGCGGGCAGCAGGCGATTCAACATGCCGTTCCAGCGGCGCGGCAGCCACTGACGGTATAAAGGCTTTAAAAACAGCAAAATAACTAATACTAAAAGCGCAATTTGCACCCAGTCCATCAGGTTCATGGCGTTTTACCCTCCGGCAATAAGGTGAAAGGCTGCGGTGACTGACGTTCGCGCGCCTCAGCCGTTGCGGCAGCGGGCTGCGCTGACTGAAACTGGGGCACCATATCCTGCAGCGCATTGGGCGTCAGATTTTTTATATTGTTGATTTCGGCGAGGATTTGATTGTCTTCAAACCATACCAGCCGGTTAGCGAACAGCTCGTCATGCGGCAGCGAGAAGATGAATTTCAACGCTTTATTGAGATCGTTGTAGCGGCAGGAAGAGAGAAACAGGATGACGCGATCGTCCAGCACCGTGACCAGATCGCCAAAGCGGCGCGGTTTGCACAGCGTCAGAATTTGCTGCGGTTTCAGCTGTGGCACCGGGCGCAGCGCGACCAGTAAGCCTTTATCGTTTTCGGGCAGCAACGTATTGCCGATCAGCTGGCCCACCGCCTGGCAAAAGGCGTCCAGACGCAAATAGCCTTTCTCCTGTAAGGGTTGCAGCGCGGCGGTAAGCGCATCCAGGCTGGCAGGTACGCGACGGTTGAAGACCTGGCCCTGAACACCCTCCAGCGTGGTAAGAAAGCGCGACATAGGGGCAGCTGCCGGAACGATGGTATTGACGCCGCACGCCATCAGCAGGCGTTCATCGCTGTAGCGCAGGCTGGTGCCCATCTCGCGTACCACAATTTTTAAACCGTTACCGCGCGCGCGTCGCAGGCTGTGCGTCATTTTTGCCAGCTCGCCAATATAGTCGCTGCGGGTGAGGCTAAAGATGACCGTTGCGGCGCTCGCCTGCTGCGCGCGGAAATAAACCTGCTCATTGTCGTCAAACAGTTGCCACTGCCGGGATAGCGGTGGCGCGCCCTCCAGCACTATTTTATCGGCGAGATAATGATGCTCATCGTTAAGGCTGAGAGGCTCCTGCTTTTCATTTTCATTTAAGGCATAAAAGCATTCATCTTTGCAGCCAAGGCGAATAGCGCGATCGGCCAGCAGGCTATCGGCGGCATACCACCAGTTAATTCGATATTGCCAGCTATCCTGTTGAAATGTTAAATGCGCCACGCCGTCCAGCTGGCGAAAATAACGCTGAAGATTGTTACGCAGGTTAATTATCGTGGCGCCGGACGTCACCATTAAAAGCGTCAGCTGCTTTTTATTCAGTACCCGGCGCATACGCTTTATCCAGGAGGTTAACTCCGCCTCGTCGAGTTTATCCCACTGCGCCGCGCTGCTGTTAAAAATCACCAGCCCGTTTTTACTGCTGAAGGTGCGTAAAAAATCACTCTCCAGGCGTAGCAGGCTGCTTTTATTTTTGGGCAATGAAAACAGCGGGATACGGTCTGGTCCACCCACAGGATCGGGTGTCAGAAGATCGCGTGGTTTCTCAACGCTGCTAATGAGCGTAACAGATTGCTGCTGCGCAATAGCCTGGCGAATAAAAGTACGGGCATCTTCCTGGCGCGTGCAGGTCAACCAATAACAGCCAGGGGTTTGCAATGCCGTTAATTCAGGCTGAATCTGCAACAGCCCCAGCGCAAAGGAATTTTTCATATTGAATTCGCGATTTGTTCAGTCCAGGCTAGCTTATTATAGACGGGTCAGGATGCAACCTGAGAAATTTAAAAAATACGTTATGACAGGTGGGTTCACATTGATCTATCATCGCGCCGATCTAATGGGAACAGATTTAATACCCGCACAAATATAACCGCCTTTTATCCGACGATGTTTTATCCGTGGCGAAAAGTAATGAAAAAAGAAAATGCTTACACCCTGGTCGCGTCCGACGGTGAACGTCAGGATGATATTAGCGCCCTGCGCGATGCCTTTTCCCTGCAGGCTTTTCACTATATTGATATTGCCCGTGAAGAACGTCTGGCAACCATTGTGGCGCGCTGGCCACTGCTAGCAGAAACGGCAGCTGAACAGCCGGGACGGTCGCGCTAATGCCGCTGATTGCGCTTCAGGGCGTACGCGGTGGCACCGGCGCAACCTCACTCAGTGCAGCGCTGGGCTGGGCGCTGGCGACGCTGGGTGAAAGCGTATTACTGATTGACGGCAGTCCGGTCAGCCAGCTGGGCGCACATTTTAATATGCCCGCGCGGCCGGAAAAGGGCTGGATGCAGGCGCTGTGCGATGGCAATGCCTGGCAGGAGGCTGCGCTGCGTTATCCGCACGGGCCTGATCTGCTGCCGCATGGCCCGCTTTCTCATCAGCAACACTTCACTTTGCTGCGCCAGGACGCCGCGCTTGCCGCACCGCTGCTTGACGTAATGCCGGATCTGACAAGCCGCTATCAGTGGGTGATTTTTGACCTTCCGGCAGAGTTGCAGCCCTGGCATGAACCGCTGCTCACGCAGCTGGATAGTTTGTTATGCGTGCTGACGCCGGATGCAAACTGTCATCTGCGCCTGCATCAGCAACCCTTTTTGCCCTGCACGCGCTTCCTTATCAACCAGTTCAATGCCAATAGTCGCCTGCAGCAGGATCTCCATCAGCTATGGATTGCCTCGCTGAATAACCTGATCCCGCTGCTGATCCACCGCGATGAGGCGCTGGCCGAAGCGCTGATGATGAAGCAGCCGGTAGGGGAGTACCGCCCGCATGCGCTGGTCAGCGAAGAGATCACCACGCTGGCGAACTGGCTGCTGTTGCATGTAAACGGAGACCGCCTGTGAACCCGCTGCGCTGGCTCCTGACCGCGCCGGTGTGGCAGGCGCTGCATCAACGCTATGCGACGGCGCGCGGCAACGGCGCGTCCCGCTTCGCCAGCGGCCTGAACCTGTTCTGGTGCACGCTGGGCTGGACGCTGCTGCGCTTTGAAACCCCTGGCTGGCAGCGCATTATCCAGGATCGCCGTCGCCTCTATCCGCATATCTCGCCGGAGCGCCCGCGTCCGCTGGATATGGTGCGCTATCTGATCCAGACGCTGTGGCTGGTCGTGATCCTGCCGCTGGATGACAGCGGCCGCAGCGAGCGCCAGCGCTTCAAGGGATTTCAGGCGCTGTTTCGCTGGCGTCAGCGAGGCTACCAGTGGCTTGATACCTTTGCCTCGCGCGTTCAGACGAGTAACGCCGACGCACGTTTTGAACAACGGCTACAGCAGCTATCGCCGCTGGCGCGTCGCCTGATCTTTATCGGCGTGGTGCTCTTCGCCTCTGCGCTGGCGCTGCTGTGCATCAGCCAGCCGTTTGGGCTGATGACGCAGTTTATTTTTGTGGTGCTGCTCTGGAGTCTGGCGATGCTGGTCCGTCGCGTGCCGGGCCGCTTCCCGACAATGATGCTGATTGTCCTGTCGCTCACCGTGTCGTGCCGCTATCTGTGGTGGCGCTACACCTCGACGCTGAACTGGGACGATCCGCTCAGCCTGGTGTTTGGCCTGCTGCTTATTGCGGCGGAAACCTACGCCTGGGTGGTGCTGGTGCTGGGCTATTTCCAGACGTTGTGGCCGCTGAACCGCCAGCCTATCTCTATGCCCGAGGCGCTGGATCAGTGGCCGAGCGTCGATCTGCTGGTGCCCACCTATAATGAGCCCCTCAGCGTGGTGAAGCCGACCATCTATGCGGCAATGGGCATCGACTGGCCGAAAGACCGGCTCAATATCTATCTGCTGGATGACGGCAGCCGTGAAGAGTTTCGCGAGTTTGCCGCCAGCGTCGGCGTCAACTACGTGGTACGGCCCACGCACGAGCATGCCAAAGCGGGCAACATCAACCACGCGCTGAAGACGCGCTGCCGCAGCAACTTCGTGGCTATTTTCGACTGCGACCATGTGCCCACGCGCGCTTTCCTGCAGATGACCATCGGCTGGTTCATCAAAGATCCCAAGCTGGCGATGCTGCAAACGCCGCACCATTTCTTCTCGCCCGATCCCTTTGAGCGCAACCTGGGCCGCTTCCGCCGCACGCCAAACGAAGGCTCGCTGTTTTACGGCCTGGTGCAGGACGGTAACGACACCTGGGACGCCACCTTCTTCTGCGGCTCCTGCGCCGTGCTGCGCCGCAGCGCGCTGGATGAAATTGGCGGCATTGCGGTGGAAACCGTCACCGAAGATGCGCACACCTCGCTGCGTCTGCACCGGCGCGGCTACGCTTCAGCCTACATCCGCATCCCGCAGGCGGCGGGCCTGGCGACCGAAAGCCTGTCGGCGCATATCGGCCAGCGCATCCGCTGGGCGCGCGGCATGGTGCAGATCTTCCGTCTCGATAACCCCTTGTTTGGCAAAGGGCTGAAGTGGGTGCAGCGCCTCTGCTACGCCAACGCCATGCTGCACTTTCTTTCCGGCATCCCACGCCTGATCTTCCTGCTGGCGCCGCTGGCGTTTCTGCTGTGCCACGCTTACATCATCTACGCGCCTGCGCTGGCGATCGCCATTTACGTGCTGCCGCATATGCTGCATACCAGCCTGACCAACTCACGCATTCAGGGGCGCTGGCGACACTCCTTCTGGAGCGAGGTGTACGAAACTGTGCTGGCCTGGTATATCGCCCGCCCCACCACCGTTGCCCTGTTTAACCCGCATAAGGGTAAGTTCAACGTCACCGCGAAAGGCGGGCTGGTCGAAGAGCACCATCTCGACTGGGTCATCACCAAACCCTATATGCTCCTGGTGCTGCTCAACCTGGCGGGCGTGGCGATGGCGTTCTGGCGCATGAACTACGGGCCGGCCAACGAGGTGCTGACGGTCTGGGTCAGCCTGATCTGGGTGATTTATAACATGGTGATCCTCGGCGGCGCGGTAGCGGTATCTGTTGAGGCGCGCCAGATCCGCGAGGCGCACCGCGTAGAGATCGCTATGCCTGCCGCTATCGCACGTGAGAACGGCCATATGCTGCCCTGCACGCTGCGCGACTACTCTGACGGCGGCGTCGGCGTGGAGCTACGGGAGCCGGATGCGCTGAAAGAAGATGAAAAAGTCTGGCTGCTGCTGCGCCGCGGCCAGCAGGAGTTCAGCTTTCCGTGCCGCGTGCAGCGCGTGTTTGGCCTGCGCGCCGGTATTCGCTTGCACCAGCTGACAACGCAGCAGCACATCGAATTCATCCAGTGTACCTTTGCCCGCGCCGATACCTGGGCGCTGTGGCAAGACGGTTTCCCGGAAGATAAGCCGGTGCAGAGCCTCGCCGATATTATGGTTCTTGGTTTCAAAGGCTACCTGCGCCTGGCGGAGTATGGTCCGCCGCAGTTACGTCGGCTGTTTAACCTGCTTACCGCTGCGGTAAGCTGGCTGGCCTCGCTGTTGCCGCAAGGCATCGGGCGGACGCCTGCTTCAAAAAACGCATTGAGTTGATGATATGACGATAACGAGAGTGAACGGTTGGTTTACCGCCCTGCTGCTGGGCACCGCAACGCTGAGCTGTGCCGCCGCAGAGGATACTGCACCAGCGAATGTTGCCGAAACGGCACCGGCCCAGGCCACGACGCAGTTCTCCGGCGCGCCCCTGCGCGACAGCCAGCTAACGTTTACCCAGCTTGCGCCGCCGCCGGGCAGTATGACGCTGCGCGGCACGCAGCCAACCGGCCAGATTGAGTTTGGCGTGCGCAGTGATGAAGTGGTGACGCGCGCGCTGCTGAATCTCAGCTTCCGTCCGTCGCCTGCGCTGCTGCCGACGCTGTCGCAGCTCAAAATCTATCTCAACGACGAGCTGGTCGGGCTGATTACCGTCACGCCAGAGCAGCTCGGTAAAGAGAACCAGACCCAGCTGGCGATCGATCCGCGTTTTATCAGCGACTTTAACCGCGTGCGTTTTGAGCTGGTAGGCCACTACGCGAACGTGTGCGAAAACCCGGCCAACAGCACCATCTGGCTCGATATTGGCAAAGAGAGCGGCATCGACCTGACCTTGCAGAAGCTGCCGTTGAAAAACGACCTGTCGCACTTTCCGGAACCGTTCTTTGACACGCGCGATACGCGTCCGCTGACGCTGCCAATGGTGTTTGCCGCCCAGCCGGACGTGGCGCAACAGCGCGCGGCCGGGATACTCGCCTCCTGGTTTGGCAGCAAAACCGGCTGGCGCGGGCAGAACTTCCCGGTGCTCTATAACCAGCTGCCGCCGCAGCAGCACGCCATTGTGTTCGCCACCAACGACGCGCGCCCGGACTTTCTGAAAGATCTGCCGCCGGTGAGCAAGCCCACGGTGGAAATGGTGAGCCAGCCCGACAACCCTTACGAAAAAATGCTGCTGGTGTTGGGGCGCAACGATGAGGATTTGCTGACGGCGGTGCAGGGCATTGCGCAGGGTGAGCTACTGCTGCGTGGTGATACCTCGACCATCGACAGCGTAAAACTGCTGGCCCCGCGCCAGGCTTACGATGCGCCAAACTGGGTGCGTACCGACAGGCGCACCACCTTTGCTGAGCTGACGCAGTATGAGAACCAGCTCCAGGCCGATGGCCTACAGCCTAATCCGGTAAGTCTGACGCTTAATCTGCCGCCCGATCTCTTCCTGGTGCGCGCGCGCGGCATCGACATGGATGTGAGCTACCGCTATACCGCCCCGTTCCAGCAGGATGGCTCGCGGCTGGCGGTGAACCTGAATAACCAGTTTATCCAGGACTATCCGTTGCCGCCGAAAAACACCGCCGGTCAGCAGCTGCTGCATATTCCGCTGATCCAGGGATTACAGGACAACAGCCGCCAGCTGACGATCCCGGCGCTGCGCCTGGGCGTGGTGAACCAGCTGCGTTTTGACTTCGACTACGCTAACACCTTTATCGGTGGCACCTCTGATGGGCGCTGCGAAACCGTGACGCCGGTCAGCCACCATGTAGTGGTGGACGACAGCTCCAGCATCGATTTCTCCGGTTACCGCCACTATATCGAGATGCCTTCACTGCGCGCCTGGTCGGGTGCGGGCTTCCCGTTCAGCCGCTACGCCGATCTGGCGCAAACGCTGGTGCTGGTAGAGCCGAAGCCGGACGCGCAGCAGGTCAGTACCCTGCTGAACGCCTTGGGTAACATTGGCGCGCAGACCGGCTATCCGGCGCTGCGCGTGCAGTTTAGCGACGACTGGAGCAAGGCGAAGGAGCAGGATGCCGATCTGCTGATGATCGGCGACATTCCGAAGGATCTTCAGGATGACCGCCGGATCGGCGCACTGGTCGACGCCGCCGCCAGCTGGATGAACAAACCGACGCGGCAGGCAGCTTCCGAGTTTCGCCAGCTTAACGACCGCGATCGCGCGGTGGAAAGCACCACGGCGGTTGGCTCACGCGGCCCGCTGGCGACGGTAATCGGCTTCCAGTCGCCCTTTAACGATCAGCGCAGCGTGGTCGCGCTGCTGGCGGACGGCAGCCCGCGCGCCTGGCAGCTGCTGAACGATGCGCTTACCGACAGCGGCAAGCGCACGGCCATTTTCGGCTCTGCCGCGATTATCCGTGAGTCAGGCGTTAACAGCCTGCGCGTCGGCGACACCTACTATGTCGGCCATCTGCCGTGGTGGGAGCGGCTATGGGCACTGCTGGCAACGCATCCGTTCTGGCTGGCGCTCTGCGCGGTGTTTGTCGTCGTGCTGTTCGCGCTGATGACCTGGCGTCTGATGCGTATCATCACGCGTCGTCGCCTGCTTGATGATGAAGATGAATAAGCCTTACGCGCTGCGGGCGAGCCTGTTGCTGAGCGGCGTGCTGGGCGCGCTGCCGCTGCTGGCTGCGCCCGGGCCGGAAGTGTCGCCGGTCGAGTGGCTGCTGACACAGGTCCGCACCGGTGAATCCACCAGTAAATATGATCTGGTGCAGCAGTCGCTTTACCGGCTGGAGAAGATCGACCCTGATAATCCGCAAGTGCTGGCAGCGCGTCTGCGCCTGGCACTGCATCAGGGCAACGTCGCCGCCGCGCAGAGCCTGCTGGAGCAGCTGAAAAAGGTCGCACCCGATTCGGCGGCAACGCGTGAATCCGCCGTTGGCCTGGCGCTGATCTCCTCTGACGGGCGGCAGAAGCTACAGGAGGCGCGCCTGCTCGCCACCTCGGGTCGCCTGGCAGAAGCCAAAAGCGCCTACGATGCGCTGTTTAACGGCGTGTTTCCTGATGCCAACACTGCGCTGGAGTACTGGCGGCTGCTGTCGCGTATACCGGGCCAGGACGGCGTGGCTTATCAGCAGCTTCAGGCGCTGGAACAGCGCTATCCCGGCAATATTGGCGTTGAGCTGCAAATCGCGCGCATGGCATTCGACCGCCAGCAGCCCACGCTGGCCATTGAACAGCTGAAACAGCTGGCGAACAGCAGCGCCGGGCGCGACGCCGCAGCGGAACTCTGGCTGCAACAGATCAACAGCCAGCCGGTCAGCGACAGCAGCGGGGCGCAGCTGAAGGTCTATCTGAGCGTCTTTACCGAAGGCGATGCGCAGAAACAAGGGCTGGATGCGCTGGCGAAGCAGCAGACGCTGCTCGCCGATCCCGCTTACCGTGAGCGTATGCGCGGGCTGGCGCTGGTGGAGGCGGGCGGCGGTGCCAACGCTATCGCGGCGCTGGATGCTGCGCTGAAAGCCAATCCCAACGATGCCGATCTGATGGGCGCGATGGGCCAGGCGCAGGCGCGCGCAGGCAACCGCGCCGCCGCTGTTCTCTGGCTGGCGCGCGCAATTCAGGCGGGCCAGCAGAGCACCCAGGTCGGCAAGTGGCAGTCGCTGCTGCAGACCAGCCGCTACTGGCAGGCGATCGACGAAGGGGATAAAGCGCTGGCGCAGCGCGATCTTGACGGCGCAGAACGCCACTACCGCGACGCGCAGGCGCTGGACAATACTGACAGCTATGCGCTGATCGGCCTCGGCGATGTGGCCATGGCGCGCAACAGTGCGCAAGGTGCTGAACAGCTCTGGCAGCGCGCACTGCGCCTCGACGGCAGCAATACAACCGCAGTTCGCCGCCTGGCGGGACTTTATCAGGCACAGTCGCCTGCACGCGCCATGCAGTTTATTAACACCTTGCCCGCGTCACAGCAGCGCGCGCTGGCCGATACGCTACGATCTCTGCGCAGCGACAGCCTGCGTGCCGAGGGGGATGCGCTGGCGCAGCAGGCCCGCTGGACAGAAGCGGCGGATAAATATCGCCAGGCGCAGGCGCTCTCGCCAGATGATGTCTGGCTCAGCTACCGGCTGGCTGGCGCGCTGCGCAACGGCGGCGCACCACAGCAGGCTGATGCGGTGATAAACGCAGTGCTGCAACAGCATCCGCAGGATGCCACCACGCTCTATGCCTCGGCGCTCTATCTTTCTGGCAAGGACGACGACGACGCGGCGCTGGCAGCGCTGCATCGGCTGCCTGAAGCGCAGTGGAGCAGTAATATGCGTGAGCTGGCCGAGCGGCTGGAGCAGGATAAACTTTTCGCGCGCGCGGAGGCGCTCCGTGCAGCAGGGCAGGAGCGCGCGGCGGTTGCGCTGCTGCGCCAGCAGCCCGCGTCAAGCCGCCGCGATCTGACGCTGGCTGACTGGGCGCTGGCGCGCGGCGATGCGCAGCAGGCGCTGGACGCGTATCAGCAGGTGCACGAGCGGGAGGCCAGCAATGGCGATGCGGCGCTGGGACGTATCGAGGCGCTGGTGGCGTTGAAGCGCAACGGTGAAGCGCGGCAGGCGCTACAGGCGCTACCGCCTGCACAGGCCAGCCTGAACGCCGATCGCCGCGTGGCGCTGGCGTGGCAGTCGGTGGGCGAGACCACGCAGGCCACCGCGCTGTTTGCCGGTCTGAAACAGCGCGCCGCCGCGCAGCCGCCGTCACAGGACAAGGCGCTGGTGTTTCGTGATGCGGCGCGGCTTGAGCGTGCGCAGCAGCAGCCCGACGCGGCGCTGGCGGACTATCAGCAGGCAATGATCGCCAGCGGCATCGGCGACGGCGATAACCTGAGCCGGTTAACGCGCAACAACGCGCAGGATGACTGGCTGAAGCGCGGCATCCGCAGCGACGCTGCCGATCTCTATCGCCAGCAGGACACCACGCTGATGCTGGAGCAGGACTACTCGCGCAACAAGGGTACCGGCGGCATCTCAGATTTTACCGCCCATACCACCATGCTTCAGACCGATACGCCGCTCGCCGACGGACGCGGCTTTGTGCGCCTCGATCGCGTTGAGGTATCGGCAGGCACCTTCTCCACCCGCAACGGCAGCTTCAGCGAGCAGTTCGGCAGCTGCGACGACGATAATTCCGGCGGGTGCAGCCGTGACGCTAACCAGCGCGATGACGGCACCGCGCTGGGCGTCGGCTGGCACAACGACGTCTGGTCGGCGGATCTCGGCACCACGCCGCTTGGTTTTGAGGTGACGAACTGGGTCGGCGGCCTGAGCTGGAAAACCGATGTCAAAGAGGTTGGCGTGACGCTCACCGCCTCGCGGCGACCCATCTCCAGCTCGCTACTGGCCTACGCAGGCGCGCGCGATCCGGCGACCAACGGCGGCAAAAGCTGGGGTGGCGTGGTTGCGACCGGCGGCAGCGTTGGGCTGAGCCTCGATCGCGGCGGCGCACACGGCGTATGGGCCGATATCAGCGCACACCAAATCACCGGTAAGAACGTCGCCGATAACAGCCGTGAGCGCCTGATGGCGGGCTATTACTACAAGCTGATTAATAACGATAATCGCCGTGCCACCGTCGGCCTGAACACCATGCTGTGGCACTACCAGAAAGATCTCAGCGATTACACCTTCGGCCAGGGCGGCTACTACAGCCCGCAGCAGTATCTGTCGTTCTCGGTGCCGGTCACCTGGCGGCAGCGCACCGATAACTGGTCATTCGATCTGGGCGGCTCCGTCTCCTGGTCGCACTCGAAAACCAACGGGCAGCAGCGCTATCCGGTCAATCCGGGCTTTACGCTGGCGAGCAACCCCACCTCGGCAAGCAGCAGCGGTGGCGGCGTGGGTTACACCTTACAGGCGGTGGTTGAGCGCCGTGTTACGCCGCACTGGTTTATTGGCGCGGGCGTGGATATTCAGCAGGCGAAGGACTACACCCCAAGCCACGGGCTGCTCTATATACGCTATTCCGCCGCAGGCTGGGATGGCGATCTGGATATGCCGCCACAGCCGCTGATCCCCTACGCAGATTTTAAATAATGCAGGCCGCGTAAAACTCAGACGCCAGCAGGCAGTAAAAAAAGCGAGTTCCAGGATATACTTGCTGCGCATTGCCCTGTCTGATAGCTGTGCTTTGAAGCCTGGAGAAGATTTTGCGCGTTAGTCGTTCGCTTACGATAAAGCAGATGGCGACGGTATCGGCGGTGGCGCTGGTTACTGTCTCTATATTTATCGTTATTCAACTGTTTCATTTTGTGCAGCAGCGCAGGATCGACTACGCCCAGCAGATGGAGAATATCGCGCATACCGTGCGGCAGCCGCTCTCTGAAGCGGTACTGAAAGCCGATATCGCCCAGGCCGAACGTATCCTGCAAACCCTGAAGCCTGCTGGTGTGCTGTCGCGCGCCGACGTCGTGCTGCCTAACGCTTTCCAGGCGCTGCACGCCAGTTTTGAAAACGAAAAGCCGATTCCGCGCCTGATTGCCCGCGTGTTTGAGCTGCCGGTGCAGATTACGCTGCCGCTCTATTCGGTGGAAAGCAGCGGGTCGCCCAAGCCGCTCGCCTATCTGGTGCTACAGGCCAACTCCACGCGCGTTTACCAGTTTATCCTCAGCACCGTCTCTACCATGGTCACCACCTATCTGCTGCTGGCGCTGATTCTGTCGGTGGCCATCAGCTGGTGCATTAACCGGCTGATGGTGCATCCGCTGCGCAATATCTCGCGGGAACTGCAGGAGCTGCCGCCGCAGGCGATCCTGACGCACAAGCTGGCGCTGCCAGCGAGCCACCGCGACGATGAGATCGGCATGCTGATCCGCAGCTATAACCGCAATCAGCAGGTGCTGGAGTCGGTACACGATGAGATGAGCCGTCTGACCACGCACTATGCCGTCACCGATCTGCCCAACCGCGCGCTGTTCCTGGCCCTGCTGGATCAGCATATCCGCAGCCACAGCAAAGGATTCGGGCTGATGGTGATCCGCATCGAAACCCTACAGGAAGCCAACGGGGTACTGAGTGATGAGCAGCGCGACATTCTGATGCTGACGCTAGTGGAGAAAATCCGCAGCACCGTCGACGACCATACGCTGCTGGCGCAAACCGGGCCGAGCGACTTTGCGCTGCTGATGAAGCGCGCCAGTACGCCGTTCCGCGCCATGCGCCTTGCGCGCAACCTGATGATCCGCCTTAACCAGCCGGTGACGCTGCATCAGCTCCAGCTGCGTCCCAACGCCAGCATTGGCCTCGCGCTCTATGACGAACAGCGTCTTTCTGCCAGTGAGCAGCTCGATCGTGCAACCTCAGCGATGATGTCGGCGCGCCATTTAGGCAAAAACCAGATCCTGTTTTTTGACGCGGCGCTGACCGAGCGCGCGCAGAAGCGCCTGACGCAGGAGCATGACATCCTGCAGGGATTGCAGGATGAGCAGTTCCGGCTCTACCTCCAGCCGCAGATCAATATGCAGACCGGCGAGCTGGCCGGTGCGGAAGCGCTGCTGCGTATGCGTATGCCGGACGGCAGCTACGGCCTGACGGAAGAGTTTATCGCCAGCGCGGAAGAGATTGGGGTGATTGCCGCTATCGGGCGCTGGGTGTTTGAAGAGGCGTGCCGCATCCTTGCGGGCTGGCAGAAGCGCGGCATCACTATTCCGCTGAGCGTCAATATCTCCGCGGTGCAGCTGCGCGATGCCAGCATGGTGAGCCATTTGCAGGGACTGCTGGAGCGTCACCATATTGCGCCCGGCAGCTTTGTGCTGGAAATTACCGAAACGGCACAAATCGGCGACGCCGAAGTGGCGATGGCGCTGCTGCGTTCGCTGCAGTCGGCGGGCGTTGCGGTCGCGCTGGACGATTTCGGCATGGGCTACTCCAACCTCAACTACCTGCACCAGTTCAAATCCCTGCCGGTGAATAAGCTGAAGATGGATCGCAGCTTTGTCTCCACGCTGCCAGATGACGATACTATGGTGCGCATCGTGGCGGCTATCGCCGACATTATCGACCTTGACGTCATAGCCGAAGGGGTAGAGACGCCAGAGCAGCGCGACTGGCTGCTGGCGCGCGGTATCCACATCGGGCAGGGCTATCTTTACGCCGAAGCGCTGCCGCTGGAACGTTTTACCCAAAGCTGGCTTCCGGCAGCAGCGGCCGATGAGGAAAGCCTCTGATTCTTTGATTTCCCGCGTTTTTTAGTTACAAAAGTCATAGCTGAAGCGTTTCAGTTCATAGTTGCGTTTGTCAAAATACCTTAGCCTTTGTAAGCCTGTATTAATCCCGTTAACAGGGTGTTATTTTTTGCCAACCGCCAGCGCCGGGGAGCGCCTCGCGTGCGGATACAATAAAACGACAACCTCACAACCCTGTTGTAGTGGACACCTGCTATGAAAACCTCACTCTTTAAAAGCCTCTACTTTCAGGTGCTGTTAGCCATCGGCGTCGGCGTCCTGTTAGGCCATTTCTATCCTGAACTCGGCACGCAAATGAAGCCGTTAGGGGATGGCTTCGTCAAACTGATCAAGATGATCATCGCGCCCGTGATTTTCTGTACGGTCGTGACCGGAATTGCCGGCATGGAGAGCATGAAAGCCGTGGGGCGCACCGGTGCGGTCGCGCTGCTCTATTTTGAAATTGTCAGTACCATCGCGCTGATTATTGGTCTGGTCGTGGTGAACGTGCTGCAGCCTGGCGCGGGCATGAACGTCGATCCAGCCACGCTGGATGCAAAAGCGGTCGCGGTCTATGCCCAGCAGGCGGAACAGCAGGGCGTGATCGCCTTCCTGCTCGACGTCATTCCGGGTAGCGTCATCGGCGCGTTTGCCAGCGGTAATATTTTGCAGGTGCTGCTGTTCGCTATCCTGTTCGGCTTTGCGCTGCATCGTCTTGGCAGCGCCGGCACGGTGATTTTCAACGTTATTGAGAGCTTCTCGAAGGTTATCTTCGGCATCATCAATATGATTATGCGTCTCGCGCCGATCGGTGCCTTTGGCGCCATGGCTTTCACCATCGGTAAATATGGCGTCGGCTCGCTGGTGCAGCTCGGTCAGCTGATCGTCTGCTTCTACATCACCTGCGTGCTGTTTGTGGTGATCGTGTTGGGCCTCATCGCACGCGTGGCCGGGTTCAATATTTTCCGCTTTATCGCTTACATCAAAGAGGAGCTGCTGATCGTGCTCGGCACCTCGTCCTCTGAGTCTGCGCTGCCGCGTATGCTGGACAAGATGGAGAAGCTGGGCTGTAAGAAGTCGGTGGTTGGCCTGGTGATCCCAACGGGTTACTCATTTAACCTCGATGGCACCTCCATTTACCTGACCATGGCGGCGGTCTTTATTGCGCAGGCGACCAATGCGCATATGGACGTGTTCCACCAGATTACCCTGCTGGTGGTGCTGCTGCTCTCCTCGAAGGGTGCAGCGGGCGTAACCGGCAGTGGTTTTATCGTACTGGCCGCGACGCTGTCAGCGGTAGGCCATCTCCCGGTTGCCGGTCTGGCGCTGATTCTGGGTATCGACCGCTTTATGTCTGAAGCGCGTGCGCTGACTAACCTGGTGGGTAACGGCGTGGCGACGGTAGTCGTGGCGAAATGGGTCGGCCAGCTGGATGAGCGCCAGCTGAAAGCGACGCTTTCTGGCAACGCAAAGGCGAAAAAACTGCCGGAAACCTCCGCATAAGTACAGCTTTACAGCAAAATCCCCACAAATGCCCGCTGTCGCTTGCCCTGACAGCGGGCATTTGCATAATAAAGCCCACTTATTTTTTTCATGGTTTTTCACTTCGTTGCGCGACATCCTGGCCTTCCCGTGGTCAAAGACTCTGTTGTCGAAAAACGACGCGGCTAAAACGAAAAAACTCACCGCGTATGACAACGGCGAAATGTGCCGGTGATTACGACTTTTTAATTAGAGGTTCACATGCAGGGCACCAGAATTCGGCTTTTGGTTGGGGGGTTAGCTTGGGTGGCCGCCAGTTTTGGCGTGTATGCCGAAACGCTGCAGCCCGATCCAGCCTGGCAAGAAGGGAAACTGGATAACGGACTGAGCTGGCAATTGCTGACGACGCCGCAGCGTCCCAGCGATCGCATTGAACTGCGCATGGTGGTGAATACCGGCTCGCTGGTGGAGACCACCCAGCAGAGCGGGTTTAGCCATCTTCTGCCGCGTCTGGCGATGGTGCATAACGCCGCGCTCGACACTAACCAGCAGCGGGCGCTGTGGCAACAGGCCATTGACCCGCAGCGCCCGCTGCCGCCCGCGATCGTCTCCTACGACTTTACCCAGTACAATCTTAGCCTGCCTAATAACCGTCCAGAGCTGCTGAAAGAGGCGCTAAACTGGCTGGCCGCAACGGCAGGCAAGATGTCGATTAATGAGCAGGTGGTCAGCACCGCGCTGACGGCTTCTGATCCCACCGCGACCTGGCCTGCCAGTACCCAGGATGTCTGGTGGCGCTACCGCCTGAAAGGCTCAACCTTGCTGGCGCACGACCCGGCCGAGCAGCCGCGCGCACCGGTCGATCTCGCCGCGCTGAACGACTTTTATCAGCAGTGGTATACGCCAGACGCCATGACGCTTTATGTGGTCGGCAACGTAGAGAGCCGCAGCCTGGCAGAGCAGATCAATAAAGCGTTCTCCTCGCTGAAAGGCAAGCGCAGCAGTCCCGCGCCGCTGCCAACGCTTTCGCCGCTGCCGCATCAGCCCATCAATCTGGTCAACGGCGCGATGAGCCAGGATCGGCTGGCGCTGGTGTGGGATACGGCCTGGCAGCCGATTCGCGATTCACAGAACCTGCAGCGTTACTGGCAGAGCGATCTGGCGCGCGAGGCGCTGTTCTGGCATCTGCAACGGACGCTGGGCGACAGCAAAACGCAGAACTTGCAGGTTGGCTTTGACTGCCGCGTGCTTTACCAGCGCGCGCAGTGCTCGGTGAATCTCGACACGCGCAACGACTCGCTTGAGCCGAGCCTGAATATGGTGGCGCGCGAACTGGCTTCCGTGCGCGACAAAGGCTTGCCGCAGGATGAGTTTGACGCGTTGATGGCGCAGAAGCTGCTGGAGCTGAATAAACTGTTCGCGACCTATGCGCGTACCGATACCGACGTATTGATGAGCCAGCGCCTGCGTTCACAGCAGAACGCAGTGGTAGACATCGCCCCTGAACAGTATCAGAAGCTGCGCCAGACCTTTCTCAGCGGCCTGACGCGCGATCAGCTGAACCAGGAGCTCCGTCAGCAGCTGACGCAGGAACTCACGATGGTATTGATGCAGCCGGAAGGCGAAGCGGAAACCAACGTCAAGGGCCTTCAGGCGATCTGGGATAAGGTGATGGCACCGCCCGCGACAGCAACCGGCGAGGCCGTACCGCAGGAGAGCAGCGCCAGCGACAACGCGCCGCCTTCATCCTGACCCGTCAGGTTTTTGCCCTGAGCCATTCGGTCACCAGCATCGGCCAGCTGGCAAGGGGCAGATCCGCTACGCCACGGATACCAAATCCGTGGCCGCCTTTCTGGTAGAAATGCAGCTCGGCGGGCACCTTGTGTTCACGCAGTGCGCTGAAAAACGCCATGCTGTTATTCACCGATACCGTTTCATCGTCTGCCGCGTGGATCAGCAGCGTGGGCGGCGTCTGCGCGTGGACGCGCGTCTCCAGTGAATAGGCATCAATCGTTTTCTGATCTGGCCAGGCACCCAGCAGGCGCGTGCGCGAACTCTCGTGTGCGATGCCGTCACGCATGCTGATGACTGGATAGACCAGCACCATCGCGTCCGGACGCGGTGAGAAATTGTCTGCATTATCCTGTACCGGATAGATCTTCTCGGCAAAGCGCGTCCCCAGGCTGGCCGCGACGTGCCCGCCAGCCGAAAAGCCTGTCATCACAATATATTTGCCGTTCAGGCCGCGCTGGGCGCGCTCGCGCAGCACGCGCACCGCACGCTGTGCATCGGCCAGCGGCGCGTCCGCACCTTCATGGTGGCCGTCGTAGGGCAGGCGATAGGTCATCACCGCCAGCGTGTAGCCCATCGCGGTAAAAAAGGTCGCCAGCGCGCTGCCTTCGCGGTCGATCAGTACGCGCTGATAGCCGCCGCCCGGTGCCACCAACAGCGTGATGCCGTTGGACTCTTCGGGATACCAAATCGCGATTTCCGGACAGCGCACGCCAGTCGCGGCACGGTCGTAAGGCTCATACTCTTTTGCCAGATCGACGATCTGCGGCTGCGCGCGCGAATCGCTCGCGCCAGGCGCGTCGCCATTCGGCCAGATATTGATAATTTCTGTGTGCATAAAACTGTCCTGATGCGAGGGGTGTTGTAATTGTTTTTTGTCGCGGCCGGATAAACAGCGTCCTGCTGTTATTGAGGAAAAGATGGTCTTTTTTAGGGCGGTCGTCCATCCGAAAACGGGTGGAGGAAAGAGATTCAGACTATGCCTGGAGTGGCGGAACGTATGGGGTTTCAGAGCAGCAATAAAGCCCATAAACGGCGCCAGAATCAGTGCCAGCGGTAGAGTGGGTATTAACAGAAATTCGTCACTGAATATCACGCATTAACGCAAATGTAAGGCATTTTTATTTTGGCTTTCTACGCGGTGTAATAAATAAGCCCCGCATTGGCGGGGCCTGTTTTTATTTTGGCATCGCTTCCATCGGGATAATCGCACCGCGATGTTGAATCACCGTGCTGGCAGTTAAATGCCCGCGTTCGGCAGATGCCTCCGCTGAGCCGCCGGTCAGGCGCTGTGACAAATAACCAGCGCTGAACGAGTCGCCTGCGGCGGTGGTATCCACTACGCGCGCAGGATCGAGGCGCACGGCAGGCACATCAATCAGCGCATCGTCACCGAGCGCAACCAGGCAGGATTCCGCCCCGCGTTTGATTACGATTTCGCTGGCACCCGCTTCGCGCGTGCGCTCAATCACCGCGCTCACCGGATGATCGCCCCACAGCAGATTTTCGTCATCCAGCGTCAGGAAGGCGATATCAGTGCGCTGTAGCATCGCGCTGTAGGCCTGCTGTGCGCTCGCTTTATCAGCCCACAGGCGCGGCCGGTAGTTATTGTCGAAAATCACCTGGCCGCCGTTGGCACGGCAGCGATCCAGCAGCGTCATCAGTTTCTCACGGCTCTCGGCAGGCAGGATCGCCAGGGAAATGCCGCTCAGGTAGAGATAGTCGTAATGCGTCAGCTCATCCACAATAGCGGCGGCTTGCGGGCCGTCGAGCCAGTAGCGCGCGGCGGCGTCGCTGCGCCAGTACCAGAAGGTGCGCTCGCCCTTATCGTCAGTTTCAATGACGTACAGGCCCGGCATTTTGTTCTCCAGCCGCTGGATCAGCCGGGTATTGACCTTTTCCTGCTGCCACGCGGCGATCATCTGTTCGCTAAACGAGTCAATACCCAGCGCCGTCACGTAATCGACGCTCAGTTGCGCCTCAGTGACCTGCCGCGCCAGATAAACCGCCGTATTCAGCGTATCGCCACCAAAGCCGCGTTTGATGTTCTCACCCTTTTCGGACAGCTCAATCATGCATTCGCCAATAATGGCTATTTTTTTATGCGTCATGGTATTTGGCCTGTAGAGAAATAGTGCTTTAGTCTCGCGTCTGGTATGGCAGACGTCAATGCTTTTTAAAACGGTGTTTTAATTCCACTTAAGTGTAAAAAATGCTGTCTTAGCGGCGATTTAGCGGCCAAAGGCAGGCTTTTTTTCACGATTGCGTCTTATTCAGGTTGGTACACTCTGTAGTCTTATGTGACCAGGGGATGGATAAAGTTATCACGGCGACAGCCGATACTTGCCGCTGAGTTGTCACATGGCATTCGCCACCAACCAGGAAAAAACCATGATGATGAAGAATATTAGTCATCGGCTACCTTCTTCAACTGACATCAACCCACAACAGGAAGCGCGTCTCTTCTGGCAGCAATGCCAACGATTCTACACTTTCCAGCCGATATACCAGGTATCGGGCCGGTTGCTGGCAATTGAGATCCTGACCGCGGTAACGCACCCAACCGCGCCGGAGAAGCGATTATCGCCGGAGTCCTACTTTGAAGCGCTGGAGATTCATCAGCGCCTGCATGTTGTTCATGAGCAGCTTGAGCTGCTAAAAGAGTGGCAGCGTTTTTTCTGCGACAATAAAGTGGTGGCATCGGTCAATATTGACGGGCCTACGCTGATGGCGATTCAGCAACATCCGCCCATTCGCCGTTTAATCACCGAGCTGCCGTGGGTGCGTTTTGAGCTGACTGAACACCATGCGCTGCCGCAGGAAGAGATGATCGCGCAGATGCCGGAGCTGGGGCCGCTGTGGCTGGACGATTTTGGCTCTGGCATGGCAAACTTCTCGGCGCTGACTGAACTAAAATATGACTATATAAAGCTGTCGCGCGAACTGTTTATCCTGCTGCGTAAAACCGATGAGGGCAAAGCCCTGTTTTCAATGCTGCTGGCGCTCATTAACCGCTACTGCAACGGCGTTATCGTCGAAGGTGTTGAAACAGAGGAGGAGTGGAAACAGGTCTGTTGCTCGCCCGCGATGGCGGCACAAGGCTACTTTTTCTCACGCCCGGTCTCTTTTTCACAACTTATTCATCTGCCGCTTCAGCTTACCTGATGCCGTTCCACAGCGTCTCGACTATCTTTAACGGAGACTGTGGAAAGGCAAGGAGGAAGCGAGATGTCGCGTACGGGAAAAGTTGTTAGCTGGGTAGCCGGGATTTTTTTGTTGCTGGTTGTGGTGGTCGTGGTGATTATTGCGACTTTTGACTGGAATCGCCTGAAGCCAACCATCAACCAGAAAGTCTCGACGGAACTCAACCGCCAGTTCGCTATCCGCGGCGATTTAGGCATCGCCTGGGAGCGCAACCGGGATGAACCAGGCTGGCGTAGCTGGATACCCTGGCCGCACGTCCATGCCCAGGACATTATGTTAGGCAATCCGCCCGAGATGGCGGAAGTTACGATGGTGCATCTGGAGCGCGTCGACGCTACGCTGGCTCCGCTGGCGCTGCTGCATAAAGAGGTCTACATCCCATGGATTAAGCTCCAGCAGCCTGATGCGCGGCTGATTCAGACCGCGGACAAAAAGAACAACTGGACCTTCAATCTCGCCAACAGTGACAATCCCGATCCTCATGCCCCGCCTTCCGCCTGGTCATTTCGCCTCGACAATATTCTGTTTGACCAGGGCCAGGTGCGCTACCGCGATGCGGTAAACAAAGCGGACGTTACGGTAAAAATCAATCCGCTCGGCAAGCCGGTGCCTTATGCGCAAATTGCTGGCGGTGATGATGCGCAGAAAGGCGCGGGCGATTTTGTTTTCGGCTGGGAAGCGCGCGGCACCTATAACAACGAGCGCCTGGAAGGGGAAGGCAAAACCGGCGGCATGCTGTCGCTGCGCAGCAAAAACACGCCATTCCCGGTGCAGGCCGACGTGCGTAACGGCACCACGCGCGTGCAGGTTACGGGCGGTATCCAAGACCCGATGAATCTCGGTGGCCTGGATGTACGGCTGCGTTTCTCCGGCGATACGCTCGCCAATCTTTATGGCCTGACCGGCGTGCTGCTGCCCGATACGCCGCCGTATGAGACCGATGGTCATCTGATTGCCCGCTTCGCCGGGAAAAAAGGGCCGGAATACCGCTATGAAAACTTTAACGGCCATATCGGCGATAGCGATATTCACGGTTCACTCACCTATACCCAGGGCAAACCGCGCCCGGCGCTGGTCGGTGAGCTGAGTTCGAAACAGCTGCGCATGGCAGATCTGGGGCCGTTGATCGGCGTCGACTCCGGGAAAGGCAGCGCCAAAACCGAACAGGCGAAGGCGAAACGCGGCGATAAATCAGCACAGCCTGCCGATCGCGTGCTGCCGCATGATAAGTTCGATACCAAAAGCTGGGATGTGATGGACGCCGACGTGAAGTTCAGCGGCAAGCGTATCGAACATGGCAGTTCGCTGCCGTTAAGCGATCTTTATACCCATTTACAGCTGAAAAACGGCGATCTGCTGCTCGATCCGCTGCGCTTCGGCATGGCGGGCGGCTCACTGAACAGCACCATTCGCCTGGAAGGGGATAAGTCGCCCATGCGCGGCCGCGCAGATATTCACGCGCGCCGACTGCATCTGCGCCAGCTCTTCCCCGACGTTGAGGCGATGCAGCGCAGTCTGGGCCAGCTCAACGGCGACGCTAGCTTTACCGGCACCGGTAATTCAGTGGCCGATCTGCTGGCGACCAGCAACGGCCAGCTGAAGTTGCTAATGAACGATGGCTTAATCAGCCGTAGCCTGATGGAGATCGCCGGGCTTAACGTCGGTAACTATGTGGTCGGCAAGCTGTTTGGCGACGATGAAGTCCGTATCAACTGCGCCGCAACTGACGTGAAGCTGCAAAACGGCGTGGCGACACCAAACCTGTTTGTGTTTGATACCGAGAATGCGGTGATCAACGTGACCGGCAATGCCAACTTCGCCAATGAGCGCATGGACCTTTCGATTAACCCAGAGAGTAAAGGCATCCGTATTGTTACGCTGCGCTCACCGCTCTACGTGCGCGGTACCTTCAAAAACCCAGACGCAGGCGTCAAGGCCGGGCCACTACTGGCACGCGGCGCGGCGGCTGTGGCGCTGGGGACCGTTGTCGGGCCGGCCGCCGCACTACTGGCCCTGATCAGCCCAAGCGATAACGAAGATAACCAGTGCAGCAATGTGCTGCAGCAGATGAAGAGTAAGAAGTGATCAGTTGCGGTAGAGCACTTTGATGATGTGATAACCAAACGCGGTTTTCACCGGTCCGTAGGGTTTCAGCAGCGGGCAGGTGAAGACCGCTTTGTCAAAGGCCGGCACCATCTGGCCCTGACGGAATTCCCCTAAATCCCCGCCGTTGCGCCCGGAAGGGCAGGTGGAGTGCTTTTTCGCCAGCTGTTGAAAACTGGCACCTTTTTCCAGCTTCGCCAGCAGTTCTTTCGCCTGCGCTTCCTCTTTCACCAGGATGTGTAAAGCCGCCGCGGTTTTCGCCATGATAGTCTCCCGATTGTGTATACTGGCGGCCCATTATTTCATCCCCTTCTCTTTTTACTGAGCGATTTTTTACTATGCGTTTAAACCCCAGCCAACAACGTGCCGTCGAGTTTGTCACCGGTCCCTGTCTGGTGCTGGCCGGGGCAGGATCGGGCAAAACCCGCGTGATTACCAACAAGATTGCCCATCTGATCCGCGAGTGCGGCTACCAGGCGCGCCATATTGCGGCGGTCACCTTCACCAATAAAGCCTCCCGCGAGATGAAAGAGCGCGTGGCGCAGACTCTCGGCAAAAAAGAGGCGCGCGGCCTGATGATCTCTACTTTCCATACGCTGGGGCTGGAGATTATCAAGCGCGAGTATGCCGCGCTGGGTATGAAGTCGAACTTCTCGCTGTTTGACGATACCGACCAGCTGGCGCTGCTGAAGGATTTGACGCAGCCGTGGCTGGAAGAGGACAAGACGCTGCTACAGCAGCTGATCGCTACTATCTCCAACTGGAAGAATGACCTGATTGACCCGCCGCGTGCCGCCGCGCTGGCGCGCAGCGAGCGCGACAACATTTTTGCCCACTGCTACAGCCTCTACGATCAGCACCTTAAGTCCTGCAACGTGCTCGATTTCGACGACCTGATCCTGCTGCCGACGCTGCTGTTGCAGCGCAATGAAGAAGTGCGTGAGCGCTGGCAGCAGCGCATCCGCTATCTGCTGGTGGATGAGTATCAGGACACCAACACCAGCCAGTATGAGCTGGTGAAACTGCTGGTGGGCGCGCGTGCGCGCTTTACCGTGGTAGGCGACGACGATCAGTCTATCTATTCGTGGCGCGGTGCACGGCCGCAAAACCTGGTGCTGCTGAAAGAGGATTTCCCGGCGCTCGAGGTGGTGAAGCTGGAGCAGAACTACCGCTCGTCGCAGCGCATCCTGAAAGCAGCGAATATCCTGATCGCCAACAACCCGCACGTGTTTGAGAAGCGGCTGTTCTCCGAGTTGGGTTTAGGGAGCGAGTTAAAAGTCGTGACGGCGAACCATGAGGATCATGAGGCGGAGCGCGTGGCGGGCGAGCTGATCGCCCATCACTTTATCAATAAGACCCAGTACAAAGATTATGCCATTCTCTATCGCGGTAACCACCAGTCGCGGGTGTTTGAAAAACTGCTGATGCAGAACCGTATTCCCTATCGTATCTCTGGCGGCACCTCGTTTTTCTCGCGCCCGGAGATCAAGGACCTGCTGGCCTATTTGCGCATACTGACCAATCCAGACGACGACAGCGCGTTTCTGCGTATCGTCAATACGCCGCGCCGCGAGATCGGTCCGGCGACGCTGCAAAAGCTGGGAGAATGGGCGAATCTGCGCAACAAAAGCCTGTTCAATGCCAGTTTCGACGTGGGGTTAGGGCAGACGCTAAATGGACGTGGCCTGGAGCACCTGCAGCGCTTTACCCACTGGCTGAACGAGATTGTACAGATGACCGAGCGCGAGCCGGTCAATGCGGTGCGCGATCTTATCCGCGGCATCGACTATGAAAGCTGGCTGTTTGAAACCTCGGGCAGCCCGAAAGCGGCCGAGATGCGCATGAAGAACGTCAATACGCTGTTCCAGTGGATGACGGAGATGCTGGAAGGCAGCGATATTGATGAGCCGATGACGCTGACCCAGGTGGTGACGCGCTTTACGCTGCGCGACATGATGGAGCGCGGCGAAAGCGACGAAGAGCTCGATCAGGTGCAGCTGATGACGCTGCACGCCTCGAAAGGGCTGGAGTTCCCCTATGTTTTTCTGGTCGGCATGGAAGAAGGCCTGTTGCCGCATCAGAGCAGCATCGATGAGAACAATATTGAAGAGGAACGCCGTCTGGCCTACGTGGGCATCACGCGCGCGCAGAAAGAGTTGACCTTTACGCTGTGCCGCGAGCGTCGGCAGTATGGCGAGCTGGTGCGGCCAGAGCCGAGCCGCTTTTTGCTGGAGCTGCCGCAGGACGATGTCGTCTGGGAAACCGAGCGTAAGGTGGTGAGTGCAGAAGAGCGCATGAAAACCGGCCAGAGCCGTGTGGCAGGATTGCGCGCCATGCTTGATAAGGCGAAAAAGGGCTAAAGGCCCTTTTTCTTTCTGCATCAGGCTGCCGTCGGTTCGCTGATTTCAATATGTTTAATTACCAGACCGGCATGCGCCATCATCCCGATCAGTTTATCAATGCTGAAAAGGGTAATTTTGCCGCGTGCCAGTTCTGATATTCTCGGCTGAGTCACGCCCAAAGCTATGGCGGCCTCAGCCTGGCTGAGCTGGTGCTTTTCAATCCAGGCGTTAAGAAACGTCAGCAGGTGAGAGCGGATTTTCATATTTTCCGCTTCCTCAGGCGTCGTCTCCACCGCATCCCAGACGCTGTCAAAGATTTCGATTTTCATTTTTTACGCTCCTGAATCAGTGCGTTATAACGTTGTCGTGCCAGCCGGATATCCAGCTGGCTGGTTGCCTGCGTTTTCTTTTGAAAGCAGTGCAGAACATAAACGGCCTCAGCGAATTTTGCGACGTAGACGGCGCGCCAGATACCTTCTTCGGCCATTACCCGAATTTCCAGCACGCCTGGTCCTACAGCGGAAAGCGGTTTCCAGTCATCGGGTGCCATACCTTGCTGAACCCTGTCCAGCTGATAGCCGAGCTGCTGACGGACAGAGTGTGGAAAGGCGATTAAATCTTTTCGGCTGCTGCCTGTAAACGCTATCGGCTTGCGCATTCCGTGCCTCATTATACGTAATTTTGTATAAAGGCATACTACTAGTTTGATTTATCGCGCGCGAGGAGCGCTCGCAAAGGTTGCGTAGCGGCTCGCACAGGGAAGAAAGGCGAAACAGAAAAGGCAAAAGCGCCGCTTGTTGTCAGGCGACAGTCAGCGGCCAGTGCACATAAGACTGGTAGTGGCTCTCTTGCTCAAGCAGCTCGGCACGCAGTGGGTGTGCCTCAAGCCAGCCTGACGGCAGCGTCAGGCGCAGCTCATCGTCCTCAGCCTGCAGGCGTACGGCAGGTAAGGTGTCATCGCGACGACGGCTGGAGAAGATAATCGCCAGCCGCAGCAACCGGCATAAACGTTCGGCAAGGCGCGGCGGCACTGCATTCTGCTGCGTCAGCAGTGCCAGATCGATACTGCCGCTCTGGTTCTGTAGCAGACAGGCCAGCAGTTTCTTTTGTGCAGGCGTAAAGCCAGGAAGATCGAGGTGGCGGACAAGATAGGCAGCGTGCTGCGGCGCCTGGCGGAAATCAACGCTGAGGCCAATTTCATGTATCGCGCAGGCGCTAAGCAGTAACTCCCGACAGCGCTGATCCAGCTTCCACGCGGCGCTGACCTGACGAAAAAAAGCGTCGGCCAGCTGGCGCACCCGCGCCGCCTGCTCTACATCAATCGAAAAACGGCGCTGCACATTCTGTAGCGTACGGGTACGAATATCGCGATCGACCGGCAAATGCAGCATGCCGTAGACCAGCCCTTCGCGCAGCGCGCCGCCTGCCAGCGTCATGCTTTCAATGCCGAGCTCCTGGAACACGGCGATCAGGATCGACAGGCCGCTGGGGAAAACCAGCGCGCGCTCCAGCGTTAACCCTTCTATCTCCAGCTCTTCCAGCTTGCCGCACTGAATGGCGCGCTGTTTGAGCTGTTGTAGCTTGGTCAGGGTGATGCGCTCATCCATCCCTTGCGCCACCATAATCTCCTGCAGCGCCTGCACCGTGCCGGATGCACCGACACACGCTTCCCAGCCGTGCGCACGTAGCGGCGCAGCAATGGGGCGGAGCATGTCGCGCGCAGCCTGTTCAGCTGCGGCAAAGTTCTCTTTTGCCAGGTGGCGGTCGCTAAAAAAGCGTTCAAGCCAGGTGACGCAGCCCATCGACAGGCTAAAGAGCACAGAGGCGTGCGAGCCGTCGCCGGTCGCCAGCTCGGTACTGCCGCCGCCAATATCGACGACCAGCCGTTTATCTGAGCCGCCGGTAGTGTGCGCCACGCCCTGATAGATCAGGCGCGCTTCCTCTTCACCGCTGATGACGTTAATCGGGCAGCCAAGGATCTGCTGTGCGGTAAACAGGAATTCAGCCGCGTTGGCGGCAAGGCGCAGCGTGGCGGTTGCGACCACACGGATCTGTTCGGAAGGGATGTCCTGCAGCTGTTCAGAAAAGAGCTTTAAACACTCCCAGCCGCGCGTCATGGCCTCGACTGAGAGATGGTTATTTTTATCCAGGCCGGCAGCCAGACGCACCTTGCGTTTGATACGCGCGACGGTCTGGATACTTCCGGATACTTCGCGCACCACCAACATATGAAAGCTGTTGGAGCCCAGGTCGATCGCAGCATAAAGTGACGATGCGCTTAGCATGTGTGGATTAACCCGAACGTTTGCGATTGTTGTTACGCGGCGCTCCACGGCGATTCGCGTTGTTGCCACCGCGACGCGGACCGTTGCCGGTGCGGCTACGCGCCAGACGTTTCGGCGGCGGCAGATCGTTCATCAGCGCATCGCTGTTGTACTTGCTCACCGGGATGCTGTGGCCGATGTACTCTTCAATCGCCGGCAGGTTCAGCGCGTACTCTTCGCACGCCAGGCTGATGGAGTGCCCGCTAGCGCCCGCGCGACCGGTACGACCGATGCGGTGAACATAATCTTCGCGATCGTCAGGCAGATCGTAGTTAAAGACGTGCGTTACTGCCGGAATATGCAGGCCGCGCGCCGCCACGTCGGTAGCGACCAGAATATCAACGTCACCTTTGGTGAAGTCATCCAGAATGCGCAGGCGCTTCTTCTGTGCCACGTCGCCGGTCAGCAGGCCGACACGATGGCCATCCGCCGCCAGATGGCCCCAGATGTCTTCGCAGCGATGCTTGGTGTTGGCGAAGACGATGGCGCGATCTGGCCACTCTTCTTCCAGCAGCGTTTGCAGCAGGCGCATCTTTTCTTCGTTCGACGGATAGAAAAGCTCTTCTTTAATACGGTGACCCGTTTTCTGCTCTGGCTCGACTTCAACGTATTCAGCGTTGTTCATGTGTTCGAAAGCCAGTTCGCGCACGCGCCACGAGAGCGTGGCGGAAAAGAGCATGCTCAGGCGCTGCGTGGCAGGCGGCATGCGGCGGAACAGCCAGCGAATATCTTTAATAAAGCCGAGATCGAACATGCGGTCGGCTTCGTCCAGCACCAGTACCTGGATCGCGCCGAGGTTAATATGGTTCTGTTTAGCGTAATCGATCAGACGGCCCGTCGTGCCGACCAGAATGTCGACGCCGTCAGCCAGCACTTTCAGCTGTTTGTCGTAACCGTCGCCGCCGTAAGCCAGACCCAGCTTCAAACCGGTTGCCTGCGCCAGCGGTTCAGCATCAGCGTGGATCTGCACAGCCAGTTCTCGTGTCGGAGCCATGATCAACGCGCGTGGCTGGTTGATCTGACGGCCTTCCTGCGCCGGGTGAGAGAGAAGATGATGAAACGTCGACGTCAGGAACGCCATCGTTTTGCCGGTACCGGTTTGCGCCTGGCCTGCAACATCACGCCCTGAAAGCGTAAGGGGCAGAGCTAACGCCTGAATAGGCGTGCAGTGATGAAAGCCTTTTTTATCAAGGGCTTCCACGACCAGAGGGTGCAGGGCGAAGTCGGAAAACTTCTTTTCTGTTAAGTGTGTTTTGCTCATAGTGTGGTAGAATATCAGCTTACTATCGCTTTACGAAAGCGTATCCGATGAAATAAAGTCAACCTTCGTTGGTAAACTTTACGCCAATTCGCCAGGCATAAT